>OHWH01000354.1_pt1 | contig 38278 bp, 20 predicted proteins | sample 1579701 | NCBI WGS metagenome assembly OHWH01 (sample SAMEA3882515, study PRJEB24775) | human gut metagenome | biome: human-associated habitat; feature: intestine environment; material: feces | place: Netherlands | collected 2009/2010 | reverse complement strand
CAATTCATAATCGTTCAAGAAATCGCCCTTCAACAACTCCTCATTCCCCGAAAGCTGGAAATGCACATCATCGAAGCCGATGGTATAGGTAGCCCCTTCGAACAAGGCAGACTTTGTCTCATCAAATACTCCGGGAACACCCGCTTCTTCTGCCGGAACAGCCTCTGCAAAGACATGTCTCCCCGGTGCGGGAATCTCATCCAGCCAAATCTTCAGACAGCCACCATTACGCTCAATGCGCAGATGATGGTACACACCCCAATGGAAATCTTCAGGCAGGGCATAGGATTCCTTATTTTCTTTGCCGCCGACAAGTGTACGCAGGTACCAGCTCCGGTTCTCGGCATCCAAACCTACATAGGCACAGTTATCTGCATCCTTCCACCAGGCAATGACGCCGGCTCCACCCTCAGTCTTGACTCCCGTCTCGAACAAGTAAGCCACGGACGGCTGTACTTGTTGCAACACACCGAACGAAGCTGTCTCGCCTTTACCCGCAAAGGTAGGCATCGAAGGTTCGGGATGATAACCTGCCGTGCGGGGGCCGGTGATACCATCCACAAACAACGTCTTGTCGAAGAACTGGACACGGTTGATATATTGCCCCCGATGCTCATCGTTCTTGTTTGCCATATAAATCAGCCACCATTCAAATCCGTTGGGGCCTCTCAAAATATTGGGCTGACCGGGAGTCATCAGAATATCATCGGCAATACCGTCTTTCATATCGAACAGAGAAACGTCGAAGAATTGCGAACGTCCCTTGTTTGTTTCTACGGCAAGCAGATTCGTGCCTTCCTTCAAAGCAGCACGCAGCTTCTTGTCCAGGTTCACGATACAATAATCACGCCCCTGCTTCTCGTAGACAAGTGTTCCGTTCAGATAAATCCGGGTATCTCCGTCGTGAGCGACACGCAATGCCAGATTACCGGTTTCGCTACCGGCAGAGAAAGTCTTTCGCAACCATAAGGAGGGCGTATTCCACAAGGTGCCCAGATGCCGGGTGGTGGAACCTTTCACTTCACGGGACGAAAAGCCGGTCTCCCCCCTCGCCCAGCCGGAGTCATCGTAGGTCGCCTTTGTCCAGTCGCCCTCCGGCTTGTCCTCCGTATAAGCAAACAACGGCTCATACGTGCGGCCATACCGCAATAAATCCACCTGCTTCTCCTCCAGTTGCGTCTGATTGCAGCCTACAACCGGATAGCTATATTTATTACCATTTTGAAAACCTAAAGGAGAGTCTGCCTCGGCAACTCCCAACTGATAATTGCCCCACTCTGTAGAGGTGTGGTTGGCATTGTACATCATATAGTAGCGGTCTCTATACTTCATGACCCACGGTCCCTCCGCCACTCTGTTATCCATCGTTTCCCATGTGTCCGGCAATGAGGCGAACTGGCACACCGGTTCGCCGGCAAATTCTGCCGGGTTCTTCATTTTACGTCCCCAGATGGTATTCCCATCGGTAAAGCGTACCATATACATGTATAGTTGCCCGTCATCATCTCTGAAAACTTTGGGGTCGATACGGTTATCCATCCATGTCTTCTTGTTCGGCTCTGTGTAAGCGCCCAGGGCATCTTTGCTCTGCGCATGTACAATGTGAACGGCATGCTTGTCCTTCCCCCAATAATTGACCGACCAGTACAAATGAAAATCTCCGTTCAGATAGAACATGTCATTGGCATGAATCTGGTCATTTCCGGCTCCGCTGCCTCTGGTCCAGTCATTGTCCATGGATACGACATGGATAGGTTTCCCCCAATGAACCAGGTCATCGGACACATAGAAATCCCCGTTTGTACGGACCCCGCCAATATAGTATTTGCCGTTGTATTTCATTACGCCGGCATCCGCCACTCCCGGAAGTACCGGATTCTGGATGTTCTGCGCAAACAAGCTGCCGCAGCAGGCAAAAGCGAATGGTAATAGTAGTTTTTTACAGACAAGCATATGGTATAAGATTTAAGAAAGAAAAGGCTATGCCGGAAGCATCCTGAATGGGAACAGGCTTCCGGGCATAGCCTTCTTTAGTTATTAATAGTTAGGATTCTGAGTAAGATGTGCAACACCACCTACTGTGCTGTTTTCCACCTCATCTCTTGGAATAGGCAGACGTCTGTGCTTGCCGACAATAAAGTTGTCAAAGTCCTTGTCACGAGCTTTCAGTTCATCAATTCCAGCCTGGGAATCAAGTAATCCCCAACGCTTCAAGTCAGCCCAACGCCAACCTTCGAAACAGAGTTCCAATGTACGTTCCATCTGCAGACGCTTGATAAAGGCATCTTTAGAGCTCAAGCAGTCTTTCCACTGACTGTCTTCCAACTTGGCCAGACCGGCACGTTCTCTTACCTTGTCCACATAAACAGCAGCATCGGCAGGATTGGTTCCCGTTTCAACAAGACACTCTGCATAGTTCATCAGTATATCTGCGTAACGCATGATACGATAGTTGTTACGGGCAAAATAATCTTCTGCACTACGATAGTACGAAGTATTGTATTTACGGATATAGCAGTCTTCCGGGTCAGTTCCCCAACCGTCATTCCAATCGGCATTTTCAAATCTATAGTAACTTTTCGGCTGGTCGGGGAAGTCTTGTGAGAATCCACGGTACAGAATACTACCATACAAACGCAAGTCATTCTTTCCGTCAACACGCTTCTCTTTCAAGAACTCATCTACCAACCAGCGGCGTGCCTTACCATCTCCCCAACCTATACCACTCGGAGCATAGAACTGAGTACGCTGGAAACCGAATGCCATACTGGCGTCATTACCCGTGCCACCCTTGTTCTGGTCATCGAACTGAATTTCAAAGATGCCTTCCTTGTTGTTCTCGTCCAAGTCGGTGAAGTTATCCTCACGGTTGGCAATAAGACCGTACAAAGAGCCCTCTTTATCAATCAGCCATTGCAACTGTTCCTTTGCCTTGTCATACTTATGTTGTTGCATATAAGCCTTGCCCAACAATGCCTTGGCAGCACCTTTGGTAGCACGTCCCAGATTGGCAGCATCCCAAGATTCCGGCAAATACTGCATGGCAAAAGTCAAATCTTTCTCTACCTGGTCCCATATTTCCTGCTCGGAAGCATCTTCCGGTATATAGGAAGCATCTTTAGGCTCCAACGGCATAGTTCCTTTATCCCACAACAGATTTACCTGAAAATACCACAATGCACGCAAGAAAGAAGCTTGTGCCAGTACCTGGTTTTTCGTCGTCTCGTCCATTTCAATAGAAGGAACATGAGCCAACACCTGATTACAACGGAAAATACCTACATAGAAATGCTCCCAATGTATGTTGTTGCCTTCATAAAAATTATAGTTGTTGTAAAGGAAACGTGTCCAGTCGCCCAATTCAATCCAAGGAGAAGAACTCCATCCTTCGTCCGAAGTCAAATCATAGCGGAAAGAGAGCCAACGCATCCAAGTACCTTCCTTATAAAGAAAACTGTAGCAGGCATTCACACCGGCTGTCGCATCTTCCGGCTTATTCCAATAAGTATCATTGGTCACTTCATTGGGATTATCAATATCCAATAAACTCGAACTGCATCCGGTGCACAACGTCAAGGCACCTGCAAGCATTAATCCATAATATATCTTTTTCATAATTTATAAGCTGATTTATAAGTTAAAAGGTCAAATCCAATCCAAACATTACCGAACGGGTATTGGGATATGCAAAGCTGTCCGTACCACTGTTCCAAACGGAATTCGCACCCTTGAAGTCAGGATCCAAGCCGGAATATCCGGTGATGGTAATCAAATTGCTGCCGGTAGCAAACAGACGGAGCTTCTCGACTCCCAAATTCTTCAACCAATCTTGTCTGAAGTTATATCCAATGGAAATGTTCTTCATACGGAAGTAAGAGCCATTCTCCAGGAAACGGTCGGCATCACGGGAGTTGCGGAAATCACCGTAAATGATACGCGGGGTATTGGAGTTAGGATTTACCTGGTAAGGTTCTTCACCCTTTTTAAAACGGATATAGTTGGAGTTGTCTGCAAACAGACGTCCTTGCCAGCGGGATACGTTGTATATCTTATTGCCGAACTGACCATTCCACATCATACTGAAATCGAAGTTCTTCCATTCTGCATTGAATACCAATGACATTTGCATCTTGGCCCAGGGGCTACCACAATAACCACGGTCGGCATCAGTAATCTCTCCATCATCATTCAAATCGAGATACTTGACATCTCCCAATTGAGGACGCTTTCCCTCAATCATAATGGGGGTACCCGTAGATGTCACATAATTATCAATCTGTTCTTGTGTCTTGAAAATACCGTCTGTCTTTCTCAAATAAAATTCAGCCAAAGATCTGCCCGGTTTGGTTCTTGCCTGACCGGAATCAATATAATCCCTATTAGTACCATCACGGCCCAAGCTCAATACTTCGTTATCCATAGTAGTCACATTCAGCAAAGCGCTATACTTAAAGTCCGAAATCTGGTCTTTCCAACCAAGTGTAAACTCGAAGCCCTTGTTGCGCAAGCTGGCAGCATTTTTCCATGGAGAACCTCCTTGGTTACCGGTAGAAATGGCAATCGGAGTCTCTGCCAATACATCACTGGTCTTTGAGTTGTAATACTCTGCGCTGACAGTCAAGCGCTGGTTAAGGAAGCTGGCATCAAAACCTACATTCACCGTTTCTTTCGTTTCCCAAACAAGACCTGCATTCACAAGTTTCACCTGAGTAGAACCCGGAACAATAGCACCTCCGAATACAGTTACAATACTCTGATTGATAGTTCCAATATAATCCCAATCGCCAATGGAAGAGTTACCAAGACGGCCCCAGTTACCTCTAATCTTCAAATCATTAATCCAAGGCACATCAAAGAATTCCTCTTTTGAAATTCTCCAGGCACCGGAGAATGACGGGAAATTACCCCAACGGTTTTCCTTAGCCAGACGGGAGGTTCCGTCACGACGGAAGGTGGCAGTCAGATAGTATTTATCATCATAAATGTAGTTAGCACGTCCCAGATAAGAAATCATCGCATTCTCACTGATACTGTTTGAATTCTGCTGGTTGCTTTGTCCGGCATTCAATACTGTCAGATAATCACCGTTACCCAACATCGGGAAGTTCAGACGGGAAGCCCACAAACCTTCCCATTCATGGTGCTGGTAAGTAGTACCGACCACGGCATCCACATGATGCTTGCCAAAATCCTTATTGAAGTTCAACGTGTGCTCAATCAACATGTTGTAGGTATTGTCACGCGCCTTCTGGCTTTCCGGATCACGGTGTTCCTGATTCTGAGTCCAGTTACCTTCTCCACGGAACCATGAATTCTCATAAAAGTAAAGGTCAATACCACCATTGAATTTATAGGAAAGGAATTCGAATGGCTTGAATTCCAACCATAAAGAACCATTCAGACGATTCTGGCGGAAATGACGGTATTCCAAATCTTCACGGGCAATCGGGTTTACACCGAACGTATTGTACTTGGCAGCATCACCATAGCCATATCCACCCGGGTTATTCTCATCATAGATAGGAATGGTAGGCATCATACGCAAAAAGTCATTGTAGGTATTGGTCTGGTTCGGGTCTGTGTTTGTGAGTGAATAAGCCAAGTTTTCACCAAAAGAGAACCAGCCCTTTTTACCTTGTGTATTGACACGGAAGCTATAACGGTCGAAAGTATTTCCATAAGAAACGCCGTCATTGTTATAGTAACCGGCTGATACAAAATAACTGCCGGAATCGCCACCACCGGAAAGCGATACGTTGTAGTCCTGCACCAATGCGGTCTTCAACACTTCATCCTGCCAGTTGGTATCATACTGTGAGTGTTTCTGAGTGCTGTTTACAGTGGCAATACCGTCTTTGATGGCTTCATTATAGGCAATATCATTATACTTGATATATTCTGCCGCATTCATCAAATCGAATTTCGGGCTCCATTCCAATGTTTCCTTTACGCTTACATTCACTTTCATGGGACCTTTCGCACCTTTCTTGGTAGTAACGATAATCACACCGTTGGCAGCACGCGAACCGTAGATGGCAGCAGCAGAAGCATCCTTCAGAATCTGGATGGACTCTGCATCCGCAGGATTGAAATCAACACCCGGGTCTGTAATCATACCGTCAATAACCCACAGCGGAGAGTTATTGCTCAAGGAACCGACACCGCGAATTTCAATAGAGGCATCTTCGCCTGCCCTACCGCTACTGCGTACGTTAATACCGGTTGCCAAGCCCTGCATCTGGCTGACCAGTGTTCCTGCAGCGCTTTTCTTCATTTCCTTGGTATCAACCACGGCAACCGCTCCGGTCAAGTCGGACTTCTTCACCGTCTGATAACCGATGACAACCACTTCTTCCAGCGCTTTCGAGTCATCTTTCATCACCACGCGCAAGGCAGTTCCCTTATAGACAACTTCCTGCGTAAGCATACCGATATAAGAGAAAACGAGTGTACTTCCTTTTTTTCCACTCACTGAGAAATTACCGTCAATATCGGTAATGGCACCCGTGGTAGTACCCTTCACCAATACATTCACGCCCACCAAAGGCTCACTATTTGCATCCGTCACCGTTCCCGTTATGGTCACATCTTGTGAATAAGCGGTAGCTGCAAACACAACAAAGAATAAGAATAAGATTTTCTTGATCATTTTTTATAGAATTAGATTTTAAAACTATGCGGAAACTAACGCCCGCTTTTTAAATACACCGCAGAAAGTGATTAGTCACTTCTGCCAATCATAGAACATTGATTAGGATTTGTTACGTCATAGGCATAGGGGTCATAGTATTATAAATTGTTGGCTTTCGGATGCAAATATATCCGCATAAAGCTAAAATTAATGCAAATATCGCTTCAATCTATGCAATTATAAATCCAAAAAATGCCCCTGAGAGACATCTCAGGGGCATTTGATTGGATTGTTATATTTAGCAAGCATTCCATGCTATCATTTCACGAAGTCTTTGGGCAGAATACCAAATTGTTTTTGGAAGCACTTGGTGAAATAGGAAGGAGTATTGAAGCCGGTCATGTAGCAAACCTCATTGATTTTGCACTCCCCTTCCTTTAAAAGCTGCGCCGCTTTCTTCAACCGCTCCAGGCGGATGTAGTCATTCGGGGTCATATCCAATATGCCCTTTATCTTCCGGTTCAGGCTCGAACGGCTCATGTTCAGCAGGCTTGCCATATCATCCAGACAGAAATCCGGATTCTGCATATTGGCAACCACCACTTCCTTCAATGTTTTAAGGAAAGATTCATCTGCCTTTGTCATTGCCATACTGCCCGTCTGCACAAAAGGAGAATTGACAAAAGAAGCCCGTAGCTTCTCACGGTTGTTCAGCAGATTGGCCACACAAACTTTCAGATATTCCACGGAGAAAGGTTTCTCTATATATACGTCAGCCCCCAGCTTCATTCCCTCTATTTTGGCTTGAAGAGTCGTCTTCGCCGTAAGCAGGATAATCGGTATATGGCTATAGTCAAGCTCGGACTTCAGATGCTCGCACAGCTCCAATCCATCCATCTCGGGCATCATAATGTCTGAAATGACAAGATTTACAGTATGTTCCTTCAACACCTTCAAAGCTTCCACCCCATTCACGGCAGTCAGCACACGATATTCCGAAGAGAGCTGTTTCACAACAAATGCCTGCATTTCCAGACTGTCTTCCACCACCAAAAGAGTATATCGGTGCTGTTCCAAGGCAGTACCTGCACCACTTTCTTCAGAGGGTTCCCCGCCCGTTACCGATTCTTTATGCTCCATGGCCACCGTCTGCTCGTGCTTCAGCGGAAGTGACAGCAGGAAACAGTTGTTCTCCATCGAATCTTCCATGCACAACGTACCCTCATGGAGTTCGGCCAATGAACGGGCAAGCGCAAGCCCGATACCGGTGCCGGGCACAGAGCGCAACGTACCGGTTTTATACTGGATGAACGGCTTGAAAATCTCCTCGCGCATCTCTACCGGAATGACAAGGCCGTCATTGCATACAGAAAGCAGCAGTCTTTCACCTTCCGAATATAGCCTGATGCGTATATAGGTCTCCGAATACTTTATCGCATTGGTCAGCAGATTGCTGATAATCTTGGTAAGCCCTTCCCTATCAACCGAAGCATACAAGCTTTCGGGAGTCTCTATACTCAATGCCAGCCCCCTTTCACGTGCCAAAGGCTTGAAACGCTTATACGTCTTTTGTAAGAGCTCAGACACGTCACATTCCACAAAATTCAATTGGAAGCCTTGCGTCTCCGTCTTCCGGAAGTCCAGCAACTGGTTCACCAAGTCGAGCAGCCGGTTGGTATTCAGTTCCATGGTCTCCAAATCATCCCTGATGTCATCCGAAACAGAACGGGAAGCCAATACATTCTCGAGCGGACTCTTTATCAGTGTAAGCGGTGTACGTATCTCATGCGCCACATTCGTGAAGAAGTCTATCTTCGCAGTATACAACTCCCGTTCCTTTTCCCGCTCAAACTTGTCCATAGCCTGCTGATGCTTCTGCCGGGTCCGTTTTCTGAAATAGATAATTACAGCAGCCAGTGAACATAACGCCAATACCGTATAAACAGCATACGCCCAAGTGGAGAGATAGAAAGGAGGATGAATATGGATGTCGAGCACACGTTCCGTCGCGTTCCACTTGCCATCGCTGTTGGAACCTTTTATACGCAATGTATAGCTTCCATAAGGAAGGTTTGAATAGTTGATGATGGAATTCCGTCCTACCGTATACCAGTCACGGTCAAAGCCTTCCAGCTTACATTCAAGACCATTCATTTCGGGTGCCTGGTAACTCAAGGCTGCAACCTGAAAAGAGAAAGAATTCTGGTCGGCATCCAGCTCTATCTCATCCGCATAGGTGATGCTCTTCTCCAAAGGAGAATCCGGACTATCCACCGAAAGCCGTTTGTTGAACAGATAAAAATCTGTAATCACTACGGGAGGGAGAAAAGTGTTCTCCACAAAAGTTTCCGGGTCAAAGGCTATGAATCCGTTGATACTTCCCAAATAGATGCGTCCCTTCTTGTCAATGTAACCGGACTGGAAATTAAATTGGTTGCTCAGCAGCCCGTTTGCCGTGGTATAGACATGTTTGCTCTCCGTATCGGGATTGAAGCAGACCAGACCATAATTGGAAGTAATCCATAAGTTTCCCCGCTTGTCCTCGACCATCTTGTAGATGGTATTGCTCGGAAATCCTTTCGACATGTCATAACGGGTAAAATTGTCCGTTTCCGGATTGTAGCGGCAAAAGCCCTCACCCAGCGTCATGAACCACAGACGCTTCCTGCTGTCTTCGTAGATACTGATTACCTTATTGTAGGGAAGAGAGGTCGAATCATTCTCATTAGACAGATAATTCCTCCACTGCTGGCTTCTTACATTGTAGCAGAACACTCCATTGGAGAAAGTAGCAAACCACAGATTTCCGTTGAAGTCCTCCAGAATGTTATAAGTAAACATATTCTTCAGCTGAGGAATCCGGGTAAAGTCATCTGTAGAGCGATTGTACTTCAACAGACCGGACGTGGTGCCTATCCACACGTCTCCCGTAGTGGTCCTGCAAATGGTAAAGGCGTCATTGGCGACCATGGAATTCTCACTCTCACCCTTGGCATAATGTTTCACCTGTCTGGTCCGAAGATTCACCCGATTCAGACCACCGGAGAACGTACCTACCCACAAATCATCCCCGTCCAGGCAAAGGCCGTGGACATTCTGATAAATGGCCGGATGCTCAAAAGGCTCTATCTTTCCGTTTTCCGGATTGTAATTGAACAAGCCTTTGTCTTCGGTACCTATCCACAAGGTGCCATCATTACTTTCACAGATTTCCCGTACACGACGGCCGAAATGCCTGAGATTGTCTCTCGGATAGAACTTCTCGAAATAAGTCCACTGATAAGGGCAATAGTTCACTCCACCGAAATAAGACCCTATCCACATGCCGTTCTCCTTGTCGCAGCAGAGCGAATAAATGGCATTGTCCGACAATGCATACGAATCATCCTGGTCGGGAACGGTCAAATGGGTAATCTTGTCATTCGTCAGATTGTAAATATACAAGCCGGACTCTGCGCCCACCCACAGCTCGTTGTCAGATTTGAACTGCAAAGCCCTCACATAGGTGTTCAGCAGCTTCCGCGTCTTGCCTGTAGTCTGATTTATCTCTGTCAAACCGTTCAGCGAAGCGATATACACACAATTATGGGGTCCGCTGACCTGCCAGTTGATAATATCATTCTTGAAAATCTCATTTCCTTCCGCATCCTTGAAAGGCTGCAGAGGAGTTTCAAAGTCAGCTTTCGTATAGTAAAGATTATCCGCATACAAGGCCAGCCAACACGTATTCCCATTCAGCCAAAAGCGGGTTACATTGGGCAGTCCCGAATCGTGCAGATGGTTCAGCAACCTCCCTTCATCCGGTTTATAGCAGAACAACCCCTGGTTTTCTACCGATATCCAGATATTATCGTCCTCGTCACTTCCAATCATGGTGACGAAATCCCTGATGATACTGCCGTTATCACTGGCCTCATCGAAAGCGGTAAAGGAATCCAGTACCGGGTCGTAAATAAAGACTCCCCCATCGGTACCAATCCAGATATTGCCCCGGCGGTCCTCGTAGAGCGCGGTTATGAAATTCTTGCCTAAACCGGAGTTCTCTTTCTTGTAAATACGGAAAGACAATCCGTCATACCGGTTCAGACCGTCCTTGGTTCCGAACCACATAAAGCCTTTCCTATCCTGCAAAATCTGATACACGGTGTTCTGCGAAAGACCGTTCCGGATATCCATCGTTCTGAAATAGTAATGAACAGCATCCTGCGCACAGACCGGCAACGCCGCTCCCATGCACAGGCCAAGTAAAAGCTTTATAATCAACTGTCTCATAACAACACTTTTAATGTACAATTTACCATTTACAAAGTACAATTTAACTATGCAGATGACAGCGCAGCCAAATTGTACTTTGTAAATGGTAAATTGTAAATGCCCCTATTTCTTAAGTGAATTGCAGATACGTGTATTTATCTCTTTCACGCGTTTCTCATCCAGCTTTATCACCTTGCGGTCGTAAGTCATCAGACCGTTCACTTCCACCTCCACATCCGTGGTCTGTGTATAGACGGCTGCCGAGAAACCTCTTTTTATCATCTGATACAGCATATCGGCATATTTCACGTACTCATCAGTCACTTCTTTGGAAGAGTTGAACTGAACATATCCCCAATTGCGGTTCGGTTCCCAGATATGGTCTTTCAAGACAAGGCCGATGCCGCCATACTCACCCAAAACCGTGGCACGCTGTGCATCATACAGATACATTTCCGGTTGGGGATAGTTGTGGAGGTCGAGCATGTCACCGCAAGTATAATGGTTACCGCCACTTGCCGGATTCACCAGGCGGGTCGGGTCATACTGTTTCGTCCATTCGGCTATCTCTACCGTCTTGAACTGCCCCCAGGCTTCGTTGAACGGTACCCATGTACCGATACACGGATAAGAGTAGAGACAATCCATTATTTCCTTCCATTCCTTGTGATAATAGGCTTCGGATTCGGCGGAGCGTTTCAGTTCTGTTCCGTCGAAATAGCGGCGGTTCTGCCATTCCGGATTACGGTCACCGCTCGGCATATCCTGCCATACGATGATACCCAAACGGTCACAATGTGTGTACCAACGTGCCGGTTCCACCTTGATATGCTTGCGAATCATATTGAAACCGAAATCTTTCGTCTTCTGTACATCATACAGCAAAGCCTCGTCTGTGGGAGCTGTATACAGTCCGTCGGGCCACCAACCCTGGTCCAGCGGTCCAAACTGGAACAAAGCCTCGTTATTTAGTTCCAGGCGTACGATGCCATCCGCGTCACGACGGGTGGAGTACTTACGCATGGCAGCATAGCTGTCCACCTTATCCACTACCTTGCCTCCGCTTTTCAGAGTCACTTTCAGCGTATAGAGGAAGGGGGAATCCGGACTCCACAACTTGGCATTCCGGGGCATGGACACCTCCACCGGCTCTGCATTGATACTTTTGCCGGTGGCTACCAGTTGATTGCCGTCATACACATTCACTTCCACAAAGTCGGAAGGACATGCACTATTCAATTCAGCCTTCACTGTCAACAGATTACGGTCAATATCGGGAGTGATACGGAGGTTCTTGATATGTTTTCCGGCAACCGGCTCCATCCATACCGTCTGCCAGATACCGCTTACGGGAGTGTACCAGATACCTTCCGGATTGCTGACCTGCTTTCCACGGGGTTGAGGTCCTTTATCCGTTGGGTCCCAAACTTTTACGACCAACTGATTATTGCCTTTGCCAGAAAGGGCGGCAGTAATATCGAAAGAGAACGGAGTAAATCCCCCCGTATGGCTGCCTACTTTCACATCATTCACCCATACATCCGTTTTCCAGTCGACAGCACCAAAATGCAACAGCACTTGTTTTCCCTTCCAGGCAGAAGGAATTTCAAAACTGCGCTGGTAGACCAGTTCCTGGTTTTCATTGATTCTTTTTCCAACTCCGGACAAGGAGGATTCGATGGCAAAGGGAACAAGTATCTGCCCTTCGAACTCTGCCGGAAGATGCTCACCTTTATTTATAACGGCATAATTCCACAGTCCGTTCAAGTTCTTCCAGTCACTCCGTTCCATGATGGGACGAGGATATTCGGGCAACACATTCGCGGGATTGATCTGGGATGCCCAGTCCGTTTTGATTTTATCACCTGCCGGCTTCCATTGCGCCGAACTTCCGATTGCAAACAACGTCAAGAATGACGATATGAGGAAAAATCTTCTCATAGTATTATAACTTTTTATTGGTTTCTACGAAAGCAAAGATAAGCCGATTCAGAAAAAAAGAATAGAAATTTCGAACCAATAAATAGTATTTTTGTGGAATATCAAGGTATTACCGTCTCATTTTATCAAAGAAATTCATCAAAGGCACCTTTTTCCGCTTTTCTTGCCACGCCAATGACAAGGCTTTGCCTTCCCATTGGCAAGACTTTGCCACCGCATTGGCAAAACTTTGCCATAGGCGTGGCAAAAGTTTGCCAAGGCAGTGACAACTTGTTGGCAAAATACCTCCCTGATATACAAGGAGTAGCAAACAATAGACAGCAGGGAACGACTAATATCCCGGATTCTGCTGGTTCTCCAATGCCGGATTGGCATTTATCTCATCCTGCGAAATAGGAAGCACAATCTTCTCGAAAGTACGGTCGATTGTTTTTCCACGGTGACTCACCGGAATATCTTGAAAATCGTCGTTGAATTCGATGGTTCTGCCCATACGCATCATGTCGAAGAAGCGTTGTCCTTCACCAAAAAGCTCCTTGCTGCGCTCGTCCAGAATCATATCATCGGTAATGGTAGCGGCAGTGGCCGGTGCCAGTCCGGGAGAACGCCTGCGGATTTCATTCAGGTAACCGGCGGCGGCATCTGCGCCTGCTTCCTGCTTCGTGGAGTGCAAGGCTGCTTCGGCGGCAATCAGATATATCTCGGAAAGACGGATTATCTTGATATTGACGGCTGTATTGGTTGCCTTGCCGTCACCTGCCAGAGTGGTACTGCCCATATACTTGTAGCAGGCTCCCTTGCGTTCAATCTCATTGTCCACCCAGTATTCATCGTTGTCCATGATTCCCCAACGCACATCCGTCTCGTCTTCACCCAGACGGTTCAGGAAATAATCGCTGGCAAGATACCAGCCCATGGCATTCTTCAACTGTCCGTAGCGCATCAGGTAAAAGCCCAAAGAAGAAGTTCCCAGGTCTGATTCCTCAGTGGTGATGCCCAGCTCAAAGATGGACTCGGAACCAAACTGCTTGCTCCAGGAAGCCGTCCAATCGGCAGGCTCATACAGTTTGTACACACCGCTTTCTATAATCTCCCGGGCAGCGTTCAAAGCACCGTCATAATCTTCCATATAGAGTTTCACACGCGCTTGCAGGGCTATGTTGGTGTAATAGTCCGCATATCCGCTCTGCTTTGTCTTCTTCTTGGCAAGCAGGGCCGCCCCGTCCGACAAGTCCTGCAGAATCTGGCGATAGTTCTCCTCCACAGTAGCACGGGTGGGCTGGGCGTTCACCGTAAGCGGCTCGGTTACATTGGGAACTCCATAAGAGGTCTTGTTGTAATTGTAAGGAAGCCCGTAGAGACGGACCAAATCGAAATAGAACAGCGCCCTCAGAGTCAACGCCTGCCCTTTGGCTTCGGAAAAATCTTCCATACTGCCCGATTCTTCCAGCTTCTCAATGTTGCTCAACAAGGTGTTGACCTGCAGAATGCAGTAATATCCACGGCTCCAGAAACCGGAATAAGTATTGCTGTTGGAAGTGTGGTTGAACGTATAGAATGCATCCAGTCCGCGTCCGGCAGCAAAAATCGTGAGGTCACCGCCCTTGGCATCACCGTACATAAAAAGGTTTCTGCCGTAATAGGACGATGAGGTCATCGCACTCATCACACCGTTGATAACCACCTGAGCATCGGCTACCGTACCGACAGCACCTTCTGCATTTCCGGAGTTGGTGGGCTGCATATCCAGAAAATCGTCACACGAAGTGAATGTAAAGGCACCAAGTATCACAAGTGCCAATAAATGATATATCTTTTTCATTGTTAGTTCCTCCAGTTCATTAAAATTTCAATTCAACGCCAACGACAAATGTTTTTCCGATAGGGGTTTCCCAACCACGTGTGCCGTATTCGCTCACTTCGGGGTCTGCCTCCTTGTATTTGGCTATTGTCCAAAGGTTGCTGGCAGTGAAGAAAAGGCGGGCATTCTCGATGAAAGCCTTGCGGGTCATGGCTTTGGGCAGCGTATAGGCCAATGAGAGATTCTTCAAGCGCAGATAACTGGCATTGAACAAGTGGCGGCTGCTGTATTGTTGCGGGTCATCGAGGTCTACACCTTCGATACGGGGCTCTGTACCGTTCGTATGGTCTGGCGTCCAAAGGTTGTTGTAGTAGCTTTTAGCACGGATACGCTCCCAATAATAACCGTCGTCGGCCACATCCATGTAGGCTCCATCATACAAGTCTCCTCCTATCTTATAGGTAAAGCCCAACGAAAGGGCTATGCCTTTGTAGGAGACCGAGGTATTGATGCCCCCATACACTTTGGGAACGGCATTGCCGATGATGGTGTAGTTGGCATTGTTATAGTCATAAGTAGCTCCGCGTCCGTTATACTCAAAATCTCCGGCCTTGCCATTCTTGGGGTCATTTACATAGTAGACGTTCTTGCCGTTGGTCTTGTCCACACCTGCCCATTCGTATCCATAGAAAGCCAGCGTGGACTGACCTTCCCGGTATACATATTGCGCACGGCTGTCGCTACTGGTGGGGTCGTACCAGATAATGTCCGCACCGCCATACAACTCTTTCACCTCAGAACGGAGAAAGGTTGCGTTGACACCGGCACTCCATAACCATCCTTTACTATCAATGATGTCACCACTCAACTCCACCTCTACCCCATGGTTGTTGATGCATCCTACGTTCCGCAACGTAGAGGAAAATCCCGTAACCATCGAAATGGGAACATCCTGGAGCAGGTTCTTCGAATCACGGTTGAAGTATTCCACCGTACCGCGCAGACGCTGGCCGAAGAAGCCGAAGTCGATACCCACATTCGTGTTGTAGCTCGTCTCCCAAGACAGCTTGTCATTGGTGACGGTAGTGATTGTACCGCCCGGGTTACCCATGTACTTACTGGTATAGCTCATCAAGCTCATATAGCCGTAATTGTCCGAAGGCAGCGTACCGTTAATACCATAAGAGGCACGTATACGCAGGTTGCTCAGGAAAGAATATTTGCTCATAAAACCCTCGCGCATGATGTTCCACGCTCCTGCCACTGACCAGAAGTTTCCCCAACGTTCCTGCTTGCTGAGCCGGGAAGAACCGTCGCGGCGGTAAGAACCGGAAATGAAGTAGCGTTCATCGTAATTATAATCCAACTTGGAGAGCACGGACACCATCGAGTTTCCCCAGGAATATCCGGCAGAAGTCTGCGTTCCGGCAGTAGAAACTGTATGAATGGTGCTGACCGCAAGATTGCTTCCTGTGGCACGCACATAGTCTGTCTTGTTCTTCTCCGCTTCGAAACCCACCATGGTGCCAACTGTGTGTTTGTCGAAGGTGCCGGTATAATTGGCGGTAGTGGAGGTAACCATCTTCTCGTATGTAGTACGGTATTCGTTGACATTCCCATTGTCTGCCGAGCCTTTATAGTGATTGGCACTGTAATAGATATGGTCTTTTACAGTAGTATTGTCGTAAGAGTAGATAGAACGAAGGTCCAGGCCCGGCATCAGATGCAGGGTGAGCGTCTCCGCAGCCATGATTTTGGTACTGGTAGAACCGTTCTCCCACTCTTTGTCATAATAAAGCCCATTGTAGGCGTAGCTACCGTAACGTTCGGTCCAGAGCTCGCCGGTCTTGTAATCAGTGGGCCAGTAGAGTCCCCACAGCAAGTTACGGGTCTGCATGAAGTAATTGCTGCCCGTGTTGCGTGTATCATTATAACCGCTTTTCTTGGTACGCGCCAGGCTGGCATTGGTGGTCAGTTCAAGGAATTTCCCCACCTTCTGGGTGAGGTTCAGGCGACCGGAAACACGGTCGAAGCTGTTCATCTTCAAACGTCCTTCGTCCTGGGTATAGGAAAGGGAAGTGTAATAGTTGGTATTCTGCGTAGCACCACTGACGGACATATCGTAGGTCTGATAAATGGCGGTACGGAAATATGCCTTGTCCCAATCGTAGTATTTGCCTCCACGCCCGGAGTTGTCGTACTCAAGGATATTGACGTTCTCGTAAGCTCCCGTACCATTTGTGGTAAATTGGTAGCCATGTTTGTTGAAACGGCTGTTCAACTGGCCTATGGCATAGGCTGCCGCCTTTTCGTCCGTTTCGCCCTTACCGCTTGTACGGGCATCGTGAAATACGGTGTAGAGCATATTCACATTCTCCTGTACGCTGGCCGTTTCATAGTTGTCCGTTGCCCAGCAGGGCGTGAAGCCCACTTCGGCTTTCAGCGTCACCACCGGCTTGCCAATCTGTCCTTTTTTGGTAGTAATCAGAATGACGCCGTTTGCCGCACGCGACCCATAAAGCGAGCTGGCCGCCGCATCTTTCAATACAGAAATAGATTCGATGTCTTCCGGGTTCAACGTATTCATGATGTTGTTGGTAGAATAGAGCTCACCGCTCATCTGCCCCGTATTGCCCGAAGAGACCGGAACACCGTCCACTACATACAACGGTTCATTCCCGGCATTCATAGAACCTATGCCACGGATGCGGATGGCCGGTGCGGAACCCGCCTGGCCGGAATTATTCGTCAGTTGCAAGCCCGCCACTTTACCGTTCAACGCGTTTTCAAAGCTGGTCGTCGGAATGTCTTTCAGCGCATCCGCTTTCACTAAAGAAGCCGAACCTGCATAGCTGCTCTTTTTGGCCGTGCCGTAAGCCACTACCATCACTTCATCCAGCAATTCCGAATCCGATTTCAACACCACCTTCATAGCAGGCTTTATGGTAGCTTCCACTTTCTGCATACCTACAAAAGAGACAATCACTGTCTTTGCCGTACTCGGCACATTCAAGATTGTAAAGTTACCTTCGATATCGGTCACTGCCCCCAGTGTTGTACCTTTCACCAATACCGATGCCCCAATAATCGGCTCATTGTTGTCCTCGGCAAATACTGTTCCCGAGACCGTAGACGTCTGAGCCATCACTCCTGCCCCCATAACCAGGCAGACAATGATTAACAAGAAGAATTTCTTTCTCATGCTTCTCTTCCTTAAAATTAGTCAATCAAAACACTTTTTAATATCCAAACGCTGCAAAGGTATGTATCTTTTTCAAAAAGAAAAGCAATAGTATTCAAAAAGCTTCATTTTGATTGTATTTTAAGCCAAATACAAGCAATATGTCTATAGCCTAAGCATTCCAAGCAATAAGTATGATGCTGGATACGGAAATATAAGCAATGCCAAAGAAGATATATCCGGATTTTAAGATATGACACGTCCCGGCATACAACTTTTTTCGTAACTTTGCACAGTTTTAAAATACACTGAACGAATGGAGTTTAAGTATGACGTTATTGTAATCGGCGCCGGACACGCAGGATGCGAAGCCGCTGCCGCTGCTGCAAACCTGGGTTCGAAGACTTGTCTTATCACAATGGATATGAACAAAATCGGACAGATGAGTTGTAACCCGGCAGTGGGAGGCATCGCCAAAGGACAGATAGTACGCGAAATAGACGCCTTGGGAGGATATATGGGATTGGTGACAGACCAGACAGCCATACAGTTCCGTATACTGAACCGTTCCAAAGGTCCCGCTATGTGGAGCCCGCGCGCACAGTGCGACCGCAACAAATTTATCTGGGCATGGAGAGAAATTCTGGAAAATATCCCCAACCTGCATATCTGGCAGGATACCGTGCAGGAAATCCTCGTTGAAAACGGTGAAATTACGGGAGTAGTAACACTATGGGGAGTAACGTTCCATGCCAAATGTGTAGTACTCACCGCAGGAACTTTCCTCAACGGACTGATGCACGTGGGACGTACCATGCTTCCAGGCGGACGTATGGCAGAACCTGCATCCTACCAATTAACCGAATCCATCGCAAAGCATGGCATCACCTTTGGACGCATGAAGACGGGAACCCCCGTACGCATAGATGGACGCAGCGTGCATTATGAGGATATGGAAATCCAAGACGGAGAATGTGACTTCCACAAGTTCTCGTTCATGGACACTCATGTACGCCATTTGAAACAGCTCCCTTGCTGGACCTGCTTCACCAACGAAGAAGCACACCGCATCCTGCAGGAAGGTCTGCCGGATTCTCCCCTTTTCAACGGACAAATCCAAAGTATCGGCCCACGTTATTGCCCCAGTATAGAAACCAAGATTGTGACTTTCCCCGACAAACCGCAGCACCAGCTTTTCCTGGAGCCCGAAGGGGAAACAACCCAAGAGCTCTACTTGAATGGATTCTCTTCTTCATTGCCCATGAACATCCAGATTGCAGCATTGAAAAAGATACCGGCGTTCAGAGACCTCGTCATCTACCGCCCGGGCTATGCCATCGAATACGACTTCTTTGACCCCACCCAACTGAAACATACGCTGGAAACGAAGAATATAAAGAATCTGTTCTTTGCCGGACAAGTAAACGGAACAACCGGTTACGAGGAAGCAGCTGGACAAGGAATCATGGCAGGTATCAACGCCCACATCAATTGCCACGGTGGAGAACCGTTCACCCTTGCAAGGGATGAAGCATATATCGGCGTTTTAATCGATGACTTGGTAACAAAAGGTGTGGACGAGCCTTACCGTATGTTTACTTCCCGTGCCGAATATCGCATCCTGCTCCGTATGGATGATGCGGACATGCGACTCACGGAAAAAGCCTGGAAGCTGGGACTCGCCAAGGAAGAGCGGTACAAGCTGCTGACAGAAAAACGTGAAGCCGTGAACCGGATTATAGACTTCGCGCGGAATTACTCGATGAAACCGGCATTAATCAATCCGGTATTGGAGCAGCTCGGCACAACTCCACTGCGCCAAGGATGCAAATTGATAGATTTGATAAACCGTCCGCAGATAACGATTGAGAACATTGCCGAACACGTCAGTGCCTTTAAACGAGAACTGGATAAAATATCCGATAGAAAGGAAGAAATTGTAGAAGCTGCAGAAATACTCATCAAGTACGAGGGATACATCGGACGCGAACGGATTATTGCGGATAAATTGGCAAGATTGGAAAGCATCAAGATAAAAGGTAAGTTTGACTATAATTCCATTCAATCCCTTTCTACCGAAGCTAGACAGAAGCTGATGAAGATAGATCCGGAAACAATAGCCCAAGCGAGTCGGATTCCGGGAGTATCTCCAAGCGACATCAACGTGCTACTGGTACTTTGCGGACGATAGAGCGCAAAGTTCCACGTGAAACAAAGAATTCAATAAACGTATTAAATAAACTGATTATGAGCAAAGAAACTCTTACCAAAAGCATCCGGGAAATACCCGACTTCCCCATTCCGGGAATTCTATTCTACGATGTAACTACCTTGTTCAAGGAGCCTACCGCCTTGCAGGAACTCTCGGACACACTATACGAGATGTATAAAGACAAAGGCATCACCAAAGTAGTGGGTATAGAATCAAGAGGATTCATTATGGGCCCCATTCTCGCCACCAGACTGGGGGCAGGCTTCGTACCTATCCGCAAGCCGGGAAAGCTTCCTGCAGAAACCATTGAAGAAAGCTATGATAAAGAATATGGCAAAGACACCGTGCAGATGCACAAGGATGCCATCAATGAAGACGATGTAGTATTGCTACACGACGACTTGCTGGCAACCGGTGGAACAATGGAAGCCGCCTGCAAACTGGTGAAACAGATGAACCCCAAGAAAGTGTATGTAAACTTCATCATCGAGCTGAAAGAGCTTCATGGCAAGGATGTGTTTGGAGATGATGTGGAAGTGGAGGCTGTGCTGTCGCTTTAGCCATTTCATATTTCACCACAGATTACACAGATTAACACAGATTATTTATCCACCACAAAACACAGTTTTATCAAAGAGAAATCTGCGTTAATCTGTGTAATCTGTGGTGAAACGTCGGTATTATGGAAGAACTCAGAACTAACGACTACCTCAAAGGGATTGTATCCAACCTTCCCGAAAGTCCCGGTATTTACCAATATCTGAATACCGAAGGGACTATTATATATGTAGGAAAGGCAAAGAATCTGAAGCGAAGAGTGTCTTCCTACTTCAACCGGGAGCACGAACCGGGAAAGACGAGGGTGCTGGTCAGCAAGATTGCAGATATCCGATATATCGTGGTGAATACGGAAGAAGACGCGCTATTGCTGGAAAACAATCTTATCAAGAAATACAAGCCTCGCTACAACGTACTGTTGAAAGACGACAAGACGTATCCCAGCATCTGCGTGCAGAACGAATACTTTCCACGTGTATTCAGAACCCGGAAGATAATCCGTAACGGTTCCTCCTATTATGGCCCTTACAGCCATATACCTTCCATGTACGCATTACTCGACCTCATCAAGCATCTGTACCCTTTGCGTACATGCCACCTGAACCTCTCTCCGGAAAACATACGTGCCGGAAAGTTCAATGTTTGCCTGGAATACCACATCAAGAACTGTGCAGGACCTTGCATCGGGAAGCAAAGCCAGGAAGAGTATCTGAAAAACATCGCTGAAATCAAGGAAATACTCAAAGGGAATACCCAGGAGATAGAACGGATGCTCTTCCAGCAAATGCAGGAACTGGCAGCCGAAATGAAGTTTGAAGAAGCACAGAAGATAAAGAAGAAATACCTGCTGCTGGAAAACTACCGGGCGAAATCGGAAGTGGTAAGCAACGTGCTGCACAATATCGACGTGTTCTCCATCGAAGAAGACAGCGATGAAAAGTCCGCTTTCGTCAACTACCTGCACATTACGAACGGTGCCATCAACCAGGCTTTCACCTTTGAATACAAGAAACGATTGAATGAGAGCAAAGAAGAACTGCTCTCTCTCGGCATCATCGAAATGCGGGAAAGATACAAGAGCCTTTCTCGTGAAATCATCGTGCCTTTTGAGCTGGATATGGAGCTGAAAGATGTCGTCTTTACCATCCCGCAACGGGGAGACAAAAAGAAACTGCTGGAACTCTCCATCCTCAATGTGAAGCAGTACAAAGCCGACCGCCTGAAGCAAGCCGAAAAGCTGAATCCGGAGCAACGGACCGTGCGCCTGCTGAAAGAGATACAGCAAGAGCTGCACCTGGACCGCCTGCCCATGCAGATAGAATGTTTCGACAACTCCAACATCCAGGGTTCCGACCCCGTGGCCGGGTGCGTGGTCTTCGTCAAGGGGAAACCTTCCAAGAAGGATTACCGCAAGTACAATATCAAGACCGTAGAGGGACCGGATGACTATGCCTCCATGAAAGAGGTCGTAAAACGGCGCTATCAGCGCGCTATAGAAGAGAAAGCACCCCTGCCCGACCTTCTTATCACCGACGGTGGAAAAGGGCAAATGAGCGCCGTAAAAGAGGTGATAGACGAGCTTGGCCTGAACATCCCCATCGCCGGACTTGCCAAAGATGGCAAACATCGCACTTCCGAGCTATTGTATGGCTACCCTCCCCAGACCATCGGATTGAAACAGAACACCCCCCTCTTCCGACTGCTGACGCAGATTCAAGATGAAGTGCACCGCTTCGCCATTACCTTCCACCGCGACAAGCGCAGCAAACGGCAGATTGCCTCCGCACTGGACGAGATAAAAGGTATCGGTGAAAAGACGAAAAGTGCGTTGCTCAAGGAGTTCAAAAGCGTGAAGCGTATCCGCGAAGCATCTGCCGAGGAGCTTGCCGCCGTGGTGGGAGAAGCGAAAGCCAAAATCATCCAGACCTATTTCTCAGAGAAATAATGACTGATAAATCAGCCTGCAGAGCCATGCACACAACGAATTAATTCGTAACTTTGTCCCCTCAAAAAGACAAGAACAACATGAGAGTAGTGATACAACGTGCCGGACACGCTTCCGTCACCATCAACGGAACCTGCAAAGCCTCCATTGGAAAGGGCCTCATGATACTCGTAGGCATCGAAGAATCCGATGGAAAAGAAGATATTGACTGGCTTTGCAAGAAGATAGTCAACCTGCGCATTTTCGATGACGAAAACGGCGTAATGAACAAATCCATTCTTGAAGCAGACGGCGAGATACTGGTTATCAGCCAGTTCACCCTCCACGCCTCCACCAAGAAAGGCAACCGTCCCTCCTACATACGGGCAGCACGGCCGGAAATATCCGTCCCACTGTACGAACAATTCTGCCGGGAACTGAGTTTAGCATTAGGTAAAGAAATAGGTACCGGCGAATTTGGTGCCGATATGAAAGTAGAACTGATGAACGATGGTCCCGTGACCATCTGTATAGATACAAAAAACAAGGAATAATGACGTTAGAAGAAGCACAGAAACAAGTGGATTCCTGGATAAAGGAATACGGAGTGCGCTATTTCAGCGAACTCACCAATATGGCGATACTGACCGAAGAAGTGGGCGAACTCGCCCGCGTCATGGCACGCAAGTATGGCGACCAATCCTTCAAGAAAGGAGAAAAAGACAATCTCGACGATGAGATGGCAGATGTTCTTTGGGTACTTCTCTGCCTTGCGAACCAGACCGGAGTGAACCTGACAGACGCCTTCTGCCGCAACTTCGAGAAGAAAACCAGACGTGACCAGACAAGACATATCAATAACCCTAAATTGAAAGACCATGGAGAAGAATGAGCCTACCCAGAGTAAGTATGACGCCGCCCTGGCAAAGTACAACACCCAACTGGATGATGCAGAAATAGCTGCACAAGCTGCCAGAATCATTGCAGAGAAGGTACCGGCAAACAATACACCGGAGGTAAAGAAATTCCTGTTCAACTGCATCGACCTTACCACCCTGAAGAGTGAAGACAGCGATGAAAGCGTCATGAAATTCACCCAGAAAGTGAATAAATTCGACGAAGAGTTCCCCGACCTGAAGAATGTGGCAGCCATCTGTGTATACCCCAATTTTGCAGAAGTCGTAAAAGACACGCTGGAAGTGGAGGATGTAAAAATAGCTTGTGTATCAGCAGGTTTCCCCTCCTCCCAGACTTTCATTGAAGTGAAAGTGGCAGAAACTGCCATGGCACTGATGGAAGGCGCCGATGAAATAGACATCGTTATTTCGGTGGGCAAGTTCCTGGCTGGAGACTATGAAGGCATGTGCGAGGAGATACAAGAACTCAAAGCAACCTGCAAAGAGCACCACATGAAGGTAATCCTCGAAACCGGAGCTTTGAAGACGGTTTCGAACATCAAAAAAGCATCCATCCTTTCCATGTATTCGGGTGCCGATTTCATCAAGACTTCCACCGGCAAGCAGCAGCCTGCCGCCACGCCGGAGGCCGCCCTGGTTATGTGCCAGGCCATCAAGGAATATCACGAGCTGACGGGTATCAAGGTAGGCTTTAAGCCCGCAGGAGGAATCAACTGCGTGAACGATGCACTGATTTATTACACCATCGTCAAGGAAGTGCTCGGCGAAGAATGGCTGAACAACGAACTGTTCCGCTTGGGAACCAGTCGTCTTGCCAACCTGCTGCTTTCGGAAATCAAGGGCGAGGAAATGAAATTCTTTTAAGAGGAAGCTGCATTTACCTATAAATAAAGCCTGATGGAGTGGGTTCCATCAGGCTTTCTCATATTATCAACCGGAAACAGTTCCGTCATTTTTCCCGCTCTACCACATAATCCAGATACCCGGCTAGCGCTACTTTTACCTCCGTATCGGGCAAAGAAGCCAGCAAAGAAAGAGCCTTTTCCTTATAGTCATACATCACTTGCGAAGCATACTCTATACCACCATTCTGCTTGGTAAATTCGATTAAATGGGCTATTTCGCCAGGCGTTGCCTCCCCATTCTTTATCTTTACGGCAATTTCTTCCGCTGTTTTATCCTTCACGGTATTGAGCACATGAAGCGCAGGTAGAGTCAACTTCCCCTCCACCATATCATTTCCGGTAGGTTTGCCTATTTCCTTGCTCTCGGAGTAATCGAAAATATCATCCTTTATCTGAAAACAAAGCCCGATATATTCACCGAACAGACGCGCAGATTCCGCCTTTTCATCGCTGGCTCCCACCGAGAGAGCGCCCGCCTTCGTACAAGCTGCAAAGAGCACGGCCGTCTTCTTGCGGATAACGTCGAAATAGACTTCCTCGGAGAAATGGAGATTGCTGACGTTGGAAAGCTGCAGAAGTTCACCATCTGCCAAATCCTGCCCCAGGCAGGAGACGATGTCGATAATGTCATGGTTACGGGTCATGCCCACTTGCACCAACGCTGTTGCAAGCAGATAATCGCCTGCCAGTACGGCTACTTTATTATTGAAAATGGCATTAACGGAGAGTTGTCCACGGCGTTCAGTACTTTCGTCCACTACATCATCGTGCACAAGGCTGGCATTATGAAGAAGTTCCAACGCAACCGCAGCATGCAGGGTTGCAGGACATACCTTGCCAAAAAGCTTCGCAGCCAGAAGCACCAGAATGGGGCGCATCATCTTCCCGTTCTTCTGCCGGATATGCGCAATTACGCTGTTCAGCAAAAGGTTGGAACTGGAGAGGGTACTTTCAAAAAGCTTCTTGAAGTCCTCCAATTCCTCAGAAATCGGAGATTTTATCAATGATGAGTTGTCCATGCATCGCTATTTGCCTACAAAAATAGTAATAAAACGGTTAATACGGTATTTTTTTGTACTTTTACCATGAAAAAAAGGATTAAATGTATGAATTCAATCGATAAACTGTTTTTGCTCGATGCCTATGCACTGATATATCGAGCCTATTACGCGTTCATCAAGAACCCGAGAATCAATTCAAAAGGATTCAACACTTCGGCCATTCTGGGCTTTGTAAACACCCTGGAAGAAGTGCTCAAAAAAGAGAATCCCACACACATAGGAGTAGCCTTCGACCCGTCGGGCCCCACCTTCCGCCACGAGGCCTACGAACAATACAAGGCACAGCGCGAGGAGACGCCCGAGGCCATCCGCCTCTCCGTTCCTATTATAAAGGATATCATCCGTGCCTACCGCATCCCCATCCTCGAGGTAGCCGGTTATGAGGCAGACGACGTGATAGGCACGCTTGCCACCGAAGCCGGACGACAGGGCATCACCACCTATATGATGACTCCCGACAAGGACTACGGGCAACTGGTATCGGACAATGTTTTCATGTACCGTCCCAAGCACACCGGCGGATTCGAAATCATGGGTACGGAAGAGGTAAAGACGAAGTTCAGCATACAATCCACCGCACAAGTCATCGACATGCTCGGACTGATGGGCGATGCTTCCGACAACATCCCCGGCTGTCCGGGTGTGGGCGAGAAAACCGCACAGAAACTGGTTGCCCAATTCGGCAGCATCGAAAACCTTCTGGAACATACCGACCAACTGAAAGGCGCACTGAAAACGAAAGTGGAGACAAACCGGGAGATGATTGCTTTCTCCAAATTCCTTGCCACCATCAAAACGGATGTTCCCATCCGGCTCAAAATGGATTCGCTTGTCCGAGAAGAACCGAACGAAGAAGAACTCCGCAAGATTTTCGAGGAGTTGGAATTCCGCACACTCATCGACCGGGTACTCAAAAAGGGAAGCGGCAATTCGTCCTCCCCTACTCCAACCTCTCCGGTACCCGACCTCTTTGCCGGGACTCTGTTTGCCCAGCCGCAAACCTCCACTCCCGAAAACAGCGCCCCGATTCAAGGCGATTTGTTTGCAAATTTTGCGGGCGAGGGGACGGGCGTTTCTGAAAATTCAAACCTGACGCGGTTAGAAATGCTCGATGTAGACTACCAACTCATTGATACAGAAGACAAAAGAGCAGAAATTATTCAAAAGTTACTTACAAGCGAAATTCTCTCAATAGATACCGAGACTACCGGAACCGAGCCAATGGACGCCGAACTTGTAGGAATGAGCTTCAGCGATGCCGAAAACCGTGCATACTACGTACCCGTTCCCGCCGAACGAGAGGAAGTCTTAAAAATTGTAAACGAGTTCCGTCCCCTCTTCGAAAACGAGAAATCCATGAAGGTGGGACAAAATATCAAGTACGATATGATTATCCTCCAAAATTACGGCGTCCAGGTGAAAGGCAAACTTTTCGACACCATGCTCGCCCACTACGTGCTGCAACCCGAACTCCGGCACAACATGGACTATCTGGCGGAAATCTACCTGCACTATCAGACCATCCATATCGACAAGCTGATTGGAGCGCGGGGCAAAAACCAAAAGAACATGCGCGACCTTTCACCCGAAGATGTCTACCGTTATGCCTGCGAGGATGCGGACGTCACCCTCAAACTGAAAAACGTGCTGGAAAAGGAACTGAAGGAGCAAGGTGCCGAACATCTGTTCTACGAAATAGAGATGCCGCTCGTCCCCGTACTTGTCAATATAGAGAGCAACGGAGTGCTGCTCGACACGGAAGCCTTGAAGCAATCGTCCCAACACTTCACCGTCCGTCTGCAGGAGATTGAGAAGGAAATCTACGAGATGGCTGGCGAGACATTCAACATCAGCTCCGCCAAGCAGGTAGGCGAAGTGCTCTTCGACAAGCTGAAAATCGTGGAGAAGGCCAAAAAGACCAAGACCGGACAATACGTCACTTCCGAAGAGGTGCTGCAGAGCTACCGCAGCAAGCACGACATCATCGGAAAGATACTGGAATACCGCGGACTGAAGAAGCTGCTGAGCACCTATATAGATGCCCTGCCCCAGCTCATCAACCCACGTACGGGCCGCATACACACCTCCTTCAACCAGGCGGTAACCGCTACCGGACGCCTCAGCTCCAGCAATCCCAACCTGCAGAACATCCCCATCCGCGACGAAGACGGAAAGGAAATCCGCAAGGCGTTCATCCCCGACACCGGCTGCGAGTTCTTCTCTGCCGACTACTCGCAGATAGAGCTGCGCATCATGGCACACCTCAGCGAAGATAAGAACATGATAGACGCCTTCCTCAGCGGACACGACATCCACGCCGCCACCGCTGCCAAGATATATAAGATAGACATAAACGACGTAACCGCCGACATGCGCCGCAAGGCAAAAACGGCAAACTTCGGCATCATCTACGGCATCTCCGTCTTCGGGCTTGCCGAACGCATGGGCGTTTCCCGCCAAGAAGCCAAAGAGCTGATAGACGGCTACTTTGAAACCTACCCGCAAGTGAAGGAGTATATGGACAAAAGCATCCAGGTGGCACGCGAGCAGGGCTACGTGGAAACCATCTTCCACCGCAAGCGCTTCCTGCCGGACATCAACTCAAGAAACGGGGTGGTACGGGGCTATGCCGAACGGAATGCCATCAACGCTCCCATCCAGGGAAGTGCCGCCGACATCATAAAAGTAGCCATGGCACACATCTATCAGCGCTTCCAAGCTTACAATCTGAAAGCAAAGATGATTTTACAGGTCCATGACGAACTAAATTTCAGCGTTCCAGAGGCTGAAAAGGAACTTGTACAGAAAATCGTAATCGAAGAGATGGAGCAAGCATATCGCATGCAAGTACCTCTGAAAGCCGATTGTGGGTGGGGAAACAACTGGTTGCAGGCACACTAAACCACCCAATAACTTTATTTAACTTACAATCAGAAAGCAACAGAAGCAATCCTTTCGAAATACAGTTTGCTCATCAGAATATCCGGCAACCTCACTGCCGGATATTTTTTATTCACCAATCTTGCCAAAAAGAAAGCATACCGAAGCCCTCACTACTGACATATTGATAAAATTTAATATGATATTTATATTTATGTCAATTTAATACGTACCTTTGCAGCGAAATCAATGACATATTGATAGAAAATAGAAAGTTAAACTAAAAAAGACATAAAACCATGAAAGCAAAAGTATCTTTAAAAACAGTGATTGTTTCAGCACTTCTCTTAGTTTGCGGATTAAATGCCTCAGCCGACAATAAGAGCAACCTCATTTACAATTCGGAAGAAGTAAATGGCATGAAGGTAGCAGAGACCGTATACAAGATGGACGGAAACACGCTCGCCAACTATATGAAGTACAATTATAAGTACGACGACCAGAACCGCATGACGGAAAGCGAAGCCCTGAAATGGAACAGCACCAAGAATACATGGGGCAAGGACATGTGCATCCGCTATGCATACCAAGGCAAGACGATGACTACCACATACTACAAATGGAACAACAAGAAAGGCGAATACATACTGGTTCCCGAGATGACAGTAATCATGGACAACCCTAACATGTAATTGACAAACTCTCTCTTAAAGTAAGAAATCTTATTCCTAACAACAATAACCGAAACCTTTCATAAAAGAGCCGGAATGATTCGCACATTCCGGCTCTTTTATTATATCTTGAAAAACAAATCCTTTCCGTCAGATACCAATAACCTTACACGATTAGTATCCTGGATTGTTTTCTATAATGGCACTGTTTGTATCAATCTCACTTTGGGGAAGCGGCCAAAGTTCATCCTTTCCTTTGATATACTTCATCGTGTTATACACACGGAGATTCAGTGCTTTCCCATCCCAAGAACTACCCTCTGAATATGCCGGATGCCAGTTGTCATCAAATGAAGGCTTGGCATTGGACATAAGCCCTTTTTGATTGGGAGCATAAATCTTACCTGTCATCACTGTAGAAGCCATACCCCAACGACGGAGATCAAACCAACGAAAACCTTCATTACAAAGTTCAACAGTACGTTCGTAACGTAATGCCTTTCGGAGTCCGCTCTGCGAAGTAACTACCACATCGGGCATTCCTACACGATTACGAATTATATTGATGTCCGTTCGTGCTAACTCCAGATTGCCATCAGCCATTTCAATATTGGCTTCTGCCTCTATTAGATAAACCTCTGCTAAACGCATCAAGCCGCAATTAAGATCACTGGTTTCATGGTTGGAGATTGCAGCTCTTTCCAACTCGGCTATATCCAAATATTTCCTCCAGAGATATCCAGCAGGACCTTTAGTGCCATTGGCACCGTATACGCCCTTGGTTCCCTGTGACTCCATGTTTGTCACGTCCTTGCCCGTGCTATAGTCGTGAATCTTTTTACTGGTAGTGGAAGTCTGGAATTCTAGATTGAATATGCGTGAACCAGGTCGCAAACAGAAAAGATCCAGACGAGGGTCCCGGTTTTGCCAAGGGTTCTGCCAGTCATACAGAGAAGATTCCGTAATCGATTTGCCATCCTTGCATTGAAACATATCAACAAATGTTTGTGTAGGACCAAAATAGGCGCATCCTCCCAGTGTACGTGGAGCCATGTAATATGCCTCCTTGGTTTTATTACTGGATATTACCGCATCATACTGCACGGACCAGAGCCACTCATTGCTTGCCTCACCGTCATAACCAAACAGAGCCGTCTGACCGGTTGGCTCTCCTGCCTCATGACTTTCTCCACAATACTGTGTATTGATGGATTCCAATTCAAAGCCTGCCTCCTTAGCCAAATTCAAGGCTTGTTTGGCCGAACTGGCAGCCAAGTCATACTTTTTCCAATTCAAGGCAATACGGGCACGTAACGCATACGCTGCTACCCGTCCGATGCGTGCACTGCCATAGCTTTCTGCTTTATGGCGGAGTGGAAGGTTAGCCAAACACTCGTCGCTAAGATCCGAAAGCAGATTCTCTACAATGGTCTCTCTCGGTGTACGTGGGGTCTGGCTGTCATTTATACCCGCTGTGTGGACCACATACGGCAAGTCTCCATAGTGCTGGCAAGCTTGATCATAACAGAATGCCCGTATGCACAGCAGCTCTGCCCGTATACTCTCTATATCCGTATCAGAGGCTGTGCCACGCAGATTATCCAGCGCATCGAGAAGCTGGTTGATACGTGCCACGGTCTTATACACGCAATTATAAAGCTTGTTTGCCACCGCGTTTTCAGCAGAAGCTCCGGAGGTGATTAATTCCGTATACATAGCCGTGTTGACACGTGTAGCACCAATATCGGTAATATTGTCTGTCACCTTCCACCAGGTGGTGGTGCTGGCACTATAAGCTGTCAGAGATGAGTAAACAGCGTTCAAACCGAAATTCGCCTCTTCCATACTCGAAGGATAAGAGGAAGAAGACGGTGAAGTGAGTGGTTCAAGGTCGAGTGAACAAGCACCGAGACCTAATAGAGACAGCGAAAGGAGTGCTGTATAAATATTGTTTCGTTTCATATCATTTTTTCTTTTTATGTCTTCTTGAATACAGACGGTTTCCCTATTCCGGCTAATCAGAATTTGATGTCAACGCCAAAAGTGAAGGCTTTCGTCTGGGGATAATTGTTTGCCGCACCCAGAGATACCCCATCTGTTGCTGATGCGTTATAGTTGACTTCGGGGTCATAGCCATCCCAAAAGTCAGTAAAAGTCAAGAGATTCTCAGCATTGGCATAAATGTAGGCAGACTTCAGTCCGATGGCTTTCATCCACTTGGAGGGCAGGTCGTAACCCAGCTGCAGGTTCTTCAGACGCAGGTAAGCGGCACTCTTCATCCAGAAGGATGATGTATAGGTGTTGTTACTGCTCTTATAAGAGAGGCGAGGCGTGGATGCATCATGATTCTGCTCCGTCCAATAGTCAAGGTGTTCCTTGCGGTAGGTTCCTCCCTGATAGCAAGGCATCACGTAGTAGGAATTGAGATAACCGTCGGCCTTGCCAACTCCTTGCAAGAAAGCCGAAAGACGAATTCCTTTGTATCCCACTCCTAAATTAAAGCTATAACTATAGCGTGGAACTGTACTTCCGATAATCGTCTTGTCATCTGTAGTAATTTTGTTGTCTCCGCTGACATTCCGGTATTTCAGGTCACCGGGATATACGGTTGTACCGAATTGGGGACAGTTGGCATTGATTTCGTCCGCTTCTTCTTGTGAATTGATGAAACCGTCGCATATCAATCCGTAAATGGAGTTAATGGAAGACCCCTCTTGGTTACGAATATCACCGCTTGTGCTGCTTGTGCCCCGCATGTCGGTGATGGTGTTTTTCACGTCGCTCAGCGTAAGGGCGGCATCCAGCGAAAAGTCCCTCGTCAGCTTCTTGCTGTAGCCTACGCTTAGCTCCCATCCCTGGTTTCTTACCTTGCCGGCATTCTGGAAGGGAGCACCCATACCAATGTGGTTGGGGATGTCCAGCTTCATCAGGATACCATCCGTTATCTTCCTATACCAGTCGGCAGTGATGTTGATACAGCCGAACAGTGAAAGATCTATGCCTAAGTCAGTCATGGTAGAAGTCTCCCATGTAAGGTCCCTATTGGAGAGCGAGGTAACAGCAGAGGTCGTGTAAAGATTACCTCCCATAGATATAGAGCCCGTAGAGAGTTGCTGAGTAGTGGGATAATAGGAACTTCCGATATTCTGGTTGCCCAGTTTGCCCCAAGAGGCACGTAATTTCAGATTATCCACTCTATCGCGTATAGATTCCATAAAGGGTTCCTCGCTGATGCGCCATGCTGCAGAGAATGAAGGGAACACGCCATATCGGTTACCCTCTGCAAATCTGGAAGAACCGTCGGTACGGATATTGGCCTCCACAAGGTAGCGTTCCTTGTAGTTGTAATTCAAGCGGCCAAAGAAGGAGTTGATGGCCCATTGGTACTCCCCTCCTCCATTGTTCATGTTCTCAATGTTACCGGCATCAATTTGGTCATATTGAGGGAAGTTGAATACTTGACGATAGGCAGAAAGAGTCTTTTCTGTATAGGTCTGACACTCCATACCTGCCATTACTTTGAAGTAGTGGTCATCCAGCTGTTTCTCATAGTTGGTCAGTGCCTGTGTGTTCCAGTAGAAGTAACGATAGGCCGATTCTGTAAGCGAGTTGTAGGTTTCGCCGCTCTTGAAGCTGGTAGTACCTTCCGGGTCACCATACGTGGTGACAGAATTCTTATAGTTATGGTTATTCTTGGTGATATAACGTGGAGTGGCTTGAACTGACACATTCCATCCATCGAGAATCTTATAGGTCAGAGCCATCGCCATGGTAGCACGGATAACATTGTTTTTCACAATACCGCCTTCACGCAACAACAGCACGGGGTTATTGCCCATCAGACCATTTGCCCCATTATAAAGACCAGTAGTAAATTGATTGACAATGTTCGGGGTTCGGGTGTTCATATAATTGAAGGCATGTCCTTCGTAGGGAGAACTATTTTTATTGGCATTGCTTACTTGTATGTCAAACTTCATGTCCAGACGGTCGCTAAGCTTGATGTCCATATTGTTGCGTACAGAGATTTTACGGTAAGAGGAATTGACCACTATACCCGTCTGGTCCAGATACCCTATAGAAGTAAGTGTCTTGATACGTTCTGATGAAGAAGTCAGAGTAAGCGTATGCCCATGGTTGAATCCGTTTTCTGTAAGAATCAAGTCCTGCCAGTCTGTATTAGGATAGATGTCCGGGGCAGTAGCCATGCCAGCCACATATTCCCTTATATATTCATCACTATAGGGCAGGTCGGATCCGTCGTTACCTGCTGCCACATTTTCCAATTGCATATATTCCAATGCATCCACTTTTTGAGGAAGCATCGTTGCGCCTTGGAATCCAAAATATCCTTTATAGGATATGCTGAACTTGTCTTGACTGCCACCCCGTTTGGTAGTCACCAGAATGACACCATTGGCAGCACGTGAGCCATAGATGGATGCAGATGCAGCATCTTTCAAGACGGACACTGACTCGATGATGTTAGGATCCACTTCATCTATGGTTCCTTCTACGCCATCGACCAACACCAACGGGGCGGCACTATCACCACCGAAGGTTCCGATACCACGTATACGTATATGACCGCCATTGCCGCCTGGCTCACCGCTCTGTGTAGTGACAGTTACACCTGCAGCCATGCCTTGCAGAGCCGAAGATACGTTTGATACTCGACGGCTTGCAAGCTTCTCGCTGTTAAGCGAAGAAACCGAGCCTGACAGATTAACCTTCTTGTTAGTGCTATAACCTACCACTACCACGTCGTTAAGCAATTGTGAGTCTTCATCCAGTACCACATGAATGAAGTTCTCCCCTGCAGTCTTCAGCTTGAGGGTACGGAAGCCGATGTAGGATACGATGAGTTCCGCGTCTTCGATGGTTTCAAAATTGAAGTTGCCGTCCACATCGGTAATGGTTTTCTCGGGAGAATGGGTCACTTGAATTGTAGCACCGGGAAGTGGATTATTGAACCGGTCCACCACTTTACCTTTGATGGGTTTCAGTGAAGCTGCGACTACATTCAACGAAACAAGCAGCCCACATACACACACAAAGGATTTAATCATTCTTGTTTTCATTAGTTTCTATGATGATTTTAATTTCGGCTGCAAAAGAATGGATGCTGTATTACAGACTTGTGTCACTTCTGTGATTTTGATATGACACCGGATGAGAGCCCGACATATGTAACTTGAACGTAACCCCATAGAAACGACGAAGTAATTTCACTCACCTATTTTTGCTCTCAATTCAAACAACAAATAATTGAAAGAGAAAAGCAATGAACAAAAAGAACATTTTTTACGCCGCATTGCTGCTTATGGCAATAGGGGCAGAAGCTAAAGAGATTAAAGGCAAAGTCATGGCCGACGGCAAGGGGCTGGCCAAAGTTGTAGTAACCGATGGCACCGCATTCGCTCTTACCAGTGAAGACGGAAGCTATATGATTGATGCTGATGAGAAGGCCCACTTTATCTATGTAGTGACACCTTCAGGCTATATGGCTCCTTGCAACGGGGGTACTCCCGTCTTCTATAAGACTCTGAACGAGAACAGCCACGATTTCCAGCTCCATCGCTGGGGAACAGTAGGAGGCAAATACGCCATGATGGCAGCAGCCGATACACAACCGCGCGGAGAGAACGCATTCCATCGGCTTGAAACGGAAGCTTTCCCCGACCTCAAGCAAGTGGGCTTTGAATATATGAGCCAGAATATTCCTGCTTTCGCCATCTTCTTGGGCGACATCTTATGGGATAACCTGGAAATGTTTCCCCACATCAAGCAAGAGATAGCAAAGATCCAAATTCCCATCTATCCGGTTATCGGCAACCACGACCACGACAAGGAGGTGAGCGACGATGATGCCAGTGCACATCTTTATCGGCATTTCTTTGGACCCACTTACTATGCGTTCAATGCTGGAAAAGACTATTATATCGTTTTGGACAATATCCTTTATAAAGGAAACAAGAAGTATGAAGTGGGGCTCAATGATCAGCAGCTCAATTGGGTGAAGAGCTATCTGCAGTACGTCCCCAAAGGGGCTCATCTGTTTGTTTGCATGCATGCTCCGGCATACTTCTATAACGAGAACTACAAGTTGGGACGCGTAGCCGAGTTACTCGACCTTTTCGAGGGTTATAAGGTAGATATTCTCAGTGGTCACACTCATGTACAATGCAACACACAAATCAGAAACAACATTCGTGAGTACAATATCGCCTCCATCGGAGGCGCGTGGTGGTTATGGGACGGCATCTATAGCAAAGACGGTACCCCTATTGGCTACCAAGTATTCGAATCCGGCAAGAACGGAATTGCAAATTATTTCAAGTCATTAGGACATGACCGTGACTATCAGTTCCGTTACTATCCCGTGGGTACAGTACCCGGCCATGAAGACGAACTCTGCGTCAAGGTATGGAATTGGGATAACCGCTGGAAAGTGGAATACTACGAAGACGGGAAGTTGAAAGGCGAAATGAAGCAGTATAAAGGCATGGATCCTGATTATGATTTCTTCCTGCAGCGCAAAGCTGTCACAGAGGGAAAGGATATGAAGGAACGTGGTCGCCAAGCTAACAAGAATGCTTATTTCTTTTTCTCTACAAAACCGAGCGATAAAGCAAAGAAAATAAAAATCGTGGTGACTGACGCCAACGGGAAAAGCTACGAGCAGTCTTTGGAACATTAAGTAAACAGACAGATAGTAATCGGTACCTGATTATGAGCCATTCCCTGCTCCTCGTTATTCAGCTATCGGTTATTATTCGTACCTTTACCCGAAAAAGGAATGCCACATGATACCCAAGCCCCTCATTACCTACATCGAGACAGCAATCATCCCCCGTTACAAGGAGTTTGACAAAGCACACAACCTCTCACACGTCCGCACCGTCATCGAAGAAAGCCTTGCCCTCGCCCGGCAATATCCCGAAGCGGACGAACGCCTGGCATACGTCATTGCCGCCTACCATGACACGGGACTGTGCCGCGACCGCGCCACCCACCACCTTGTCTCCGGCGAGATACTGATGGCGGACTCCACCCTGCGGCAATGGTTCTCCGACACGGAAATCCTCCTCATGAAAGAAGCCGTAGAAGACCACCGCGCCTCTACAGACCACGAACCTCGTAGCATCTACGGCAAGATTGTTGCCGAAGCGGACCGTATCATCGACCCGGACATCACCCTGCGCCGCACCGTGCAGTACGGATTGAAACAGAATCCTGCCGCAGACAAGGAGTGGCACTACCAACGGTTCCATCAGCATCTCATGGCAAAGTATGCACCCGGCGGTTATCTGAAGCTTTGGTTTCCCGAGGGGAAGAATGCGGAACAGCTGAAGAAGCTCCAAGCCATTATCGCAGACGAAGGACGGCTGCGGCAAGTTTTCAACCGAATATTCGAGGAGGAAAAGTAATAGCGGTATCAATGAAGCATATGCCCCATTTCATTTCCGACTATGGAAACGGTTTGTTTCCTATAATGGAACAGAGTGTTCTCTATAAGGAAACAAAGTGTTTCCTATAACGGAACAAATCGTTTTATCCCGTCGAAACAAGTCGTTTCATACAAGAGAAACAATCTGTTCCGACGGGGTGTAACAAAGTGTTCAGTACTGTGAACTAATACAATAGCTCTATTTAGAAGGTCTCACAAGATAAGTATCCGCCTCCATAAGTATAAAGACTTATGGGCGTGCCAACATGAGGAAATCATAAAACTCACAGATGGACTGGCCTTCGGTTTCTGATTCGAAAACAAAGAAGAGCGGCTGCTTTCCCTTATGCAGCTTTGCCGGAATAGAGAGCGGAGCATAGAACTCTCTGCAAGTGCTGCCAGCCTTCACATCCACAAGTCCTATCTCTACACCGCCTTTTGTTGTCCAAGGGCTACCCAGCATGATGCGGATGCGTCCGTCGGTATCTTCAGCCTTCAACCTTAACTGCATCTGCAAAGACTTATCTCGCGGAACGGCATTCATATTCAAGTATTTATATCCTACAATCGACCCACTTGTATTATTCACCACCGGAGCGAACGGGATTTTGTGGTTGTTATCGCCGGCATAGGGATTATTATCCCGGTACACAGGCCGGATGTAAGACCCCGTGTAGACATAATGGGGATAGACCTCTTTGATACCTCCGGGATTGGTGTGCCAACAAGCCAACCCGGCCGAGATGCGCTGCATAGGATTGAGCCCTTCAAGAAGGAAACCCTCAGAGTTGAATTCCCCGCGCGAAATCACGACTTTCCCACCTTTTCCTTTTTCCACCTTTACATCAATGGCCGACACCATAGCCTGGCGTGCATAGCAATCAGTACCTATCTGGCGATGATAGAACACGTACCATTGCCCTCCTATCTTGCAGATACTGCCATGCGTATTTCCACCGGGCATGGCCGAAGCTATCACATTGCCTTTTTCATCATACTCGCGCGCACGGGCATCGATGATTGTTCCGCCATAGGTCCAGGGACCCAGAGGATGCTCGCTATAAGCGTATGCCAGCGTATAGTTGCTGGCGTTCGGCAAGCCATCTTCACCCTCAGCGGTAGTACGGCTATAGATAAACACATACTTATCCTCAATCTTGCGGATGGAGGATGCCTCAAAGAAGCGGAATATACCTTCCTGCCGATAGCCTGAAATCATGTTCTCCACCACTTCGGTACCCGGCTTTACCGTGCACATGGTAGCAGGGTCCAACTCCGCGCCATGCGAAATGCCAAATCCCCAATAACCATACACACGTCCATCATCATCGACAAACACTGCGGGGTCGAATCCCAAACAACCGAAAGTCTCGCGAGGACGTTCCTTGTTCCAATTGCATACTGTAAACGGACCATCGGGACGGTCGCTTTTGGCAATCATGGAATTGCGCCCGCCACCTTGATTATTCGGAAAGAGGTAATAAGTTTTCTTACCATCGGTATCGGTAGTTACTGTCACGTCAGGGGCAAAAAGCACGTCGTCGGTTCCATCAGCATTCAGTTTATACAGCTCGGGCGACTCATTGACTTTAAATATCACGCCGTCATATCTCCAACGGGTCAGGTCCTCTATGGGTGCCGACCACACCACTTGGTCACGTCCGCAATACATCCACTTGAGATTGTCGTGCGAACCATAAATATAGACACGGTACTTGCCGGGACAGTCAGGATCCTCAAACACATAGGGCTCACCATCAGGAATAAATTCCCAAAGCGGCAGATAAGGATTCTGTGCAGATAATGTAAAAGACAAGCTGATGAGACATGATAAAATCATCAGAATTTTTCTTACTTTGTTTTTCATAATCGCATTGATTTATAGAATGATA
>OHWH01000155.1_pt1 | contig 65415 bp, 65 predicted proteins | sample 1579701 | NCBI WGS metagenome assembly OHWH01 (sample SAMEA3882515, study PRJEB24775) | human gut metagenome | biome: human-associated habitat; feature: intestine environment; material: feces | place: Netherlands | collected 2009/2010 | reverse complement strand
CACGAAGGTATGCGAAAGAGACATGCTAGTCAATACGCCAATTTTGGAAGCTTACGCATTACTCGTCCAACCTGCCCTTTTACATCAACATAGCTGACATCATCCCAATTAATTTTTAAAGTATGTCCGGATTTGTTCTTTAACGTGAAATTAAATTTTTTCAAACCAACGTACCAAATTATATCAATATAATCGTCTTCGTAACGATATTTATTGACGCCCTCTTCATTGAAACTTACTACTTTTGTTTCACCGAATTGCTGCTTTGAATCTGCCGGACTTTCAACTTCAGATAGTCCAATTGAGTAACTGGCCACATAACTCTTAAATGTGCCGCAAGAAGTGAACGGTAATACACCTGCGAGTAGAAATAGCATTCTTAAATTTCTCATGTTCATGATTGTATTATATTATGTTTTGCTGCAATATTGCGACCACAAAAGTATATTGTTTTATTGGAGATGACGAAGAAATTAAAAACATGGACAAAGATGGACGAAACTGACATGATTTACGATTCTGTTGCTAACATAAGAACACAAGCCCATCGAATAGACGTTATATAATCCAATAAGAATTGTGGGTCTATATATTCACCATTTTTTTTAAGTGTTATATGAAGATGTTCTCCTGTACTGCGACCAGTACTTCCTGTAATCCCAACAGTATCCCCTGCCTTGACTGTCTGGCCTTGATAAGCAAAAGTGCGTGAAAGGTGGCAGTAGCTTACTGTAAAACTACCGTGCTTGAGTGTTACATATTTACCTGAGACCCTATCCTGTCCGACCTTCACCACTTCACCGGCCAACATTGCAAAAACTCCTGAACTCCTTGCATGAAGATCCAAGCCATTGTGAAATTTACGTCTGCCAGAGAAAGGGTCTTTCCGGTAGCCGTATGATGAATTGATTTTTATGTTCGACAACGGATAGCTAACGCTCATAAAACGTGCTTTCAGTTCTTTTATAGAATCATTCTTCAAAGAATCATTCAATATCAAACTGTCCACAAGAGAAGGATTTATCTCTTGCGGATTTTTTGTTTTGTTTGCTGGGTGATTATACAAACGTCCAACCGTATTAAACTGAGCTTTTATTGTGGTACCTGACATCAACGACAGAAGCACCATCATGAGTATATTTCTAATATTCATGAGGCAAAATTACATATCTCCATTACCATGAGTTAAAACTCATATACTGCAAGTAATTTTTCTAACTTTATTTATGCTAATAGTATGATTTTAATCGATAAATCATACTTCTTTCATAAGGAAATATAAAACTATTGGTATAATATGTCTATTCTTCCGTTTCTCCAACCACACCTTTTATTTTTGTTTCTGAATTAGCTATTAATAAAGTACTTCATAAGAAAATGAAATACTGTTATGGCCAAAATAATAACGTATTAAAAAAAGTAACAAATGATTTACAACTTTGATGAGAATGAAATGCCTTACGGCATTCTCGAACGTTTTGGACTGACACAGGAGATGATTGAGGATCTGCCGACAGACATTTTGCAAAATATTCTCAATGGCCGGCATTCTCCAGTCTTACCTGTACACATCATTGCTGATGATGGTGAAGAAGTAAAGGCAAGAACACGATTCTGCCTTGTAAGAACGCCAGAAAGCAATGTAGATGTTCTCTTCTTTCCGAAACTTGACGAGTATGATTTAAAAGTATTCAATGAGCAGCAGAAGCAAAACCTTCTTGCAGGCAAACCCATCATCGGACATTTGGAAAGTAACGAAACGGGGCACGAGCTTGGCACCAAATGTTTCTTCCAGCTTGACCAGGATAGCAAACAGGTACTGAGCGTGCCGACACCAGTCATAGGCAGGAACATTCAATACCTTACCGACCGCTATCATCTTACGGGGACAGAGATGCAGAAACTACAAAACGGAGAAATTCTCTCTATCATTGAAGACGATGATGAGATTTCCATCGGTATCGATCTTAATTCAAATACGGGTATCCGTCTCTCCGCAGGTAATGAACAAGTTTGGCGCAGAGAAGCTAAACGGGAATGGGACAAATACAACTTCGGAATTTTCGGTTGTTGGGCCATGGACGAAAATGGTAATCTTGACTATATCCATGAGGAGGACTACTCTGAAGAAATCTGGAAAGAGCAGAAGAAACAAGGTATGCGTATGATGCAGCGATAAACCAAAGTAACAACCATCAATAACAAATTCAATATGGCGAATATCAAATACTATCCAGAAGACGAGCTTGTGCAGAAAGTACAGAGTGGAGAATACGGTTGGCTCGATTACATCAATCACCACTCACCGGAATGGCAGGAAGAGTACACCGAATTCTGTAATGAAAGGAACCTTGTAGTTAACGAAGAATCAGCCGAAGATTTTATCGAATGGAAAGGCGAACTTGTTGAAACAGGCGAATAATCAACATTTAAAATCAATCACAGTATGTCAATCAGATCCAATGCACTACCAGTAGGTAGAGATTTGTCACCTGAGCTACAGGATATTCTCCGTCGCAACGGTATGCAAGCACATATCATCCGACAAGGAGAAAACTATCTTCTGGCTGTTCAAGGGCATGACTCACCTCTCCTAACCTATCATATCAGTGCTCAGCAGATGAGGGACTTGGCAGATTGGGGTACAAACTCGGCTAACAAAAAAGCCTATAACACCTTTGCTGATTTAGTGAAGAAAGACTTCTATATACCGAGAGACTTTGTCCATGCCCGTAATGCCAACGGTCGTGTGGCCATGGGACTTCACGGCTACCGGATTGGTGTTGGCGAATACGGCAGACTGCCGTGGGACAAACGCCGTACCTTTATGATGATGGATCCGTTTCATGGACGATTTTTGGGATGGACACCACGCAATCAGGAAGGCTTCCACATGCGCCGTGTCGGTGGAGCCATGTTCATGCAAAGAACCCCTATGGTTCCGGAACGTCCCGATGGAAAAATCAAACCAGGTGAATTACTCAATGGAGGCTATGGCTTCTATTATAAAGGAGGACAGCAGAACATGGTACAGCAGCCTTCACAGGATGTACTCGCTGATTTGGAAACAGTGATTCCACCTGTAGAAATACGTACCCGTCCCCAGGAACCGGCAAAACCATACAAGGAACTTATCACCTCAGACGTATACTTTAGCAACGAAAAGTGGCAGGAATGTCTCTCTTCTCATGGAGTCATTATTGATGCCAACAGCAAAACCCTGACCATTCAGTCGACCGCTACACAACATGATCTTGTTTACGACCTAACGGATGAAGAAGTTACCCGGCTTACAGACAATTCCATCAAGAATGTGCCTGTACAGAACCGTCTGGACATCATCAACAACGTTATCATAAATGATTTCTCAGATAAATTGACGATGGACATGCTCAATTCCAAAGAGCAGATACCCCTAAAACTTACTCCCGAAGTAGAAGCGGAACTGAATGCCAGACAAGAAGTTGTGGCAGAACACGCGCTTCCTCTTACTCAGGGAAATGAATATATCATTGCAGAGCATGAAGACCGAAGCGTCGCTCATGTGGATGGTAACAGCCTTTATGATATAAACCAAGATAAAGGATGGTTCCGGGAAGGAAGAAACGGACGTGAGGTACAGGTGGACGACATCAGAGTTGAGCCTGTACGCAACGAACAAGGTGAAATTCAGAAAGACGAGAAAGGCAATGCCATGTTCCGTATGACCGCTGTCATCAATGGCGAGAGCATCAGTCACGAGATAACCCAAAAACAGTATGACAAGTTCATGGCCGTAGATGACTATCATCGTATGAAACTCTTCTCTCACATCTTTGATGAAGTGGACATGAAGAATGCGCCGGGTCATGGGAAAAATATAGGTGCCATGATTGGAGGTGCTCTACTTGCCGGCCTTACCGTTATGCGAGAACTCGGAGGAGACCGTTATGCTCCGGCTGTGTTCGTTGAGCACCATCATGCACCTGGTCCGCACGTCTATTTCAAAGGAGGTGTGGATTCACCACAGGATCTTGCATCAAGAGCATTTGATGCCGGACTTAATGCAGCTGAGCATGGAGTCGGCTTAGGACATGGGAGATAAAACTTAACAATCATCATAGAACACAATGAACGAAGAGCAGAAATTTGAAGACTATCGCAACCGTCTTAATATCAGAGACGTGTTGACGGATGCAGGTTATACGCTTCACAAGCGGGACGGCTTGCGCTATCCTGCCTATGTGCGTCTGGATAATGATGGACGCAGAATCAGGGGTGACAAATTCATTGTCATGCCCAATAAAAACTGTTGTTTCCAACCTCCAACGATAAAGCTGTATTCTGTCACATCCTTCATTTGGGAACACCCGAATCTCTTTCCTGAATACAATCAAGGAATGAAAGAGTCTGCTCTTGTTCACAAAGTCTGTCAGCGGCTTTTGAATATTCCTGTGGAGCAACGTAACCAGAATGTGCTTGCTCCTACCCGTGATGCAAAGCCTTTCAATATCAAAGATTATAAGATTGAGCGATTTCATCCTGATGAAGCTGACTCTCAGAAACCTTTTTATGCTTTCTTCAAGTCAAGAGGAATCGATTTTGCTACACGTTGTGCTTTTCACCGTAACTTCTTTCTTGCTTCCAAGGCCGCAGACAATGGGGCAAGTTATAAGAACCTCTCTTTTCCCATGTATATACCGGGGCATCCTGAGAAATGTGTCGGTTTGGAAGAAAGAGGCTATCCACGTAAGGACGGCTCTGCACGAAAAGGCATGGCAGCCGGGACAAATGCAAGTGAAGGCCTATGGATGGCAAGTCCCAAAGACACGGAACTGAAAGATGCAAAAGATGTATATGTGTTTGAGAGTGCATACGATGCCATGGCATTCTACCAGTTGAGAATGCAGAAAGACTCCGGACTTGATTACAATGCAAGACAGAATCTGAAGTCTGCCGTATTTGTCTCTACCGGAGGAAATCCCAGCTACGGACAGATACAGGGATTGGTCAAGGCTGCTCCCGGTGCTACTTTCCATCTTGGCTTTGACAACGACCTGGCGGGAAAACAGTTCGTCTTCAACTTTGAATCCATCGTACAAAAGATGAATCCGTTGCATCCTGAATCAGTCTCATCGGACATGAAAGGCTTCATTGAAAGTTTCAAGGAAGGTATCACATCCACCAAAGAGCTGCTTGACATTGACGATGACAGATATGCGGAGCTGCCTGAAGTACTACAGAAGCTTTACCTCGCTTATGACACAGCAAGAAATGAGGCATGGGAATACCATTATTCTCCCTTTTTGTGTAAGGAAGACAAGCAGGAAGCGGCTGAAAGAATGAACAAAGCCTATCAGGAGTTTAAGCAGGTCCTGTTTCAAAAACTCCATGTACAGGACGGACAAGACCTGAATCCTATAGGAATAGTACGTGAACTGCCGTCTGAAGGTTATAAGGATTTTAATGATGAGCTGTTGGAGAAGAAGCAATACTCAATGACCGATGTCGTTGAGACAGCCTTTGACGAAAATGGTGTTTCTCTCACCGAAGAGATAGAAGAAGAAAATGAAGAAACCAAGAAGAGCGGACTAAAACGATAAACAGTATGACAGACACAAACAGACGGTTCAGCATAATCACATTGCATCCTCATTGGGGGCAATACATTATCTCACAAGGCATGGCATTTCTTATCAGTTGTGCCCTGTTCTTGGCAGCAGGTCACGATAGCATCACCTATAAGATGCCCTTTGTGGTACTGGGTTCAATCATGACGTGCATCATGCTCTACGGTTGTCTATATATACACAAACTGAGCTATATCATCACGTCCGAACAACTGATTATCCAACATGGTGTACTCATCAGGAAGAGCGACTACATTGAACTCTACAGGGTGGTTGACTTCAGTGAAAACCGTGGTATAGTGGAACAGCTGTTCGGATTGAAGACTGTCTCGATTTTCAGCGGAGACCGTTCCAATCCCAAACTGGACATATTTGGAATCAACGAGCGGATTGATGTTGTAGGAATTATCCGTAAACGGGTTGAGTATAACAAACAAAGGAAAGGTATCTATGAAATCACGAACAGATAATATATCGTCAGAAGCCAAGACTTCCAAAGGTATTGCTTACGACAGCAGATGGATGATTATCTCGGTCATTGTTCTGACCTTGTTTCTATTCTGTCTTGAAGGTCGTGCCCAATTGGTTTCCAGCAATCCGATGGAATATGTGGCCTTAGCCGAAGGTAATGAGCTTATCAACAGTCAAATCAAGAATCAGATTGAAGATCAGCAGAAGACGGCACTACTACAAAATACCATTGCAGCAGAGTTTACTCAGATAAGGCAATGGGAGAGAAAGTACAACAGCTACCTGAAAACCGTGTCTGGCTACGCTTCTACCCTCAAAGCCTGTAGTCATCTCTATGATGACGGTGTAAGGATATTCATTAATCTTTGTGATTTGAAGAAAGCCATATCACAAAACCCGCATGGAATAGTGGCTACAATGAGTATGAATAATCTTTACATCGAAACAGCGACCGAACTCATCACTGTATACAGCATACTGAAAGATGCAGTAGCCAAAGGTGGAGCAAGCAATATGCTTACAGGTGCGGAACGCAGTAAGATTCTTTGGGAGTTGAATGACCGTCTGGCACAATTCAACAAAAGACTTTCACAGCTCTCCATCAGCATCCGCTATTACACAATGGCCGATGTATGGAACAGAGCCACTGCAGGAATGATAGACAGGAATACCGCTGAGATTGCCGGTCAAGCTTTAGACAGATGGCATAGATGCGCACGAATAGTAACACCATAAAAGATTATCAGGATAACACAATGAAACGCTTATTGCTGTTTTTTGCCATGCTTATTTCTCTCACCCTCCCTTTTGAAGGGCTGGGTGGGAGTTTTCTCCGGGCTCAGGGCAACGACCCTGTTTTGGCCGGAATGATTCTGGCATACACAAATAAGGCAGAAAAAGAACTGAAGCAGCAGGAACAAATGATGCTTCTGGAATCTACAGGTCATCTGTGGATAAAGGAAGAAGTACAAGGAGTGACTGACCTGCAAAAGGAGTTCAACACTTATTTGGATAACTTTCATAGCATCATCAGTTATGCGGCACAGATATATGGATTCTATCATGAAATAGACCGACTCGTGAAACACCTGGGAACTTTTAATGACCAGATCCAGCACCAGACAGGAAATGCCCTGGCAGTAGCATTGTCTTCAAACAGGAATAAAATCTATAGAGAACTTATCATGAATAGTGTTGATATAGTCAATGACATCCGGCAACTGTGCCTCTCCGATACCAAAATGACAGAGAAGGAACGACTAGAAGTTCTCTTTTCCATCCGCCCGAAACTTAAACTCATGAATCAAAAGCTCAAAAGGCTTACGAGAGCTATTAAATATACTTCACTCTCTGACATATGGGCGGAGATAGACTACAATGGTAGAAGTGAGGTGGACAAGCCCAATATTGTACAGAAATGCAAGGAAAGATGGAAGAGGAACGCAAAGCCAAAGTAAGTATTCAGGTATAAAGATAATTCAGGATAACAATTTAACAATCAAACTTTAAGTATGGGTTGGGGAGCATTATTGAAAGCAGCAGTCAGCTTGGGAGGAAGAGCTATAAAAGCTGTAGCTAAATCGGCAGGGGGTGCAGTAGTACATCCACAGCAAACGCTAAAAGGATTAGGAAGTGCCACCAAGTCTGCGGCCATAGGTGGAAGCCTGGGCTACATCGGTTGGGAGAAACTGACTACAGACAAAAGCGTAGTGGGTATTGTCAGCGATGCTGTCATTGGCGAAGAAACGACACAAAAGATTGGAGACACAGTCTCAAATATCGGTGAAGGAATGAAAGAGGTGAAAGACTCTGTAACTGGTCTCACTGAAAATGTCAATGATGCCATCACCAGTGCAGACAGCAAATGGAACGGTATGAGCAAATTCCTACAAGGTGTTTTCTCTGGGAACGGTGGAAACATGATGGGGAACTTTTTCAGCAATATAGGCAAAGGGAATGTCTCCGGTCTGAGTCTCATCGGACTTGTAGTGGCTGCACTACTTGTTTTTGGAAGATTCGGATGGATGGGCAAGATAACTGGAGCTGTGCTTGCCATGATGATGATAGGAAACAATGTAAATATGAACGAGGCACTTGCCAGTGAGAAGAAACGACCTGCTGCACAAAGTCAAGACGAAAGTCAACAGTCGGAGGTTGCGCAAGGCACTGGTGGCGGCAGACGAAGATGATAGTAAAATTTATAAACAGATATAATATGCAATATACACAAGAAATGATTCTTCGTTCAGACAGTGGATACTGTATGCCCTACGAAGAAAAAGGCTGTGACGTACAGATGAGTCTTGGCTACGGTAAACAGAAACATCCGCATACAGGGGAACCTTTTTTTCATCATGGTGTGGATCTCAAGGCCAACCATTATCTTCTTTCAGCAGTTGCAACAGGAAAGATTACTGGACTTGGGAATGATGCCGTACATGGTATCTATCAGGTGACACGCTATGGAGACTACGAGGTAAAATACGCACACCTCTCGAACGTTTTTGCCAACTACGGAAGTGAAGTCAAGGCCGGTCAGGTTATTGCCGTAAGTGGGGAAATACTCCACATGGAGGTCAAGTATAAAGGAGAAGAGCTTAATCCTCTGGAGTTCCTGACCATGATATACAGTAATTTGAAAGTCATGGAACAGAACGGACAACCTGGTGCAGTACCACAATTTGTGACACTGGATATGGATGTCAGAACCATGTATGACAAAGACAGCAAGGAGATAGAGAATCTGATGATGCGTTTTTTTCCGGACTACATGAAAGACATCAGTCTTGGAGCCTACACGTTGCCGGAACATACACAGTTCACTTTGAGAAATATTCTCTCACTGTCGGCTACAAAAAATTACTTCTATGAAACCATCCCTAGTATGGCCAATCCATTGGGTATGGGCGCACGAAGTATACCGATTGCAGAACGGGTACAGAATCTGCTTATCGGTGATTTCCTGAACTATCTTGCCCTGCGTCATCAGATATTCCTTTCCAGTTTAAGTGATCACGAAAAAAAAAGCACAAGAACTTGCCATAGCAACCAGTGGACTTATTGATCCATTGGCAGAGCTCGATATTGATGTTCAAAGCTTCGATATTCCCCGTATGGTGAGCGTGTATCCGGATAAGTCCGGTATCAGATGGTGGACAAAAGCATGGTTCAATGGTAGTGAGAAAGGAGAAGCTGCGATAGAGATTGAACGTGAGCTGGCTATCAAGTTTATCAATGAAAACATTGAAAAGGATGAATGGCTGGAAGAATATTTCCCGAAACAGATGGAAGTATATCACAATGCCATAGAACAGACACGCGAGCAATTACTCAACCAGATAAATCTATAAAGGGCATATAAATTATCAATCATATAAAACAGCAACTCATGGCAGAGTCAGAACAAGATAGAATATTCAGGAAAAAGGTCATTCCAATCATGAACAAGGTCCGGAATGAACTGCAAGATAAGATGGCAGCAGAGCTTAAAGAGCACACCTCATCATTTGCAGGATTGATGGCCAGTGCCATTGGTCCTGATGGTGGAATGTCTGCCAGACAGACACAGATGCAGTCTTTGCGTTACACAGGTGAATGGAACTCGAAAACGGCTGAAGATTATATTGAAATGGTCAAGAAAGAACTTCAACGCCAGCACATCACCGTTGATTCTGCTATGGAGAAAAAGATGATAGACAAGATGATTCAGGATAAGATTCCACGCTCATCCATTGAATACATCTTAAAAAAGGCAGCAACTAACACCATCTTCTATCTCCCTCAGGAAGTTGCAAAATCACCATTAGAACATCATATGGATGCTGAAGCCGAAAAGAGATACAACCCATCTGAATGGGAAAAGAACACAGGTATAATTCTCGGATCCGTAACCGATCTAGCATGTATGGGTGGAGCCGGTGGCGGTTGGAAAACAGCGGCCACATGGGTCGGCGGTGACTTCCTGTTATCTAAATTCTCTGATAAACAGGAAGACCGTTCAGACATACCTTCAATAGTGCGACCGGGATGCGAGGAACAGTACAGACAAGACCAGGAGAAAATGAAGAAACAGGAAGAAGAAAAGCCACAGACTAAGACTTCATCAGCAGAGACTGCACCGGAACAGGAAGAACCAGTCGAAGAGGAACAACCAACAGAAGAACAGACCTCCCCAAAACCGGAACAGACCAATATGGACGGATGGCAAGGGTTGCTAACCTCTTTCGGGCTTAATGGAATCAGCGACATTGGACACAATATCGGATATGTACTGGCCATGCTGCCTGACATGCTTGTAGGACTCTTCACGGGAAAAACGAAGTCAATCAATCTGAAGGACAATATGATGCCCATTGCCAGTATCGTTACAGGTATGTTCGTCAAGAATCCAATCCTGAAAATGACACTTATCGGTATGGGAGGACTCAATCTGCTGAACAAGGCAGGACATGAGACTTTGGATGATTTCAAAGCACAGCAGCACCCTGAAACAGGAACCGGTCCTGTGAATTATCGGATTTATCCTGATGAACCGCTCGATCCCCGAATTGTCAATCCTCAGATTAAGTCTAACTGTCTGATTGCTATAATAGACAAGGTTCCTTGCACCATCACTTTGCCGGACAAAGTTGTGAATGCCTACCAGCAGGGAGCTTTACCACTGAACACACTTGCAAATGCAATACTGGCCAAGAATGACCAGATGCGTCAAATCGCTTCTGAAAACTATGAAGCAGGTGAACGGCAAACAGTTGCACGACCGCTTGCTCAAAGATAAAAGGATAACAATATAATAATCAGACTTATGGAAGAGAAAAACCAACAAGAGAAAATGGCAGTAGCACGTCAAGTTGAACTGTTTGAGAATGCTTTCAATAAAGCCAAAGAAAATGGTGGAATATGGCTTGAAAATGATGGTCGTAAAGCTCCGAGGCTATATCTGAAGCCTTTGCAGATTTCTGCCTTCAATGCCATCATATTGGGTATGCACAGTGACCAGAACGGTTACAAGACCAACCAATATACACTTTTTTCAGAAGCAAAAAAACGCGGTGAGTCCGTCCAGACCAAAGAAAAGGGAGTGCCTTTCCTTTGGTATAATTGGAATGAGTATGTAAACAAGCACAATCCTGAAGAGAAAATCAGCCGCTCAGACTATCAAGCACTGTCGTCTGATAAGCAGGAGGATTACAAAGGAATCAGAAACCGTGAAGTACGCTCACTTTTCAATATTGAGCAGACCACACTCCCTATGGTTGATAAAACTACATTTGATACAGTAGTAAAAGAGACCGGTCCTCTGAAAGACCGTACAGATATAGAGTCAGCTTCGAATGAAATCCGTCAGGGTGTCGAAAATCTTCTGGAGCAGTCACGAAAGAATCTGGTTGATATACGCACTGATACTACAGGTGTAGCGCATTACGACAGTAAGAAAGATATTGTCTTCCTGCCACCTGCTTCATCCTATGAACATTATGATGACTATGCCCGTGATGCTGTATCCATGCTTATGTCTGCAACAGGACATCAACAGAGACTGGCACGTGAAGGCATGGTTGTCAAGAACGGAAAGGTTTCAGAGGATGCCATGAAACAGGAAAGACTGGTAATTGAAGTTGCTTCAGCAGTTAAGCTGCAGGAGTTGGGTATCTCTGCCAAACTCTCTCCTGACAGCCTGAAGATGACCGATTACTGGCTCAGGGAACTTAAAGAAGACCCGCATCTGCCGGATATACTGGAAAGGGATGTAAACAATGCTATAGATATGGTTCACAAGGCTGAACGTGGTGAGGAGGTAGAGCTCAACAACAGAGTCCTACAGAATCAGATAGCGGATATTAAGCACATTCTTCCCAAACACTATTATGTAGCTGATGAAATCAAGACATTGCCCAACATAGATACAAAAGAGTTCGTGGTTGTAAAAGAACCTGAACAGAAGATGGCTGATGTGGTTCTCCCTTCTGGTGCTTCATTAGGAGTCGAGAATGAGATTCCAGGAATGAACAAAGGACGCATCGAACATGCGCTTCAAAAAGAGGGCTATGAAACGGTCACTTTCTACAACATAGACGGTTCTATGGGGTATCGTCCCGATGACAGTTTTTTTGACGGCAAGGAGGTATCCGTAAACCGCATGAACAAGTGGAACATGGAAACACTTACACTGCTCGATGTATCTGATGCCGTCAAACGCTCCGGTGCCATAGACTTTGAAAAGATACTCATGTTGCGTAATGACGAAGGGAAATGGGCACTTTATCTGAAGCCCGAAAATGAAAAGAGCTTCAGCGTTTACCCCGAGAAGGCAGATCTGAACCTTTTCTTCACCACAATAAAACAAGGTGACGAAGAAGCTTCAGAAAAAGTACGTCAGGATATGGCCCAGAAATACTATATGGCTGCCCAGAACAATCCGGATATTAAGGTTGACCTTTTCAAAAGCGATGCGACAGCAGAAGAACTCGCAAGGATAGACCGTGTGAACATCTTTAAGACCAAGGGCTCGGAGAACCAACCCAGTGTGATATTGTGTATGCCTACAATCAACGGTGAGAAATTGACAGCCCGTGAAGTGAGTCCACAGCAATGGCAACGTATGTGGCTGGCAGAAGACATGCAAGATTATAAAAAACATCTTGCGGTAAGCCTTTTTGCAGATGTGCTCCGTAAGGATCGTACAGATGCTGTTGCGGTAGGTACTGACAAATCAGAACAGGAGGCCCAGTCAAAGAGCCCCAGTCAGCAAACGGAAGTACATGAGGAGCAGACGGAAGAGAACACCAGACAGAACGAATCACTTGGCTCATTCGAATCCAAAGGGAATAAGGGCAAGGATGAAAGTTCCAAGACTGAATCAAAGGCAACCGCAGAACTCTCTCCGATGCTGAAACAATACTATGAGTTAAAGTCAAAACATCCAGATGCAATTATGCTCTTCAGATGTGGAGACTTTTATGAGACTTACTGCCAGGATGCGGAAAAGACCGCCAAAATACTCGGCATCACTCTCAGTAAGAGCAATCACACCAAAGATGCTGAAGGGAAGCCTCTCCTTATGGCCGGTTTTCCATACCATGCACTCGATGTTTATCTTCCAAAGATGATCCGTGCCGGTGAGAGAATTGCCATTTGTGATCAGTTGGAAACTACCCGGCAAGGGAAAGACATTAGTGAAAGACAGAAAAGTGAACCCGCCAATCAGGAAGAGAGCAAGGCTTCAAGAATGCACAGATAACATGTAACTGCAATGTCAAAGAATCAAGAATATATCCAACAATATGCAGAGTATGCCATGGAGCAGATGCGCAGATATGGCATACCTGCATCTGTCACGCTTGCACAAGGTATCTGTGAAAGTGCCAGTGGCCAGAGTGAACTGTCCCGTAAGGGAAACAACCATTTTGGTATCAAGGCCACATCCAGCTGGATTGAGAACGGAGGCAAATATCTTGTATATACCGATGACCGTCCAAATGAAAAGTTTTGCCAGTATGCAAATGTGGGAGATTCCTATGAGCATCATTCTCAGTTTCTGAAAAGGAACGGAAGATATGCCGGACTATTCCAACTCTCACCTGATGACTATAAAGGATGGACAAACGGATTACAGGATGCAGGATATGCGTCAAGCAAACAATATGCAGCAACCCTTCAGAATATTATCGAGAAGAACGGATTGCAAAAATATGACCAGATGGTAATGCAGGAAATGAAGGCACTGGGTAAATCCTTTGGAACTGCTGACAATCCCTGTCAAGCCACATCCGATGATGTTTCCGTGCAGGATACTGAAGAAAAGAAATATTCCTTCCCTTTAAAGAGAGAGGAGTTTATGCTGGTTACTTCTCCCTTTGGTACAAGAAAGGATCCTTTGGACGCAAGTAAGTCCCAGTTGCATAAAGGGATTGACATCCAGACAAATCATGAGGCAGTCCTTGCAACAGAAGATAAAGGAAAAGTTGTCAACGTGAACAGCAATGCCAATACAAACGGAGGACGGTCTGTTACAGTTGAGTACAATAGGAACGATGGCAGCAAATATCAATGTACCTACATGCACCTGGACAGTATATCCGTCAAGATCGGTGATGAAGTTGCTGCCGGACAGAAGCTTGGCATTTCAGGAAACACTGGGTATCGGACTACTGGTGAACATCTTCATTTTGGAGTTATATCCATATCCACAGATGGAACAAAAAGAGATATTGACCCGGCTGCATATCTTGCTGAGATTTCACAAAAAGGGAACATCTCATTACAGGTTCTCAGTAACGGAAAAGATCTGACTGCGCAATACAAGAGTGCAAGTCAATCCGATGCCAATGTGCAGCCAGATACAGCCATGAGTCCGGATGAGTGGATGAAGAAAATTCTGTCCTCTGAAGACAGTGGGGTGAATATGCCTATAGCTGATCCTGTAATAGAGATGGCCATGACTATGTTCACTTCACTCATGGCTCTTGCCCTCCAGATAGATAATTCAAGTGAGGAGGAAAAGATGCAGAAGGCTACTGCTGCAGCTGTCAGTAAAAGCATAGACCTTACTCCTATCCTCCCATCCTATAAGACCTGCACCATAAGCCTGCAGGATGGTAAACCCAATCTGTATGCAGACAATGGAGTTGTACAACTCAACAGAGAACTGAGTAATGCAGAAATAAACAAGATCCAACAGACGCTTGGCAGTACCATGATGAACGATGATGAGAAACGACGTAGCATCGCCTCTGTTATTAACTCTGCCGTGGTCACGCTGCAGATGTCACAAAACTATCAGAACAATCTGGAGATCCAACAAGGCAGACAGGAGTCTGTACAGTTGAAATAATTTGCTTTTTAAGTATAACAATCAATTCGTTTTATTATGATTAAATGTAATGTAACCGTGTGTGGCACCGTTTCCCGCCAGGCACAAATGCGTGCTAACAAAGAAGGTACGCAGTTCGCATCATTCGGTATCAATATCGTTATTCCGGCAAAATCAGGAATTAACAAGACAGTTGAAATCAGTGTGGCCAAGACCTGTAACAACCTATCTGAGTTACCACCAATTCAAGTTGGGACTCGCATTGAAGTAGCCGGTATTCTAATGTTCCACAAAAAGGGAGAAGCATTATACCTTAACCTGTCTGCAACTGGTATTAACACATTCAATGCAGGCAATAACGACGGCATTAACGGTACAATGGAGTTCAGAGGTACTTTAGGCAAACAAATTGAGGACAAGACAACTAAAAATGGTAAGTCCTTTACGGTGTTTTCAGCTTATAGTAGCGAAAAGGATGGAGATAATTACACCTATACCTGGGTACGCTTTATGCAATTCGACAAAAGAAAAGAAGCATGGATGCAACCAAAAGCCGGAATCAATGCCAAGGGGGATTTGGAATTAGGTGTGTACAATAACAGACTTGACCTTACATGCCGCATAAGCGAATGCTCTCTTTGGGAGAAAAGCTCTAACTCTTACCAACACTAATGACTATGACAGGTAAAAAGATTTATAATTCAGATGGCCGTAGCAGTGAAGATAAGGCCTTGGACAAATTCGCAGAGATGATGATTGAGAAAATCAAGACTTTGCAGAATGACTGGAAGAAGCCTTGGTTTACAGATAAATCCATCTTTTGGCCGAGAAATCTTTCAGGCCGTGAATATAATGGAATGAATGCACTTTTACTCATGATGCACTGTGAGAAACAGGGATATAAACTGCCTGTATTTTGTACTTTTGACCGTGTAGCCGGTCTGAACTATACCAAAGACAAACAGGGAGTCCGTCAGCAGATAAAGGATAATAATGGTCAGGAACTACCAAAGGTTTCCATTCTGAAAGGAGAAAAGAGTTTCCCGGTGTTCATCACGACATTCACTGTTGTTGATAAAGAGACAAAAGAGAAAATTAAATACGATGACTATAAACAGCTGAGTGAGGAGGAAAAGAAAGGTTACAACGTCTATCCGAAGCTTCAGGTATATAACGTGTTCAATGTGGCCCAGACCAATCTTCAGGAAGCTCGTCCTGATTTATATAAGAAACTTGCTGATGCAGGAAAACAGATACGTCCACAATCTGAAGGTGAAGAATTTTCCTTTGCTCCTATCGACCGGATAATAAAGGATAATGGATGGATCTGCCCTATCAAGCCTACTTACGGAGACAGTGCCTACTACAGCATTTCGAAGAATGAGATTGTCGTTCCTGAGAAAAAGCAGTTCAAGGATGGTGAGTCATTCTATACCAACCTGGGGCATGAAATGGCCCATTCCACAGGAGCAGAAAATCAGTTGGGAAGACTACAGCCGACATCCTTTGGTAGTAAGGAATATGCCCGGGAAGAGCTTGTGGCCGAGCTAAGTGCAGCCCTCGTTGCACAACGCTATGGTATGACCAAGCATCTGAAAGAAGACAGTGCCAGCTACCTCAAAAGCTGGCTTGACAGCTTGAATGAATCTCCGGAATTCATCAAAACTACACTGACAGATGTGAAAAAGGCATCAAGTATGATTACAAAATGTATTGATGCCATGCAACAGAAAATTGACCAGGAACAAAACATAGAAGTAGTCCAAAGTAATAGCCAAGAGCCTGTGTACTATGCTTCTGTAGCCTACCTTCAAATGGGTGAAGACACAGACAGACTTGACAAGCTACAAGAAAAGGGCGATTATGAGGCACTATTGAAGGAAGCCATTGAGTACGATGCCGGTGATGCCATAGACCTGTCCAACACTTACCTGTCACCTACAAAATACCGTGGAGATGACCTGTTGGTGGAGAACGAACACTATGCCGTGGTATATAACCCGTCTGTTGGAGGAACCTATGATGTGATGCGTAAAGTCACTGCTGAAGAAGTCAGACAGAACATCACCCGTTACGGATTGCCTGATAACGCCACTGCTGATGTCAAGTCCATTGCTGAAAAACAGGAACAGAAAATGGAAACTGTCGCACAAGAAGAGACTCACTTTCATCGAGGAAGATAATGGAATATTCTTTCTTTCCCTCGTATTATCAAAAACATAAATCCACTTGTATTAAGTTTCGTTTATTCCGAAGTTCTAAGACAAGTGGATAATTTATTAATCATCGAAATTTTCTTCTCAATCAAGAAGCTAAATACTTGTAATTAATAGCATTATATCAATGTCGTATTTTCCATATTAATTAGAAAAAGTAAAAATATTTATATTGTATTTTTTAGGATTTCCATCTGGCAAATACTTTTTATGGAGAAAATAATGATTTCTACATCTATTATAATCAATGATTTATCAAATATCCAAGTAAAAAAGATAATTTTGCAAAAATATATATTACGATGGAAACTGAAATATACATAGAATATAAAATGATCTTCTCAGACATGCCTCTCGCTATATCTGATTATTTGAAAAATATAGATAGACAAAATTTAATTTGTTTCGCATTGCGATTGATATATTCTGATGGCAAGTATAGTGACTTTAAGGATTATTGTTCTGAGTTTTTTTGTACAGAAAATTTCAATTTTGTGAATGATTGTTATAAACATCTATACGAATATATACAAGAAAGTGAAAATAACATCTCATACATTATCCCTCATAAATACATTATTATATCGCAATCAACGGCATTAGAGCTATTAAGACAGATCTTTTCAATTGACAAAAATGAATTTGTTGTTAATGTTCCTAAAGATCTGCAAGAGCAATATTTGTTTAAGGCACTCTTACTAATCAACCAGATAATTGGTTATTGGGAAGTTCCTGTTGAATTAAATTCACAAGGTGAAACGACTAATTTATGTTTGGCTAAATCTATTGTGTGTACGACCCTAAATTCATTTGAAAGTTCCAATATAAGTCCAGAATATGTGGCAATGTTACAAATAATTAAAGGCTACCATTTCTTCAATTATTGCAAAGATTCACCACAATTTCAGAATCACCTCAAAGAATTTTTAACGAAAAATGGATTCACTATTTGGCAACAATATCTTTATGAAGCTATTAATTTGATTTTTTATCCTTTAAAAAATCAAAAAGGAGGGTTTCCTGTAATCCTATTAAACGAACAAAGGGATGGAGAAACCTTCTTACATAATATTTCATTTAATGAAGATACCATTGTCTCATTAGATGAAAACTTTGATTATACATACTTCAAAGCACATCCTCTCATTGAGATGAAGGATGGTTCATATTTACCAATTAGTCCCATTTTCTGTATAAATCGTCTTTATCGTAGTGTATATTTTGAATTTAGAGAAATTAATAGAACTTTTATCGGTACATCTAAATATTTGAATGACAAATCATTGCTTCCCATTCTTACTACAGAGTTCTCCGAACAGATACTATTCGATAATTACATTAGAAACACGCTCTCCAGACATCACGGCGTGAAACTATCAGACAACGATTGTAAGCAAATAAAAACTATTGGTCGTGAACCTGATTTTTACTTTCGTGATGGAAACAATATTATATTGTTTGAAAACAAAGATATTAAAATTGCAGATAAAGTTATAAGTAGTAAAAAATATGATTTATTGGATGCTGAACTTCAAAAGAAACTAATCAACAAACATGGAGTCGAGCAATTAATATACAACATCAAACGTATAAATGATAAAGCTTTTATATGGGACTCTCAAATTCCTAATAATCCAAGGATATATCCAATCCTTGTAATAGATGACAACTCTCTATGCGTTCCTGGACTTAACTATATACTTAATGAAGCATTTCAGAAACAAATAAAAGATTATAATATCAGAATAAAAGTATACCCTTTAATATTAGTTGAATTAGATACATTAATTGCTTTTAAAAATTATTTTCAATCTAATAGTGTTAGATTTAAGAAGATATTAGATAAATACTATGACTACATTGCAACTAATAAAAAAAACAAGAGCATCGTACATATATTTCGAAAATATTTCCCGTTTTATACTTTTATGGCAAAAGAAATCGTAAAATCACCATTTGACAATACTATATTTAAAGAAGTATATAATAGCCTTATTAAGGCTCTAAATATTGAGGAATAGTTTTATATTACATTAATAAGAATGCAATTCTGTAATATAATTTTATTTGAGTTGATATATATAAGAAGGTATGCAAGGAAATCCGTGCATACCTTCTTAATCAAAATGCCATGTTATACGACAAATAAAAGTCTAACGACTTTTTAGCAAAAGCTTCACATTAATAATTATCACTCAGTAAGCATGACTATCGTAAAACGGTTTGAGTCATTAGCCTTATATTTATCTATTCCACCAAAGCTGTACGTATGAATGAGACTTTCGGGTACCCCTTTATCCACAAGCATTTGAGCAATATATCTGGCACGACGCTGAGCAAGTTCCTGATTGATGGACTGTGTACCAGTGGCGCTATCAGCTGCTCCGGATATGGCCACTTTTAAATTATGTGCCTTGCATATTTTTGCAATGTCATCAAGGTTCACGATCTGGGATTCATCTACAAGCCTATCAGAATTTAGCTGGAAGAAGAAATACACTGGAACACCCACAGTTATCTTAGAATGACCTGAAATTGCAATTGAGTCCAATGCATTATTATTTGCAGACATAAGATTATCAGATATATTCTGACCGGCAGACAAAAGTGAATCTGAGTGGCAGTTTCCAGTCTGTACATGCGTATCCACAAGACCGATTTCAGCATCATCAGCCGAGTTTTCAGCTATACCGTCAATACCTGATTTGCTTTCTGGTGAGCCAGACTTTTTCCCGGACAACCGTGCTCTTAGTGAGTTAAGCCCACTATAGTTATTCTTGGGATAGACTGTCAGCACCTCTTTCTCTCTAGACATTTTTTTCTGCAATCGTATATTCTCATCCTTCATATAGGAGATGTAATCTTTGAGATAAGCATTCTGCTCGATATAAGGTGTAGCATCAACTACACGCTTCCATCCAGCCTTTCCTAATGTGATGGAGAGACCGGCTGAGACCGTAAGCATATTATCCTTGAATTTTATAGAGCTACCCATATTATCAAAATTCTGGGCTGTAGTCAGTCCACTGACACCAGCAACAAGTTTTACCCTGTTGCCAATTCTGTAACCTATCTCCAGTCCATAGGTAAAGGCGAACGGACGGCTGCCATCTGAACCACTGCCACATGAGCAAGGATCAGACCAGTCCGCATTATGAATCATACCCACTCCCACATAAGGAACAATATCCCAAAGAGAGAGTCCGTACTCATTCTGACGGAGTCCTGAAGTCAGATTGTACATCAGGTCTGCATGACAGAACTGATACTTCATGGATTTGAACTCAGCGTTCTTGAACGTCAGTCCCTGGAAACCTACACGTCCACCGATTGCGGGTGTGAACCACTTTCCAACACCTACCTTCAAGGCAGGTGTTATCCGGTCGAACACATCACCGCAACCAATGGGTGATCCGAGAAAAGCTGAAGCCCCGCCCTTAATTTCTATAAACCAATTTCTACCCCAGTTGGCTGCTTCGCTTACATTCTTCAGATATGTAGGATTCATAGGCAAGAGCATCTGCTCCTGACTGAAAGTATTTTGCTTATAAATGCTGTCAGTATTGTGATGGATGTTACTTGCAGAGACTGTCATTGCAGCAAGACATCCAGTTAAAAGCATAAGAATATTCTTTCTCATATAGTTTATACTTTAATAGTCGTTGATACTGTCATAAGCCAACAGGCTTACCATTACATTCTCTTCTTCCGTTTGACAGATGGCGCACACATCTTGCGTGCCATTGCCAGACACCTACGTGCCCACTCACGGTCATCATCTTCCGGCCGCCTTCCCCAACCAGTGGAGGGGCCACCGCCACCTCCGTGAGTCTGGGCAATGGTCGTAGCATCGTCCACATAACCGCACACAAGGTTCAAGGCAACCATGACAACATGATTTCCCTGTTCTGCCAGTTGGCAGATCAGTGTATCGTTAAACAAGGATTTTGTTTCCTCCGGCAGATGGTGATAGCGGGATGTGAACTCCTGTGACATTGTGTCAAGCATTGCACCGTTCAAGTGATAGCTCATGTTATGAGCCCATGAAAGTTCAGACTGATTGGCCTTGTCTTCCAGTTCCCTGGCTTGCTGCTCGATGTCAGCCTTATCTTCACGAAGAGCTTCAAGCAACCGGTTAGTCTCATCAAGTTTCTTTTCCTTGTCTGCCAGTTTAGCTTCAACCTGAGCCTTCTGGTATTCGAGACTTTGAATCTTGCGTGCAATCTCTGCACTGATACTCTCGCTGTTGGCCTGCATTTCCCGAAGAGGACGAAGTTCATCTTCAAGACGGTCTTTCTCCGTCTTCAGATTATCAATCATGGTCGTAAATGACTTCTGTTTCTTCTGGGCTATTGCCAGTTCCTCGTTCAGAGACTTAAGCAACTTCCTGTTGTTCTCCAACTGGGCTTCAAGTGTCACACAGGCATTGGCCAGCCATCGTCGGTATTCCTCAGTAGAGCGATGCCTCGCACCAGATTCTACAACCGACACCCCTCTTGTAAGGCCCCATTTTTCATTGACCTTCGCAAGCTCGTCGTGCAGGGCAAGCATATAATTCTTAAACTCCAGACGGTTCTGTCCATGGAAAATCTGCTTGAAAGCAAACTTGCCGTTCTGGTCTATCGGTAGTAGAGCACAGTGAACATGCGGGTTCTTCTCGTCACAGTGAACTATAAAGGAAATGATGTTTTCCTCTCCATATTTATCTGCCACGAAGCGATAAATGTCACGTGCCCATTCTTCTATTTCCGGCATACGCCTTACATGTTCGTTACCTCCTTTGCTCTCAAAGTCAACTACCTGATTGCCGAAGGCCAGCTCACGCATACGGTCGGTTGAGCCTCCGAATATGAAGTTGACCACTGTCCGGAAACGTGGCTCGGCTAGTCCTTCATTCGGATCCTTGATGCCACGTGACGCAAGGTTTTCTGCCATGCGTTTTGTCAGCGGACGCTTCTTATCTATCGGTGTGACTATGCCACCTTTTTGTACCTCGAAATTAAGATGTTCACGGCTACGGTCATAGTTACCCTCACGCATAGCCTGCTCCCATCCTTTATCCGTCCAGGCACGTAACTCCTCATTGCTCGTCTGTGAGAGCCCTTTGGAAGTCTTTATATCCATGACTTGTTTTGATGTAGTACCCATAATGACAATTTTATTTTTTGCGTTATTCTGAGCCTTTTTTCAGTCTCCTTTGCGGTCATACGCACACTTAGAAAACTGACCCAGCTTGCTGTTTATCTGGTCAGCCCTCCCGCCGCTTCATAGCGGTCGGGGTATTAGGCTTCCCGAGACTGTAAAAAAGTGGCACGTGCAAGCACGCTGCCTGTCGTTGCATCTATCCGTTAGCGGGACAAAGACGAAGTGTATAAAAGCGTATGACATGCCGTGCATCGTTAATAAGGCGTTTAATCCGTTCCGTTTTCAATAGAGGAAGTGCCCCCAGGCTTATCATCCGTTCTGTCCTCTACGGGGCTTAAATCAGGCCGAGGAGGGTCATCGTAATAAAATGATTCCGGGTCAGATACGTAGTATTCAAATATGCAGTCAAGGAGAATAACTTCTGCTTTCGTATAACGGGATACGGGTTCTGCCATATAACCCGGCTTTCTGTTTTCACGTATGGCCACAGCCAGAATGCCAAGGATTTCTATTACTTTCTGCCAGTCCCATACATGGTCTTTTCCAAAGAGAAGGCCGATGGAATCCGACAGTTCTTCAGGCATTTCCTTCTCCATTTTCAAGACCTGAAATATGGACTTTGCCAGCGAGTCAAATACTTGACCCTGCTGTTTGAGAACATGTCGGGCAGGTCTGCCTCCGTCGTTCTCCGTTACCGCCAATTCCATAACCTTGTTGAAATAACAATTATATGATTGGGCCACCTGACCGGCAGTGTTGCGTCCTTTAATGAACCGTACAAACTGAAGTGCGTTGAAGTCCAATATATCAGACGGTGTCTCAACAAAGAGAGAAAGGCGTTGTTCCTGGCTTACGGAAAACACATAGCTTTTTGAGAATTGCTCCATGGTTAGATGGCCCAGGTTGGCAAGACCGGTCAGGAACTGACGGACTGTAGCACGTTGCCATTGCCACTTCCTTGCAAGTTCAGATATGGTGGCAATAAACTGGCCGGGAAGTAATTTCAGATTTCCTACTACAACGGATGTGGAATATGTTCCTGATGTCGCTCTGGTGAGCAGATCACAATAGGCTTCCAGTTTGCTGTAACGGTCCTCTGATTTAGGCTTCAGATACTCCAACAGGGAGCGGTCTATGCCCTGTGGGTCATTCAATTCAGGAGAAGAATTGTTTTTATTGTTAGTCATTTGCGTCATTTTTAGATTACATTTAAAAAGTGGGAAAAAAGCAAGCAAGGAATATATATTCCACATGTAAGTGGCATTAATAGTAGTTCTTCATTATCCAGTCCATCTGGCTTTTAAAACTGTCGCAGTCTTCAAGTACGCTTTTCTGCTGAAGGACTCTTTCAGACGGATAAAAGACAGCTGCCACACTTAGCAGGAAAAAAAGCTGAAACACACTGTTCATATAAGGGGTGGCATAACATACCACTGCTATCAGGAGTGTGATAAGCCAAAACCGTTTCCTTTCATGCAGAATATGAAGGGTACTATCGGCAATCCTTCTGTTCAAAAGTGCCAGCGTCAGGATGCTTGACAGTCCAACTGCCAGATTGGGCTCTGTCATACAACAGCACCAGTTGATGAAGATGAGTGTAAGCATCATAATACTTAAATAAAATTTTCTTGCACTGTCAAATACTACCATCCTCCACATGAAGCTTTGCATGCAGCGGTACGGTTTTTTATATAAGCAAAAAAATGCCAGAAGTAGCAGGAACGGGAACAAAAAACGGATGATGGTTAATGTATGTATCATAGTGAATTCATTTAGTTATTTGTATTCTCAACGTGTTCCTGCTCTTTTCTCTGGATTGACTCCAACCGTTCAGCTATGCGCCTGTTCAACCGGACATTATAGCTGAACGATTTCTGGTCAATAGTGGGGTCTTTTGAAAGTTCTTCATCCGTTTCGATGAGAAGATTCAGATAAGAATCCAAATTGGAATCGTGATTCCTTTTCTCATCTCCTATGGCATAATCATCAGTCAATGAAGTCATCTTGTCCAACGTATCAGGGTCAATATCATCGGCCAGGTCATAGGCCCTTTTAATGCTTCTCATAACCATCAGGCAAGAGAATATGAGGAAACACAGTATAGCCTTGATTATTATATTCAGGTCAAATACCATCATCGCCAGTACAGCCAGCAGGATGACTGTAAAATAAAAAACATAAATTTTCCTGTTAGTATTCATAATCGTCAAGTTCAAGTTTTATTATACCGAAAGAAGCTTTCTCTATAATGTATTCGACATCACGCAAAGTGAGCGCATCATGCTTAATCCGTTCAGAGGCTGAAGGGTCTTTTTTGCAGAGAGCCAACAGACCCATGTTCAAATCGTATTCATTGATGTTCCAGGTACAGGACCTCTTGAAACAGTAATGTTCCCTGTAGCTTTTCAAAGTGATAGCTTTAAACAGCAGCGGCTTCAGCATTCCATCCTGAAGTATTCGCATCTCTACCAGTTTTTCTGTACCGATAACCTTTATCCATGTCCTGTTTTTCTGTATGATGTCTGCAATGAGGTAATACGTTTTCCTGTTCATTCAAAGTCCGCAGTTGAAGTCATTCATTATCTGGACATGCTCTCGCTTTTCTATGAATTTTCCACGACGTTCATGTAGTCGCAAATCTTCAAAAATGTCAGCAGACATAACCTCAATGGAATTGTAGATGGTAACATATAACTCATGGACAAGACCGTCCGTATGTGTCTTGCAGTTTATCTTGAACATACGTTCCGTCACCGGATAACAGTAGGCGCAGCATTCATGTCCGTATGCGGTAGCGGATGATGGCACTATGTGGTAAAGAATGGCAAGATCCGCATTCATCTCAAACATGTCCAAAACCTTTTCGAGAGGCTGAGGTTCGTGTACTTCATAAGGAAGTACGGCATAATCTTCGTAAGTCTTGATTTCCCCAAGCCAGTAATTATCAATAATGGCTGGCAACAATATGGGACCGGATGATCTGAATTTTAAAATAGCTTCCTGTAACATGATATTTATATGATTAGATGGTTGATATGTATAATCGAATTAGCTGATTCGGTATTTTTGTGGTCACATCCCGATCGATTAAGTGTTTGCTGTCTAATCTGGAAATGATAGCCGGATAATCCTTTGCCATATCCGTCATAAGCCGAATCTGTTCCGGTGTCAGCATTGTTATGGCAAGGGCATCTATCGAGAGATAAGGTTGTAACATCATCCACAAGTAAGCATTGGCATATTGCGAATCCTTTACTATACCACGTTTCAGTTTCTCATGACAGACTTTGGCATTCAGAAGCAGACGGCGGCCTGTCCTCATGGACATATAGGTAATAGTTTCATCAGCCTTGATTTTACCATTTGATGCTTCCTTATAAATGCTGTCACAAATATTGGCCGTCATATCAGTAATATCCGCCATACCCAAAGCTGAGCACTCGTCAATGGAAGCAAGAAAGCTTCGGAAGAAGAAGTCTTCCATACGGATAAATCGAAGAAGCGCATCTTCTGAGTGTACCCCATGTAATTTATATGAAAGCAGAAACTCTGAGTAATCGGCAAGTAAGTCTCTAATATTCCCGGTATATACAGGAATGCTATCCAATGAGGAAAAGAATACTGTTGCATGTCGCTTTAATGAGTCAAGTTCCTTATCCTGACCATAGATAGAAGTATGAAGTTTGACATATGCCACATCGCTTAGAGTAAAGTTGTCCGCAAGCTCCATCAACCTCGTGCGAATGGAATCCGTTATACTGTCAAACCTCATGGTCAGACCGGCATGAGCCGTAAACGAAGGGTCTTTCTGAATAAATTTGTAGACTGTGTCTGAGCATTCATACCACAGATTGATAAATGAGGCAAGTTGTTCGGCATTGCACGTTTCCTGTGATCTGACAGTCTTATAAAGATTATCGTATTCATTCAGAGCTTCATCAGAGGACTCAAAATCATATTTCTCATGATTGTTGCATGAGTAAAACAAGAGTACAGAGCATAAAAAAATCAAGTGAAAGATTAAACTCATTTGAGTATTTTTTCTTTCACTTGATTTACTTTCTTTCACTTGTTTTCCTGAACCTGCGTCAGACATACCAATCAAACCGCTACTACAGTGATTCTGACCGATTAAATTTCTATATATCATTGGCATAATTTTGTTTGTTATGTGGCAAATGTACAGATAAAATTCCACATTGTCAGTATAAAATATCCAGTTTAGACTAATTTATATTTCATACTCATAATAGTATGATTTATAATATATTTCCGTTAGTAATAGAAATTTGGGAAAAGAAAAGCCAATCATAAAACTGTCATGCCAGTATGATTATTAATATGAATATAATTTATACCTTTGTATCAGAGTGATGTTCATTATACTCTTGGAGAATTATTATACTATATATTTTTCAAGACAAGAGAATACAACTATTTGATTATCAGTCAAAACCTTTATAATATGGCAAAAATAGGTTACATCATGGCAATATCCCAGTATGACAAACTGGAAGAAGACAGAGAGTGGATGAATAATTTCGGATGTATACGCATTGTAGAGGAGTGCGATGAAAACGAACGTAACAGACCGCTTTGGAAGCAACTCATGGTTGCCCTGCAAAGGGGGGATGAACTTGTTATCCCTAAATTTTCAAATGCCATCCGTGGCAGTCGAGAACTGGCTACATTCCTGGAATTTTGCCGGGTAAAAGCTATTCGCGTCATAAGCATACACGACCGGATTGATTCCAAGAACCTGCTTTTTCCTGAAACCAAGCCATCGGATGTGCTGGAAATGATGGGTGCCTTACCTGAAGAAGTACTTGCTTTGAGAAAGACTGCCGAGCATGTGGTGAACCTGCAGGCGAAGATGATTGCATCATTACCGAAGGTTTCTTCCATAAAATTACAAAAGCTCGACAGAGAAAAGACAGTCATCAATCTGTATGCAGCCGGTCATCCTATAGATGAGATATGGAGAGCAAGCGGCTTCAAAAGCAGAAGTTCTGTGTTCCGTATTCTGAACAAGCATGGCATCAAACTCAATAGAGGAAACCATTCCGGACCTATCAAAAAGAAAAATGAAGAGGATACATCGAAAGATGTGAATAAAAGCTGACTATAATGAAAAAGATACTTTTCCTTCACGGATTCTTTGCCACAGGAAGTTGTCCGATGGCAGTTGCTCTGAAAGAAGCATTTGAAAATCATGCCTCCGTCTTAACACCCGACCTTCCGCTTCATCCCAAGGAGGCATTAAAACAGGTACGCTCCATCATTGAACAGGAATCGCCCGACCTGCTGCTGGGTAACAGCTGCGGATCTTTTCTTGCGCAGATTCTCGCCCCGATAGTTGGCATCCCGGCATTGCTTGGCAATCCGCACTTTGAGATGACGAAATTCTTAAAAGAAAGAATCGGTGAGCATCAGTACAAAGCTCCACGCAAGGACGGCAATCAGACACTAGTCATTGATGAAGCTTTAATCGAGGAGTTTGCCGAACTCGAAAAGATTCAGTTTGACTGCTGTAATCCGTATTATAGAGACCGTGTCTGGGGACTATTCGGCGAACAGGACGGACTGGCTCACTATGAGCCCATGTTCATGGGACATTACAACAATTCCCATCATTTCCCAGGTGCGCATACTCCTACAGAACAGGAAGTGAAGACCTGGTATGCACCCTTGGCCATGAAGATGCTGATGGAGTTTTCTAAGAAAGAAGAAAGATATTTCCGTCATTTCAAGGGTGGTACCTATAAATATATCCATTCCGCTTTTGACAGTGAAACTCAGGAGCGGATGGTTGTATATCAGGCTCTCTATGGAGAAAAATCCTATTGGGTCAGACCGGAAAAGATGTTTTTCGAGACTATAGAAAGAGATGGAAGAAGCTTTTCAAGGTTTACGGAAATAGACATCTGAGTGTTTAAGGTTTATCCGCATAGCCGCTATAACCGTAAGACTGCAACGAGTAAAGGAACAGAAGACCATCCCTGTGGCTCCTGTTCCTTTGTTCTTATCACTCAATTTCCGACGTAATGAAATCAATGTGGCCAGCAAATATATCATCGGCATCAATCTCATGTTCATTGCCCCGGTCGTTTTTCTCATCTCCTATGATGGTTATTCTTCCATCATTGCTAACCCTCACTGCAAGGATTACCACATCACAAGGCTCATCATAGTCATACGCTGCCACTATCGGGCAATCACCCTCAAAGTGCCATTCATAGCCATCGGCAACCTTCTCACCATATTGGCGAATTGCAGAAACAAGCTCTTCCTGTTCGCGATGCTTTACCTCCTGCACACTATCATAGATTGAGAAGTTCTTCAACTTAGTTTCCCGCTGTTCATGAACTTCCTTGCCATTCTCTTCGTCTATGCCGAATTCATGAAACTGCACCGGAACATAATCTGCAGGAACTGCCATCCATGAAATGTTATTCAAGGAGTAGTCGTGCTCTACAAGGAAAAGTTCAACGTCCTCTCCAACCATATTCTCCGGAACGTTCAAAACATCTATACGGGCATTTGCGCAATCCATAACAATAATCTTCATAGTTGTCCAAATTTTAAGTTATACATTAGTTTTCATCGTAAAGTCTTGATAAGAAAGACTGCAGTTCTTCGTCCTTTATCCCTTTGAGGGCACAAGGTCTGAAAGTCCTGTCCTGTTCAATCTTCAATAAGCCAAGTCCGTACTTACTCGCATCGTAAGTGACATCGGCCATCTCTGTTGCTGACATATAGCCGTACTCTGTTTCCTGCAAGCCCACCACAATACCATATAGGGTGAAATCATCTCCTTCGGGCTGTCCTTCCATAATATACCAACGGATATTGCCAAGGTGAAACACTGCGATGCAAAGTGCATCCTTTCCTTTTGCGTCCTGTGAATACAGGGGATAATCACTCAGAGCCTCTCTCAGTTCTGCGGTCATCAGACGATTGTTGAATTTTGTTGCTGTCATAATATGTGAATTATTTATTTCCCTTTTGTTACAACCTTTCAGCTGTGTGTCGGGAAGATTTTTCTGCATCAGAAGTTTGGAGAAGGCAAATAAGGCAAGAATGGCGTGAAGAATACTCTTTAAGTGCCTGTCACTTAAAGGAAGATTGTTCACCAGACACGTCTTGCAGTTTGACAGATCCAAGATAACTTCGCTGAAAAATTTTCCTCTGACACGACAGCGGATGTGCTTAAAGGCAGACATATAACAGGTGAAAATCAGTCCGGAACTGCATGTAAGAGTGAGATATGGGCTGTATATAACTGATAAGCAATAACAATATTCAAGAATTTTAGAGGATTCTCGTTATCTTTGTATCGTTTTCCGGAAATATAATGAGTACAGAGCCATTACGACAATATATAGCCATAGATCTGAAATCATTCTATGCTTCAGTGGAATGTGTTGAACGGGGATTGGACCCGCTCGACACATGCCTTGTCGTGGCCGATGCTTCACGAACGGAAAAGACCATCTGCCTGGCTGTTTCACCGGCATTAAAGGAGTATGGTACCGGGGGCCGTCCTCGCTTATTCGAGGTGATTGAGAAAGTCAGTTTAGCAAACAGACAGCGTGGTAATGCTGGAAAATCCTATTCAAAGAAGGAACTGGACAGCAATAAAAGCCTTGCCATTGACTATGTAGTGGCTCCTCCCCGTATGGCTCACTACATAGAATACAGTACAAGAATCTACGACATCTACCTGAAGTATATCAGTCCGGATGACATCCACGTGTATTCCATCGACGAGGTCTTCATAGATGCTACCACCTATCTTGCAACTTACAGGATGACTGCTCATGAGCTGGCGATGAAAATAATCCGTCATGTCCTTTCGGAAACAGGCATTACAGCTACGGCAGGAATAGGTACCAACATGTATCTGTGCAAGGTAGCCATGGACATTGTGGCCAAGAAGATGCCGCCCGACGAGAACGGTGTACGCATTGCCGAGCTGGATGAAATGTCTTACCGCAGGATGCTTTGGGAGCACACGCCTCTCACTGACTTCTGGCGAGTAGGCAAAGGCATTGCCAACCGCCTGGCTCAGTACAATATCCTGACGATGGGTGATGTGGCCAGATGCTCTATTGAACATGAGGGATTCCTGTACCAGATGTTTGGAGTCAATGCTGAACTGCTTATTGACCATGCCTGGGGATGGGAACCTGTTACCATGGAGTATGTGAAAGCCTATCGGCCTGAAAGCAAGTCATTGAGCTCAGGACAGGTACTTCAGTCGGCTTACACTACAGATATGGCCCGTAATGTGTTACTCGAAATGGCCGACAGTGTGTCGCTCGACCTTGTGGACAAGAGGCTGCTCACCGACCAGTTGGTGCTTACCGTGGGATACGACATCGAATCGTTGACCAACCCTTCAATTAGGGAGAAGTATCATGGTAAGATTACAACCGACCATTACGGCAGACAGGTGCCGATCCATGCTCATGGCACCATCAATATCGAGGAGCCGACTTCGGCAGGCAGCATCATCTCCGAAAAGGTGGCTGAGCTGTACGACCGAATAGTGAATCCTGTCCTACTCGTGCGCCGTATTAACATGTCAGTGAATCACCTCATCCATGAGGAGCAGTATAAAAAACAGCCTAAAATCGTTCAACTCGATCTTTTTACTGACCCCGAAGAGTCAGAAAAACAGCGGAAAGCTGACGAGGAAAAGGCTGAGAAGGAACGCAGACGTCAGGAAGCCATCCTGAGTATAAAGAAGAAATTTGGGAAGAATGCTATCCTGAAAGGCATCAACTATGCCGATGGAGCTACCCAAAAAGAACGTAACCAACAGATTGGAGGACATCATGAGTAAATATGACGACATAATCAACCTGCCACATCATGTTTCAAAGAACAGGACACCTATGTCCATGGAGAACCGTGCCGCCCAGTTTGCCCCGTTTGCCGCTCTCACAGGACATGATGAAGCGTTAGCCGAAACAGCAAGGCTGACTACTCCCAAGAAGCTCCTTTCTAATGATGAGATGGCAAGTCTTACAAGAAAACTCACCCGCGTCATTGAACAGATTCCGGGACAGGAAGAATACACTTTCGTGTATTTCGTACCTGATACTCAAAAAGATGGAGGCAAATATGTGTCAATAACAGGCACAGCCAAGAAATACGAAGAGGTGACAAGAGCACTCACGTTATCGGACGGGAAAGTACTTCTGATTGACAATATTCTGTCTATCAAAAGACATGGTACTCCGGAGTTATAACGGGTTATACCGAAGTTTCGTTCACTAAAATACGCAAAGACACGGCAAGGATAAAAACCTATCCCTGCAATGAAAGCGTGATTGTCCTGTAGAAGCTGATGGCAAGACCACTCCTACTCACCTGTACTTGACTTATATATCAAGATTGCTATCTGTCTCTTCTGAAATCGTTCCGTTCATCTCCATTCCACCATACTTCCACGATGTAGAAGAAAAGACGGAAGACGAAAAAGACAATAACAGTATCAAAAATTTCATTCATACTCGTTCCATTTAAAATCAATACACATTAATAATCGGGATGCCCCTCGCTCGTGCCTTTTTAACGGTGTAGTATGTTCCACCTTTCTCACGGCCATCATAATAGGCAATGAGATATGAAGCATTCTCAACCATAAACTCGTCCCGGTCAAGGAAGCACCTCGGATAATAGCAGTCACTGAGCACAATTACCTTATCAGCCAGTTCAAGCAACCGTCTATAAACTCTTTTATCATAGATATTATATCTTTCTGCCTGGCCTTCAAATGGTATGGCTGCAGTCAGAGATATTCCGGGCAAATTACATTTCAGCGATTGTACCAACTGTGCTGCCATCAGGTCTATTCCCAAAGCAAATCCGGAAATGAAATTCATGATGCCATGGTCATAGGCTTCGGATATTGCCGAAGTAAGGCGTTCCTGAATAAATTCCCTTTGGGAAAAGTCATAGAACCGATGTCCTGTAAAAGCAGCTGAGACTGTCCTGTCAAATTTCAAATCATTCATAATTGTCATTTTAGTACGTATTTATAGCTTGTTTTAGCAAGGAAGATGCCGTTTGTAACATGAGCTCCGGCTTGTTCCAATTGGGAGACATAGGCATTAAAGGATGCACCCGTTGTGACTACATCATCCCAAATGCAGACCTCCTTGTTCTTGAAGAAATCAGCATCAATCTCAATGTTGTTCTGCTCATTTATCCGTTTGGCACGCTCTTCCTTTTTTATCTTTGTTCCATGGACTGCAGTACGTTCACCGATGACACTCACGTGAGAGAACCCGTCAATGGCTCCGGAAAACCTGCATACAAGCTCGGAAAAATGTCTGTTTCTCATTTCGTTACGTTCCGGACTACTTGCAGGGATGCACGAGAATACCACATTGCATATCTTACGACCAAACTTCTTTACGAGGAACTTTGCCACGCATTTGGCCACCTCCAGGTGGTTGCGGCCATCCTTGTAGTCATAGACAATCTGACGGTCAAAAACTGCGTCCATTCCTATGTTCTTGATGCGTGAGGGAAAATATCGCAAGAAACTAATCAGTTCCTTGTCTTCCTGACCTTTGATGTAAACATTCACTGTGTTCATACTGCACTCTGATTTTGTTTCCCTTTTGTTAAGTCCTTTCGGACTGTGATCGGGAAGTTTTTTCTGTTTTACAAAGTGCAGCCAAACCAATACAGCAAGTCTTCAGTGGACAATACTCTGTTCAAGGAAAAGGAAGATTGTTTACTGAGAACGACTTGCCAATTTGGTGATGGATGCAACAACTTTGCAGAAAAAAGTTCACAGAATCACAAGTAGGAATGAAAACACAATGATTATAAGTATCAGGAAAGAGAGCAAAGCATTATAACTGTCGGGTGGGAAATGCCCTGCAACGCCAACAGCAAGTACGGCATTAAGGAGCTCTCCACTATCTTTGATAGCGGAATGCTCCTGCCGTACCTTTGCCAGAGGGGTGTTCTGGCTATAGTCGATTCACTCGACCATGGACAGAATACTTCTATGGCAAACTGTTAGAGGATGCGGACATTGGTGTGGGCGAAGATTACAAGAAAAAGAAAACTCTAAGATTATAAAAGTCAAGGGAAGAGTCAGCTTATAAAGAAGTAAGAGCATAGCATTACAACTGTCGGGTGGGAAATGCCCTGCAACGCCAACAGCAAGTACGGCATGAGAGAGCTCTCCACTATCTTTGATAGCGGAATGCTCTTGCCGTACCTTTGACAGAGGGATGTTCTGTATATAGTCGATCCACTCGACCATGGACAGAATATCTCTATGGCAAACTGTTAGCGGATGCGGACATTGGTGTGGGCGAAGGTTAAATTGTTTCACCAAAATAATGTCACAAATTCAAACAAATATCATAGCAAACAAAGTATTATAATCAAAATGTTGTAAATGAAATAATAGCCAAAATGTTCCAAAACATTTTCCTTAACATCTATGCTAATAAAGAACTCCATTTCTAATGACATTCAAAAAATATATAATAATTGTGCATTAGTCAGAATTAAATGATTAATTTTAGATCAATAACAAGAAATACAACTATATACAATACAAATCTATTGACGAATTAACTATGTTCTAAATTAATTCCTTCGATTGATTACAAATTATATTTTAAAATAATGGAAAAGGGAGAAAAGATTAAAGTATATTTTAGAATGAAAAGCCGGTGCTACGGATTGTTTAATATAGGGACTGTCGTAAAAAGAATAAAATTTTATAACAAATTGATTGCCAATGTAATATAAAATCTGTATCTTAGCTAAAGATAAAAAGAATACCTCCAATTGCCCTAGAAAAGCCAAATTTGGAGGTATCGCAAAAATTAATCTGCATGGCTAAGGTACAAAATTTCTCTGAAATATCACCCGATCTTCCTTTCACGGAGTTCGATTTTTATGAATTGTATAGGCGGACGTTCGAGACTAGCGAGCTGGGAAAAATCAGGAAGAGGCTGCCGCTTGGTGAGATGGCAGAGAACTTTAGACTGATAAGCAAGAGCATGAGAGCGAAGAAAGGACGAAAAACATACTTCACCCCGGAGGGCAAGGTTGCGCTGATGTTCCTGAAGATGTACACAGGTCTGAGCAGCCCGAGGTTGATGGAGCATCTTAACGGCAACGTCTACTATCAGCTCTTCTGCGATTTGAGAATAGACCCGATGCATCCTCTGACGAACTACAAACTTCTGGACGACGTGTTTTCGGAGCTGGCCCGCGGGCTGAAGATCCAACAGCAGCAGGAGATACTGGCAAGAGCCTGGAAACCGTACATGAAGGACCTGGACACGATGTATACGGATGCGACCTGCTACGAGAGCGAGATGCGCTATCCTACGGATGCGAAGCTTCTGTGGGAAGGAATAGAGAAGTCATATGAGATAATGTGCACTCTGAGTGCCAAGCTGAATGTGCACCGTCCGAGGACGAAGTACGTAGACGTAGAGAAGGCCAACCTGTCGTACAGGAAGCGGCGCAGGCATACGAAAGTCCAGACCAGGAAACTGACCAGACGCCTGCTCAACCTTTTGGGGAAGATACTGAAGGAGACCCGCACACTGGAGAGGGAGAATGCAGGCGCGGAGAAATTGCTGACAGCCAGACAGAAGAGCGATATTGAAATCATCACAAGAGTGTACCGCCAGCAGAAGGCCCACTTCGAGAACAACAATCCTCGCGAGAGTGTCAAGGACAGGATAGTGAGCATCAGCAAGCCGTATGTGAGGCCGATCGTGAGAGGCAAGGAAGTGAAGAGCGTAGAGTTTGGTGCGAAGTGCAACAACATCCAGGTTGACGGACTCTCATTCATCGAGAAGCTGTCATTCAATGCCTTCAACGAGGGAACCAGGCTTACGCACTGCCTGAAGATGCACCGAAAGCTCTTCGGTGTGGACGCGAAGAAGGTCGGAGGAGATGCAGGCTATGCCGGCAGCGCCAACAGGGGGTACTGCAAGGATAGAGGAATACAGACGTCATTCGTCAAGCGTGGCCGTCCGTCCTTGGAAAAGAAAGAGAACGACATCATCCGCAACGAGCTGGCGAGGGTGAGGGCAACGAGGATGGAAGGCTCGTTCGGAACGCAGAAGGAACACTATGGCCTGAAACGCATCAAGGCAAGGACGAAGTTGACCGAAATCCTGTACATCTTCTTTGGCATCCACACGGCGAATGCAGTACAGCTCGTCCGGCGGGAAGTCAACGAAATTGCCCAGGCTGCCTGATGTTCGAGGTGAGTGAGAAACGGCCCTTTCACTGGAGTATTGGCTCCAGTTGGGTCCAAAAATGAAAAAAGGGGCTCCGAAACGGAGCCGAAAATATAAAAAGATGAGTTCGATCGGAAAAATTACCGGGACAGTCTGCCGATTGACTCATAATGACGGAATTAAACGACTGTCCCTAATATAATTCAAATGGGCGCAAACGGAATTGTGGATTTGAAAATAACAGACTATTATAACACCTGCATAATTGTAACAGATGAGGTCAACGATAATGAAAAAGGATATTTGACTGAAGATGAGATGGAAAAAGCAAGAATTTTCAATCAAGTTGAAATGACATATCACAAAGACGGGAGTTTTTTACATAAAATAAAAGACAGAGGAAATATAAAATATTCAAATCCTTATGGACAAGGGAAGCGATGGACATCAACTGATAATATTAGTGATTTCCAACCAGTGTTTTATATAGCTATACGCAGAATGCAAATCTATAATAAATCTTGTGAAGAGCCAATTCTAAAATCAAAGGAGCCAGCTTATATCTGTGAGAATGATGAACTATTTGAAGAAAATGGAACTTATCTTGTAGTTTGCTACATACGAAACAAAAAGTTTCCTGTAAATAGATTTACAAATTTCCAATCATACTCTGACATTATTACATCATTAAATGACGAATTAGACTTGTGTATTTTTATTCAAAGGCACAAATACAATAAGCCCGAACCATATTACTCAAAACATTTTAAATGTATGATAACACCATACCTCGACAATTCAATTAATTTTTGTAATATAGAATCTGCCAAAGAAGAAATGATGGATAAATTAAAAAATGCCGTTTTTGACCCTGTATTTAATCACTTTCTACAAGTAATGACTGATGGGAATTTTATTAATCTAACGGAAGATAAACTAAAATTAATTGACCAAATTGACATCTTTTATAGTGGGAAAGAAAGTCAATTACCCGTAAGTAAACCTTTTTTTATAAAATTAGCATTAAATTATTTAGGTGACAAATTAGTTGAATTTAACAAATTACCATCTAATATGAAACAAAACTTGATACATTTATGGAATAATGAACTTGAAAAACATCAAAACAGCTAATTCATATAAATTTCGAGCAAAGTAGGCTCATGATTAATAATAAAACAGTCCACATCAAGGCTTCCAGATATGGACTGTTTAAATTATGACTATATCAGTCTATGTCATAACCTATCACACAATTATCATTGATAAGCAGATAATAATACCCGTTTCCGGTGTTTCGGTATTCCTTCATAAAGCCTGCTGCCATGTCACCGTCCTCACGAGGTTCGCACCAAAGTGTGCCGTCATATCCGCAAAAGTCGAACCTATAGCTTGAATACTTCTCTTTCTTTTTGAAGGCTTCCCTGAAGCATGCCATCACCATGTAGCCGCAATACTTCTCGATGGTGCTCAATCTGATACATTTCCCGTCAATACTTGTTCCTGTGGTTATATGGTTCTCGTAAAGGGATTTTGTCAAATCCGCATCTGCAATCCTGCGCAACCAATCATTTGTATGTGTGGCAAGTCTGGCAAGTTTCTGGTATTTGAGAATCATCTTCTTTTCTGCCTCTTCTTCATTTTCAGTGGTCGGATAATAGACTTTCTCAATGCTTGACCAGGCATTGAAAACATAACCTCGTTTGCGTTTACCTTTTGCAATAATGCCAATCACTCCCTCTCCGTCACTACGGTTAATGAACAACTTTCTACGCTCTCCACAAATTCTGACATACAATGATGTGGGGTTCTTTACATTGCGAAGATACTCTTCTGCCGGATGAATCTTTTGTACTTCCATATCTATAAATATTAAAATTAATCATTTCCCTTTTGTGAAATCGTGACAATTTCAAAGGGCTTCAAATTTTCACGCTCCTGGCACTGTGAGACATTGAAGATAAGACAAGTAAATGGTTGCAGATTTGTATGGAATACCCAAATCTCTGATTTGCGGAAGGTTGCCATACCAATCTGAGGCACATTAGAGAATCGGTACTTGACGTTCGGACATTCACAGTAATTTTGCGATGAAAATCTGATAAGCCGTGAATTGTCAGCATACAAAAAGCTTATGAAATATGCTTTTAGCAATTATAAAAGGTGAATTTAGATTCAACTACAAAGGGGATTATCCCACTTGTCTATCAAATATTTAGGAAGTTATCTTTCATTCATCTAATGTCCACACGTATAAATGTCCACACGTGTACATATATACACCTATACAAGTGGACTTATATACACGTTTACATATATTCATGTATTCACGTCTATATGAATACATGGATACAAAAAGCCACCACCAAATCATAAGACCTGATGATGGCTAAAGCAATATAAGACAATATCAATTGACGTAGGCATAGCTTACGTTGAAGCAGGTGTCAGAAACTCTTGCAGTCGTTATGACCATTGACCTGTCAGAGTTCGTAAAACAATATTCAAGTGTTGCCTCATTTGCCGGGGTAATCAGAGAATAATGGACTTTCAAATACTCTATGACCAGACGGCTATTGACTATCAGCTCTGTATCTATTACTGAATACAATGCTCCATTTGAAGCGTAAAAGCTATAGAGGATACCCTCATTACCTTTGCCAGTTGTGTAAGTGAGCTGAATAGAACTGGATATTGTAGTCTCCGATGCAAGACCATATCGCTTCATTGAAAAGTCCATGTAGTTCTTTACATCATCAATGGATGAACCTTCTATGTGATATGGCTCCGTCCATACTTTCAGTTCCGGTTGAAGACCTTCAGCGTCATCCAAAATGTCGTCTTTACCACAAGAAGTTAATACCAATTGTACTGCCATTATAAATACTACAATAGCAAATGAGAAGTATTTATTCACATTCATAATATTTTGATTGTTATTGACTTGACTATATCTGTGTATTCACGTGTACGTGTAAACATGTATATATTGCTACATGTACACATATCCACACGTACACATGGATACATGTATACACGTTTACATTACATCTTTGATGTTTTTGGACTTGACCTTCCGAGCCTTACCATGCTTCGCCTCGTATGCCTCGATGCCCTGTTTCATCACATACTCCATAAAGGCACGAATGGTGAAACCTTCCTTGTAAGCTATTGCCTGTACCTTGTCTACAAGCTCCCTGGAGCAGATAAATGAGAAATGTCGCCAGGAATTGTCGTGTTGCTCTTTACGTTCTGCCTTTACTGACCGTTTTTCCTGTTTCGGAATTGGCTTTGTCTCGGGTATCTGTTCTACTGTTTTATTGTCAGGGCTGATAGCGGCAGTGCCCAGAATATTGCCAAGCAGAATGTCCATATTGTTTTTTGCCATAGTTGTTACTGGTTACGTGAAAGAATTTCCTCCGTAAGTGCAAGATAATCCTTTGCACCGTTGGAATTTGAATCATACTCGAATATACTTTTGCCACTACCGGCTGATTCCGCCAAGGCGATATTCTCACGGATGCGGGTATTCATGGTGATACTTTCATAACGCTCCTTTACAGCCTGTTCCACTACCTTGTTCAGTTTACGGTGATTGAATCTTGCGATGAACACACCGCCCAGGCGAAGTGACGGCTTGACCCGTTGTAAAGTGGTGACAAATGCGTCAAGCATCCTCATGCCTTTCAACGGAAGGAGCTCCGGTGTCATCGGTACGATGATCTCATCAGCGGCAATAAAAGCATTGGTAGTGACAATACCAAGAGAAGGCGGACAGTCAATCAGGATATAGTCATAGTCTTTCCTGAACGGTTCAAGAAGATTGCTAAGCAACCGCTCTCTTGCCAACAGGTTGGTCAAGGCTATTTCCGCACTTGCCATTTCAAGGGAAGAAGGGACAAGGTCAAGATTCTCCCTGATATGCTTCACTGGCAAAGGGACACCGTTTACCAGTGAGTCAAAAATACTGGTTTCAATTTCATTCTCATTCGGAATGAAATACAGTGTAAGGTTTGCCTGTCCGTCAAGGTCTATAAGCAGGACTTTCTTGCCCTTCATTGCCATACAAGCCCCGATAGAGGCTGTAGAAGTTGTCTTTGATACGCCACCTTTATGGTTGGCGAAAGTGATGATTTTCTGTGCCATACTATTTGTTTTTATGTTTATATGTTTCAATGTATTCTTGTATTCCTGTTTACACGTGTACTTGTCTACATGTATCAATGTATACAAAGGTAAGTTTATGATATACAAATACCTTTCAACGTATCCTGACAGTTGAAAACTGTTAGGGAAAGTGTTACGTTATCATAGAAAACGTACTTCCTAAAGCGGGGCACAAGGCTTTCTCATGCCCCAGTGGTTATACTTATTCGAATGTGAACGGATGGATGTAGAAATAGGTCTCTTCGCTCTCGTATCCATAGCTATTGACAAAATCCACCATTTCTTTTTCACTGCGGTCTTCCTGTCCAATACCGGTCTTTGATGTCCATTCCTTGATGGCATCCCCAATGGTGTCAAAAACATCCTCACACGCATCCTCAAAAGGTTCGCCGTATGAACTCACACAACATTCTTCGGGAAAGAAATCCCCCTCGTCATGGGTATAGAACAAATCACATCCACTTTCGCAACATCTGTATGAAATACTCAGCTCATCACCCAATATCCGGTTTATTTCAAAGAAGAGTTCGTTACAGGCATCCCATGCGGTTTCTGTCTCAAATGAAAGAAGGAAATAATCATTCTCTTCGTCTTCTTCATATTCAGCCCAATAGATATGTCCTCTAACACTGATTTGCTTTTTCTCATAGTCAATGCCGTAATGCCCGGCAAGCTTGAACAGCCTTATATCCTTACTGTCCACTTCCATGTCCTGAAAGGTAGTCCACAGGTTATTTACTGCCTCACGTGTCCCTGTGACCTTGTAGGTCGTTGTCGCTAAATTTGCCATATCATTGAATTTTAAAATATTACCACTCCGTATAATAACTCTGGTCGTTGTTTTCGCATTCCTCAGCCCATTCTTCATCGGTGAAGTCACTGTGCAGACATTCATCACTGCAATAGTAGGCTACTCCCATGTCAGCACAATACCCGGCACGCATCAGTCTGCCACACTCTGAACATCTTCTGCAAGCCCTGTCTGTGTTCCACCAAAAGTCAGTGAAAGACTCGGCTATGACATCCTCACTGGTGTTCTCGTCCCACTTGTCAATGTAGAACTCTGCAAAACTGTTCAACTCCGGCTCTGTGTAGAGCATCTTTTCAGTACCGCTAACAGCCTTGGTCAGTCGGCTCAGGATTGATTGGATTGTTGTCATAATATCATCTGTTTTTTTCTTCCCTCTCGTAGATCAACTACTTCGGGAACACATATAAATTTTGTTGCACCAAGAAGGTGTCGGGGATGTCTCTGCAAGGTTTTGCACCAAAATACTACCCGCAGGTGTGGAGATTTTGCGGCAAAGCAAAGCCCTGACCTTGCTGATGACAAGACCGGACATTTACCTTCGCAACGGAATTTATGCCAGTTCCCCGAAGTCGGTGTATGAGGAACGAATCTCAACAAAGAGAAGTATAAGCATAAAAAAAGCGACCCGAAGGCCGCTCTATTGGAGTAAAGAAAGGCTTTACTTACCCTTCTTGGACTTTTTCTCCTGGGCTGCAGGAGTTTCCTCCTTTTCAACAGCTTCATAGAACCTGGTGGCTACAAATGCCACTCTGTTGCGCTTCACACCGTCGGTATCCTGCCATTCCTCCGGCTTGAAATAGCCTTCAACCGTGAGGAGTGCTCCTTTGACAAGGCGGTCGAAGGATGTTGTATTCTCATTCTTGCGCCATGCCTCGACGTTTATGAAAGCGGAAGTGCGGGTTGTTTCCTCGCCTGATTTCTCAGTGCGGCTGATTGCCAAAGGGAAACGTGCAACGCTTGCAGTTGAGAACTGATGGATGCTTGCATCCTTACCTACAAAACCAGAAACTACGAAAGAATTTTCCATTTTCTTCATGACATTGAAATTTTAGAAGTGAAACATTTATTTTTTACGTTGCCATCAAAGTTGGCAAGGATAGCAGTCAGGCAAGTAATTACCGGATTATTTCACCGTCAGGCGGGAAAAGTTTTCCGATAAGCGGCAGCAGGAAAAGTTTTTGAAAAAATTCAGGGAATAAGGCTCTGGTACTTGCAGTATGCGGCTTGCACTAACTTCGCAACAGGAAAAAGTAAGTGTCACGGCTTCGTCCAAAATGAGATGTGAAGGGAATGGCCTGATATTCTTGTGTCTGGTCATGGTAAAGGATGCTGTTCTCATATTCAGACTCGACAGGTTTCACAGATCCATGGCAAGCAATCCGGACATGGTAAAAGCGATAACTCCCAAACTTCACCATGAACCTGGCATGGCATAGCAAGAGAAATACGAAACTCCGCATTCCGCATAAAAAGGTCTTAACACGGAAGCTATTCAAGAGGATGGAAGCCAGAGGTGAAGCACAACAATGCTGATGACAGTCATGTGAGTGATGAAAAGGTGCAAAATCAGCAAAGAGAAAAAGAAAGGCAATGCCTATCAGTCAAAGAGCGGACTTCTGTCCTACTCTGGCTTACTGCAAGTTTAAAGTTTAGATTTACCCATGTATATATACATGTATTTTAAACTTTGGTTACAGACCTGAACAGGTTTATAAAAAGACTGACGAACAATTCATTGCGAATAGAAATATCATATAAGAAAGAAAATGGGAACTACATTTTCTCCTTACTGAAGCACCGACAGACAATGCACAACCATGTAAATATTCTCATAAAGTAGTTAACAGCTCGGATAAAAGAATTTGATAATATAAAGTCGGCAATAAATCGGTTTTATTGCCGACTTTATATTATATTAGCAGAACAATGGAATCATTTTACAAAGAGTAAACGTAAATGGTAAGACAATGTTTTATGGTGTGATTTCAGATTGTTGATCGAGAAATATTTACCTCTTCATATTAGGAAACAGTCAAGCAGATAGATGTAGTTTCGTTTATAAGAGATTCTACTTAATTTCTTAGTCATTTGCGGGATACTTTTAATACTATGCTTTTACAACACAAGAAAAATACCTCATATATTCCATAATGTGATGAATTCATAATGGTGTTACATTAATATATAAAAACACACTAAAGAATGATTAATTGCTCAGAACCTATATATAAAGTCGGCAATAAAGTTGATTTATTGCCGACTTTATATTATCTTTGCACTACAATGAGTATTGACGAGAGACATAGTATTAAACAGAGCATATTGGATTATGCTCGTAATTACGGACGGATTGAAGTTCCTCAATTAGTATCAGGATTGGGGATAAAGGCTAATACCGCCCGCCAGTATCTATGTACCTTGGCCAAAGAAAACAAGATTGCCCGTACAGGAAACGGTGAATACATGCTTACAGATAAACAGGTGTTCTCATTTGCTCCAACAGAAACACTTAGAAAACTATATGTCGGATTGAAAGAGAAATTGCCATTCACCGATTTCTGCATCTACGATGGCAGCATCTTCACCACACTACAACATCACGTCTCTGTAAACCATGCTATTTATGTCGAGACCAACCGGGATGCTGTAGATTCTGTTTTTTCTCTGTTGAAGGATTCAGACATGCCCGTTTATAAGCAACCGACAGCAAAGTTCATGTACGACTACGTAAACATGCATGAACCATGCATCATTGTAAAGATATTTGTCACTGAATCTCCAGTAAATAAGGTTGATGGGATGGTTACTCCTACCATCGAAAAGCTACTCGTAGATATACAGAAAGACGAAGACTTTGATTATATGCAGGGCACGGAAATCACTTATATGTATCAGACCGCCTTTGATTTGTACACAGTCAATACTCCCAAAATGCTCCGATATGCAAAACGTAGAGGAGCATACGATAGTACTTATTCATTAATAGAACAATCACAAAAATATGATAAATAAAGAATGCTTTACAGCAAGATGGATTGAAGAAAAATCCAAGGAGCTAAACTATCCGGACAAAAATATCATTGAAAAGGTCATCCATGCCTTTTCATTGCTGGACATGTTGGCGGCTTCAGGTTGCCCATTTCATTTCAAAGGTGGAAGCAGTCTGATGCTTCTTTTAAAAGAACAAAGACACAGGCTGTCTATAGATATTGATATAATATGTCCTCCAGGTACTGAAATAGAAGAGTATCTGCAATCATACAAAGACTATGGCTTTATTGACTATAAGCCGATAGAAAGAATTCAGCGTGGAACAGACATACCAAAATCGCATTCCAAATTCTTTTATCAAGTGGCTTTCCTTGATGGCATAGACCGAAAAGAAACCATCCTGCTGGACGTTCTAAATGAAGACTGTCACTACAACGAAGTCGTGACTTTACCTGTAGAAAGCCGTTTTATAAAGACAGAAGGTGAACTGAATTATGTAAAAGTACCATCCATTGGAGATATTCTCGGAGACAAGCTTACGGCGTATGCACCCAATACAACAGGTATTCCATATATCAAAAATGGTAAGGATGCCAGCATGGAGATCATCAAACAGCTATATGATATAGCCAGACTGTTCGAGAAGACAGAGGTCCTTGAAACAACGACAAAATCGTTTGTACAAATTGCAGAAGTTGAACTCTCATACAGGCATTTGCCAAACAATCCAAAACTCATTTTCGATGATATCAGACAGACTTCGCTGTGTCTGGCAACAAGGGGAAGTGAAGGAAACGGACAATTTGATGCACTACAACGTGGTATACAAAGGATCAAATCCTTCATGTTCAATGGCGGTTATTTCATTGACGATGCGATTAGAGACGCAGCACGCGCAGCCTATATCGCCACAATGATAGAGACGGGCAACACAATAATAGAAAAATACGACGGTAATCCTGCCACCATAGGCTCCCTGGATATAGCACCCACACTTCCTTCGCGACTGAATAAGCTGAAAAGGACTTCTCCTGAAGCCTATTACTATTGGGCAAAGACCAGCCATCTATTATAACAGTTGTAACTATAAACAGAAATACAATTTCAGCAAGGAGAAAAAGACCAATATAGCCCTCCATCAACCAGAACAGCATTCTGACTGATGGAGGGCTTTCTACAAGTTTAAAGTTTAGATTTACCCATGTATATATACATGTCTCTTAAACTCAACTTGCTTGACTGATTCAATCATATAGCAGGTTAAGCCTTTGAGTTTACAAGTTTAATAAAACACATATATGTATATATGAATTGATAAACTTATCTATAAACTTCATCCTTAAAGCAGGAAGGTAAGTTCTTTTTTCCTTTACTGAAATAAATCAGTCGTTTATTGATCTCTACTATCTGCAGGATGAAGATAAAGTCTGTATTTCCGTAATCTGAGAAATCAACATATATGTGAATGTTTCTTTCCCCTTGCTGAAATATTTGGCAACTAAATAACCACGGAGGAGATATTGAGAAATATTTTCGATATATATTATCCGAAATCATTGCTAATTTTGCAAAATACGGATGCAAAATAGAGATAAGTTCATTCGTATCTGTGTTATTAAATATTAAACACTAATAAAATCACATCTAAATCAGGAAAGTGATGAAAAAATTGAAATTTATAATAAAATCAGAACCGTTTGTATTTCAGATAGGCAAATACGTAGAATTTAATGGCTCAAATATGATTCAATTAGCTATATCCTATTAGATATCAGGTAATTTATATAACTGTGTGGGTAAGTAGCTGAATAAAGAAGATTCAACCAGCGATCACGCACTCAGATTGCAGGTCTATAATATAAAACACTGACAATCAATTATATAATTTATTTTCGCTAGTAAGTGGAAGTAATGGCTCAACTACGAGCCAAATAGTCATTAATTATCTGACAATCAACTATATAACAAATATGTATTGGTAAGTAACTTGTGAAAACAAAAGAAAGCAACATTTATATAGTACATAATAAGCTGATTTACAACTACTTAAACTCCTATTTCCAACAATAAAATCATGGCTCAAATACCATTCCAATACAACCAAACTAACTGACATACAGATTACTAACATCTTTGCATCGGCAAGTAGGATATTGTAATCAACTGCAACGAATTAGAACCAACTATAATGAAGTCGCTGATTTTCAGCGGCTTTTTTATTTTCCAAAAATCCAGCTATAAACAGTTGGATACTGTTGTTCACCATATTTTTCTACCGTATTTCTACCGCGGAACAATTAAGGGCTTTTGCCCGATGTCACACTGACGCATTTGTTGACGTGTATTGACAATGGTTTACGTGAGTAGACAAAAAGGGAAATTATCCGAGCTGTAAAAAGCTCATGTTTCACTAAAATATGGAGAATAACAAAAATGGAAGTAAAAAGAATCTGCCAGTGGTGCGGCAAGCCTTTCATGGCAAAAAAGACCACTACTAATTATTGTAGTCCGCAATGTTCCAAAAGAGGTTACAAACACCGCATGAAGGAACGTAGAATGGAAATGCGCGAATTTCAGGAAATGCTGGAGGTAAAGAACAAACTGGAGAGCCAGGAATACTTTACCTTTTCTCAAGCAGCCAGACTAATGGGAGTTTCTCGCCAGTATGTCTATAAACTGGTAAAGGAGGACAAACTTCGTGCATCAAGGCTGAGTTCAAGAATGTCGCTCATCAGAAGAACCGACATCGAACTTATGCTGAAAACAAAACCTTATGAAGTTCTCAGACCAAAAGATGAATTTGACGTTACCGAGTATTATACCGCTGAACAGATTGCGGAAAAGTACAAAGTCAACGCCAAATGGGTGTGGACCTATACCCGACAAAATAATGTTCCCAAAGTCAGAATCCGCCAGTTCAATTATTACAGTAAAAAACACATAGATGCGGCATTTGCCAAATATAAGACGGATGACGCCTTGACCGAATGGTACACTCCGGAAGAAATCGAGAAAAACTATGGGATGACACGTGTAGCCATCCGTTCACATGTTTACCGCAACAACATCCCTTCAAAGAAAGAGCACGGCCAGATATTCTACTCAAAACTTCACTTCGATCTGTCCAAGAAGACAACCGAAGATGATTCTTCAGAATACTATACCGTGCAGGAAGCCATGAAGAAGTATAGTCTCACACGGGATTCTGTTTACGGCATTCTGCAATTCCACGAAATAAAACGGGAGAAGAAAGGGCGTTTTGTGAGATTCCTGAAAGTGGAATTTGACCACATTATGGGCGCCAGATAATGAATCTGTACAGACATATATACAGACTGGAAAATGATTTTATGCTGAATGCGGTCTGCATAAAGTCATTGTGCATCTTCACCGCAAAATTTAAGTCAACTAATAACATTTGTAACTATGTCAGAATGTAAAACTGTAACTTTGAGAACCCGCCCGTTAAAAAATGGTATGCTTTCCTTCTATCTGGACTATTATCCGGGCTACCGTGACCAGGAAACGATGAAGACTATCCGTCACGAAGGTTTGAATATTTATATCTATGCAAATCCGAAGAACCAGCGGGAACGTGACTTCAATGCAACCATGTCAGAGAAAGCAGAAGCCATCCGATGCCGGCGCTTTGAAACTATCGTAAACGAACGATATGATTTCTTCGACAAGAGAAAATATAAGGCAGACTTTCTAGAATACTACCGTAAGCAACTTCCCAAGCACGACCAAAAATGGGAATTCGTTTATCAGCACTTCTATAACTTCGTACATGGCAAATGTACTTTCGAAGAAATTGATGTGGAGCTGTGCAACAAGTTTCGTGAATATCTGCTCAATGCCAGACAGCTAAAACGGGATGGATATATTACACGAAACTCTGCGTCCGGCTACTGGTCCACATTCAGAGGATTCCTGAAAATTCTCTATCGCAATCGGCTGATCAAGGCAAACATAAATGATTTCCTGGAAAAGATTGAACCGGAAGATGTGGTAAAGGACTATTTGAGTGTAGAGGAATTGTACTGTCTGGCCGAAACACCATGCAAGATACCAGTTCTAAAAACCGCTTCCCTCTTTTCGTGCCTGACTAGTTTGAGACTCAGTGACATACTTACTCTCTGCTGGGAGGAAATCGTTGATTTTGCAGCAGGAGGAAAATGTGTACACACCATCACACAGAAAACAAAGACGGAAGACATCATCCCCATTAGTGATGAAGCCCTGAAGCTGATAGAATACTCACCTGAGAAGAAGGGTTTGGTATTCAAAGGTTTGAAAAGGTGCTGGACCCAAGTTCCCATGAAGGAATGGATTCGTTCTGCCGGAATCACAAAGAATATAACATTCCATTCGTATCGTAGAACATTCGCAACCCTGCAAGGAGCTGCAGGGACCGACATCCGTACCATACAAAGTATGATGGCTCACAAGAGCATAACCACGACCCAAAGATACATGAAAGTAGTGGACAGCAACAAGCGTGAAGCGAGCAACAAGATTACCCTAAAAAGGAAAGGATAGCAGTCTGTATTCTAAATAAATAATAGGCCTAAAGTATGATTATAGTATGATTTAGAGTATGATTTTCGTACTTTAGGCTTATTTTTCTTAAAATCTCAACGATTATCTGTCACTAATTACAACTATTTGGAAATAGAAAATATATTTGCCATAAAAACTAATACATATAATTACGGAACATGACAAACAATATTAAATTATCGGCACGAAAGATAAGTTTCATACTTGCGGTAAGTTGTATCCTTTTTTCAGTAATTGCAACATATCTGTACATTAATCACCAGATAGATCTGACCAGATATACAACACCTATAATATTAGGAACTGTTGTAATAATCATAACGTGCGGAGGATTACAACGTGTATTCTATATATTCCTTACGGATGAATGTCCGCAGATCTTTTCTGATAATCAAAGAAATTCTATACCTGACAAAGTTATTCCCAAACCAGATATGATAATTGAAGAATGCAGTGAACCAACTGTAGAAGTTTCAGATATAGAAATGATTGAAGTTAGCAATGCAACAGAAGTTATTTCAATGATTGAGTTACCGGAAAAGACAAAGAATACTGATACGACAGAAAATAAAGCTGTCAGCTCTGAAATCGTTACATCCATTACAATATCAGAGCAGCATGATGATTCGAAAGAAATCAAAGTTTTGGAGCAACAACCTACCTCAGAAGTTAAACCCGAAGCTTTTTCATATCTCCAGGGATTCGAAAGCCGTATGGAAGAAATCCAGAAGGAAGAATTAGAGAGAAAAATAATGATTATAAATGCTATTCATGAATATACCACCTATTCTACCGCAAAATTTCTTACCAAAGAGAATCTGCTTATACTACATGAAAACATAGACCATTTGGCAAGTGGGCAATCAGATTTGTATAAACCCATCCGTTCAAAAATGGAAACTCCTCTTACATCACCTTCATTACGACATTTTGTCTGGAATATAGGCGAACGGTTAGGCATATCATTATCAGAAAGAGCCAATTTCATAAAAACCATATTTCCTAATGAATTAAAAAATGCAACCTTGGGATACCTTGTCAAGAATCTCAAAGATACCATACACAGTCAGATTCCTATTGACAGTCCAAAATATGATGATTTTAAATTTGATTATACTCTTATAAACAAAGCGCAGTGTGAGAAAAAAATGAATTAATACAGACCGGAAAATGATTCTAGTCTCCTATTTTTCTGCATAATGTCATTGATTTAGTTTGTGGCGTATTTAAACACAACAAATAAAGACATTATGCATTTTAAAAATTTAACCTTTAACGATTTACCTACAGTTGTAGGTGAATTATGTAAGAGAATTGAAAGTCTGGAAACTGTATTGAAAAACAGTCTGGCAGTCCAAAACAAGGTCAAAGAGAACCATCACGTTCCTATGACAGTTGATGAAGTATGTACCTACCTTGGTATATCCAAATCCTCATTTTATTATAAGGTCAAGCATGGAGGCATTCCTGTAATCAAACAAGGCAAACATCTTTTTGTCTATCGTGATGAACTGGACAAATGGCTTGAGACCGGAAGAAAGGTACAGGTTCCACTGACTTTTGAAGAAGAACAGACACAGATGCTTACTGCCACCCGTCGTAAGGCTAACCCTAAAAACGTGTAAAGCCTATGGACAAGACAGACATTAGAATTCCTACTGACGAGGAATTGACCGCTTATATGGAGTAATCTGCTGTAAGTGCAAACGGAGCTTATGAACAGTCACCGGTTGTATTGATGGTAGATGATGCCGCAATCGGTACACTGGGAAACTTCAGTGCCTCTATAGGCAAGGCCAAAAGCAAGAAAACTTTTAACGTAACAGGCATTGCAGCATCGGCATTGAAAAACGGTACTGTGCTGAAATACCGTTCATCATTTCCAGAGGATAAGCGAACTGTTCTGTACATTGATACAGAACAGGGACGCCATCATTGCCAGAAAGTATTGAAAAGAATCCTGCGCCTTGCCGGACTCCCGGAGGACAAGAATCCAGACAATCTGATTATGCTGGCTTTGCGCAAGTACGTCCCTCCGATACGTCTGGCTATAGTCGAACAGGCTATCGGTACAATCCCCGATCTCGGACTGGTGATTATAGATGGCATCCGAGACTTTCTTTATGATATCAATTCCCCCAGTGAAGCGACCGATATTATTTCCAGATTCATGCAATGGACGGATGACCGCCAGATTCACATTCATACCATTCTCCATCAGAACAAGAATGACGAGAATGCCCGTGGTCACATCGGCACAGAACTGAATAACAAGGCAGAAACAGTCATGCAGGTAGAAGTGGACAAAATGGACAGAACAGTGAGCGTAGTAGAAGCCATTCATATCCGTGACCGGGAATTTGAACCGTTTGCTTTCCGCATAAACGATGAAGTCTTACCTGAACTGCTCGATTCCTATCAGCCCCAGGAAAAGAAAATCGGAAGACCTGCAAAAGAACCGTTTGATCCGTACAAGGAAATTTCCGAGAGCGTGCATCGGGCAGCTCTGGACGCAGCTTTTACAAACGTCTGTATTACCAGTTATGACGATTATCTGGAACGACTGAAGGAAGGATATGCTCTGCAGGACATTAAGCTGGGACATAACAAAGCAGTTAAAGTAGCCACCTTCCTCAGTAACAAAAGGATGGTCATAAAAGAGGGAAAGGAATATAAAATCAATCCAGACAGCTATTATTGAATCCGGCTTTACTTTATTGGCAGGGTGTACATATTAGAATAAAGCAAAGTCATAAAGACGTTATAGGGAATATTCATCTTCTCCCCTTTTATTGGATAACCAGAATACTTATATCGTTTATGGTAACAGTAGAAATGCCTATTTCATTTGTATATACGACACGGCTTGCCGTGCAGTTTCAACAGGTATCTGTTGCGAGATATGCCAAGGTATAACCTCCACTCTGTTATGGTTGTACATTGGCGCTCTCGCCGGCTTAGCCACTTCGCCGGTGCGGTACTCGCAGGCTCGCACCTTAACCCGTTATAATATTAGATTTTCATGGAAAAAGAAATAATAAAACAAACAGAACAGAACGAGACTCCGGACAACAGGAGAACCGTATTTATCGGGGCCAAAGTCAGCCCCCGACAGAAAGAACATATCAAGTCACTGGCCGAACAATGCGGAATGACCGTAAGCGATTATCTACTTGCGCGGGCATATAATTATAAGCCAAAGGCAAGACTCTCCAAAGAAGAAGCTGCACTGCTGCAGAATCTGGACAACTGCCGTGCTGACCTGGTGAAATACACATCAGCCCTTCATGGAATGAGTGCAAGCCAACGGCACACGATGTTCAACCAGATTCCATTTATGGTGAACTGGCTGAAGGAGCTTGGCAATGTGGCAGAAAATGTCTGCCAGTTCCTAAATTCCGTAAAAGAGCCGAACAGTATTCCAACCAATAATAAAACTGAAGAATCATGATCGCAAAGGCTAAAGCAATATCGCATGGCATAAACGACATCCGATATATAACCGGCGAATCACATAATAAAAAACATCCGGAAAAAATCTATCGGGTATTGGACAATATGATGCCATCGGAACCAGATGCAATGGGTGTCTGGAATTCCATGCAACTCACTCTTTCCCGCTTCCGTCCGGTGAAGAACTCAGTCATCAGGATTGAACTTAGTCCGTCACCCGAACATACCAAGGACTTCACCATTGAAGACTGGCAAAAACTTTGGCAGGATTTCGCTACAGAGTTTGACAAACAAGTGTTCAAAGACAAGGACGAGAAAGTACGAAACTGTCCGACCAATCTGGCCAACAGCAAATACACAGTCTGGCTCCATATGGAATCCAATAGCGGAGTTCCTCATCTTCATGCTGCTGTCTGCCGGATGGATGAAGACGGACAGATCAACAACGACCACAATATACACCTTCGTGCCCAATGGGCAGCGGAAAAAGTGGCAAAGAAACGTGGATGGACGACAGCAAAACAGGTAAGAAATGTCAATATGCCATTGGTTACACGGGATTGTATGAATGTCCTTAAATCCATGTCATCATGGTCATGGGATGAATACAGAGCAGCATTGACAAAGAAGGGATATACCATACATGAGCGAAAGGACGATGATGGTATTCTTCACGGATATGCTATCATGAAAGGAAAGACGAAATACAAAGCTTCCGATCTGGGTATTGGTAGAAACCTAATGGTTTCAAAACTTCCTGCCACTTGGGAGAAACTTCATTATAGGTCAGGCATTGCAGCAAACAACAAACCTAAAGACACTGATTCGAAACAGATTCAGAAGCCATCGGCATCCGCTGATTATACCAAATATAAGATCTACAATCCGAATACGGTTCCCTATACATTGAGTCACGAAGGTCAGGAACATCGGTTCTACATTCCAGAAAAGGTACTCAATCATTTTAACGATGAATTTGATTATCGTTTCGTCTCCAATTCACAGGAGTTAACCGATATGGCAGTAGCAATATTTGTCGGATTGCTGGAAGTTCCCAATGCACCAAACGGAGGTGGCGGTGGTTCACAAAGCGAATTGCCATGGAGAGATAAGGACGAGGATGATCTCCTATGGGCAAAAAGATGTGCCCGTGCTGCCATTCGTACCTTAGGAAAGAAACCGAAAACAGGATTAAAACGATAAGCTTATGAAAAAGAAATTTGATTTTACCGCTGAAATGAAGGAAGCGCAAATTACCAAAAGTACTCCTCAAAATGAATATCTTGAGGAGGAAAAACGTCTGCTTGGCATAAACGTAAAAGAACTTGCCGATTTGAATGACAATGTGTATGGATTGAGGACGGATCTTACCGCATTGGTAGATTTATTAGAAAAGTACAAGTTGTCTATTACCCAGGATACGCAAGAGCAGGCTGTAAAATTTGGCAATACCGTTCTTGGCCAGTTCATTGACCAAATTGAGATCAAGTGCACAGAGGCAGAGCAGAGGATTGCTCAAATAGATAATCACATTTCTCTATCATATAAGGCATTTTATATTTTGATTGTCATTCTAATTGCCCTATCCTCTTTCTTGGTCTGTATGATCGTGGCGAATGTAGAATTTTTGCATTCCTGGTTAATTTGGAGGATGGTTGCTGCATGTGGGCTTATTCTGATCTTGGGAATTACGATGGTGGTAGTGGTGATGATAATATGTAAAGATAAAAAATAAACACATGAGTTTCAACCGAAGAGATGATAATCGGTTGAAACTCTATTTTAATTCATTGATTATTCAAAACGTATTTGTTTGTAAGTTCTATTTCCCTAACGATTTGAACATTTTTGCGATACAACGTTTCTTTTGCTCCATATTGGGATGGACATAAAGATTAAGCGTTGTAGTAATATTAGAGTGTCCTAGTAATACACTAACAGTTTTATAGTCACAATTACTTTCTATACAGCGTGTAGCAAAGCTATGGCGAAGACCATGAAACTTTAATTTAGGAATATCTAGCTGATTCATGAACCGTTTATAATAATTACGGTATGTTCGTGGTTCTATAGGAGAAATATCATTAGTAAGTACATAATAATCTGCATTAAATACTTTCTTAAGAGGTTTAACTAGGGCCAAAAGTTCTTTACTCATAGGTATTTCTCGACAAGAGTTCTGTGTTTTTGGAGTATTAATAATAAGTTCTGTGTGCCTTTTTCCACCTTCAATTATATATATACGCTCTATAGTGCGTTGAACCTTAATAGTTCCGCTAATCTCATCGATATCACTCCAACGGAGAGCACATACTTCACCAATACGAAGTCCTGTAGTCAGACATATATAGATACCTAAATTACGAAACGTGAAATTTTGTCGAATGTAATCGAGTATTTTCTTATGGTGAGCTATTGTCAGCACTTCTATATTATTATTTTTGCTAATTGTGGGATACTTAATGTCCCATTCATAATAATTCATCCATTCATGTTTTACTCCAAACTTCATAACCATTTTAAGAACTATAAGTATGTCCTTGATTGATTTGGCACTTAGCCCACTTTCCATTTTCTCTAAAACGAAATTTTGTACACTCTGTTCAGGAAGCGAATCATTCTCTCCGAAAGCCGGGAGAATATGATTCTCTAAAATTAGTACGTATGCAGCCATTGTAGACTGCTTCACATAAGACCTTTTATAGTCTTTCCAAGCAATAGCAATTTCTTTAAGTTTCTTGTGATTCATAAATAATCGATATTAATTCATATAATTAGAGATATATAATATGTAATGTTCCAAATCTGAGATTCCCAGAGTTTACGGGGGAATGGAAAAAGGAACGACTAGATGAAATAGCAGAATTATCTAAAGGAATAGGTATATCAAAAGAACAATTGTCTAGCAATGGAAATCCTTGTATACTTTACGGAGAATTATACACAAAGTATAAATCAGAGATTATTAGTGAAGTAATAAGTAAAACTAACATTGAGAAAAATAAACTGAAACATAGTAAACAAAATGATGTAATTATACCATGTTCAGGTGAGACTGCTGTTGATATTGCTGTTGCTCGTTGTGTCCCATTTGATAATGTTTTATTAGGAGGTGACTTGAATATTATACGCTTGCATAAATATGATGGTGCTTTTATGGCATACCAACTGAACAGTAAGAGAAAAATAGAGATAGCAAAGTTGGCACAAGGAGTTTCTGTCGTACATTTATATGGTGAAAATTTGAAATCAATCAATACATATAATCCAAGTTTACAGGAGCAGCAGAAAATTGTAAGATTACTTTCTTTACTTGATGAACGAATCGCTACCCAAAACAAAATCATTGAGGATTTGAAGAAACTAAAGTCCGCAATTTATCAAGAGTTGTTTTCTAATCAACAAGGAGAAGAATACTCTCTTTCGGAATTAGTTGAAATAATCAAAGGACAACAAATAAATGGGAATGAACTTAGTGAAAATGGGAAGTATTATGTAATGAATGGGGGTATTATGCCCTCTGGTTATTATGACGATTATAACACTGAGGCAGGTACTATCTCAATCAGCGAGGGTGGTAATTCTTGTGGCTATGTCCAATATAATAGTTCTAAGTTTTGGAGTGGTGGACATTGTTACACCTTACATATTAAGCCAGCAGCACCAATATCAACATTATTTCTGTTCCATTTCTTAAAATGGAAAGAAACGGATATAATGACGCTCCGAATTGGCAGTGGCTTGCCAAATATTCAGAAGAAAGACTTATCTAAAGTCAGCATAATTGTACCAACATTAGATAAGCAACAAAGGATAATGACATTGCTTTCCACTTTTCAAATGAAGATAGAACATGAAGATATGTACGCAATTAACTTGAACAAACAGAAACAATATCTACTTTCGCAGATGTTCATATAAACATTTGTGAAAGCAGATAACGTTTCTCATCCATATATCTTGCCCTTGTATTTTCTTCAAGAGCTAATTTATTATCCAATGAAGTCATTAGATAGGCAATTCTGTTTTGCTTTTCTTTTGAAGGTAACTCAATAACAAGTGATGCTATTTCTGAAATATAATGTCTTTTGTGTTCTTCGGATTTAAGTTCTAAATATGATAGATATTCAAACATAAACCGAAGATTTACATCAGGTTTCGCCGTAAGTATCTTTATTGCTGAAGATTTTACTTTGAAAGGGAATGACACATACTTGGCATCCATTGTAAAATCATCAAAGATTATACACTCGCCCTTTTGATATATACCAAAGTCCTCGTCCGTATAGCCCAAAACAAAACCTTTATTAGCAGTTAAAACTGGAGTTAAGGTTTTGTCCGCAGAATATTCATCATTGGTAACGATGTATGTGGTAGGCTGTTCGTAAGCAATCAGTTGATTAATCTCGCAACTTTCTGTATGTCCATTTTTGAATGAAGTGAATACCCTTTTTCTAATTGCGGACATTTCAGAAATTTCATCCTTAATTCAGGCAATATGCGAAACCTTAATAGAATCAGAACAGCATAAAGTCGAATTGTCATTTAATGATTTTGGTAAACCATATTCAGGTTTATCAGGTAAAAGTGCAGAAGATTTTGGTAATGGGTGGCCCTACATAACATATATGAATGTCTATCAGAATCAAATCATTGATATAACCGATGTTGGTTTAGTCAAAATCAATGAGACAGAGCAACAATCGGTTGTCCGCTATGGCGACATTCTTTTCACCTTGTCATCTGAAACACCGGATGAAGTTGGAATGGGTGCAGTGTATTTGGGAGATGCTTATCCTTTATACCTGAATAGTTTTTGTTTTGGTGTCCATATCACAGATGAAAGTAAGATTTTCCCTCCATTTTTAGCATACTATATTTCAACCAAATCATTTAGAAAGGCTGTTTTTCCATTGGCACAAGGCAGCACACGTTTCAATTTGCAAAAAAATGATTTTATGAAGAAAATCTTTCATTTTCCAACGGTGAAAAAACAAAGCGAGATATACTCAGTTCTCAAAGCTTATTCGGATAAGCTTTCTGTCGAAAAGAATATAGTCAATTTACTTTGTGAACAGAAAAGTTACCTCTTACGTCAGTTGTTTATATAAACATCTGACGAAGTAGGTATTGTTTTTCTTTTTCATACGACCGAAACAAACTTTTCTCCATATCAATCTTTGTCTGAATGCTTGTCAAGGCATTCGTAATATAGGTCGCTTCATCCTCTGCTATTGGAAAAGGAATGGAGTTTCCTAAGAAACGGTCATTAGTAATGTTGATTGTGTTCTTCGCTCCTTTCTGTATAAGTGGATGCAAATAATTGAACGCATTGTTGGACTGCATGAAATAGAAGTGCAGAAAGACTCCGATGTTATCATTAATCGGCTTATATACACCATACAAAGGTGAAACCGCAACAGCATTTTTTATATAGCTGCGTTTTACTATCCCATAAGGGAAATCACCTGTTGGGCTTTTTGTATAAACGATGTCACCATATTTAACGACATTGTAATGCGATGTTTCTTTGGCAGCAAAAGAGCGTCCAAGATATTCTATCTGATTAATGACACCTTGACTTACAGATACAGAACAAACGGTATAGCCATTTATATTCTTTTCCGTTCTCTCTTGTAAAACTTTGCTTAATTCCGTTTTCTGCCAATTCCCCTCGCGTATTCCATCCATCTTTTTCTGATAAATAATTGCCTGAATTAAGGATTCATATTTCTCAATGATTTTGTTTTGGGTAATAATACGTTCATCGATAAGAGATAAGATTTTGGCTATTTTTGCCTGTTCTATTTTTGATGGTACGTTTATATTTAGCCGTAATAATTTGTTTACGGCTAAACCGGGTTGTGCAGATTGGTCTGAATACTGTCCCAATTTCATCTTTTGAAAAAGATATTGTAAAAATGTCGTTTCATTTTCCTTTGATGCACAAACAGCAATGGCATGTTCTGTTACATACGTTTTTCCTGTAACTTTTCTGATATTTCCACATAAAGCACCTTGTCGTCCAATAAGTATATAATCTCCATCATGATTATAACTTTCTGTAAACCCACGTAGGCCATTCCCTCCGTAAACAGGATAAAGTCCTTGACCAGTTATCATTTCTGCTTTAATGTTTTTACCACTCTGGAATTCCGAGCAAGCTTCTTTAATAGTTATGTTTCCCCACTCATTTGTAAACTCCGGAAATCTCAGATTTGGAACATTAAGGACTTTTTTATCTTTATTATTTGTCATAGTCATTATTCTTTATCGGGATTAATATCAAACGGCAAAAAGTTGTCACCTTCATTAAAACGGTCAAAATCTGAACTAAACAAGCGATCTTGAATAATTCGGTATTTTTCAAATTCTGCTTCAGCAAATTTCTTGGCAAACTCAGCCGTTACTTTGCCTGCATCGGTAAGGATTGCATCACCACTTGCTTCCAGAATGAGATCAATACGTTTTGCCCAATCTTCCATCGTCATAGGTATATGACGCTTTGCCATACGCTCTGCCATGTCCAGAACTGCATTGACCAAACGTCCCATATCTTCCAATTCTATACCTTTTAGGTAGTTCTTAGCAATACTTACATCAGTCTTGACTATTTTCCCGTCTGGAGCATTCTCCCAGGTAGTCAGTCCCATGTGTTCTTTTTCAGCATTGGCTCTGTTCACAATCAGTTCTGCTGCTGTCTGGCCGTGTACCGCATAATGCATTTTGTTCTGGACCTTTTTAAAAAACAGTTTTGTAGTCGGAGCATCACGATTATAGTCAATTGCAGTGGCATAAATATCGGTAAGTTTCTGATAAAAACGGCGTTCACTCAACCTTATCTCCCTGATTTCGGCAAGCAAATGTTCAAAATAATCTTCACCAATGAAAGAACCGTTTTCCATTCTCTTTTTGTCTATCACGTAGCCACGGATAGAGAATTGACGGATGACTGCAGTGCACCATTGGCGAAATTGTGTGGCTCTGATACTGTTTACTCGATACCCTACAGATATAATGGCATCCAAATTGTAGAACAGGGTCTTTCTGTTGACTTGACGTTCACCTTCCGTTTGAACTACCGAGAAAAACTCGGTAGTTGTTTCTTTCTGTAACTCCTGACTGGCATATATATTCTTAAGATGCAAGCCTATGTTATCTGTCGAACAATCAAATAAGGTTGCCATAGCTTTCTGCGTACACCAGATGGTATCATTCTGATACATCACCTGTATGCCATCTTCCTTGCCCTCAATAGCGAAGATTAGGAATTCTGCCGTACTGTTTCTTATCTCAAACCGTTTTGCCATTATACCTCCATTTATTCAACTAGTCCCAATTCTTTCAAATACACCTCAATCTCTTTGTCCAGTTCGGCACGTTTGGCTTCAAGTTCTTTGATTTCTGCCATTACGGCCTTAATGTCGATAGGTTCTTCTTCCTCAAAGGTATCAACATACCGGGGGATATTCAAGTTGTAGTCATTGTCGGCCACTTCTTGTAAGGTGGCAAGATGACTGTACTTTTCTATTTTCTTACGGTCACGGTAGGTTTCAACAATCTTCTGTATATGCTGTGGACGAAGCTTGTTTTGAGTCTTTACTTTTTCAAACTCCTTGCTTGCGTCAATGAACAGGATATTGTCATCTTCCTTACGGCATTTCTTGAAGACAAGAATACAGGTCGGAATACTTGTACCATAGAATATGTTGGCTGGTAATCCGATAATGGCATCTATGTAGTTCTTTTTTTCTATGAGGAAACGGCGGATAACACCTTCGGCATTTCCACGGAACAATACACCGTGAGGAGCTACGCAAGCCATTGTACCGCCCTCATTCAAGTGATAAATCATGTGCAGGATAAAGGCGTAATCGGCTGTTTTCTTCGGTGCGAGCCGTCCGGCCTTGCTGAAACGATCATCATTGTTGAACTTGTCGGCGGCACTCCATTCGGCAGAGAACGGAGGATTTGCAACTACTGCATCAAATTGGGTGTCTCCAAAAGCGTCCCATTCTAGCGTATCACCGTTTTCTATTTTGAAGTTGCTGAACTTGATTCCGTGAAGCAGCATATTCATTCTGGCAAGATTGTAGGTAGTAGGATTCTTTTCTTGTCCAAATATATCAACAGCCTTTCCTATACTTGCTGCACGTAACAATAACGAGCCGCTGCCACAAGTAGGATCATACACATTGCGCAGACGTTGGTGGCCGATAGAAACAATTTCCGCCAATATACGACTGACTTCCTGAGGCGTATAGAACTCTCCTGCTTTCTTCCCAGCTCCGGCAGCAAATTGAGAAATCATATATTCGTAGGCATCACCGAGAATATCAATTTCCTGTGAGGCTTCCACACCAAAATCTATATCATCCAAAGCAAGAAGCACATTGCTGACCAATGTATTCTTGTCGTCAGCGGTCTTACCCAACTTTGGAGAAGCCAAATCAATATCAGAGAACAGTCCTCCGAAATCCTCTTCGCTATCCTGCCCAAGTGTACTGTCTTCTATGCGTTTCAACGAACGTTCCAGCATTGGCAGGATATTTTCTTTCCGTTTGATAGTGTCTATCACAGATGAAAACAGATATTTGGGCTCTATAAAATAACCAATATTTTCCAGGCACTGGTTTTTGACCTCTTCCTGTAACTCCATAGCATCGGCATCGGTCATATCCCACAATTCTTTAAAAGTGACTTCGTCATCTTCAAGTGCACTGTTGGCGTATTTCTCTATTTTTTCCGACAAGTATTTATAAAAGATAAACCCCAAGGTAAAATACATAAAGTCGCTTGCCGACATATTGCCACGCAAACGGTTTGCGACCTCCCAAAGCTGGTCACGGAGTTTCTGTTGTAATTCTTCGCTCATATTATTTTTTCTTATTTTTCGTAATTAATATTGCATCAGAGATATATACTGCAGGACAATTATAAGAATTGTTAGTCAAACACTGATGCTTGAATTTTCCGCTGAATAGATTTAAGGCAATAACCATATTCCAATATGATGTTGGGTTACATTCATATCCGGGATCAAGACAAAACACATTGAATATGCCATCTTCATCATATTCGTACCCAACGGCAAGAACAGCATGACCACCGCCCGTTTTAAAATCCATACCAAGAATAATGGGGATATTGTCATCTATTGCTGTCTTTACTAACTCCCAAAAATCAGTTTCTCTAAAATTATCATTAATATTGGAATATTGGGCAGTAACAACCTCTCCATAAACCCTATTGACTAATTTGGTAAGCCGATCAAAATAAAAGCCACCTCTTATCATACCATGTTTGTCAAAAAATTCATGGAATAGCTTTTCCGTTTCTGGCGACTTCTTTATATTATCGTATACATCTTCAATCTGAACTCGACTTATCGTCTTCAAGATAAGTAAATTCATCATCAAAGAATATACAGCGCATGCACCATCAATATCTCCTTGACGAATATGAACTGGATGATAATTGCGTTTTTTTATACTACATCCTTTCTCTGTAAGGTATAGACTATCTATAATTTTAATCATTTTCTATAGATTTTTGCTCAAATTGTTTGCGTAAATCATCCAATACCTGTCCATTGTAAGAAAAGTATTTTGCTCCCTGATAGGCATTGGACGGTGTTCTTTTTTCTTCCGGTAGAAAAGTTCCTACGAAGGGTGATAATTTATATATTCTTCCTTCATATTCAATAGAATCATCACTTGCAACTTTTACATTTATATTGGTTGGGATAAAAGTGATGTATTCTCCTACCGGAATATTAACCATACTGAATTTGAATCTTTCCCGTTTCTTCGGACGTTCTATTTCAATTTTTTGCTCCTCCTTTTCAGCATTAGTAACAATAGGTTTATTATCCTTATATTCTGTCACAACTGCATCGTCTACAGTTTGGGCAATATCTCTGAATATATCAAGTGCTACTTTGGGATCGACGTTAAAGAACTCCCTGTTTTGCCTAATACGTAAGTCAGTCAATCGGTCTATAGTCTTATGGACCAACTTCTCAACTTCATTAAACTTGGAAGTTTTCATTGTGGCGAAAATCTCAAATGGAAGCGGAACCGCAGTGTTATCCAATTCCTTTGAGCGTACATCAACAGGACGTGAACTTTTACCAATCTTAACCCAATCCTCACGAAAACTCGGATTCGTAAGAATATACACATAGCCTATTTCTTTATTGTCACTCATATTTTATTCCCAACTAAAAGTTCTTATAATACCACGCAGACGGTCAAGAATGCGTGTCAATGCTTTTCTTGTCTTTATCAGGCCAAGATGTTTCTCTTTCAAAGCCTTTTGTATGATTTCCGGCTGTTCCTTCTGCAAATAGTCATACTCTTTTATATAGAGATTAAGCACCTCGGAAGAAATTTGTTCTTCATCAGCCAAATCACATATAGCTTTATTTCGTTCAGATACAATATACTGGTTCAGGCGTTCCTCCAATTCATTTGTGCCGTCAGCCTTATTACGCCCAGTCATGAAGTTTTCCTTGTCTTCATCCACATTCTTTTTGATAAAGCCGTCTATGAGTTTGGCTTTGCCTCTCATTCCAGCATCCTTAATCATAGTATCAATGATATGCTGGCGTTGGGCAGAATAATCATCGCTATATGGGTCAAGGTCGGCAATGAGTTCAAGGATATAAGCCACATTGATAATGTCACTATGCAGAAGTTCAAGACAGAAATCTATATCTCCCAAGCCTTGATTACTGCCGTATGGCACAGGGTCTTCCGCAACAACTGGTGGTGTAACTGGAGGATTGATAAAGCCAACTGTTATGTCGAGATATTTACTCTTATAGTCGTTGAATTGTTGTTCTGTCAGTCCAAGATCGTCCGCATCTTCGCTATAATCTTCGTATATCTGGATTTCTGCGTGTTTGCGGATTATATCACGAAAAGCAAGCACAAAATTCTTTTTGTCGTTTTCACTTTGCAGAAAGTCTATGCTGCCGGGCGTAGGATATTTTTGAAGAAACTCTGTTGCTAAAGTTCTGTATTCCTGTTTTACTTCCTCAAACGGAGGGCGCACTATATCCTCAGGATTGTCAGAGTTACTAAATAACCTGATAGACGTATCAACATTACTTTTCAAGTCACGAAAACAAACGATTTTACCAAAACGCTTCTTCTCGTTCAGTACTCGGTTGGTACGACTGAACGCTTGCAGCAAGCCATGATACTCCATGTTTTTATCCACATAGAGCGTATTCAGTTTCTTGCTGTCAAAGCCGGTTAAGAACATACCCACGACAAGGCAAAGGTCAAGCGGTTTCATATCCGCTTTCTTCTTTTTCATGCGCAGATTGATGTCATCATAGTATGCTCGGAAATTCTCAGTCGTGAAAGCTGTTCCGAACATTTTATTGTAATCATCCATGATGGCTTGCAGTTCGTCAGCTTCGCCTACAGTTTGACTTGTATATTGACCTGTACCCATACCTGTCTGGTCATCATCCTGGCTACTATTGGCTGCGTACGTAAACACTGCACCGATTCGGATTTTAGGGGTCAAAGATTTGAAAATCTTGTAATAGCGTATAAGCATCGGAACGGACTGCACGGCAAACAAGGCATCAAAATCTCCATCAAATGTGGATTTGTTGAAATTGTTAAGGATGAATTTTGCAATTTCTTCCATTCGGGCTTGATTGTCATTATCAACGACTTCATTGCCGTGATAGTATTCTACAAGGAAACCAAGCACGTTTTCATCCGCAATGGCATCCTTAATCAGATATTTATGGAGGCAATTGCCGAATATTTCTTTGGTGGTATGTCCGTCCACCGCATTCTCAGTAAAGATAGGCGTTCCGGTAAAGCCGAATATCCGGGCATTGTCAAAGAACTTCATAATCTTCTTGTGGCTGTCCCCGAAATGACTGCGATGACACTCATCAAATATCATTACGATACGTGAGTGACGGACAGATTCAATCTTATTGCTATACCAAGTCTTGCTGACTGCAGAGTTGAGTTTCTGAATGGTAGTGATAATAATCTTTGAATTGCTTTGCAGTCGCTTCACAAGTTCATCCGTATTGTCGGTACTATCCACCGCACCCGGCTCAAATGCCTCGTATTCCGATTGTGTCTGAGTGTCGAGGTCATGACGGTCAACTACAAACATCACCTTATCTACATCATCCAATTCCGATACAAGCTGTGCCGCCTTGAATGAAGTTAATGTTTTTCCAGCACCTGTTGTATGCCAGATATAGCCATTGTCGTTAGAGTTTTGTACCCTGTCCAAAATCTTCTCTACCGCATAAAATTGATAAGGGCGAAGCACCATCAGGCACTTGTCGCCCTCATGCAGTACAATATATTTTCCTATAATTTTACCGAGCGTACACTTCTCTAAGAAAAATACGGCAAACTTATCCAACTCATTGAACGGATGATTGGCAGCATCAGTCCAGTTGAATGTGAATTTATAACCACTATTCGGATTATTGGCGAAATAACGTGTATTTACTCCGTTGGATATGACAAACAACTGGATATAGTCAAATAGTCCGTGGAATGAAGTCTTGTGGTAACGCTGTATTTGATTGTATGCTTGTTTCAGTTCCACGCCTCGGCGTTTCAATTCAATCTGAACCAAAGGCAAACCATTTATAAGAATGGTTACATCATAGCGGCATTTCTTACGTCCTTCCACCGTAATTTGGTTCGACACCTGAAACTCATTCTGACACCATTGCTGACGATTGAGAAACTCCACCCAAATCCGCTTGCCATCTGACGTGTCAAGCGGATAGAGGTCCCGGAGTTTTTTTGCTTTTTCAAAGCGCGTACCACCTTCTAGGTAGATAAGTATCTTTTCAAATTCCTCACCGGTAAATTCAGTACGACCATGCTCTGACAACTGCTTACGGTTATGCTTCTCCAACTGCCGTTTGAAATTGGCTTGAAGATTATCTTCCTCTGCAATCTGGATATATTCATAGTCCATTTGTTGAAGGGTAGCGATAAGTCCGGCTTCTAATGCCGCTTCACTTTGTATTGACATACTTTTATCTTGCTATGATGTTTTACTTCTTTAATTCAGTATTTAATACTTTGATATCTAGTGCATCTTCTATCTTACACATGGTTTCTAATGATAGATTCTCACGTCCTTTCAACACTTTTGAAACATATTGTTGAGTACAATTCATCTTTTTAGCCAAAGTCCGTTGTGTTAAACCAAGCTCAACCATTCTACTAGACATAACTGTCGCTATAGCTAGAGAGTTATTCTTCCATCTTTCTTCAGATTTGTTCTGAATTATTTCTGAACCTATTTTGATATGTTTTTCTACCATATTGTATATCAAAAAAAATACCTTTACCTAACTCATTAGGCAAAGGTACCAAAAATTCAGGATAATACAACCCTAAAGTTGTATATTGTGGTAAAAATAAACTCAAAACAATATATAAATGTATTTTTTATTGTATTGTAAGCATTCAGCAAACCCCGTATTGTGAAAACTGCTAATGCCTGTATTTACATGTTTTTTAAAAATTTCAACTTGTCTTTGAAAATGTTGAAGATATTCGAAAATTTCTATCAAGGTCTATTAAAGGCTGGGAATTTTCTCTGAATAAGTCAGAGACATTAGTAGATGTCTGTGACTTTTTCAGAGATTTCTCAAAGAATCTTCTTGTCTTTTAAAGATGATGGCAGTAATTCTGCAATGTCCTTGGAGTAATCACTGTCGTATTCATGTACGTGGTTAAGGAAATAGTTCATCCAGCCCTTGAAGTCCACATCGGCAGCCTTGCAGCACCCCATGAATGAATAGATAACAGCAGCATCTTCAGCTGCGTCATGATTACCACAGAATAAAAAATTCTTCCTGCCTTATGTTGTACACTACATAATCTTCCCAAAGCCAAAGGTCTTATGGCATTTTCTA
>OHWH01000133.1_pt1 | contig 74021 bp, 59 predicted proteins | sample 1579701 | NCBI WGS metagenome assembly OHWH01 (sample SAMEA3882515, study PRJEB24775) | human gut metagenome | biome: human-associated habitat; feature: intestine environment; material: feces | place: Netherlands | collected 2009/2010 | reverse complement strand
ACACCGTCCGCGGTGTCAACGCCAACGGCAAGCTCAGTCCCGGCTACAACAAGACTGGCGTCAGCGCCGTCGCCAAGTAAACGCAAAACAGCATATCCGCTGTCTTCCCCGCTGTGCGGCGGGGGAGACAGCGGAAGCTGTCGTTTTGACGGGCATCGTTCTGTGCGCTTTCCCTGTGAAAGCGCAGAGAACGATCCCCGTGCATTTCAACAGGAGGTTCTTTTTATGAAGAAACGTATGCTCTCACTGCTGCTGGCGTTGGTGCTGGCGCTGGCCGGCCTGACGCCGGTGTATGCCGCGCCGGACGGCGGCACGTTCTATCTCACCGCCTCCACCGCCGAGCGGACGCTGATCGAGCCGGTGGAGATCCCCTATACGGCGGGACAGACGGTTTTGCAGGCGCTGCAGGGCAGCGGCTATGCCTTTGAGCTGTCCGGCGGCTTTGTCACGGCGATCGACGGACAGGCGGGCAACTACACCGTCTTCTATGATGGCGGCGCATACGCGCTGGACGCTCCGGCGTCCGAGGTGAAGACCGCTATCGTTTTTTCCGAGTATACCGGCGCGTATGACGATGCCCAGACCCGGCTGGCGGCCCTGATGGGACGCTGCCGCGCCATGACCAACAACGTTCTGCACTATAAGCCCGCCGCTGACGCCTACGCAGACGGCCTCGCCGCCCTGCGCAGCAGCGGATGGGCTGCCGCCTGCACCGCGCTGGAGGCAAGCATCGCGGCGTACGAGGCCATCCTCAACGGCCCGCAGTACACCGTTACCGCCGCCATCACGCGGGGGGACGCCGCCGTGCCCAGCGCACGGCTGACACTGACGGACAGCTATGGCAACGTAACGTCCACCACCTCCGGCACGCTGCGGGTGGTGGCGGGAGACTATACCTTTACCGCCGCTGACGGCAGCGACCGTACAGAGGGAAAGCTCACCGTCACCGGCGATACGGCGCTGGATGCCGTTCTGCCGAACGGGGAGTGGTTCGGCGCGATCCAGATCATGTACGGCGGCGCGGCGCTGCCCGGCACGCAGGACGCGGCGGCTCGCACGCTGGTCTGCGACGTGCCGGACATGGTGGGGAAAACCGGGCTCTGCCTGTATGCAAAGCGGGGGGCGGACATCCCGGCCAACGCACGCCTGCGCACGATCTTTGTGGATGTCAACGGCAACGACTGCTCCCATATCTCCCGTGAATGGGACGACCCCCGCGTATCCCTGTTCCGGATACTCGACACTGGCATGGAGGGGCGCACCTTCGCGCTGGAGGCGCGGTATAACGCGGGGGACTGCACCCAGATCCAGTCCTACGCCGTCACCCTGCGACGCACACCCACCCTCAGCCGCCTCGCGGTCACCGTCGACGGCGTTGTACAGCCGATGGAGTTTGCACCGGATCAGACGGACTACACCCTGCCTGTGATCGACGATACCGTTGTGGTGGAGGCTGCGCCCTATGACGGCGGCTACACCGTGGCAGGCAGCGGCACGGTGCGCCTGACGGCGGAAAAGCAGGATCACACCGTATCCGTCACCGCCGGTGGCCGTACCACCGTGTACACCCTGCACCTGCAAAGAGTGGAGGCCGTGTCGGCGCGTATTGCCGCCCCCTCTGCGGATACGGCGGTGTGCGTGACCAACGCCGCCGGTGCGGAGATCACCCCGACAGACGGCGTGTACCGGCTGCTGCCCGGCGCGTCCTATACCTGCACCGCCGTTGTCGGCGGCGTGTACCGCGCCGACCGGGTGTTTACCACGTCCGCCGGACTGTCCATGACCGCGCCGCAGCCGGAGCGGTTGGACGCGCTGACGGCGCTGGCGCTGTATGACAGCGCCCCCGCCGCCACCCGAAAGACGCACGACAGCGCGGAGGGCTTCTCGCCCGACCGGCGCACCCTGACCTATACCATTCCCGACAACCAGCAGCGCCTGTATATGCAGGCCACGGTGGCCTCCGGCTATACGGCGGCCGCCAACTATTACAAGACCTCCACCGGGCGGGCAGCGTCCGTTGTCATCAAGTATCCCGTCAGCGACGCCGGCAGCGCCGTCATGGTGGGACAGTGCGTGGCCACCGGCGACAACAGCCAGACGGTGACCGTGCGCCTTTCCAAGACCGCCGCCGGTGTGGAGTATTACCAGGAGCATACGCTGCATCTGGTTCGCCGGACGCAGCTCAAGACCATGACCCTCCGTGCCGACGGGGAGGAGCTGCGCCTGTGCGACGCCTCCGGTGCGCTCTGCACGTTCCGCAGTGAGACCACGGCCTATACTGTCACCGTACCCAAGGGCCTGACGGCGCTGTCCGTCGCCGGTACCTTTGTGGGCAGCGGCTATACGGCGGAGGTGAACGGCATCCGATACGACGGCTCCGCCGATGTGGAGGCAACGCTGGACCCTGCCAAGGACAGCGAGACGGTGACGATCCGCGTCTGCGGGGCGGACAGCGCCGCTGTCCCGACGGCCTATACCGTCACCGTCCGCAAGCAGGCGCCGGTGAACGTGACCTTTGCCGCCGACCCCGCCGATGCCACGGTGTTCCTGACGGACACCCGCAGCGGCAAGCGTATCGCCCCGACCCATAATAACGTGTGGAGCCTGATGCCCGGCGTGACATACCGCTACACCGTCACCTGTCATGGCTGCGCCGGCGTTTCCGCGGACTATACGGCGCCGGATACCGATACGGTGGTACCCATCCGCCTGACCCGCGTTGCCGGTGAAAAACAGATGCTGGACGCCGCGTGGCCTTCCTTCCGGGCCAACGGGAGCAACAACGGCGTGGTGAGCGCGCCTGTGCCTGCGTCGGATGAGCAGGCTATGCTGAGCTGGGCCACCCAGCTGGGCGAGGGCTACGGCGCAGACGCCTGCGGCTGTCCCATTCTGGTGGATGGCTGCCTGTATACCTACGCCCGCTCCACACTGTACAAGGTGGACGCCGTATCCGGTCAGGTGCTGGCCACCGGCGCTATGGATCACAGCTCCAGCTTTGCCATCAACACCCCCACCTACGCCGAGGGCATGATCTTCGTGGGCCTGTCCGACGGCACCATACAGGCGTTTGACGCCGTGACGCTCCGCTCCGCGTGGATCTACCGCGATCCGCTGAAGGGCCAGCCCAACAGCCCCATCGTCTACCACGACGGCTACATCTACACCGGGTTCTGGAACGGCGAGGAGAAGGACGCCAATTACGTCTGCCTCAGCGTTACCGATGAGGATCCCACGCGGGGCGACGAGGCCAAGCTGGCCACATGGACGTATACCTCCAAGGGAGGCTTCTACTGGGCGGGCGCCTATGCCTGCGATACCGCCGTGGTGGTGCCGACGGACGACGGCGCCAACGGCTATGTCACCGGACACGCCCGGCTGCTGTCGCTGTCGCCCAAAACCGGCTTTTTGCAGGATGCCGTCACCATGGCGGAGCCGGGCGATCTGCGAAGCGCCGTGACCTACGACAACGGCCAGTGCTATTTCACCTCCAAGGGCGGCTACTTCTACCGTATCGGCCTGCGGGGCGACGGTACGTTCGAGCCGGGCAGTCTGCGGGGCCTGAAGCTGTACAACTATGCCAATGACGCCGCCAATCCCGCCATGAGCACCTCCACGCCCACCGTGTATAACGGCCGGGCGTATGTGGGCGTGTCCGGCGTGGGACAGTTCAAGGCCTACTCCGGTCACAACATCACCGTTATCGATCTGACGTCTTGGCGCATCGCCTACACCGTCCGCACGCAGGGCTATCCCCAGACCAGCGCGCTGCTGACCACCGCCTATGAGGCGGAGACGGGCTATGTGTATGTGTATTTCTTCGACAACTTCACCCCCGGCAAGCTGCGGCTGCTGCGGGATCAGCCGGGGCAGACCGCGCCGGATGTCACCACGCCGGAGACCATCGTGGCTGGCGGGCAGACTGTCGCCTACGACACGGCCCCTGTGCTGTTCACCCCCAGCGGCGCCCAGCAGCAGTACGCCATATGCAGCCCCATCACCGATGAGAGCGGCACCATCTACTTCAAGAACGACTCCGCCTTCCTGATGGCGCTGACCAGCACCATCACAAAGCTGGAGATCACCGCCGCGCCGGACAAAACGGCGTACCGGGAGGGCGAGAGCTTCGACCCCGCCGGGATGCAGATTACGGCGCACTACGCCAACGGCTATACGCGGGATGTGACGAAGTACGTCACATGGAGCACCGCGCCTCTGACGGCGGCGGACACCCGCTTCCGTCTGGAGTTCCCCTACGCCATGTACCAGAACGCCGACGGTAAGACCGGTGTTGCCTGCGTGAAGCCCTCCGTCATGCTGTCGCTGACCATCAGCGCGCTCGCCGCCGGTGACGTCAACGGCGACGGCGTGGTGGACGATGTGGACGCCGCACTGGTCTACGGCTACGTCAACGGAAGACTGACGCTCACCGACGAGCAGCTTCTCCGGGCGGACGTCAACGTCGACGGTCTGGTGGATCAAAACGATGCGGCGCAGATCTATGCCGCGTATCTGACCGATACCGGCCGGTAAGAGCCGCGCCGCCCGTAAACAGGAGAGAAGAGCATGAGAAAAAGGATCACCGCCTTGCTGCTGACCGGCGCGCTGACGCTGGGCCTGCTGCCGGCGACCACATTAGCCGCCCCCGCCGGGGAGGAGATGGCGCAGCCCATCGCCACGGCGGCGGAATTTGCCGCCATGGACCCCGCCGGGTGCTACCGCCTGACGGAGGATGTGACGGTGACGACGCCGTTTTCCACCGTCTTTACCGGCAGTCTCGACGGCGGCGGCCATACGGTGACGCTAACGCTGACAGCGGAGGAGGACACCGCCTCTCTGGCGCTCTTCCCAGAGGTGGAGGGCGCATCCTTTACCGATCTGCTGCTGGACGGCTCTGTATCCGCCGGTGCGGAAAGCGGCATCAGCTATGCCGCCGCCCTCGTCGGCACCGCCGACGGGGATGTGACCATCACCGCCTGCAAAAACCAGAGTGTGCTGGACATAGCCGCGGCTGACGCGGTGGTGGGCGGTCTTGTGGCCGCCCAGCGCAGCGGGAGCCTGACGGTCACCGGCTGTGTGGGCGTTGGAGACATCCACGCGCCCGCCGCCGTCTATACCGGCGGTCTTGTGGGGCGGCAGGAGCCCTACGCCGTTCTGACGATGCAGGTGTGCTATCAGGCGGCGGACGTTACCGGCGGCGGGGAAGCGGGAATGTGCGCCGGCGGGCTCATCGGCGGCGTGAGCGGCGACGCCGCGGTGCGGGGCTGCTGGTCAGCCGCCTCGCCGCGAGATCGCAGCGCCGCGCTGACCGCGTGGGGAACGCAGCGGCGGGTGTCCGCCGATATGGCGGGCGCTCTCTGCGGCGCGGTGGAGGACGGCGGCTCTCTGACAGGCGGCCGCTGCTTCTGGATCGCCGCGCCCGTAGGCGGCGACGACGCCTTTTACCTGCCGGATTCCGGCCTGTTCACAGAGTACGGCCCGGACCGCCGGAAGGCGCTGCTGGCGTCGCTCAACGCCGTTACAGATGACCTGCCCGACGGCTGCACATTCCTGCTGCCGCCGGAGCGGGGATGGCCGCTGCTCCGCTGGGAGCAGCCGCTGTCGGATGAGGAGCGTCTGGCGGCTGCCCGGCAGACCGCCGCCGGAGAGGTGGAGGACGCCTTTGCCGCCGCCGTTGCCCGTGTGCAGGCGCGTTTGGCGGAGGTGACGGGACGCGCCGGTCTCTGGTACGAGCTGTACAGCGCGGCACGGCAGACGGCGGGAGAAATCGCCGCCCGGCTGGAGCGTCAGCGCAGCGAGGCGCTGACGGCGCTGGCTGCTGCCGGGGACATAGACGAAATACAGCGCCATGCGGCGGAGAGCCGCATGGCCATGGAGCAGACCGCCGCCGGTGTGGAAAACACCATCGGCGGCAATGGCGTTTCTGCGGATAAACGATGGGACGGCGCTGCGAGACGCCGCCCCGCCGGTGTCGGCACGGACACAGAGCCGTTCCTCATCACCACCGGCGCGGAGCTGGCATGGTTCGCGGACCGGGTCAACGAGGGCAGCACCGCCCTGTGCGCCCGTGTCACGGAGCCGCTGGATCTCGGCGATATGCCGTGGACGCCCATCGGCGCTGCCGCCGGTGTGGACACCACCGGCGGCTACTGCGGTACGTTTGACGGCGGCGGCTTCATCATCCACGGCCTGTCTGTCACCGATACCGCCGCAGAGCGCAGCTATACCGGCTTGTTCGGCACCGTGTCGGACAGCGGTGTGATCCGCGCCGTCCGGCTGGCGGGCAGCATCGTTTGCGACCAGCCGGACAGCGGCGGCAACCGCATCCTCAACTGCGCCGCCGGCGGCATTGCGGGCCGCAGCACCGGCGTGATCTATCGCTGTGAGACGTCGGTGCATATCACCGACGCCGGTACGCGCCCCGCCGTCCATGTGGGCGGCATCGTGGGACAGGCAGGCGGCAGCGGTATCGTGGACGGCTGTGTGAGCTTCGGCACGCTGACCGGCGAGCTGTCCAACGCCGGCGGCATCGCCGGTACGGTGCGGCAGAACGCGGTGGTGCGCTATTGCCGCAGCGAGGGAACGGTGGCGGGTCTGCGCAGCGTGGGCGGCATCGCGGGATTTCTCACCGGCGGGGCGCAGCTCCGGGAGTGCGAGAATCGCGCCGCCGTCTCCGGCACCATCGGCGTGGGCGGCATCGCGGGCCGTCTCGACAAGAACAGCCATTTTTCCGATGAGCTGGACGTGGTGGTGACCCACGCGGTCAACCACGGCAGCATCAGCGGCAGCAGCGGCAACGCCTGCGGTACAGGCGGCATCGCCGGGTGGATCGGCGCTGTGGAGGACGGCGGCTACACCGGCCTTGCGGCGTTGTCCTACCTGTACAACAGCGGTACCGTCACCGCCGGAGGCACCACCGGAGGGACGGCCTGCGGCGGCTTGATCGGCAACTGGAAGACGGGCCGCGTCACCCACGGACAGAGCGCGTCTGCCAACCGGCTCTGGGGCGTGGCGGAGACGCTTGGTACCGCCGCCGAGGATGCTGTGCGGGTATCTGTCCTTGCGCCGGATGTGACGCCCTCCGGCAGCCGCTGGGATAAGACCACCGCCTCCCGTACTCTGATCGCCAAGCGTATCACGCCCGCCGACGCCCGCTTTACCATCTACGGCGCGGCGCAGAGCGCCGTGTATAACGACATCCTGCTGACCTATCTGCGGAAGGTGGAGCTGTCCGCCTCCGCCGAGGAGACGCAGACGCTCCTGACCGACTGCGAGATGCAGCTCAAGGGGGTGCTGACCGGCACAGCCGCTGCCGGGGCGCAGCTGCTGGCGGATATGGAGAACTACGCCGCCGCCCGGCTCTACGGTCCGGAGGAGGCGGCACAGGTGGAGAAGCTGCTGGCACAGGCGGCAAAGGATGTTGCGGCCGCCGTCACGCTGCGGGGCGTGGAGCTGCTGCGCCAGACCTACATGGGTACCGACCGGCTGGACGGCCTGCTCCAGCGCATCCCCACCTATCCCGCCCGCAAGGGGCAGGAGCTGTACAATACCTTCATCTATCAGAAGAACTACACACTGGAGGACATGGCGGCGCTGCTGTGCGCCTACGAGAACTGGTGCCTGCAAATGCAGCGCGCCGACACGGTGCAGGCGGTGGACGCCCTGTATGCCGACGCCCGGCAGGCACTGTCCCGGCTGGCCGCTTCCTTCCGGCAGACGGATGTACTGCCGGATATGGACAAGGCCGCCGCCATGGCGCTGGAGCTGGCCCGTACCCGGGCGCAGCAGACGCTGTCCGCACTGGCGGACAGCCGTATCGCCGCGCTGTCTGCGCTGACGGGCGATCTGACACAGTATCCCGCTGCCCGCCGCCAGCAGATCACGACGGCACTGGCCTACTCCGCTGCCGCCATCCGGGAAGCGGCGAACAGGGATTTTTCCACGCTGCCCACCCACGGGGCTGTGGCGGAGGCGCTGGAGGAGGCGTCCGCCGCCGTGGAGGCGGCCTATGGCGAGGCGCTGCCCCGTATCCGCCGTTTGCTGAACGGCACCGGCGACTGGGACGGCGTCTCCGTGCAGCGGCCTGACGGCAGCGGCGCCGCCGACGCGCCCTACCGCATCGGCACCGCGCAGGAGCTGGCATGGCTGGCGCAGACGGTGAACGGCGGGACGGCGCGCGGACTTTGCGCCGTGCTGACGGCGGATATCGATCTTAGCTATCAGCCGTGGTGCGGCATCGGCACATCCGCGCCCTTTACCGGCACGCTGGACGGACGGGGACACACCGTGTCCGGCCTCTATATCGGCGGGCTGTCCGGCCGCGCGGCGCTGGGACTTTTCGGCGCGGTGGAGGACGCCATGCTGCGCGATCTCACCGTGTCCGGCGCCATAGACCTGACCGGTGCGGATATGGCCGATATACCGGAGATGCTCAGTGTCGGCGGCCTGCTGGGCCGTGCCGGCGGCGGCACGACCGTGGAGGGCTGCACCGCACAGGTGGATATCACCGTCGCCCTGCCTAACGCCGATGCCAGCCGCTCTGCGGCGTTGGGCGGTGTTGCCGGACGCCTTGCCGGTGACGGCGAGCATCGTCTGACGGACTGCCGCAGCGAGGGCAGCCTCACCGTGACGCTGGCGGCGGGCAGCCGCCATCCGGGCGGCGGCGGACAGGGCGGCGCAGGCGGTATCGCAGGCAGCGTCACATCCGCCGCGGCGCTGATGCGCTGCGTCAACACCGGCACGGTCACCATTGGCCGCGCCGCCGGTGTGGGCGGCATCGCAGGCCGTCTGGACGGGGGAGGCGCCGCTATCACCGTGACGCAGTGCGCCAATCAGGGACAGGTATCCAACGACACAGCCGCCTCGCTGCTCCGGCGGGGCGGCACCGGCGGCATCGCCGGGTTGGCCATCTCCGGCAGCGTTACCATCGACAGCTGCTACAACACCGGCGTTATCGCCGGTCACACCATTGTCGGCGGTATTCTGGGCGGCGAGAGCGGCGATTACGCCGCCAGCATCCCCTCCTACGCCGGCAACAGCGCCCTTGTGGTGCAGAACTGCTACAACGCAGGCATCCTGCGTACCGGCACGTCCACCCAGCGGATCGGCTCGCTGGCGGGCTATCCGCTGGACGGCTGCTATCGGGACGGGCTGACGGTGCTGACCGGCTGCGCCCGCGCCCCTCTGGGCTGGCGCAGCAGTCAGGGCGACAGCGTTGCCCAGCGGGATACGCTGCCGCCGGAGGTATTTTCCGGCCTTGTGCGCAGCATCGGCGGTCTGAACGGCGGCTATCCGCTGTTTGATTGGCAGCTTCTGGAGAGCCGCAGCCGCGAGACCGCCATCGCCTATCTGGAAACGTATTACACCCGGTATGTGTCGCCCTACGCCTCCGCTGCCCAGCGGAAGGCGCTGCGGCAGCTGCTGGCGGATACCGCCGCGATCATCCGCGGTGCGGAGGGGACGGATGATATCCTGTCCGCCTATGACGCGGCCATGGCCGCGCTGACCTCTCCGGAGCTCTTGCAGCAGGCTGTTGCCGCCGCTGAGGAAAAGCTGGCGGAACTCTATAAGGCGGCGCGCAAGGCCTATCCGTACATCGCCGAGGAGCTGGACGCTCTGTACAAAAAGCAGTGCGCGGCGTTGGCGGACTGCACCGCCGCCGCGGAGACGGACACCGTGCTGGACGGCTTTGCCGCCGGTGTGGTGGACTGCCTGCTGCTGGCGATGGACGGTATTACCATGAAGAAACTGGAGGAGCGGCTTCCGGCGGCAGAGAGCGCCGCCGCGGCCCTCACCGATCCGCAGCGGGGGATGCTGCTCTATTACGGCAGGCTCCCGGACTTGCAGGCACTGCTGGCGCTCTACCGGCAGAGCATCGAGAAACTGGAAAAGTGGATACAGGAGGACAAAAAAGCCTACGCTGATGTGACGGCGGGGCTGACCGACCTGTTTGACGAGACCCGTCAGGCGCTGGACGACGCCACGGACGCGGAGGGGATGACCGCCGCGCTGGACGCCTACTGTGCCGGTGTAGTGGAGCTCCTCATCACCGCCATCGGCCCCCTACCGGAACTGCTGACGCTGGAGGAGGGAATGCTGTATATGCAGAAGGTGCAGCGGGCGCAGGAGGCCTACGACCGGCTCACCGCCGCCCAGAAGAAACGGATACCCGATCTGGAGGCGCTGCTGGCGGCGCAGGCACGCTGCCGCCAGTTTGAGGAGGATCTGGCTGCCGCCCGGCGGGTGGAGGCGCTGATCGCCGCCATCGGCACGGTGACATCCGACAGCCTTGCCGCTATCCAGCGGGCACAGAGCGCCTACGACGCCCTGTCCCCCGCCCAGAGGATATTGGTGTCGCCGGGGATGCTGGCGAGATTACAGGCGGCGTGGAGCGACTATCGGGCGCTGGCGGCACAGCCGACCCCGACGCCGGAGCCGATCCCCGCTGCATCCGTCACACCGGCCCCGGCAGAGCCGACGGCCCGCGCCTTTGACTGGAGTCTTGTCTGGATGTCACTGGGCGTGGCGGCCTGCGGCGGCGTCATTGCCCTTATCGGCATCTGGTTTGCCGGCGCCCGCCGCACCACCCGGAAACGGACGGACAACAGTAAGGAGTGGTACTCGTGAAAAAGAAGGGCATACAGGCGCTGCGGCTGACGGCGGCACTGGCGCTGGCGCTGGCTGCCGTGTGGCTGGCGCTGCGCATGGAGCCGTCCACCCCGCCGCAGCCGGAGGTGCAGGCAGCCTCCCGCACGCTGGTGACGGATGGCGAGCTGCTGTACGACGGGGAGGCACTGGCAGGCGCCGACGCCTCCCTCACCGGCGGCCAGACCGACACGCTGCCGGATACATCGGACGAACCGCCGGACACACCGCCCGCCGATCCGCCGGACAAGGGCGGACTGGATGACATACAGAATATTATAGACGGGGGCGGCGGCTCCGGTGGACAGATGCCTGACCGGGAAACCGGCGGAGAGACCGGCGGCCAGCCGGGGCAGCCGGAGGAGGGGGATGCGTGGTTCACCACCTCCATCGTGGACGGCGACCGTGTGACGGCTGCCGCCTACCCCTTCACCATCCGCCATCTGAAGCCGGAGGCGCAGGTGCTGGGGCTGTCCGTTGCCGTCAATGGCGCGGTCACGGACTATGCCGCCAATACCGCCGCCGGTACGCTTACCCTGACCGGCGGCGTCAACACCGTCACCGTCACCGCCCAGTACCGGACGGCTGACCGCACCGTGAAGGCGTCCCGCACCTACACCCTGTACTTTCTGGACGGACAGTGGCTGCTGATCGTCCAGCGGGCGTCAGATCACGCCTCCCTCCGCGGGCTGGCCGTGACAGAGCGGACGCTGACATTTTCGGCGGTGGCGGTACAGGGCGATATGCAGCAGCCGGTGCAGACTGTCCGCGTCAACGGCAGCACTGTTGCCGGCAGCGGCGATCTCTACACCGCCGTGCTGCGCGCCGGAGCCAACGAGATCACCGTGGAGGCCGGCGGCAGCATCGGCCTGACGGAGACATACACCGTCACCTATACCGCCCCGTCCTTCCGCATCGACACCGCGTTCTCCGACGGGCAGACCCGCACCATCACCGGTGACACGCCCAACGGCGGCACGGAGACGGTCACGGTGGAGGGCGGCAGCGAAAGCGCCCGCGTCTGGGTGTCCGTGGAGGGTGTCACCGGCCTTGAGAAACTGGAGGAGCTGCGTTTGGACGGACGCCGCCTTTCGCCGGGAGCCGACGGCGGCTATGCCGTCACGCTGAACGCCCGCGCTCCCGTGACCCTGACACTGTACTACACCGACTCGGACGGCGCTTCCGGGGAATACAGCTATATCCTGCGCTTCCGGCGCACCGACAGCGGCGAGACGCTGCTCCCGCCCACTATCTCCGCCCAGATCGAGGCCGACGGTACTACCATGGGGCTGACGGACGGTCTGGTGCTGAAGAACCCCGCCGTCCTTCTGCTGGTGGAGGGACGCAGCGGAAAGGGAGAGCAGCTTTACAGCAACAATTTCACCGTCACCGTCAACGGTACCACCATCCCCGCCCCCACTGCCCAGACCGGCAGTTTGTTTGGCTACGATGCCTACCTGCGGAACGAGGGCGCCAACACCATCACCGTCACCGCGGTGGACAACGAGGGCGTCAGCGCCTCCCGTACATGGACGGTGTACTATGAGGCGGGAGAGATCACCGTCACCATCAGCGTGGAGGCCACCACCGTGGGCCTCGGCATGCTGGTGCCGGCCACCGCCATCACCGTTCCCGGCGGCACCAGCGCTCTCGCCGTTCTGGAGGAGGCGCTGGCACAGTACGGCTATACCGCCGCCCTGGATCGGGGCGAATACCTGTCCGCTATCTGCGGCCCCGGTATCTGCACCGGCTATTCGATCGACCCGGAGCTGAAGGAGCTGATCGTGGCGGACGGCATGGACGCACAGGGTGTTGGATACGATCCGACGCCTGCCTCGGAGGATCGTCTGGGCGAATTTGACTTCTACCGCTGGTCGGGGTGGATGTTCTCCGTCAATGGGAGCTACCCCGGCATCAGCATGGCGTCCTACGCGCCGCAGGACGGCGCGGTGCTGCGCCTGCGCTTCACGCTGGCCATGGGCAAGGACATCGGCGCCTATGACGGCTCCGGCGGCGCCTACGGCGAGTCCAGCGGCAATTATTACAGAGAATGGTAAAGGAGAAACGATGATGCATACCGGCGTAGAAAGCATCCTGCATGAGGTGCAGAAGGTCATTGTGGGCAAGGACGACGTGTTGGAGAAGATCCTCATGACGATCCTCTCCGGCGGCCATGTGCTGCTGGACGACGTACCCGGTACCGGCAAGACCACCACGGCGCTGGCGTTCAGCCGCGCCCTCGGCCTGCAATATGGCCGTATCCAGTTCACACCCGACGTGCTGCCCTCGGATATCGTGGGCTTCTCCCTGTACCGGCGGGACAGCGGCACGTTCACCTACCAGCCCGGCGCGGTGATGACCAACCTGCTGCTGGCGGACGAGATCAACCGCACCTCCAGCAAGACCCAGTCGGCGCTGCTGGAGGTCATGGAGGAGCGGCAGGTCACGGTGGACGGCGTGACCCATCCACTGCCCGATCCCTTTGTGGTCATCGCCACCCAGAACCCGGTGGGCTCCGCCGGTACCCAGCTGCTGCCGCAGGCACAGCTGGACCGGTTCATGGTCCGTCTGGTCATGGGCTACCCAGATTTTGCCAGTCAGGTGAATATCCTACGCGACCGCCGTACCGGCGATCCGCTGGACGAGGTGGATACCGTGTCCTCCGCCGCCGCGCTGCTGGAGATGCAGGCGCAGGCCCGCGCCGTCCATGTGGCGGACGCCCTGCTGGAATATATCACCCATCTGGCGGAGGCCAGCCGCACCCATCCGCTGGTGACGCTGGGCATCAGTCCCCGCGGCGCGCTGGCGGTCTGCCGTATGTGCCGCAGCCGCGCCCTGATGGAGGGGCGGGACTATGTGCTGCCCGATGATGTGGCGTACATCTTCTCCGACGTCTGCGCCCACCGGCTCATCCTGTCCGCCAAGGCGCGCATCACGGAGACATCGGCCTCCGACGTGCTGGCGGAGGTGCTGGCGGCGGTACCCCGCCCCGACCGCATCTGACCATGGCAGGAAACCGTATTTTGTTTGCGCTCTGGCTGCTGCTATGGCTGGCGGCGTGGGCGCTGGGCGCGGGCAACGTGTCCGGCGGTGTGGTGCTGGGCAGCTTGCTGCTGGCGGTGGGGGAGCTCATACTGACCCGCCGCATCCGACGGCGGCTGTCGGCGGCGCTGACCGCCGGCCTTTCCTGCGGGAAGGGGCAGCCGCTGCCGGTGACGCTCACCGTGACCAACGCCGGATTTTTCACCGCCCCACAGGTGCGCGCCGTGGTGCGCTGCCGCGACCTGCTCACCGGCGAGCAGTGGGAAAAGACCCTGCGCCTCGCCGTACCCGGCAGGGGGGAGGGCCGCGCCGACACGGTCTTTACACTGCCCCACTGCGGCAAGCTGGAGCTGACGGTGCAGACGCTGGCGGTTTTTGACCTGCTGGGACTGTGGGCGGCGCGGCAGCCGGTATCTCTCACCGCCTCGGCGCTGGTGCTGCCGGAGCTGTGGCCGGTCGCGCTGTCCCTGTCGGAGCACTGTACGCCGGACGCGGACAGCGCCGAATACTCCATGACCCGCCCCGGCGACGACCCCAGCGAGCCCTTTGGCCTCCGGGAGTACCAGGCCGGTGACCGCCTGCGCAGCATCCACTGGAAGCTGTCGGAGAAAACGGACGCGCTGATGGTGCGGCAGCTCGGCCTGCCGGTGGACGATACCCTGCTGCTGGTGCTGGACAACTCCGCCGCTGCGCCGCCGTCCCCGGCGGAGCGGGAGGCGCTGGGCGAGGCGGTGGTATCCGTCTCCGCTGCCCTGTGCCGGCAGGATATGGCGCACCGCATCGCATGGCTGGATCGTCCCGGCGGCGAATTGGCCTTCCGCGCCGTCTCCTCCATGGAGGAGCTGACAGAGGTGCTGCCGGACATCCTCTCCGCCGAAACAGAGGCGGAGGCGGAGGACGTGCCTGCCCGCCTGCTATCTTGCCGGGCTGCCGACGCCGCCCGGATGCTGGTGCTGACACTGCGCCCCGCCGGGGAGCCGTCCGCCGCCATGGTGTTCTGCACCGTTACCCCGTCGGCACTTCGCGGAAAGGAGGGACTGACCGTTGCGCTCTGATGCTTTTCGGCGTTTCGTGCCTGCCGCATTGCTGGCGGCGTCCTTTCCACTGCTGCTGACGGGACTTTTGGAGCTGTCCGTATCCCTATGGCTGCCGCTGCTGTCCGCCCTGCTGTCCGCCGGGACGGTGACGGCCTTTTCCAACAGCCGCCGCCCGTGGCTCCCGTCCCTGTGCTGGGTCGCTTTGTGCGCCGCCGCGCTGTTGGTGACAGGCGAGGCGCTGGCCGGAGGGCTGGCTGCACTGGTGAATGCCGCGCTGCACACATGGCAGCAGGTGTTCCCCCGGATCTATCCCGTATTTGCCGCGCCGGAGAACAACGGGGCGCTGACAACGCTGCTGACGATAGGCGCCGCCCTCTGGGGGGTGTGGAGCGCCCGCTGCGTCCTGCATCCCCGTTATCTGCCTCTGTGCCTGACGGCGCTGCCGCTGGCGGCGGCGGTCGTGGTGCTGGCACCCGCCGCGCCCCTGTGGTGGATGGCGCTGGCGGCACTGACGCTGCTCCTTTTGTACCTGCTGGCCTTCACCGGGAGGGATGCTGCCGCCCTGCGCGTCTGGTGCCGCGCCGCCGCCGCGATACTGCTGACGGTCACGGTGCTGGGCGGCTGGAGCGGCGCCGCCGCCCATCCCGCGTGGCTGGACGACGGCAGGACTGCCGTCCTTGCAGGCGTAGATGCCCTGCGCTATGGAGACAATACCGCCGCCGGTCTGCCGGGAGGCGATCTGACCGCCGCCGCGCCCACCCGGACGGAGACACCGATGCTCACCGTCACGATGACCGACCCCGTCTCCTGCTATCTGCGGGGCTTCGTGGGGGAGACGTATGCGAATGGCCGCTGGACGACGCTGGACAGCCATGCGCTGGCGGACAGCGCCGACACGTTCTACTGGCTGCACGAGGACGGCTTCCGCCCCCTGACCCAGCTGACGGCGGCGGCACACGCCGCCGTACCGGAGCTGCCGGAGGCGGATAACACCGTAACGGTGGAAAATACCGGCGCCTCATCGAAATATCTTTACGCACCGTATGAATTGCGGTATGATACACCTATACTCGACAAAAATGCCGTGGGGGAGGCGGCGCTGACCGCACCCGGCCTTCGGGGACAGCGGGCCTATACGCTCCACGCTGCCGGGGGACTTCTCACCAAGTACCGCCGCATCGGTGCCTCTCTGGCGGAGGACACCGCCGCCAACGCCGCCTTTCTGGAGGCGGAGAGCGCCTACAACCGCTTTGCCTACCAGCACTACACGGCTGTCCCCGACGATATCCGCCGTTTCCTGACGGAGAAGCTCAGCGGCTGGGAGAGGGAGCCGGGGCAGATCCATTTCGGCTGCCAGCGCGCCAAGCAGAACATCCTGTTTTACCTGTCCACCTACATCACCTATACGGAGACGGCGTCCGCGCCGCCCGCCGGTACAGACCCCATCCTCTACTTTTTGGACGGCTCGCAGACCGGCGGCGACGCCCAATATGCGGCAGCGGCAGCCATGATGTTCCGTTACTACGGCATCCCCGCCCGCTGCGTGGAGGGCTTTCTGGTGACGAAGGATGCCGCTGCGTCCATGACGCCGGGACAGCCCCTGACCCTCACCGGACAGAGCGGCCACACATGGGTGGAGTACTATCAGGACGGTGTGGGCTGGCTGCCCTTCGAGGTGGCGCCGCCCTACCTCGGCGTTATGGAGCAGGCGGAGAGCTATCGGGATATTTCCGGCCTTGTGGGGCAGGCGCCGCCGGAAACGGAGAGCGACGAGGAGCCGGACGCGCCGGACAGCGATCTGAGCCAGACTCTGCGGGAGTTCTGGCTCAAGCACCGGCTGACCATCCTGCTGACGCTGTCCATTCTGCTGACCGCCGCCGTGGTGTGCCTGTTCGTCGGCTGGATCATCTGGGAGCGGAAAAAGACCGCCCGCCGCAAGGCGCGGTTTGCCGATCCCCACGTTCCAACCGCCATCGACGCCATCTTCCGCTACACCGTGGATGTGCTGCGCGCCAAGGGAATGCCCATCGCCAACTGCGCCCCCGCCGACTACGCCCCCTATCTGGACGAGGATCTGCGGGCGTCGTATCTGGCGGTGGCCGCCCTGTGGGAGCAGGCACGCTTCCGCGCCGCACCCATGGACGAGTCCCAGCGCCGCCGCGCCCTCGATTTGCAGGAGCAGGTCTGGACGCGGACATGGCGCCGTGCGGGGCTGGGCGAAAGATTGCGCCTGAAATATAGGGAATTTCTGTAAGGAGGAACTGTCCATGCCCACCATGAAAAAGTGTTTTTTGCCGTTTATCCTGCTGCTGAGCCTGCTGCTCACCGCCTGCGGCGCACAGCCCTCCGGCGGTGAGGAGGCCCTGTGGCAGACCGCCCTCCGGCAGACCGGGGAGTACCTGCTGGCGCAGGACGCCCCATCCGCCGGCCCCGTGAACGGCGACTGGACGGTGGTGGGGCTTCGCGCCGCCGGCCTGCTGGAGCGGGAGACGGCCGCCGTCTACTATGAGTCCGTCGTGGAATACACGGCGCAGGCGGAGGGGAACCGGCTGAACGCCAATAAGTCCTCAGAGAACTCCCGGACGATCCTGGGCGTCACCGCCGCCGGACACAACGCCGCCGATGTGGCGGGCGTGGATCTGACGGCGGGGCTGGGCGACATGGAATACCTCCGCCGTCAGGGACTGAACGGCCCCATCTGGGCGCTGATCGCGCTGGACTGCGGCGCATACCCCGACCCTGCGCCCACGGCGGGCGCGGAGCCTGTGACCCGCGCCGCGCTGGTGGAGGAGCTGCTGTCCGCCCGCTGCACCGACGGCGGCTGGGCGCTGATGGGCGACACGATGGATGTGGACATCACCGCCATGACGCTGACGGCGCTGGCTCCCTACACGGGGGAGGCGGCGGTGCAGGCGGCGGTGGATGAGGCGCTGGCGCTGCTGTCCGACGCCCAGCTCCCCAACGGCGGCTTTGCCAGCTGGGGTACGGAGAATTGCGAGTCCGCGGCGCAGGTGCTGGTGGCGCTGACGTCGCTGGGCATCGATCCCCTCACCGACAGCCGCTTTATCAAGAACGGCGCCTCGGTGCCGGACGCCGTGGCGTCCTTCGCGGTGGAGGGCGGCGGCTTCCGCCACATCGCCGAGCAGACCGTCCCGGACAACATGGCCACGGAGCAGGGCTTCTACGCGCTGGCGGCGTGCCAGCGCTTTACAAAGGGGCAGTCCCGCCTATATGACATGACCGCCGTGGAACAGGATCGCTACCAGACCGACCCGGTGCCGGAGGGCAAGCCCCAGCCGGTGGAGCCGGAGGATGCGCAGGTGGACGATACCGCCGACTGCACCTGCACCATCTCCATCTCCTGTGAGGTGCTGCTGGACAACATGGACAAGCTGGCGCAGAGCAAGCGGCCGCTGGTGCCGGAGGACGGCGTGCTCCTGCCGGAGACGCAGGTCACGTTTGCCACCGGGGAGAGCGCCTTTGATGTGCTCCAGCGGGTCTGCCGGGAAAATAAGATCCACATGGAGTCCAGCTTCACACCCCTCTACAACAGCGCCTATATCGAGGGCATCGGCAACCTCTACGAGTTCGACGCCGGCAGCCTGTCCGGCTGGATGTACACCGTCAACGACTGGTTTCCCAACTACGGCTGCTCCCGCTATCAGCTGCGGGACGGAGATGTGCTGCGCTGGGTCTACACCTGCGATCTGGGCAAGGATGTAGGCGGCGGCATGACCAACTGAATCACCGCGCCCGCCTGTCATGGACAGGCGGGCGTTCTTTGTCCACGCCCCTCGCAGAAGTCCCAAATTCTCCTGACGGGAAACCTGTGCATTTCTACACATTTTCCGTCTGGCGCAGAGGGGTATAACCGTGTATAATGGAGAAAAACAAGACCGTGCCAGCGGCACGGCAGGAAGGAGCGAGACCGGCTTATGCAGATCACACAGCTTAAAAAGGTACTGGTCGCCAACCGGGGCGAGATCGCGGTGCGTATTTTCCGCGCCTGCCACGATCTGGGGCTTCACACCGTGGCCATCTATTCCAATGAGGATACCTATTCGCTGTTCCGCACCAAGGCGGACGAGGCGTATCTGGTGGGTGAGAAGAAGTCGCCTCTGGGCGCTTATCTGGACATCCCCGGCATCATCGGCCTTGCCCGCCGCCGGGGCGTCACCGCCATCCATCCCGGCTACGGCTTTCTGTCCGAGAACGCCGATTTTGCCCGGGCGTGCGAGGAAAACGGCATTCTGTTCGTGGGCCCGTCCGCCGATGTGCTGGCGAAGATGGGCGATAAGCTCAGTGCCAAGGAGATCGCCATCCAGTGCGGCGTACCCATCATCCCCGGCTGCACCGAGCCGCTGCGGGACGCCGACGACGCGCTGGAAAAGGCCGTCAGCTTCGGTTTCCCCGTGATCCTGAAGGCCGCCGCCGGCGGCGGCGGACGCGGTATGCGCCGCTGCGACCGGCCGGAGGAGGTCAAGACCGCCTATGAGCTGGTACACAGCGAGGCGGAGAAGTCCTTCGGCTGCGGCGACATCTTCATGGAGAAGTATCTGGAGGAGCCCAAGCACATCGAGGTGCAGATCCTGGCCGATCAGTACGGCAACGTCTACCATCTGGGCGAGCGTGACTGCTCCCTCCAGCGCCGGTATCAGAAGGTGGTGGAGTTTGCTCCCGCGTGGTCGGTACCCGAGGAGACGGTGGAGGCGCTGCGCCGTGACGCGGTGAAGATCGCCAAGTCCGTCCACTATGTCAGCGCCGGTACGGTGGAGTTTCTGGTGGACAAATCCGGGAACTACTACTTCATTGAGATGAACCCCCGCATTCAGGTGGAGCATACCGTCACGGAGATGGTCACCGGTGTGGATATCGTCCGCGCCCAGTTGCTCATCGCCGCCGGATATCCCCTGAGCTGCCCGGAGATCGGTCTGACGAAGCAGGAGGACGTGCATATCGACGGCTACGCCATCCAGTGCCGCGTCACCACGGAGGATCCCTCCAACAACTTTGCCCCCGATAACGGCAAGATCACGGCGTATCACTCCCCCGGCGGTTTCGGCGTCCGTCTGGACGGCGGCAACGTGGGCGTTGGCACCGTCATCTCCCCGTACTACGACTCATTGCTGGTGAAGGTCACCAGCTGGGATCGCACCTTCGCCGCCGCCTGCCGCAAGTCCGCCCGCGCCATCAATGAGGTGCGCGTCCGTGGCGTCAAGACCAATATCCCCTTCGTCACCAATATTCTGGCACATCCGGTGTTCGTCAACGGCCAGTGCCACACCAAGTTCATCGACGAGACGCCGGAGCTGTTCGAGATCATGGATTCCCGTGACCGCGCTACCCGCGTCCTGCGGTATATCTCCGAAATCCAGGTGGCCAACCCCGATGCTGAGCGCCACCAGTACGACATCCCCCGCTTCCCGGAGGCCAAGGAGCCGCTGGGGCCCGGCCTCAAGCAGCTCTTGGATGCGGAGGGCCCCGAGGCGGTGAAAAACTGGGTGCTGGGGCAGAAGAAGCTGCTGCTCACCGACACCACCATGCGGGACGCCCATCAGAGCCTGCTGTCCACCCGTATGCGTACCCGCGACATGGTCAAGGGCGCCGACGGTATGGCCGATATCCTGCGGGACTGCTTCTCGCTGGAGATGTGGGGCGGCGCCACCTTCGACGTGGCCTACCGCTTCCTCCACGAGTCCCCGTGGGAGCGCCTGCGCCTGCTGCGGGAGAAGATCCCCAACATCCCGTTCCAGATGCTGCTGCGCGGCTCCAATCTGGTGGGCTACGCCAACTATCCCGACAATCTGGTGCGCGCCTTCGTGGAGGAGGCCGCCCAGCGCGGCATCGACGTGTTCCGCGTCTTTGACTCCCTGAACTGGGTGCCGGGCATGGAGGTGGCCATGGAGGAGGTGCTCCGCCAGAACAAGCTGCTGGAGGCCACCATGTGCTACACCGGCGATATTCTGGACGAGACGAAGGACAAGTACACGCTGAAATATTATGTCAACCTCGCAAAGGAGCTGGAAAAGCGGGGCGCTCATATGCTGGCCATCAAGGATATGTCCGGCCTGTTGAAGCCCTACGCCGCCAAGAAGCTGGTGACCACCCTGAAGCAGGAGGTGGGACTGCCCATCCACCTGCACACCCACGATACCACCGGCAATCAGGTGGCGGCGCTGCTGCTGGCTGCCGAGGCCGGGGTGGACGTGGTGGACGTGGCCTGCGCGCCGATGGCGGGGCTCACCAGCCAGCCGTCTCTGGACGCGGTGGTGGCCGCCCTCCACGGCACGGAGCGCGACACCGGTCTTGACCTGCGCCGGGTGCAGGAGCTGAGCAACTACTGGGCGGACGTGCGCCTGCGGTACGAGAGCTTCGACCACGGCCTGAAGTCCTCCACCACCGATATCTACCGCTACGAGATCCCCGGCGGTCAGTACACCAATCTCCGCCCGCAGGTGGAGTCTCTGGGCCTCGGCGACCGGTTCGAGGAGGTCAAGGAGATGTACAAGACCGTCAACGATATGCTGGGCGACCCGGTGAAGGTCACGCCCTCGTCCAAGGTGGTGGGCGATCTGGCCATCTTCATGGTGCAGAACGACCTGACGCCGGAGAATATCGTCCGCCGCGGCGAGGCACTGGCGTTCCCCGATTCCGTGGTGTCCTACTTCAAGGGCATGATGGGTCAGCCCGCGTGGGGCTTCCCGAAGGAGCTGCAAAAAGTGGTGCTCAAGGGGGAGGAGCCCATCACCTGCCGTCCCGGCAAGCTGCTGCCCCCCGTGGACTTCGACAAGCTGCGCCATGAGGTGGAGCAGTTCCGCGACGACCCGGAGAAGAAGGATCTCATCTCCTACGCCATGTATCCCAAGGTCTATGAGGATTTCTGCCGTCACCGCAAGGAGTACGGCTACATCACCCGCATGGGCAGCCATGTGTTCTTCAACGGCATGGCGCTGGGCGAGACGAACAAGATCAACATCGAGGACGGCAAGACACTGGTCATCAAGTATCTGGGTCTGGGCGACCGCAACAACGACGGTACCATCAACGTCCAGTTCGAACTGAACGGTATGCGCCGCGAGGTCACCGTCCGCGACCCCCACGCCTCCGAGGAGACACGGCAGGCCACGCTGGCCGACGAGTCCGATCCCATGCAGGTGGGTACATCCATCCCCGGCATGGTGTCCAAGCTCTCGGTCAAGCAGGGCGACCATGTGGAGAAGGATCAGGTGCTGGCCGTCATCGAGGCCATGAAGATGGAGACTGCCATCACCGCCCGGGCCGCCGGTACGGTGAAGACCATCCGCGTCAAGGAGGGTCAGCCCGTCAAGGCCAAGGAGCTTCTGATGGTGCTGGAATAACATCTATACGAACATCCCGCTGCGGGTACGCCCGCGGCGGGATGCTTTGCCTCGTCCATCCGCTATAACTGTGCAAAATTCGGGCAAAAGTGGAAAAGTGTTTGGTTTTTTCTGTGTCACATTCTGTATAATGGAAAATGTCCCTTTTTGCGGACGGTTTAGGATCGGAACTATGTGATGTGCGGCGTGGAAAGCTCCCGCGCCGCTGACGGAGGACATATGCGAAATATCTGGAAGATATTCAAAACGGACATCCGCACGCTGAGCAAGTGCTTTTTTGCCAGCGTGGTGGTAGTGGCCATTGCCCTGCTGCCCAGCCTGTACGCATGGCTGAACATCTACTCCAACTGGGACCCCTACGGCAACACCGGCGGCATCTCCATCGCCGTGGCATCGCTGGACCGGGGCTACACCGACAACGGCGAGTACGTCAATAAGGGCCGGGACGTGCAGGAGGATCTGAAGACCTCCACCTCCATCAACTGGGTCATCGTGGACACGGAGCAGGAGGCGGTTGACGGCGTGTACGCCGGCGACTACTACGCCGCCGTGGTCATCGACGAGGACTTCTCCCGGAAGATGTACCGGATGTTCACGGACTGGACCGGCCAGCCCGCCATCACCTACTATGAAAATGCCAAGAAGAATGCCGTGGCCACCAAGATCACCGACACGGCGGTGGAGACGCTGAAGCGCTCCATCAGCGAGAACTATCTGGAGGTGGTCATCAGCGGCATCATGGAGCAGAGCAATCTGCTGGCCGCCGATCTGACGGAGACCGACCCGGAGACCGCGGTGAAGGGCCTGCTGTACCAGACCCAGGATGTGCTGTCCGGGTGCAGCCATATGATGGATGCCTTCCGCGCCGCCGGCGGCTCCGGCGGCATCTCCGCCGCCGATGCCGAGGCGCTGTCCTCCGCCATCGCCCATATCAACCAGAACCTGCCGGACGGCGAGGAGGTGGCGGACACTGCCGCAGCCATACAGCACGCGCTGTACACGGCGCTGGAGAAGGTGGAGCGTGCGCTGGACCGTTTTGAGCAGCAGCAGGACGACATCCACCTGCCGGAGATCCAGAAGCAGCTGGAGGAGGCCGCCGCCGAGATGGGCAAGCTCAGCGCACGGATCAATACGCTGGCCGACCGGCTGGAGTCCACCGCCGTCTCCGGCACCCATCTGGTCACCGCGCAGGTCCAGCATCTCCGCGCGCTGGCTGACCGCTGCACCGCCCTGCAGAAGAAGCTGAACGAGCTGGCTGCCGCCGACGATATCAGCGGCCTGCAAAGCGAATGCGACGCGCTGGTGGCCGCCATCCGCCAGATGACCGCCCAGATCCCCGTCACAGAGCATGAGCTGCGGGATCAGCTGGATACGGTGGTGACGGATGTGTCCGACGCCATGGAGGGCGTGAAGGCGCTGTCCGGCGACGTCAAGGCCCTGCGGGGGGCGATGGCCAACACCACGCAGGCGCTGAGCACCACTATGGAGCTGCTGCGTCCGGCGGCGGAACGGATGGTCACGGCGTTGTCCGATACCATCGACAAGCTGGAGGGCGCCACCACCAGTGAGTATATCGATATGCTGCTGGCCATACTGGGCGGCGATCCCGCCGCGTACAGCCAGTATTTCCCGGAGATGGTGCAGACCACGGTGAACAAGGTCTATCCCATCGAGAACTACGGCTCCGCCATGGCGCCGTTCTACACCACGCTGGCTATCTGGGTGGGCGGCGTCATCCTGTCGTCCATCGTGAAGATCCACGCCCGCACCGACGGGCTCATCGACCCCAGGCCGGCAGAGCTGTACTTCGGCCGGTACCTGTTCTTCTTCCTTATCAGCCAGATACAGGCGGCGGTGATCGTCACCGGCGACCTGTACCTGCTGAAGATACAATGCCTGAACCCGGGGCTGCTGTACCTGACGGCATCTCTGACGGCCTTTACCTTCAGCCTGCTGATCTACTCCCTTGCCATCGCCTTCGGCGACGTGGGCAAGGCCGTGGTGGTGGTCATCATGGTCATGCAGATCGCAGGCTCCTCCGGCACGTTCCCCATCGAGCTGCTGCCGGAGATCTATCAGAAAATCTACCGCTTCTTCCCGTTCCCCTATGCCATTGACGCCATGCGCGAGTGCATCTGCGGCCTGTACGGCGACTACTACATAACGCAGCTTGCGTTCCTGCTGCTGTTCGCCGTTGCCGCGCTGCTCATCGGACTGCTGGTGCGTCGTCCGCTCATGGGGCTGAACCACTTTATGGAGGAGAAGCTGGAGGAGACGGAGCTGCTGTGAAAGGAGGCGGATGTACCGTGACAACGGAAAGAGAATATCAGGAGCTGTACGATCGCCTGCTGGATGAGGTGAGAACGCTGCACAAGAACAACCGGCGGCGCATCCGCAACGGTATGCGGATGCTGCTGGTGGTGACGGTAGGACTGATGCTGCTGATGTTTCTGGCGCAGGGCAACAAAGTGTTCACCCTGATGCTGTGGATCTTCTCCATGTTCGCCGTGGCGGCGTATCTGATCGCCGTGGAGTACGCGGACTATGAGCTGCAAAAGAAACTGGAGCAGATCACCCAGATGGAGCTGGAGAGCATGGGGGCGCTGCTGGAGCTGCCGGAGCTGCCCCGTATGCCGCGTCTGCCTGACCGGCGGTATCACGGCCGCCGGGAGGAGACCACGGCGAATATCGTGATCGAGTCCGAGCCCGTCTCCGCCGAGGACGCGCAGGAACCGCTGGCGGAGGAGAGCTACTCCGTGGAGGATATTTTGCAGGAGGTACACGGACAGACGCCGCAGGAGCAGAAGCCGCAGGAAACGCAGGAGCGTCAGGAGACGCAGGAAGCGCAGAACGTGCGGGAAGCGCAGAACGTGCAGAAAATGCCGCAGGGCGGCGCTGTTGACAGCGCGCAGCTGCTGGAGGACCTGCTGCGAGACCCGCAGAAGCTGGCGGGCGATCTGGAGCTGCTGACCCGTGCGCTGCAGGGACTGTCTGACGATCTGCGCCGCGCCGCGGCGCAGCAGCAGGAGGAGGGGGACAGATGAGGAATATCTGGCGTATTTTCTGCGCCGATTGGAAGCGCCTGACTGCCAGCGTGGTGGCGGTGGTGGTCATGCTGGGGCTGTGTCTGGTACCCTGCCTGTACGCGTGGTTCAACATTCTGTCCAACTGGGATCCCTACGGCCCCGCCTCCACCGGCCGCATCAAGGTGGCGGTGGCCAGCGAGGACGACGGCTACGAGGTGCTGGGGCTCCACCTGAATATCGGCGAGCTGGTGCTGCAGGGGTTGGAGACCAATGACCAGATGGGCTGGGTCTTTGTGGACGACGCCCAGACGGCGCTGGACGGCGTGAACGCCGGCGACTACTACGCCGCGCTGATCCTGCCGCCGGAGTTTACCGGCGACTTCGTCAGCATTCTGGAGGGCGACCTGCGCCATCCTGAGATCCAGTACTATGAAAACGAGAAAAAGAACGCCATTGCCCCTAAGATCACCGGCAAGGCCAAAACCGCCGTGCAGGAGGAGATCAACACCACCATTCTGGAGAAGGTGGCCGACGCCCTGACCACGGCAGGTTCCGTGTTCAAGGCCATGGGGCTTGACGGGCAGGACGTTGCCGACGACCTGCTGGAGAAGTTGTCCTCTGCCCAGCAGGATATGGATCAGATGGCGGAGGTGTTCCGCTCTCTGCAAAATGTGATGGAGGGCGCCGGCAGCCTGCTGGCCGCCTCCGCCATCACCATCAGCGACGCACAGAGCACCATGAACAGCACCTCCGCTGCCGTCGGCAGCACCGTGCAGCTCATAGACACCGGGCTCGACGCGGCGGACGACACCTCAGACGACCTGCTGCAGGTGCTGAACACCGCCGACGCCGCGCTCTCCGAGCTGGAGGATATGCTCAACGGCGTGGACTTGACCCCCGCCGAGGATATCACCCACGAGAAGATCATTGCCCAGATCGACAAGGTGATCGCCGCACTGCAAAGGGTCTGCAACAGAACGGACGACGCCGTGCTGGTGGACCGGCTGGAAGCCGCTATCGATCGGCTGGAGACGCTGAAAAGTGCCGTGGAGCAGTCCGGCCTGTCCCATGTACAGGACGAGCTGCGACAGGTGATCGAGGAGGTGCGCGAGCTGCTGCGTACCGCTGCCGTCAAGACCAATCAACAGGTCAACGCCTACATCCAAAAGGCCGGGGAGCGGGCGCAGTCCACCCTCGGCTCCGTGCAGGAGATCCTGACCGCTTCCTCCGGTGCATTGGGCGGCGTGTCCGGCACCCTGCGCTCCTATTCCAGCGCCATCTCCGCCGCCCAGCCTACGCTGGCTGCCAGCGTCACGCTGGCGGAGAGCGTATCCGGCTATCTGGCGGATATGGAGGAGGATGTTCGCCGCATCACCGACAGCGCCGCCTTCAAGCGCTTCGTAGAGCTGATGGCCAGCGATTCCGACAGCATGGCGGCGTATCTGGCATCTCCGGTGCAGATGAACACCCAGATCATCTACGAGATCAAGGACTACGGCGCCGCCATGTCCCCATACTATGTGATGCTGGCTCTGTTTGTGGGCAGCCTCCTGACGGCGGTGATGGTAAAGGTGCCGGTGACACAGCCAAAATTCCAGCCGTGCCGCGCAATCGAGCGGTATTTCGGCCGCTTCCTCACCTTCTTTTTCATGGCCATCGCGCAGGCGCTGGTGACGGCCTTCGGCTGTCTGCACTTTGTGGGCATGGAGGCGGCGGAGCCCGCGCTGTTCGTGCTGGCTTGCTGCATCTGCTCGTTGAACTTTGCCTTTATGAACTATGCGCTGGTCTACTCACTGGACAACGTGGGACTTGCCATCTCTGTTATCATCATGGTGTTACAGGTGGCCGGCTCCGGCGGCTCCTACCCTATCGACGTGCTGCCTGCGCTGTTCCGAAGCCTGTATCCCTTCATGCCCTTCCACTACGGGATGGACATGATCCGGGAGACCATCGGCGGTATGTACGGCCAGACGTATCTGCACTGCGCACTGCTCCTGCTGGGGATGTGCGTGCTGTTCACCGTCTTCGGCCTGCTGGTCTACTATCCGGCCCGCAAGCTGAACGCGGTTATCGCCGCCAGTAAGGAGAAGTCCGGCATTATGTAAACATCTGTCTTATGGCAGCAAAAGAGCCGCCGCCCGAATGGGCGGCGGCTCACGGCGCTTATGCTTTATAAAAATCGAATATCTATCCGGCAGGTGTCATTCCTTATCCTTACAGCGGTCGTACTCCACCTGCATCACGGAGGATATGGTATGCCGGCCGTAGTCATCCAGCTTGGCATACTGGGTCAGCAGCTTCTCGGTGTCGTCCGTCAGGTACAGGGCGGCGTCGTCGGACATGGCCTTAATGCCCAGGATCTTGCAGATGCGCATCACCGTGTCGAAGGAGGAACCGCCGACACCGTTGTGCAGGGCGCTGTTGATGGTGGACAGAGGTATATCCACCGCGAAGGCGAACTGCCGCACGCTCCGATACTGCCGTGTGATCTCGTCTCGAACCAGCTTTGTAAGATTATCCATATCAGAACCTCGCTTTTCTGTAAAGAATTTCCAATTGCGATGCAAAGAGTATAGCACGAATTTCCGCATAAGCCAATAGGAAAAGTGAAAATTCACAAAAAAATAATAAAATCCAAATTAGAAATTATGCAGGCGCTGTGCATAGCGGGAGCCGACCGCCACAAATACCCCTTTTAATTTACGGCGCACTGTGTTACAATAAAATTTCGGAGGGAACTCTGTTTATGAAAACACCGACACTCTATACACCGAAGACCCGCGTGGGACGATTGACGGAGGATATGGTTCGCCGGTACTACGCCCACGATGTGGCGCGGGACAGCGCGGCGCTGACATACTATCTGCTGTTTGCCCTGTTTCCGCTGCTGATCTTCGTCAGCACACTGCTGGGTATTCTGGAGCTGGATATCGACAGTATCACGGCGGTGCTGGCGCCTTTGCTGCCATCCGACGTGGTGGGCGTGGTGCGCTCCTATCTGGAATATGTGGCCGCCAACCAGAGCCGCCAGCTGCTGTGGTTCAGTCTGGTCTTTTCCATCTGGTTTCCCATGCGCTCCACCGGCTGCCTGATGCACTCGCTGCGTAAGGCGTTTCACCGCAGCTCGCCGGAGAATATCCTGCTGGGACAGCTGCGGAATCTGCTGTTTACCATCTGGATGATCGTCGTCATCGGCCTGACGCTGCTGCTGGTGGTGATGGGTCGCCGCGCCCTGCACTTTCTGTCCCACCTGCTGCCCCTGTCGGAGACGTTCATCAGCGTGTGGGGCTATCTGCGCTTTGTGATCCTGGCGCTTATCATGGCCATCTCGCTGGGAGTTCTGTATCAGCTGGCGCTGGGCCAGCGCCGTCCCCTGCGGGAGGTGCTGCCCGGCGTGGGCAGCTCCCTTGCCGCGTGGATGCTGCTGAGTATGGCTTTTTCCTATTATGTGGAGAACGTGGCCCAATATGCACGGCTATACGGCTCTATCGCCACCATCGTGGTGGTGCTGCTGTGGCTGTATATGTCCGGGCAGGTGCTGATTTTGGGTGCGGAGCTGTCGGCAGCTCTGGCCCAGCAAAAGAAAAACGCCGCGCCCCCGTCGGGCGGGGAGGAGGAAGCATGAAGATCATTATCGTAGGCTGCGGTAAGGTGGGGTACGCCATTGCACGCCAGATGGAGCAGGAAAAGCATGACATCGTTATGGTGGACAACGAGATCGCCCATCTGACCAAGGCGGACAACACGCTGGATGTCATGTGTATCCACGGCAGCGGCGCATCCATCAGCGTACTGATGGATGCCGGCGTCCGTTCGGCGGATCTGGTCATCGCCGTCACCGGCGTGGACGATACCAATATGGTCTGCTGCCTGATGGCAAAGAGTCTGGGCGCCCGCCACACCATCGCCCGTGTCCGCAACACCGAGTACCGCCGGGATGCGGACATCCTCAAGCGGGAGATCGGGCTGGATATGGTCATCAACCCCGATCTGGCGGCGGCGCAGGAGATCGCCCGTATCCTCAGCTTTCCCGCCGCCATCTCCGTGGAGCCGTTTGCCGGCGGCCTCATCGACATGATCGGCCTGCAGGCGCAGCCGGAGGATTTCCTTGTGGGCCGCAGTCTGGGAGAGTCCCACGGCGACCGCAAGGCCAATGTGCTGATCTGCGCCGTCCAGCGGGGCGATGAGTGCATCATCCCCAACGGCTCCTTTGTGCCGCGGGCCGACGACCGGCTGTATATGGTGGGTACCAAGACGGAGCTGCAAAAAATGCTCAAGGCCATGGGCCGCACGCTCCACCGGGTCAAGACGGTGGCGATGCTGGGCGGCAGCCGCATCAGTATGTACCTGTACTGGGAGCTGGCGCGCACCGGCACCCATGTCCGCATCGTGGAGCAGGATCATGAGAAGTGCCTGACCCTGTCCCAGCACCTGCCGGACGCCATGATCATCGAGGGCGACGGCACGGACAACGATCTCATTCAGGCGGAGAACATCTTCGGTGCCGACGCCTTTGTATCCCTGACCGGCCGCGACGAGGAGAACCTGCTGATGGCCATGTCCGCCCGCCGTGCCGGTGTGCGGAAGGTGCTGGCCAAGATGACCCGTCCCAACTACATGGAGCTGCTGCAGGACACCGGTCTGGGCAGCATCATCAGCCCCAAGGACATCATCGCCAACCAGATCACCCGCTATGTCCGTGCGCTGGCCAATTCCGAGGGCATGACCGTGGAGTCGCTGTACAAGCTGCTGGGCGGACAGGTGGAGGCGCTGGAGTTCCTGGCTACCGGGCCCTCCGACCGCCTGCTGCACATTCCGCTGAAGGATCTGGATCTGCGCAGCGGCGTGCTGCTGGCCGCCATCGTCCGGGAGGGCGTGACCATCATTCCCGGCGGCCTGACCACCATCGAGGAGGGCGACCATGTGCTGGTCATCGCCCAGTCCATGGGACTGAACGACCTGACGGACATTCTGGCGTGACGGCTGCAAACGAAACACATAAAAAGAACCGTGCCGCAAGGCACGGTTCTTTTTATGTAAACTTACTATTCCAAGCCCAACGGCTCCCGCAGCGCTGCGTACAGCGCCGCTGTGTCAGGCGTCTCGCCGGTGAAGAAGGTGAACGCCCGCACCGCCTGCCGGATCAGCAGGTCGATACCGCCTACCGTCCGCAGCCCCTGCCGCGCCGCCGCCTCCAGCAGCGCCGTGCGCCGGGGATGGTAGACCAGATCGTACACCACGGCGCGTGGCGGCATGGCCTGCAAAAAGTCCAGCCCGGCAAAGGCCGGACTGCCCGCCATGCCCAGCGGTGTGGCGTTCACCAGCAGGTCGCACGCGGCCGCCGCCTGCTGTATGGCGTCCTGCGCCAGCACGATGCCCTCTCCGCAGCCGGGAAGCTGTGCGGCCAGCGCCGCGGCGCGTTCCGAGCGGCGGGCGCACACGATGATCCGGCCTGCACCGGCTGCCGCCAGCGCGTGACCTACGGCCTTGGCCGCGCCGCCTGCGCCCAGCAGCAGTACCGTCCGTCCCTGGGGGTGGAAGCCCTGTCCTGCCAGACTGTCCAGAAAGCCCGTGCCGTCGGTGTTGTGGCCGATGGCGCGTCCCTCCCGGATGCACACGGTGTTCACCGCGCCGCAGGAAGCCGCCGTTGTGTCCACCTCGTCCAGCAGGGGGAGGATGGCCTCCTTGTGGGGCATGGTCACGTTGAAGCCGGCGCAGCCGCTGTCCTTGGCCCATCGGACGAAGGCGGGAAGCTCCTCCGGGCGCACCGTCCGCACATCGTAGCGGTACGCCGCGCCGGTCTGGTCGAGCATGGCCTGATGGAGCAGCGGCGACAGGCTGTGCGCCACCGGGTCGCCGATCACAAAGAGCTGCTTCATGGGCGCACCGTCTCCCTCAGATAGTCCATGGCCTCCAGATATCCCCGCAACCCGTGGCCGCAGATGGTCTTGACGCAGGCGGGCGCGGTGACGGACACCGCCCGGAACGGCTCCCGCGCCGTGATGTCGGAGATATGCACCTCCACCGCCGGGACGTCCACCGCCCGCAGCGCGTCATAGATGGCGTAGCTGTAATGGGTGTAGGCGCCGGGGTTGATGACGATGCCGCTGTATACGCCCTGCGCCTCCTGAATGGCGTCGATCAGCGCCCCCTCGTGGTTGCTTTGCCGCAGCGTCACCGTGCAGCCAATGGCGGCGGCGTGGCGCTGTATTTGTTGACATAATGCATCGTAGCTCTCCGAGCCGTAGATGGCCGGCTCGCGGCTGCCCAACAGGTTGAGATTGGGGCCGTTCAATATCAGCAGCTTCATGGACGCGCTCCTTTCCAGATCTCCTCGATTTGCGAAATCGCCTGTTCCAACAGGGGCTCTGCGATACGATGGTGGGCGCAGGCGGCGTACAGCGCCCGCCGCTCCGCCGCCAGACGCTCCAGCGCCTCCCGTCCCGCCGCCAGCAGGGGACGCCCCGTCTGAAAATCGATAGACATAATATCAGCAAGCGGCCTGTCCAGCCAGAACACCGTGCCGCTGCGTTGCAGCAGCAGGCGATTGTCCTCCCGCAGCACTGCGCCGCCGCCGGTGGCGATGACGCAGCCCTCCTTACGGCAGAGCGTCTCCAGCGTCTGATGCTCCAGCTCACGGAAATACGCCTCGCCGCGGCGGGCGAAGATATCGGACACGGAGCAGCCTGCGGTGGCCTCAATGGCCTCATCGCAGTCTAAAAACGGCATATCCAGCCGCTGTGCCAGCTGGCGGCCCACCGTGGTCTTACCGCTGGCGGGCAGCCCGATAAGGATCAGATCACCCATGGCGCTCCTGCTCCTCCCGGCTCTCCGCCATCAGCAGCCGGAACAGCCGCTCCACCTGCGCCCGCCGCTGGGGCAGCAGGTCGCCACGGGAGGCCAGCACCGCCGCCTCCCGCGCCTCGTCCAGCACCGGCAGACCCTGCGCCGCCTTGACGCGCCCGATCTCTCCGGCCAGCGTCAGCCGCCGCGCCAGCAGGGCGGTCATCTGCTCGTCCACATCGTCCAGCTGGCGGCGCAGTCCCGCCAGCGTATCGCTGTCGGCGGGCAGCAGACGGCAGACAGCCAGCGCCGCCGCCGCCTCTACCGCCGGGGCTGCCCGCAGCACCACGCAGCTGTCGTGCCGCCCGCCCACGGTGACGGTGGTGTTCTCCATCCGGCGCAGATCCACCGTTTCCTGTGGGCTTGCGATGGACGGCGTAGGCCGGAACGTGACGGTGAACACGATGTCCATGCCGTTGGTGACGCCGCCGTTGATGCCGCCGGTGCGGTTGGTCTTCGTATAGACAGACGCGCCGTCCGTATAGAACGCATCGTTGGCTTCGCTGCCCCGCAGCGCCGCAAAGCACTCTCCATCGCCGAAGCCGATGGCCTTCACGGCGGGGACAGCGAACACATGGCGGCTGATCTCCGACTCCACCGTGTCCCGCCAGTCGGGGCCGCCCAGCCCGGCGGGGACGCCGGTGACGGTACAGCGGATACGGCCGCCCACGCTATCGCCGGTTTCGCGGGCTTCGGCGGCACGCTGCCGCAGGGCGTCCTCGTCCACGATCCGGGCGCTTACCGTGATGCCCTGCGTTTGCAGGTATATCTTTGCCAGACTGCCCGCCACGGTCAGCGGCGCGGTCAGCCGTCCGGAGAACCGCCCGCCGCCCCGATAGTCGTTGTGTCCGCCGGCGCGGACAAAGGCGGCGTAGTCGGCGTGGCCGGGGCGGGGGGTGTCCTTCAGGGCGGCGTAGTCACCGGAACGGACGTCGCGGTTGCGCAGCACCGCCACCAGCGCGTCGCCGGTGGTCTTTCCCTGGAACACGCCGGAGAGGAACTCCACCTCATCCGCTTCATGCCGCCCGGTGGCCAGGTCGCCGGAGGCTCTGCGCCGCAGGAGATCCGCCTGTATCAGCTGGTCATCCACCGGCAGTCCCGCCGGTACGTTTTGCAGGAGAACGCCTACGGCGGGGCCGTGGGACTCTCCGAACAGTGTGTATTCCATCATGGCTCCAGCACCTCCGTTCTGCCGCCAAGAGCTGCCATATCTTTCCAAAAATCGGGGTAGGATTTCGCCACCTGCTCCCCACCGGTCAGGGTGACGGGGCCATCCGCCAGCATGGCGGCGCAGCCCGCCAGCATGGCGATACGGTGGTCGCCGAAGCTGTCCACGCAGCCGCCGTGCAGGCCGGAAACGCCTGTGACAACAAGGCTGTCTGCCTCCTCCTGCACCTGTGCGCCCAGCGTGTGCAGCACCTGCGCTACGGCGTGGGGGCGGTCGCTCTCCTTGCCCCGGAGGAAGCCGCAGCCGGTGAAGCGGGTGGTGCGCCCCGGCTGTAAGGCCGCGTACAGCGCCAAGGGCATCAGCAGGTCGGGGGTATCGGTCAGATCCACGGTCTGCGGTACATCACGCAGATATTCCTCGATGATCGAATCACCCTGCCAGCCGGGGGACGCGCCGCATGAGAGGGGCGTATCCTCTGCCTGCGTATCGTGCAGCGCCACGCGCAGATCATTCCGTGTCCCGCCGGAGGCGCGCTGCTGCTGCACGCGGGCCAGCACCAGCCAGTAGGCCGCCGCCGACCAGTCCGGCGCCGCCAGCAGCGGCGCTGGGCGGTAGGTCTGCCCACCGTCGATGTGGTAGCCGCCGGGCGTCTCCGCCACGGCGACGCCGTGGTGCCGGAGGACGCGGCAGGTCATATCCAGATAGGGACGGGACACCGGCTTTTCGGTTAACATAATATCAGACGACTCAGGCAGCAGCGGCAGCGCCATCAGAAGGCCGCTGACCACCTGGGAGGTGGCGGCGGCGGACAGCGTCCATGTACCGCTGCGGAGAGGGTGGGTCAGCGTCAGACCGGCTGCCGTGGGACATAGCCCCAGATCGGCGGGGATAGGGCGCTGCAAAAGCCGGGGTGAGCCGGTGAACACCGCGTCCAGCTTGCCCAGCGCCATAAAAAGGGGCAGCAGGAAGCGCAGGGTGCTGCCGCTGTCGCCGCAGTACACCGTGGGGGCCGGGATGTCCAGCTGTGCCAGCGCCGCCGCCGTGTATCGGATGTCGTCGGCAGGGTGGGGCGGCAGCGCCGTGGTCTGTCCCGCCAGACGGCGGCAGATCAGCTCCCGGTGGAGCAGGCTCTTGGACGGCGGCACGGATACGGTGCCGCTGAGCCGGGAGGGGTACAGGCGCAGGATCATGGCATATCCTCCCACAGGCTCTCCAGCGGGAACTCCTCCAGCCGTCCCTCGCCGGGGCGCTCCGTCACCACGACGGTGATGCGGCTGTCGGCGGCTTTCTTGTCGTGGGTCAGGTAACGGCGCAGGGTGTCGCCGTCACAGTCGATGGCGGTGGGCAGGCCGAACCGTGCCAGCAGCCGCTCCAGCCGTGCCAGCAGGAAATCGCCGCCGAAGCCGTGGGCGATCTGCCAGCGGAGCATTTGAGCCATACCGGCGGCCACCGCCTCACCGTGGGTGTAGGCGGCGTAGCCTCCGGCGGCCTCGTAGACGTGGCCGAAGGTGTGGCCGAAGTTCAGCAGGCGGCGGGGGCCGTCGTCCCGCTCGTCGGCGGCGATGCAGCGGGCCTTTACCCGGCAGCAGGCGGCGATGAGTTTTTCCGGATCGGGGCGGGGCGTCTCCTCCAGATAGTCCAGCAGGGCGGCGTCCGCGATACAGGCGCACTTGATGACCTCCGCCATGCCGGAGGACAGCTGGCGGGGAGGCAGTGTGGCCAGACACGCCGGGTCGGACAGCACAAGGGAGGGTTGCCAGAACGCACCCAGCTGGTTTTTTCCCTCCGGCAGATCCAGCCCGGTCTTGCCGCCGAGGGCGCTGTCCGCCTGCGCCAGCAGGGTGGTGGGGATATGGGCCAGCGCTACGCCCCGCAGCAGCGTGGCAGCGGCAAAGCCCGCCAGATCGCCGCAGGCGCCGCCGCCCAGCGACACCACGCCGCAGGTGCGGTCAAAGCCGCCGCGCAGGATGCGGCGGCACAGTTCCTCGTAGATGGGCAGGGTCTTGGCGCTCTCACCGGCGGGGACGGGGTACAGCGCCGCGTCCAGTCCGGCGGCGCGGAGGCTGCCCAGCACCGTATCGCCGTACAGCTTGGCGGCGTTTTCGTCGGCCACTACTGCCCAGCGGGAGACGCTGGAAGCGCTTCGCAGCAGAGCGCCGGCCTGCGCGAGCAGACCACTGCCGATGTACACGGGATAGGCGGCGTTTTGCAGTTGGACGGTGAGCTGTTCCATGGAAGATCCCTCCGATGCTCGTAGTACGTCCATTGTAGCGCGGGGGAAGGGGTTTTGCAAGAAATTCCGTCTCAGCAGCTATGGCACGGCGGCGTAAAGAGGAGGGCGAAAACAAAAAATTTGTGAGGGACGGCAAAAAAAGATTGATTTTTCCGGTGCTGTCCTGTAAAATATAGACGACAATCCAAGATTGGTAGCTGTAAGGAAGTGCTTCGCGCACGGGCTGCAACTATCACTCGGCTGCTGCTTGAGTGTATCAAACCGGCTTTCGGTTTGATACACTTTGTTTTACCGGTGATAGTCGATGGAAAATACTTTTTTACGGGAGGTAATACCATGAATTTAGTGACAAATGGCCGCCTCATCACCCGTGACGCAGGCGGGAAGGGCTACTATGAGCACGGCGCGGTGGCCTATGAGGGTACGAAGATCGTAGAAGTAGGCGAGGAGGCCGCTCTGCGCGCCAAATACGCCGACGCCCACATCATCGACGCCAAGGGCGGCGTCATCATGCCCGCCCTCATCAACGCCCACACCCACATCTACTCCGCGCTGGCCCGTGGCCTGAGCATCGTGGGCAACAACCCCACCAACTTCTATGAGGTGCTGGACGGCACATGGTGGGCCATCGACCGCCACCTGATGATGGACGGTACCCGCGCCAGCGCCACCGCCCTGTATATGGACTCCATCAAGCAGGGCGTCACCACCATCTTTGACCACCACGCCAGCTACGGCGAGATCCCCGGCACCCTGCACACCATTGCCGAGGAGAGCAAGCGGCTGGGCCTCCGCTCCTGCCTGTGCTACGAGGTCTCTGACCGTGACGGCGAGGAGAAGTGCCTGCAGGCCATTCAGGAGAATGCGGACTTCATCACCGAGTGCGAGAAGAACCGCGACCCCATGCTGGCGGCCATGTTCGGCGGCCACGCCCTGTTCACCATCTCCGACAAGACCTTTGACCGCATGGTGGCCGCCAACAACGGCCGTACCGGCTACCACATCCATGTCTCCGAGGGCATGAACGACGTATACGACTCCCTCCAGAACTACGGCCGCCGCCCGGTGCAGCGCTTGCAGGATCACGGCATTCTGGGCGAAAAGACCATCCTCGGCCACTGCATCCATGTGAACACCGCCGAGATGGACCTCATCAAGGAGACCGGCACCATGGTGGTGAACAACCCCGAGTCCAACATGGGCAACGCCATCGGCATCTGCCCGGTTTTGCAGCTCCACAAGCGGGGCATCCTGCTGGGCATGGGCACCGATGCCTACACCAATGATATGCTGGAAAGCCTGAAGGTGGCGCTGTGCTCCCAGCGGAGCCAGAACTGCCTGCCCAACGTGGGCTGGTGCGAGGTCACGGATATGCTGTTCCACAACAACGCCAAGATCGGCGCGCGGTACTTCCCCGATGAGCTGGGCGTGCTGAAGGCCGGCGCGGCGGCGGACATCATCGTCATGGACTACAAGCCATTCACCCCGTTCTCCGACGAGAACATCGACGGCCACATGATCTTCGGCATGACCGGCCGCCAGTGCCAGACCACCATCGCCGCCGGTAAGGTGCTGATGCAGGATCGCGTGCTGGTGGGTATCGACGAGGAGGCGGAGAACGCCCACATTCTCGAGGCCGCCAAGAAGCTGTGGGGCGACCTGAACCACCGCGCCTATTAAAGCCCTTAAAGGGGGGATACATCCCCCCTTTAGATTCCCCCTCACCAGTTGACATCGGTCACTGGTGTCGCCGCCCAAGGCGGCTGAATCGATGAATTTTTGCCACGCGCAGGTCGCGGCAAAAATGTTTGAATGATTTGAAACCATAACCGCAAGGAGGATGACCTATGTCTGAGAAAATGTATCCCATCCCATTCAAATCCCTGATGAACTGGGTGGTGGAGGAATACGCCGCGTCCGGCGAGATCTTCGGCGTGCGCAAGGCTTACCACGCCACGGGCAAATCCCTGCCCATCTTCGGCGAGCGCATCGAGACGCCCTTCGGCCCCGCCGCCGGCCCCAACAGCCAACTGGCGCAGAATATCATCGCCGCCTATATGGCCGGCGCCCGGTTCTTCGAGGTCAAGACCGTCCAGAAGATGGACGGCGCCGATCTGGCCGCCTGCGTCCCCCGCCCCTGCATCCTCGCCAACGACGAGGGCTACAACCAGGAGTGGTCCACCGAGCTGACCGTGCCGCAGGCCATGGACGAGTACATCAAGGCGTGGTGCGCCCTGAAGGTGCTGAGCAAGGTCTATGGCTTCGGCGATCCCGACGGCTTCGTGTTCAATATGTCCGTGGGCTACGATCTGGAGGGCATCAAGGGCGAGAAGGTCAACACCTACATCGACGGCATGATGGACGCCAACAAGACCGCCATCTTCGGCGAGTGCAAGGCGGTTCTGAAGGAGCTGTTCCCCGCGGAGAGCGGCTATATCGACGGTATCTCCCCCCGCGTCAGCCGCAGCGTCACCGTCTCCACCCTCCACGGTTGTCCCCCGGATGAGATCGAGCGTATCGCCTCCTACCTCATCACCGAGAAGCACCTGCACACCTTCGTCAAGTGCAACCCCACCATTCTGGGGTACGAGACGGCGCGGCGCATTCTGGACGGCATGGGCTACGACTACATCGTGTTCGACGACCACCACTTCAACGAGGATCTGCAGTGGGTCGATGCCGTTCCCATGTTTGAGCGGCTGCAGGTGCTGGCGGACAGCAAGGGGCTGGAGTTCGGCCTGAAGCTCTCCAACACCTTCCCTGTGGACACCACCCGGGGCGAGCTGCCCAACAACGAGATGTATATGTCCGGCCGCAGTCTGTTCCCCCTGACCATCGAGATGTGCCACCGCATCTCCCGCCAGTTCAAGGGCAAGATGCGGATCTCCTTCGCCGGCGGCGCGGAGTATTTCAACTGCGACAAGCTGTTCGCGGCGGGCATCTGGCCCATCACCGTGGCCACCACCATCCTCAAGCCCGGCGGCTACAACCGTCTGCACCAGATGGTGGAGAAGGTGGAGCCCATGGCGTATAAGCCCTTTGCCGGCACGGATACGCAGGCCATCTGCGACATGAGCAGCGCCAGCCACACTGACGTCCACCATGTCAAGCCCATCAAGCCCCTGCCCAGCCGCAAGAGCGAGAAGCAGGTGCCTTGGATCGACTGCTTCACCGCGCCCTGCAAGGGCGGTTGCCCCATCGCGCAGGATATTCCCGAGTATATGGAGCTGTGCAATAAGGGCCTGTACGGCCCGGCGCTGAAGCTCATCACCGAGAAGAACCCCCTGCCGTTCATTACCGGCACCATCTGCGCCCACCGCTGCCAGACCAAGTGCAGCCGCAATTTCTATGACGAGTCCGTCCGCATCCGGGATACCAAGCTGCTGGCGGCGCAGAAGGGCTACAACGCCCTGATGGCCTCCATCAAGATGCCGGAGCGCGTGGCAGGCAAGCGGGTCGCCATCATCGGCGGCGGCCCCACCGGCATCGCCGCCGCCTACTTCTGCGGCAGAGCCGGTATCGAGACGACGATCTTCGAGCGGGAGAGCTGTCTGGGCGGCGTACCCCGCCATGTGATCCCCGGCTTCCGTATCGCCAACGAGGTCATCGAGAAGGATATCGCCCTCATGGAGCGCTACGGCGTGGAGGTCAAGTGCGGCGCGCCCGCCCCCTCCGTGGACGAGCTGAAGAAGATGGGCTACACCCACATCCTGCTGGCTGTGGGCGCATGGAAGCCCGGCAAGCTGGATATCGCCGGCGATGTGGCAGGCGCCATCCAGTGGATGAAGGGCGTGAAGGCCGGCAACATCGGCGTGGCCGGGAATATCGCCGTTATCGGCGGCGGAAACACCGCCATGGATGCGGCGCGCCTTGCCAAGCGCAGCGGTGCGGAGCATGTGACGCTGGTATACCGCCGTACCCGCAAGTATATGCCTGCCGACGAGCATGAGCTGGCGCTGGCACTGGCCGACGGCGTGGAATTTGCCGAGCTGGCCGCCCCCGTCAAGCAGGCCGACGGCGTGCTGCAATGTGAGAAGATGGTGCTGGGCGAGGCGGACGCCTCCGGCCGCCGCAGTCCCGTGGGCAGCGGTGAATTCTTCCACATCCCCTGCGATCTGGTGATCTCCGCCGTGGGCGAGCAGGTGGACGATGCTCTGATGGCCGCCAACGGCATCGAGCTGGATAAGAAGGGCCGTCCCGCCTTCCAGACCAATGTGGCCGGCGTGTACGCCGCCGGTGACGCCAAGCGTGGCCCCGCCACCGTGGTGGAGGGCATCGCCGACGCCGCCGCCTTTGCCGAGGCGGTCATCGGCACCGCACACACCTACGACATCCCGGAGCAGGCCTACGTCACCAAGGCGGACGCCGAGGCCAAGAAGGGGATCCTGGCCATGAGCGGGTGTGTCTGCCGGGAGGGTGAGCGCTGCCTCCAGTGCGCCACCGTGTGTGAGAACTGCGTGGATTCCTGCCCCAACCGCGCCAATGTGACCATCCGCATGGCCGACGGCAGCCACCAGATCGTCCATGTGGACAAGATGTGCAACGAGTGCGGCAACTGCACCCAGTTCTGCCCCTACGCCTCCGAGCCGTGCCACGACAAGTTCACCCTGTTCCAGACCGCCGAGGATATGACGGATTCCCACAACGCCGGTGTGCTGTTCCTGGGCGGCGACAAGGTGCGCGTCCGCACCTTCGGCGAGCCGAAGGACTACGATCTGTCCGGGAAGAACGAGCTGCCTGCCGAGCTGGAGACGCTCATCGTCACCATCCGCGACAAGTACGCCTACCTGTACAACTGAGCCAAAACAAAAAAGAGCCGCCGCAGGATTGCTGGGTGTACGTAAGACAGTATTGCGCTAAGATTGACGAAGCGGCACGAAACCGCATGGAGCTGATCGTGCCGGAGTTGGCGAAGCGAAACGGCGTGACCGAGAAACTGAAAGCCGACACCAAATGGAATGGGTACGGCAGATGAACGCTTGCAAGGCACAGGCAGAGGAAATTGTGAAAATCGAATTGATTTATGATTGAGCGAGGAAGTCCGGGCAGAAAACTGTTCGGACTTTTCTCATATAGTCCAAAATGACGGTAGAATTGTTCACAAGTTTTATGGTATAATTTGAATACAAAAATTGAGCAACAAATCGGGATTTGCAAAGGAGCGTGATTATGTGAATGGTACAGTATTTACAGTTTTTGTTTTACCATTTTTGATTGGAGTAGTTATCAGATTGATGTTTCTTAAATGGAAAAGAGGTTATTTTTTATCGGGTGTTTTTGCTCTAATCTCAGTCATAGTATGGCTTTGGACCAAACACCTTGCTAATCGCGGAGTTGACGGAACGGTAATGCTTTGGGCTTTGATGGCAACCGAACTTACAGTTGGTTCGTTAATTGTTGGCGGAATATCACTTTTGATTATAAAGATAAAACGCTAGGAGGAAGACCATATCCCTCGCTTTATATGAAACGGTAAATTAACATTTGTCGCACTGATAAAATCCCTTTAGGAACTAAAGGGCGCACTTCTATACTCTCTGTCGAGAGTAGTGCGTCCTGGGTCGCTTCATTCCCGGTCAGCAGAAGAAAACTGCCCGACCGAGAATGCTTCGTCACGACCTTCCGTCAAGGTGGCTACACCCCCTTGCACTGCTAAAGCGGCTACCCCCTGTGGGCTTGCCGTCCGCAAACGGTTTTGACAAACCGTTTGCCGCCAGCAAGTTTGAAGATTAGACATAAACAAATCCTCCGCATGGTCTAAGCCATACGGAGGATTAACTGTTTTACGGACACCCGTCTATCTCCTGCGGCGGTTCTTTTTTGCGGTCAAAACAGGGAGCTGCGCTTTTGTGTACGGCGGTTCAGCCCGCCAGGATCTCGAATTTCAGCACGCCCTCGGCGGAGGCGGCGCGGGCCATCAGCTCCTCCAGCGCATCCACCATCTCGCTGGTCTCGGCGGAGATGGTCACGCCGGCGCAGCCGTTGGTGGGGATGGTCTGGTTGATGGTGAGAATATTTGCGCCGGAATTGGCAAAAATAGACAGGTAATTGGACAGCACGCCGGGAATATCCTTTAGCAGTGCGTAGAACGTGATGATATGGCCTGCCCGCATATTCTGGAAGGGCTGGACGGCGTCCTTGTACTTGTAAAAGGCGCTGCGGCTGATGCCCACCATGCGGGCGGCCTCGCCCACGGTGGCGGCCTCGCCCACCTGCAGCATACGCTTGGCCTCTGCGACCTTGATAAAGACCTCCGGCAGCGCCTCTGCCGAGACCAGATAGTATTTCTTCTTCTCCATGATTTCCTCCAAGGTGTCCGCGTTGTGTGTACATTTGTAAATTATGAGGTAATACTATCACAGGAAAGCGGGGATGACAAGAAAAAAATTGTAAAATGTCTGTGAAAAAGGGGGCGAACGCCATGAGGCGGCGGAGGGAGCTGCTGTTTCAACTGATCTGGTGGGCGGCTGTGGCCGGCGTGGGCTGGCTGACGCTGCGGTACGCGCTGGTGTGGCTGCTGCCGTTTCTGCTGGCGCTGGGGGCGGCGTCGCTGCTGGAGCCGCTGATCGAGGCGGCGCGCCGGAGGCTGCACCTGCGGCGGGGCTTTACGGCGGCGGTGCTGACGCTGGTGCTGGTGGGCGGTTTGCTGGCGGTGCTGATCGTGCTGGCGGTGCAGGTGGTGGAACAGGCGGTATCGCTGGTGTCCTCCCTCCCGGCACTGCTGGCGGCACTGCCGGATACGCTGGCAGCGCTGGAGCGGCGGCTGGAGAGCTTCTGCGCCGCCTGCCCGGAGGGGGTGGGGCGGACGGCGCAGGGGCTGCTGATGGGACTGCCGGAGGCGGCGTCCCGTCTGGCGGGACAGCTCTCCGCCGCCGTTTTGCAGGGTGCGGCGCGGATCATGGGGGCGCTGCCCCGGGTGCTGCTGGCCTGCGGCACCACGGTGCTGGCGGTGTTCTTCACCCTCAGCGCCTACCCGGAGGTGATGGCCTTTTTCCGGCGGCAGTTGGGATCGGAGCTGGACAGAGCCAGAGGGGTGAAGGCCAGCGTGTTCGCCACGCTGGGGAAGTGGCTGAAGGCGGAATGTATCCTGCTGGCGGTGACATTCTGCCAGCTGCTGGTGGGACTGCTGCTGATCCGGCAGGAGTACGCCCTGCTGCTGGCGGCGCTGATCGCCTTGATCGACGCGCTGCCGGTGTTCGGGACGGGGACGGTGCTGGCGCCGTGGGCGGCGGTGGAGTGCCTGCTGGGAAACGTGCCAAAGGGCGCGGCGCTGCTGGCGCTGTTCGCGGTGATCTCCGTGGTGCGCAGCGTGCTGGAGCCGAAGCTGGTGGCGGCGCAGGCGGGGCTGCCGCCGCTGGCGTCGCTGGCGGCCATGTATGTGGGCTTCTGCGCGGCGGGCGTGGCGGGCATGGTGCTGGCGCCGGTGCTGTTGCTGCTGGTCAAGCAGCTGCGGGACGGGGGCTATATCCGGCTGTGGAGGTAGTTGCCACCGGGAAAAGAAGGTGCTATAATAGCGCCAAACCTACAAAAGAGGACAGGAGGCACCGGGATGAGAGTATTATTCAAGAACGGCACGGTGGTGTCCGGCAAGGGCACGCGGCGGGCGGATGTGCTGGTGGATGGTGAGAAGATCCGGCGGGTGGCGCGGGAGATCCATGTGGATGACGCGCAGATCGTGGACGCCGCCGGTATGCTGCTGATGCCCGGCTTCATCGACGCCCACACCCATTTTGATCTGGATGTGTGCAACACCACCACGGCGGATGATTTTGCCTCCGGCTCCCGGGCGGCGCTGCGGGGCGGTACCACCACCATCGTGGATTTCGCCTGCCCCAACAAGGGCGAGACGCTCCACGACGGTCTGCGGCTGTGGCACGAGAAGGCGGACGGCAAGTGCGCCTGCGACTACGGCTTCCACATGACCATCGACGACTGGAACGATACCATCGAAAGCGAGATCGACGATATGTACGCCGAGGGCATCTCCTCGTTCAAGATGTACATGACGTACCCGGCCATGATGATCGGGGACAAGCTGATGTACAAGGCGCTGAAAAAGCTGAAGGAGAAGGGCGGCATCTGCGGTGTACACTGTGAGAACGCCGGGGTCATCGACGCCCTCATCGAGGAGAAGAAGGCCGCCGGCGAGCAGGGCAGCGTAGGCAGCCACCCCCGGACGCGGCCGGACTTTCTGGAGGCGGAGGCCGTGGGACGGCTGCTGCGCATCGCGGAGGCCGTGGACATCCCCGTGGTGATCGTACATACCACCAACGCGGCGGCGCTGCGGGAGATCGAGGCGGCGCGGCGGCGGGGTCAGAAGGTCTATGTGGAGACGTGTCCCCAGTATCTGGTGCTGGATGACAGCGTGTACGACAATGAGGACTGGTTACAGGCGGCCAAGTACGTCTGCGCCCCGCCCATCCGCAAGGCGGCAGACCGCAGGGCGCTGTGGCAGGCCATCCGCCGGGGCGAGGTGCAGACCGTGTCCACCGACCATTGCAGCTTCACCACGGCGCAGAAGCTGGCGGGGCGGGAGGACTTTACCACCATTCCCGGCGGTCTGCCCGGCGTGGAGACCCGGGGCGAGCTGGTGTACACCTTCGGCGTGACCACCCGGAAGATCAGTCTGGCGGCCATGTGCCGCGTGCTGGCGGAGAATCCCGCCAAGCTGTACGGGATGTTCCCCCGCAAGGGCATCATCGCCGAGGGCGCGGACGCGGACATCGTGGTGTACGACCCGGCGGCGGATCACGTCATCCGCGCCGAGGACATGGTGGGCGCCGCGGACTACAACCCCTACGAGGGCGTGGTGACCCGCGGCTCCGTCAAGCAGGTGTGGCTGCGGGGCAAGCTGGCGGTCAACGAGGGCCGTGTGCTGGCAGGGCCGGAGGGCAAATACATCCGGCGCGGCAAGTGCTGCCTGTGAGCGGGAGGAGATAGACAATGCTGGACAAGACCTTGGGATATATTCTATGCTGCCAGTCGCCGGGACTGTTTCTGGCGGCGGCAGTGCTGGTCATCGCCTACTTCGCCGGGCGGAAGAAGCACCGGTTCAAGGCGACCTTGAAGCTGCTGCTGGGCATCGTATGCGCCGTAGGCGGCGTGGTGCTGTACTACATGGGGATGTACGATGAGTATTTCACCATCCGGGATTTCTACCGCATCCGGCCTGCCGGCTGGGTGGGCTTCGGGATCGTGGCGTTCCTGACGCTGCTGGCGCTGGTGCAGGCGTTTTTCGCCGCGGCGGATGCACGGCGGGAGGAGAAGGCCGCCAACCGGGCGGAGAACCAGCGGTTGGCGGCGGAGGCCGCTGCCGCCGAAGCTGCTGCGCGGGAGGCCGCCCGGCAGGAGGAGGCGGCCAAGGCGGAGACTGCCGCTGCTGTGCCGGTGACGCCGCCTGCACCGGCGGACGCGCCGACGGAGGTGCTGCCGCCGGAGACGCCCGCGCAGACGCCGGAGGAGCCTGCGCCGCAGGCATGACCCCGATACAAGAAAAAAGAGCGCTGTTCCGAAGGGAACAGCGCTCTTTTCTGTGCTTGGGAGACTCAATGCTCGCCGCAGCCGACGGTGGGCTTGGGCGAGGGATGGGACTGCTTGCCGGTGATCTGCCGGGGGATGATCTTTACGATCTGGGTGTTGGCGAAGCACCGTTCCATGCAGGCGGCAAGGCCGCCCATACCCTTGGGATCCAGCGTTTCCACCAGCAGCAGGAGCGCCTTGGTGCGCTCTCCCTCGTCGGTGACCACCTGCGCCTGCCCCCGCACCACGGCGGAGTCGTAGGCCGTCTCGAATTCGTTGGGGACGATGGACATACGGGACACGGCGGTGAGGCAGACAGGCGGCTCCTTTTCCAGAAGCTGCCACTTTTCGCCCGCGCCGGCACAGTGGAAATAGAGAACATGGTACGCCTCGTCCGCCACATGGTTGACAGGCACGCAGTAGGGCGTACCGTCCGCGCCGGTCATAGCCAGCGTGGCATAGTGCGCTTTTCGCAGCACCTCCCACGCGAACTGCTCGTCCCGCTCCAACTCGTTTCTGCGCATGATCGCTGCCTCCTTACTTCAAATTGAGAATCCGTTTATAGTAGGGCCACAAACCGGTCTTCTCCGGCCACAGGGGGGCCAGCTGACATAGGTCGGTGCCGGGGAAGTTGTTGCCCTCGATAATGGCGGGGCCGTCGGGGGTGATGGCCATATCCCAGCCCACATGACCCATCCGGGGGAACACCTGCGCCGCGTCCTTTGCCAGCGCGATGGCCTCCTGCACCATGGGGAGCTGATACCCCACCAGCGGGATGCCGGTGTCGGGGTGCTTGTCGTAGACATGGAAATAATCGTCGGTGGCGGGGGTGCGGATGCAGCCGGTGGACTCGTCCACGCGGGCGAGGATGCCACCCTGTCCGGAGTTGTCGCACACGCTGCCGCCGGTGCCCATCTTCACCACGATATAGGCGATGGTCACATTTCCGTTCACGTTATCCGTGACGATGCGCATGGTGTTGACGCTGTCGGGGTGGAGCCGGGCCATATCGGGATGCTGGAGCAGCGGATGCTCCAGCACCACCATCTTTTTCTCCCGGATGTAGGCCAGCATGGCGGCGGGGGAGTCGAAATCCGCTACCCGCAGACGCTCCACGCCGCGGCCGCTGTCGCCGTGGTTGATCTTGGCGAAGATGTACGTCTGTCCCGCCACAAAATCCGCCATCTGCTGCTCAGTAGCGGTCTCGCCGTTCAGCGTCTCCCGGTGCAGGTAGGCGCGGAACGTTTCGTTGAAGCGCAGCTTGTCGTCAAAATCGTCGTTGTAGGCGGGGTCGTTCATCAGGTCAAAGACCTTGCGGTTGCGGATGCGGGTGAGATAGGTGTCCCGCTGCTTGCCGGTCAGGTCGTAAAAGCCGTACATGGCGTAGTCGTAGTACCCCGCGCCGTAGCGGGCGGCGCACCAGAGGATGTCAAAAAACGTGGTGAATTTGCTGTGGCCGGACTTCTCCTTGACCACGCCGAGGATGTAGTTCATCTTCTTCCAGCGGACACCGGTGAGGACGCGGGCGATATACTTGACATTGGTAGGCATGGGGGACGCTCCTTTCTGTCAGTGGTGGAAAATACGGTGCAGCGGTGCGGTGACAAGACCGCGCTCGTAGCGGTTCAGGCCGAACAGCCACATACAGACGGCGTAGACCGCCACGAAAATAAGACCCGGCGGAATGAGCTGCCAATAGGTGGTGGGGTGTACCTTCAGCGCCAGCAGCACCGCCGTGGCGGCGGGCAGCAGCATGGCCGGTACCAGATGGAAGATGTGCCGCCAGAAGCCGGGGATGTTCAGCCCGATCCGGCGGTAATAGTACCAGTTCATCAGGATCACGTTGCCGATCAGCGTGGCGATGGCGGTGCCGATGGCGGCGCCCAGCCCCTCCCACTTGATACACAGGGGAACGGAGATGGCGGCGTTGCCCAGTGCCACGCCCAGATAGACCAGCGAGCGGAACTTGTGCATATTCTTGGCGCGCTGGATCTCGATGCCCACCGTCTGGACGTTGGTCCACAGGCAGGAGAAGAACAGCAGCAGCGCCACCCAGTAGTCCACAGCGAACTTCTCATCGCCGCCCCACAGCACCACAAAGGACTGCCCGATGGCCACGAAGCCCAGCAGGATACCGCCCAGCAGGATGAACTGGAGGCGGCCCACCCGGGTGAACAGGGCATCCAGCGTGCGCATGGGGGCGTTTTCCGCCACCAGACGGTGGACGCGGGGCGTCATCACGTTGGAGATAGCGTTGCCGAAGGCCAGATAGAACGTGTTGAGCTGGGCGGCGATGCTGTACACGGTGACGGAGGTGGAGCCCTGAAACCATGTGAGCAGCTGCCGGTCGATGGCCCAGTTGAAGTTATCCACCACGATGCTGATAAAGACGTACAGCGTGAAGCTGAACATCTCCCGCAGCAGACCGAAGTCGTAGCGGCGGAAGGAGAAGGGCATCCGCAGCTTCGTCAGGCAGTAGCCGATATTCAGGATGCCGCTGAGGATGGTAAAGATCAGGGAGACGACGGTCAGCGTCACGGAGCGGTAGCCGATGATAAGCAGAGGGATCATGATCAGGGGGTTGAGCACCTGCTTGCCCATGGCCACGATCTTCTGGAACAGATACCGCTCGTTGATGGTGACGTGGGACTCGAAGACGCTGATGGGGAAGGTCAGGGCGGCGTTGACCGTCATGATCCGCAGCAGCTTTTCCGCCAGCGCGATCTCCTCCGGCGTCAGTTTTTTGCCGAAGATCACGTCGCAGTAGGACAGGCCGAAGCCGATGACCAGCACCGCCGCGCCCAGCACCAGATAGGTGATGAGGAACATACCGTTGAGCTTGGCGCAGCCCTTTTTATCGCCGGTGGCGCGGAAACGGGAATAGTACCGGACATAGGCGCTGCCCAGTCCGAAGCTCAGCAGATTCAGATAGGAGATGATGGGCAGGACGGCCTGATAGACGCCGAACTCACTGTCACCCAGACGCTCCAGCATGATGGGCGTGTACACCAGTGAGATGATGGTGCTCAGCGCCATGGACACATAGGACAGCACGGCGCCCGCCCGTATCTGATTCACCTTCAACGCTCCACCTTCTTTTTCGCAGAATGACACTTCATTATAGCCCATACCGGCGGCGGTGTAAAGCGGGAAGCGGAAAAAGATGGTTTTCTTTCGGTGAGAACTCTGGTACAATAGGAAAAAAGACCGGGAGGGAGCGGGGATGGCCAACAAAAAGCTGAAGCTGCTGTATCTGGCACGGTATTTACAGGAGCAGACCGACGAGCAGCATCCCAAGACCATACAGGATATGATCGACTATCTGGCGGACTGCGGCATCAGCGCCGAGCGCAAGAGCCTCTACGACGATCTGGAGCTGCTGCGGGTGTACGGCATGGATGTGCAGTCGGTAAAGAGCCGCAGCTACGGGTATTTTTTGGGGGAGCGGGATTTTCAGCTGCCGGAGCTGAAGCTGCTGATCGACGTGGTGCAGGCGTCGCCGTTCCTGACCCAGAGTAAGAGTATGGAGCTGATCGGCAAGCTGGAAAGGCTGACCAGCCGCCCCTACGCCCGGCAGCTCCGGCGGCAGGTGTATGTGGTGAACCGGGTCAAGACCCACAACGAGCGGCTGTACTACGCCGTGGACGGCCTGAGCACCGCCATCAACGAGGTGAAAAAGGTGACGTTCCGCTACTTCGACTGGACGGCGGAGGGCGGCAAGGCCTATCGCCGGGACGGGGCGCTGTACGAGACGAATCCGGTGGCGCTGTGCGTGGACAGACACTACTATCTGGTGGCCTACGACCCGGCCATCTGTGACTATCGCCACTACCGGGTGGATCGGATGGAGGGGCTGACGGTGACGGACACGGCCCGCGACCCGCTGCCGGAGGGCTTTGAGCTGGGAAACTATGTGCGGCGCATCTTCGATATGTACAACGGCCGGACGGAGACGGTACAGCTGCGGTTCGACAGGAGCCTCATCAACGTGGTGATGGATCGCTTCGGCGCCGACGCCCACCTGCGGCCCGACGGCGACGGCGTGGCGGTGACGGCGCCGGTGGAGGTAGGGCCTACCTTCTTCGGCTGGCTTTTTCAGCTGGGGACGCAGGCGGAGCTGGTGGCGCCGGAGGCGATCCGACGGGAGTTCCGGGACTACTGCGCCGCCGTACTGGAAGCATACACATAACGGAATACCCCGCAGGCATTGCCTGCGGGGTATTTGTGTGGTGCTCAAACGGTGGCATCCAGCGGGATACGCTGGCGGCCCACCTGCACCCAATGGACACGGACGCTGCCGGGATCCTGCTCCGTGGCGCAGAAGCCTACGCCGTTCATGACCCCCTCCACAGGAACGCCGTCGCTGAACAGCGCCGTAAACCGGCGGATATACCCCAGCAGGTCGCGGATGACGGTGACGGGAAGCTCCGGTACCAGATAATCGAAAAACTTATGCATACTCTATACCTCCTGCTGTTGTGATGTGTCTCATTTGCTTCAGTGTAGCCATCATAACAGGAGATGTGTCCCGAAAAACGGACAATGCGCCGAACTTGTGTTTTTTACGGCGGCGTGGTACAATACGGGCAAGAAAATGTCAGGAGGCGGAACACCGTGACAGAGACTGTGAATATGCCCCAGCTGGCACCCCGCGACCGATGCACGGGCTGCGGTGCGTGCAGCAGCGGCTGCCCCAAGGGGGCCATCCGCATGGTGCCGGATAAAGAAGGGTTCCTCTACCCGGAGATAACGGACGGCTGCGTCCAGTGCGGACACTGCGCCCATGTATGCCCGGTGCTGAAGCAGCGGGAGCATCGGACGGCGCCGCAGGTGTTCGCCGTGTGGAACCGCGACCCGGCGGTGCGGCGGGAGTCCACCAGCGGCGGCGCGTTCTCCGCGCTGGCGGAGTATGTGCTGGAGGGCGGCGGCGTGGTATTCGGCGCGGCGCTGGACGGCGACCTGCGGGTGGTGCATACGGCGGTGAAAAATGTCTATGAGCTCCATCGTCTGCGGGGCTCGAAGCCGGTGCAGAGCGATATGGGCGATGCCTATCAGCAGGTACGGCTCTATCTGGATCAGGGGCGGCAGGTGCTGTTCTCCGGCACGCCCTGTCAGGTGGACGGACTGTACCGCTATCTGGGCGAGCATCCGGAGCGGCTTTTGACCTGCGATGTGGCGTGCCGCGGCGTGTGCAGCCCCGGCGTGTGGGAGCGGCTGGTGAAGTCCATGGCCTACGTCAAGCAGCACCGCCCTGTGTCGGTGGAGTTCTGCGGCAAGATCGACGGGGATCGGGAGCGGCGGTTCCGGGTGAAATTCGAGGGCGGCGGCCGGTACGACGCGCCGGTGGGCAAGTGCGAGCTGGGACGGGGCATCACCCGCCGGCTGTTCATGCGCCCTGCCTGTCACAACTGTCCCTACGCCAGCACGGATCGCCCCGGCGACCTGACGCTGGGAGATTTCGGTACCGGCGGCTTTACGGCGGAAGAGAAGAAAAACGGCGTGTCCATGCTGCTCATCAATACCGCCAAGGGCGCGCAGACCTTCGACGTGCTGCCGCTGGAGCGGGAGCATCGGACGCTGGAGGAGGCGGTGTCCTGCTGCCGGGCGCTGCGGGAGCCGGTGAAGGCCCCGGCGGAGCGGGAGCAGTTCTTCCGCGCCATGGAGCAGATGCCCTTCCAGCAGGTGCGCAACCGCTTTTTATCGGTGGTGCAGCACCAGAGCGGCGGCATGGCCGGCAAGCTGCGGAGTCTGTTCAGCCGGGACAAGAAGGAGAAAAAGGCATGAAAACGCTGATGCACACCTGCTGTGCGCCCTGCTCCGTGTCCTGCATCCAGCAGCTGCGGGCGGAGGGCATCGAGCCGGTGTCCTACTGGTTCAACCCCAACATCCACCCCTATCAGGAGTATAAGGCGCGGCGGGATACGCTGATGGCCTACGCCCCGACCATCGACATAGAGCTGATCGTGCAGGAGGACTACGGTCTGCGGGAATTCTGCCGTCTGGTGACGGAGGATCTGGATCACCGCTGCGGGAAATGCTACCGGCTGCGGCTGGAGCAGACCGCCCGCTACGCGGCGGCGCACGGCTTCGAGAGCTTTACCAGTACGCTGTTCGTCAGCCCCTATCAGGATCACGAGCTGCTGCGCCGGACGGCGGAGGAGCTGGCGGCGCAGTACGGCGTGGCGTTCCTCTACCGGGATTTCCGCCCCGGCTTCCGGGAGGGACAGCGGCAGGCGCGGGAGCTGGGCTTCTATATGCAGAAATACTGCGGCTGCGTGTTCAGCGAGGAGGAACGGTACGCCAAGGCCATTGCACGGGACATGGCGGCGCCGGAAAAGCACCTGTGATCTTATAAGGACGCAAAAAACCACCCATACGGGTGGTTTTTTCACGCTAATTTTCAGGCGCTGCGGGGGGAGGGGACGAACAGCAGATCCAGATCCGCCTGTGTGGGCATACCGTCCAGCACGGCGCTGTCGCTGTACTGCCACATATCGAAGGCGTAGTAGAAATCGGGGTAGTCGTTGTAGTCCGCCACCCACAGGGCGTAGTCCGCCAGACGGCTCAGGTCGTACCGGTAATATCCCTGCTGGCGGTTGAGGTAGATGCCCGCCTGATAGCCGCCGGACTCGATGACGCCGCAGAAGGCGGCGGCGCACTCCGTCAGGCGGCTGTCGTTGCCCTTGGTGCGGGAATCGTCGGCAAACACCGGCTCCCAGTCAAAATAGACCGGCAGCGCCAGCTGTTGCCCGTCCAGCAGACGCAGCACATGGGCGGCCTCGGCGGCGGCCTCCTGCACGGTGACGGCCTGGGAGAAGTAGTAAACGCCCACGTCCAGACCGGCGGCACGGGCGTTTTGCAGATGCCGGGCAAAGGCGCTGTCTGTGCGGAACGAACCCTTGGTATAGCCGGTATAGCCGATCCGGAGGATGGCGAATTCCACCCCCTGCGCCGCCAGCCTCTGCCAGTCCACATTGGACTGGTAATCAGACACATCCACGCCCAGCCGGACGGTACCGGTCATGCCGATATAATGCAATGCGCCGTCCTCCGTGCGGGTGAAGTCGGCGGCGGTGAAGGGGTTCACCGGCAAATTGTCGTGGGGCGTCAGCCACACCATGTTGGCCCCGTCGTTGACATAGACCTGCCCCTCGTGGGGGTCAGGCTCCTCCCGGACAGGGGGCTGATGGGGCAGCAGACTCAGTACCACCGGTACGGCGATGGCCAGCACGACCAGCAGGACCACCAGCGGCAGCAGCCGTCTGCGCCGTCTCCTGCGGAGGCGGCGGGGGCGTACAGCGGTTTCTTCCATGGGCTCACCGACCTTCCCGTTGGAATACGTGGACGTCAAAGGCGATGCGGCAGTCCAGCGTATCAAGTTTACATAATTTGTCAACACCGCTTTTCGGTGTCTTCCAGCAGTAGGGGGTCATGCCGAACAGCGCCTGAATATCGGCGGGGCTGTCCAGATGGATGACATCCTCCACATGGCGGATGGCGACGTAGCGGAAGCCCTCGTAGGGCGTCTCCTTCACCTCGTTGGGGTAGGGGTGGTCGTAGAGCACCTGCTTCATCTCCCACAGGTGCATGGCGGAGGGAACGACGTACAGAAAGTGACCCTCCGGCCGCAGCACCCGGCGGAATTCCTCGATGGCCAGCGGGGAAAAGCAGTTGAGCAGCAGGTCGATGCTCTCCTCCGCCACCGGCAGGTGGTAGGAGGAGGCCACGGCGAACTCCACACCCTTCTCCCGCTTGGCGGCCAGCCGCAGGATGAACTTGGAGATATCCGTACCCGCCATCCGGGGCGTTTTCCCGGCATCGCACAGGGCGCGGTAGATGGCGGCGGTGTAGTACCCCTCGCCGCAGCCGCTGTCCAGCACCGCCGGCGCGTCGCCGGTCAGGGAGACGGCAAGTTGACATAACGTATCCCGCAAAGGGGCGTAGTACTCCTTGGAGAGAAAGGCGCTGCGGGCGGCGGCCATGGCTTTGTCGTCGCCGGGGGCCTTGGAATGCTTCTGGTTCACGGGCAGCAGGTAGGTGTAGCCCTCCCGCGCCACATCGTGACAGTGACCGTTGGGGCAGAAATAGCTGTTTTCCCGCCGTGTCAGTTTTTCGCCGCACAGAGGACAGACGAACAGGCTGCTCATCGCGCACCCTCCGGCAGGGTCACGTCGTGGATCCACTTCTTCGACCGGACGCGCCACAGGCAGATGGGGCATTTGATAAAGCTCTCCGCCTGAATGGCCAGGGAGACGAACCACGGATCGGCGTCCAGCACCAGCGCCAGCACCGCCGTCAGGGGCAGCGCCACCAGCCACTGGGGCGCCAGATCCAGCGCCGTGGACCAGAATACGTCGCCGCCCGCCCGGAGGATGCCGGTGACGGCGGAGATGGAGTAGGCGTGCAGCGGGATGCAGGCAAAGCCCGTCACCGCCAGCGTGGTGGCGAGGTGGGCGCTGAGGTCATACAGCTCGAACAGCGGGAAGATCACCGGCTGGAACAGCAGCGGCACCAGCACCAGCGCGATCACCGCCAGCACCGTACCCACCACCACCGTGACCCACGATAACGTCTTGGAGAGCGCCATCAGCTCCTCCCGGCTCTGCCCCTCGCCGATGGCCTTGCCCACCATGACGGCGGTGGCGGCGCCCAGACCGAAGCACACCACAAGGAACAGGCGGTTCAGGTTGCCCATGACGGCGTTGGCCGCCAGGAATTCCACGGAGATGGTCATGTGGCCGAGAACCACCGTCAGCAGGCTGTTGCCAAGACCCCAGAACAGCTCGTTGCCCATGACGGGGGAGGCGTACTTGACGAACCGGCGCAGCATCTCCCAGCCCGGACGCAGCAGCGCCTTCAGATCCAGCGGAATGACCTTGCTGCGCAGGGCGCAGAACAGGCACACGGCAAACTCCGCCACGCGGCTGAGCAGCGTGGCCAGCGCCGCGCCCTCCACCCCCAGCATGGGGAAGCCGCACTTGCCGAAGATCAACAGGTAGTTCAGGCCGGTGTTCAGCACCGTGGACATACCGAACAGCTTCATGCCGAAGCCGGCGTTCTCCACGCTGCGCTGGGCGCTGACATAGATGGAAGAGAGCATATTGAACACATAGGAAAAGCCGATGAGCCGCAGGTACGGCGCGCCCAGCAGGGACAGGTGGTGCTTATTGCTGAGCAGATCCATGATCGCGATCGGCCACAGGAACAGCACCAGCGCAACGAGCAGCGCCAGCGCCACGCCCAGACCGGCCGCCACACCGATGGCGCGGCTGATGTTGGTCAGATCCTTCTTGCCCCAGTACTGGCTGATGAGGATGCCCACGCCGGACTGGACGCCGAAGACGATGGAGATTAGCAGAAATACCGGCACGTTGGCAGCGGTTACCGCCGCCATCTCGTTGTTGCCCAGCTTGCTGACCATGAAGGTATCGATGAGACCCAGCGAGAACGTGATGAGGTTCTGCAGGGCGATGGGGCCGGTAAGAGCGGCCAGATAACGGTAGAAGCCTTTATCGCGCTTCAAAGCCTGAAACATAATTCACCTCAGAAAAATAGTAATTGTCTATCACAGCATGGGGAAGCGGGCGGCCTGATGCGCCTTCAGCGCGTCGTACAGGGCGTCCACGTCCGATGTGGTGTTGTCGGGGGAGAAGGAGATGCGGATGACGCCGGCGGCGGTGCGCTTGTCCAGACCCAGCGCCGACACCACATGGCTGGCCTTGCCCTGATGACAGGCGGAGCCGGCGGAGATGCAGATGCCCTGCGTCCCCAGATCGGTGACGATGTTGGCGCTGGGATAGCCCGCCAGCGACAGCGCCAGAATGTGGGGGGCTGTGCCGCCGCCCACCGGCACCATGCCGGGGATGGTCAGCAGCTTTTCCCGGCAGTAGTCCCGCAGCGCCGCCATGTGGGTCAGCTTGGCGTCGTAGTCCTCCAGACGCAGCGCCACCGCCTTGGCGAAGCCGGCGATCTGGGCGGTGGCCTCCGTGCCGGAGCGCAGGCCCCGCTCCTGCCCGCCGCCGGGCAGCAGCGGCCGCACATTGCGGAACCGGTCGGAGATGTACAGGGCGCCCACGCCCTTGGGGCCGCCGAGCTTGTGGGCGGACAGGCTCATCATATCCACGCCCCAGCCCTCCGGGTCACAGGGTACCTTCAAAAAGCCCTGCACCGCGTCGCAGTGCAGCAGGGCGCGGGACTTCCGCTCCCGCAGGAGCCGGGCGGTCTCCGCCACGGGGAAGATGCAGCCCGTCTCGTTGTTTACCAGCATCATGGACACCAGCACCGTGTCCTCCCGCAGGGCGGATGCCACCTGCTCCACGGTGACGTGGCCGGTGCGGTCGGGCTTGAGGTAGGTGACCTCATACCCCTGCTGGGTCAGCCAGCGGCACGGCTCCAGCACGGCGCTGTGCTCCACGGCGGTGGTGATGATGTGCTTGCCGATGTGCCGTCCCTGCCAGACGGCGGCCTGTATGGCCCAGTTGTCCGATTCCGTGCCGCAGGAGGTGAAATACAGACGCTCCGGCGGGCAGTGCAGCGCCCCGGCGACAACGGCGCGCCAGTCCTCCACGGCTTTTTTCATCTCCTGCCCCGCGGGGTACTGGGAGGAGGGGTTGCCGAAGTGCTGGGTCAGCACCTCATACATGGCGTCCGCCACGGCGGCGGGTACCGGCGTGGTGGCGGCGTTATCCAGATAGATCATGGGAAAAACCTCTCAATTTCATAGGCCGGAGGACTTGCCACCGGCGTAAGTATCCAGTATAATAAAGCGTTACCACCCATTATATCGACATTCGACAGAAAGTGCAAGGAGAATCCCCATGCTGGCAGCGATTTACACATTAGGCTGTAAGGTCAATCAATACGAGACGCAGGCCATGGAGCAGGAGCTGGTGCGCCGTGGCCACACGCTGGTGCCGTTTGATGAAAAGGCGGACGTCTATATCGTCAACACCTGCTCTGTCACTGCCGTCAGCGATAAAAAATCGCGGCAGATGCTGCGGCGCTGCCGGAAGCTGAACCCGGAGGCGGTGGTGGCCGCCTGCGGCTGCTATGTGCAGACCCATCCGGAGGAGGCGGCGTCGCTGGACATAGACCTTGTGGCGGGTACCGGCGACCGCATGGCGTTTCTGGAGCTGCTGGAGCAGGTGAGCCGGGAGAAGCAGGTCACGCTGCTGGACGACGCGCTGAAGCGCCGGACGTTCGAGGTGCTGCCCGCCGGCGGCATGGCCGAACGCACCCGCGCCATGCTGAAAGTGGAGGATGGCTGCGTCAACTTCTGCACCTACTGCATCATCCCCTACGCCCGTGGGCCGGTGCGCTCTCTGCCCAAGGCGGAGGCGGTGTCCCAGACGGAGCAGCTGCGGCAGGAGGGCTACCGGGAGCTGGTGCTCACCGGCATCGAGATCTCCAGCTGGGGTCACGACCTGAAAAACGGCGAGACGCTCATCGACCTTTTGGAGGCGGTGTCCGCCGCCGCGGGGGATATGCGGCTGCGTCTGGGCAGTCTGGAGCCCCGCACCATCACGGAGGATTTCTGCCGCCGTGCCGCCGCACTGCCCAACCTGTGTCCCCACTTCCATCTGTCCCTCCAGTCCGGCTGTGACGATACGCTGAAGCGGATGAACAGGAAATATGACACGGCACGGTTCCGCCAGTCGGTGACGCTGCTGAACCGGTACTTCGACCGCCCCGCCGTCACCACCGACCTGATCTGCGGCTTCCCGGAGGAGACGGAGGAGGAGTTCGCCCAGACGCTGGCGTTTATCCGGGACTGCGGCTTCGCCGCCATGCACATCTTCCCCTATTCCATCCGCCCCGGCACCAAGGCGGCGGCCATGGAGCAGGTGCCGCCAGCCGTCAAGGAGGCGCGGGCCGCCCGGGCCGCACAGGTGGCGGAGGAGCTGCACCGCACCTACCTGAACGGCTGCGTGGGGCAGGTGTACCCGGTGCTGTTTGAGCAGGTCAAGGACGGTCTCTCCACCGGCCACGCCCCCAACTACATGGAGGTGGCCATGGAGGGAGATAATTTACATAATGTTGTGCGAAACGTGAAGATCACCGGCGTAGAAAACGATACACTGCGAGGGGAGTTTACATAATGAGTCACTTTTTTGCCTACATTGACCGAATGCGCTACATCGAGCGCTGGGCGCTGATGCGCAACAGCGTCCGGGAGAATATTCAGGAGCACAGCCATCAGGTGGCGGTGCTGGCCCACGCGCTGGCGGTGATCCGCAACGAGCTGTTCGGCGGTCAGGTGGACGCCGGGCAGGTGGCGGCGGCAGCGCTTTACCACGACGCGGGGGAGATCCTCACCGGCGATATGCCCACACCCATCAAGTATTTCAACCCGGAGATCCGGGAGGCCTACCGCAAGGTGGAGGAGGTGGCGGACCAGAAGCTGCTGGGGATGCTGCCGCCGGAGCTGCGAACCGTCTATGAAGACATTCTGTGCCCCGCCGACCCGGAGGTGGAGGAGCTGGTGAAGGCGGCGGACAAGCTCAGCGCCCACATCAAATGTCTGGAGGAGCTGAAGGCCGGCAACGAGGAATTCCGGCAGGCGGCGCGGCAGACGGCGGAGGCGCTGGACAGCTACGAGCTGCCGGAGCTGCGGTATTTCCGTGAGCATTTCTTAGGCTCGTTCCAGCTGACGCTGGACGAGATGGAGTGACTTTGTATCCAAAAAGGAGTGACCGATATGAAAGCGATCGTGACCGTTGTGGGAAAGGATCAGGTGGGGATCATCGCCGGCGTGTGCAACAAGCTGGCCGACCACCAGATCAATGTGCTGGACATCAGCCAGACCATTATGGAGGGCTATTTCACCATGATGATGGTGGTGGATATGGCGCTGTGCAGCCGGCCGTTTGATCAGCTGCGTGAGGTGCTGAAGACCTACGGCGAGAGCCGCGGACTGTCCATCCGCATCCAGCGGGAGGATATCTTCGACGCTATGCACAAGCTGTAAGAGGGATACGCCATGCTGAATCTGCAAAATATTTTCGATACCATCGACATGATCGACAAGCAGCATCTGGATATCCGTACCATCACCATGGGGATCTCCCTGCTGGACTGCGTCAGCGAGGACGCAGTCCGCTGCTGTCAAAAAATATATGATAAGATCTGCCGCCGTGCGGAGAAGCTGGTGCGTACCGGCGAGGACATTGAGAGCGAGTTCGGCATCCCCATTGTCAACAAGCGTATCTCCGTGACGCCTATGGCGCTGGTGGCGGGCAGCTGCGATACCGAGGACTATGTGCCGTTTGCCCTGATGTTGGACCGGGCGGCCCATACCTGCGGCGTCAACTTCATCGGCGGCTATTCCGCCTTGGTGCAGAAGGGCTTCACCAAGGGCGACGAGCTGCTGCTGCGCTCTATTCCGCAGGCGCTGGCCCAGACGGAGCTGGTCTGCTCCAGCGTCAATGTGGGCAGCACGCGGGCCGGCATCAACATGGACGCCGTGGCCCGCATGGGCCGCATCATCAAGGAGACGGCGCATCTGACCCGGGCGCAGGACGGCCTTGGCTGCGCCAAGCTGGTGGTGTTCTGCAACGCCGTGGAGGACAATCCCTTTATGGCCGGCGCGTTCCACGGCGTGGGCGAGGCGGACAGCGTCATCAATGTGGGCGTGTCCGGCCCCGGCGTGGTGTACCACGCCCTGCAAGCCTGCAAGGGTCAGCCCTTTGATGTGGTAGCGGAGACCATCAAGAAAACGGCGTTCCAGATCACCCGCATGGGACAGATGGTGGCGGCGGAGGCGTCGAAGCGGTTGGATACGCCCTTTGGCATCGTAGACCTGTCGCTGGCTCCCACACCGGCGGTGGGCGACAGTGTGGCTCGCATTCTGGAGGAGATGGGCCTCGCCGTCTGCGGTACCCACGGTACCACGGCAGCGCTGGCGCTGCTGAACGACGCGGTGAAAAAGGGCGGCGTCATGGCGTCCGGCCATGTGGGCGGCTTGTCCGGCGCGTTCATCCCGGTGTCGGAGGATGAGGGCATGATCGCCGCCGCGCTGGACGGTACACTGACCATCGACAAGCTGGAGGCCATGACCTGCGTGTGTTCCGTGGGACTGGACATGATCGCCGTGCCCGGCAGCACCAGCGCCGAGACGATCTCGGCCATCATCGCCGACGAGGCGGCGGTGGGCATGGTGAACAGCAAGACCACCGCCGTGCGCGTGATCCCTGTGGAGGGCGCGGATGTGGGCGATATGGTGGAGATGGGCGGTCTGCTGGGCAGCGCGCCGGTAATGCCGGTGCATGAGGCGTCCAGCGCCGACTTTATTGCCCGGGGCGGCCGCATCCCTGCGCCGCTCCAGAGCCTGAAAAACTGATGATCCGGGCGGCGCGGAAGCAAGACCTGCCCCGCATCATGGCGATCTATGACGCGGCGCGGCGGTATATGCGGCAAAACGGCAACCCGACCCAGTGGGGAGACAACTACCCGCCGGAGTCGATGCTGCGGCAGGACATCGCCTGCGGGCGGCTGTTCGTCATGGAGGACGCAGGCGGCGTGTACGCCGTGTTCGCCTTCCTGCTGGGGGACGACCCTACCTACGCCTACATCGAGGGGGCGTGGCGGGACGACAGCGCCTACGGTACGCTGCACCGGCTGGGCAGCGACGGCACCCACCACGGCGTGTTCGCGGAGAGCGCGGCGTGGGCGGCGGGGCGGTGTTCCCATCTGCGGGCGGACACCCACGCCGACAATCTGACCATGCAGCAGTGCTTGGAGCGGGAGGGCTTCATCCGCTGCGGGACGATCTATGTAGAAGACGGCACGCCTCGCGTGGCGTTTGAAAGGATAACACAAAGGAGAAACGATATGGACCCTATTTTTGAGATCGAGCTGGGCGAATGCCCCATCTGCCGGGGCGCCGGCATCATGCAGGATGAGCAGGGCTGGAGCGTCTCCGTCAGCTGCATGGACTGCGGCGCGGAGACGGCCGACGCGGAGTACCGCACGCCGGAGGAGCGGCTGGAGTCCGCTCGGCGGGTGGCGCTGCTGTGGAACATGGGCAAGGTCATCCACAACGGCATGAGCGACTGAAAAGAGAAGCGAGAAAGACCCGCGCCATCGGCGCGGGTCTTTCTCTGTCGAAAAATTTCATTTTCGCTTTGGCGCGGGATAGGGACGCGGGTCGTCTGTGCGGCCAAGGAGATAATCTGTGGATACCCGATAATGGTCTGCCAGCGTGATAAGGTGCGGCAAGGGAAGTGTCCGCTTGCCCAACTCATAGTTGCTGTATACCCGCTGGTCGATACCGAGCAGAGAAGCGACTTGCTTTTGTGCCAAGTCGTGGTCTTCGCGCAGGTCGCGAAGTCTTGCAATGTACAAAGCGCTCACCTCAAGAGCATTATATGTACTATCAAAAAATAGTATTGCTTACACTATCGTTTGATGGTAAAATGGGCGGAGGAGGTGAGAAAATGGAGCTATATCAGCAGATACTCGCGTCCCATATCGGGTCGGTAACGATCGACACGCAGACTGCAAAGGAGATCGTGGCGGGCGACAGCTATAAGGCGCTGGAGAAGATCCGGGCGATCCTTGCAGACGATGCATTGTCCGATGCGGAATGCTTTCGGAAGATAGAGGCCATCGTCTGCATTTTGGAGGAGTTGGGCGGTGACGGCGGCGGCAGACACGATTTCGGATAAAAAAAGACACGCGAAAGCGTGTCTTTTTCCGTTTATTCGTCGAGCTTCCCGCGGGCGCGGAGGACGTCGTCGGCGGTGAGGGTCATCAGGTCGTCGCGGGTCACCGTCTCCAGCTTGGCGAGACGGTTATTCTGTGCCACCAGAATATGCTCGAAGATATTCCGGACACCGCGGGCGTTGCCGAAGCTGTCCCCGGCGGCGCTCTCCTCGGCGATGTAGTCCCGTACCAGCGGCTCCGCCTCCGGCGACAGGATGTACCCCTTGCCGCAGCGCATCTTGAAGATGGCCACCAGCTCGTCCAGCGAGTAGTCCTCAAACAGCAGGAAACGGTTGAAGCGGGACTCCAGACCGGGGTTGGAGTGGATGAACTTGTCCATCAGGTCGGTGTAGCCCGCCACAATGACCACCAGATCGTCCCGGTGATCCTCCATGGCCTTCAGCAGGGTGTCGATGGCCTCCTGCCCGAAGTCGTTTTCGCTGCGGCCGTTGAGGGCATAGGCCTCGTCCACGAACAGCACGCCGCCCATGGCCTTCTCAATGACCTTCTGGGTCTTCAGGGCGGTCTGCCCCACATACCCTGCCACCAGACCGCTGCGATCCACCTCCACCAGCTGGCCCTTGGACAGAATGCCCAGGCTTCGGTAGATGCGGGCCATCATACGGGCCATCATGGTCTTGCCGGTGCCGGGATTGCCGGTGAACACCATATGCAGGGACATATCGGTGGTGGGCAGATCGTGCTGCTGGCGCAGCTTATAGACCTGCACCATGTTGATGAGGTTGTGTACCTCCTCCTTCACCACGCCCAGTCCGATGTAGCTGTCCAGCTCCGCCAGCAGATCCTCGATCTTCTCCGGCGGCGGCAGCTCCTCCTCGGCGGGCTTTTCGTCGCCGGGCTTGGCGGTGGCGGTGGGAGGCGTGTTCTTCCTCTCCGCGTCCTTGGCGGGCGCGGCGGGAGACTTGGGCGCGTCGCCGGTGATGTTCTCAAAGGGCGTGCCCCAGAAGTCGCTGTTCATGCGCTTCATGTTGTTCTCCGTCATGGAGCGGATCACGTCCAGCTGCTGGAGAATGATCTTGTCTTTCTTGTCCATAGAGTGACCTCCTCAGTGAGATAGGTGGATATTGCGCATGGCGCGGAACAGCAGACCGGCCACAAAGCCGGTGAGGGTGCCGGTGACCAGCGATACAGCCAGCAGGAAGGGCAGATAGCCCAGTACCATGGTATTGCCCAGTGTGATGACCGCCGCCGCCATCTGGCCGATGTTGTGGGCGGCGGCGCCGCCGATGGACACGCCGTAGATGGACAGTCCCTTGCAGTGCTTGAGGGCAATCATCACCAGCATGGCGGTGAAGCCGCCCAGCAGACTGAACAGCAGCGCCGACAGATTGCCGGCAAATACGCCGCCCAGCAGACAGCGGGCTGTCAGGATGGTCAGCGCGGGGACGGCGCCCAGCTCGTAGAGAGCAAATACGGTGACGATGTTGGCAAGACCCAGCTTTACGCCGGGCAGCGGCACGATAAGCGTCACGGGAAACAGATTTTCCAGTGTGCTCAGACCCAGTGCCAATGCCGTCAGCACGGCGCACAGGGCGATAGAGCGGGGGTTCCGCTTCACGGCGCACCTCCTAACCCAGCACCGCGTCCACGGCGGACGAGGTGCTGACGATCGAGATGACCACCTGCGCCGGCAGGCACACGATGGACTGTCCCGCCTGCCGGATGACGCCGGTGTGGACGCAGTCCTGCCCGGGACAGTCGCTGTCGGAGACATATACGCCGCCATCGTTGATCCGGACGGTCAGGTGGTAGACGCCGTCGTCCAGCGCCACCACCCGCTCCTTGTCGAAGCCGGGAATGTTGATGTCCTGACGGCAGACCTCCTGCCCGCGCTGGGTGATGACGACGGTGCGCTGACCTCCCTGCGCCTTGGGCAGGTAGAACAGCAGCGCCGTGACCACGGCCAGCGCGATGACCACGGCGGCCACCAGCGCGTCCAGCGGCTTAGGCCGCAGGCTGGGCTGTGAGGAGTTGGAAGTCATAGGCGCAGTCCTCCGGTTTTGTGATGGCGTCCGACAGGCCGGGAGTGTACAGCAGACGGCCGTCGGCGGTGATGAGGATCAGCTCAAAGCCGCCGTGGGCGCGCCAGAAGGACACGGCCTCCTGCTCACCCATGACGTACAGAGCGGTGGAGTAGGCGTCCGCCGCCGTGCCGTCGTCAGAGATAATGGTGACGGACAGCAGATCACTGTCGGCGGGACATCCGGTGCGGGGGTCGAGGATATGCCGGTACACCGTGCCGTCCTCGGCCTCGAAGTAGCGTTGGTAGCCGCCGGAGGTGACGGCGAAGCGGTCGGTGAGGGACACCATGGCGGCATAGCCGCTGTCGGCAGGATCCTGAATGCCCACGTTCCACGGTGTGCCGTCGGGCTTACTGCCGCAGACGTAGACGTTGCCGCCCAGCGATACCACGGCGGAGGTGACGCCGTGTGCGCGGAGGATGTCCGCCACCTGCTGGGAGGCGTAGCCCTTGGCGATGCCGCCCAGATCCACGGCACAGCCCGCGTCCAGCGTGACGGCGTCGTCCATGTGGACGTGCTCACCGCCCACCAGCGGCAGCAGCGCGTCGATCTCCTCCTGTGAGGGGACGCGGGGCGCGTCGGAGGTGATGCCCCACAGCGCCACCAGCGGCGCGACGGTCATGTCGAAGGTGCCGCCCGTCTCGTCGGAGAGGGTCAGCGCCCGCTCCAGAAGCGCCCGCGTCTCCGGCTGCACCACCACGGCCTCTCCGGCGTTGAGCCGGCTGACGTCGCTGGTGTCGATGGTGCGGGAGAGGGTGGCCTCCAGCCGGTTGATCTCCCGGGAGGCGGCGGTCAGCGCCTCGTCGGCGCTGTCGCCGTAGGCGGCAAGGGTCATGTAGGTGTCCATGGCGAACAGGGATATCTCCTGCGGCTTCTCTGCGCCGCAGGCGGTGAGTGCCAGCGCCGTCAGACAGGCCAGCAGCAGGCAGGTAAGGCGTTTCACAGCTCCCGCCGCCCTTCCAGCGCCCGCATCAGCGTGGCATCGTCGGCAAATTCCAGATGGCCGCCCACGGGGATGCCGTAGGCCAGCCGCGTGACCTTTACGCCGAAGGGCTTCAGCAGCCGGGCGATATACAGCGCCGTGGCCTCGCCCTCGGTGTCGGGATTGGTGGCCATGATGACCTCCTCGATGCCGCCCTGCGCCACCCGATCCAGCAGGGACTTGATGTGCAGGTCGTCCGGCCCCACATGGTTCATGGGGGACAGCACGCCGTGGAGGACGTGGTAGCGCCCCCGGTACTCCCGGCTGCGCTCAATGGCGATGACGTCCCGGGGGTCTGCCACCACGCAGATGGTGGCGTCGTCCCGCTTGGCGTCGGCGCAGATGGGACACAGACCTCCGGCGGTCAGGTTCTGACACACGGGACACAGGGTAACACTGCGCTTGGCGTCGGTAATGGCGTCGGCAAAGGTCTGCGCCTCCTCGGTGGGCAGGCTCAGCACATGAAACGCCAGGCGCTGGGCGGATTTATAGCCCACGCCGGGCAGCTTGGCAAATTGTTCCACCAGCTTTTCCAGCGGAGCGGGGAAGTATTCCATGGCGTTTACCCTCTCAGTGCGGCGATGGTGGCGGGGATGTCGGCGGCCTTGTACACGGCGGAGCCGGCCACCAGCACGTTGGCGCCGGAGGCGATGCACAGCTTGCAGGTCTGGGTGTCCACACCGCCGTCCACCTCCAGCTCGCAGGCGGGGTTCATGGCGTCGATATAGCCCCGGATGGTCTGCACCTTGGGCATCATGTCGGCCATGAATTTCTGGCCGCCGAAGCCAGGCTCCACGGTCATGACCAGAATCAGCTCCACCTTGTCAATAAAGGGCAGCACGGCGCTGGCAGGAGTCTTGGGCTTCACCACCACACCGGCCTTTTTGCCCTTGGCGTGGATCTTGTCGATGGCGGCGAGGATATTCTCCTCGGTGTCCGCCTCTACATGGCAGGTGATCAGGTCGCCGCCGGCGTCGCAGAACTGCTCCACATAGCGGACGGGGCGGTCGATCATCAGATGGACGTCCAGCGGCAGAGTGGTGGTGGGCCGGATGGACTTCACCACGGGGATGCCGATGGAAATATTGGGTACGAACAGACCGTCCATCACATCCACATGGACGTAATCAGCGGAGGAAATGGCGGCGATGTCGCGGGCCAGATGAGCAAAGTCTGCGGATAGGATGGAGGGGGCGATCTTGATCATGGAGCAACTTCCTTTCGGCCGCACGGCGGGTACCGGGGCGGCATAGTATAAAACGTGCAGGCGGCCGCATATCTGTGCGGAAAGCGCAGCCGGTTTCGCCCGCCAGCGGACTGCCTGCCGTGCGCCCGGACAGAGCCGGCTCTGCCGGCTCGTCCGGAGCGGATACGATATCTATCCTATTATACACGGTGCGGTGTGGGTTTGCAAGGCTGCCGGACGCCCTGTGCAAATTTGTCCAATTTGTGAATTTTCCATAAAGGGGCTTTACCTTTGCGGACTTTTCCTGTAAAATGACGCTTTGAGATAACACGGCAGGGGGACAGTCTTCCGTATGAGCTTTCTGAAAAAAATCGGCAATGCGCTGGCGCGCTTCATGTACGGACGCAACGGCGCGGATCAGTTGGGACTGACCACCATCTGGGCAGTGCTTTTGCTGGATGTGGTCAATATGTTTATCCGGCAGCAGACCGTCCACCTGATCATCAGCTTCCTGTCCACGGTGCTGCTGGTCATCGCGGTCTACCGCGTGTTCTCCCGGAATCTGCAAAAGCGCCGGGCGGAGAACGCCCGCTTTCTGGAGAAGGTGTGGTGGCCGATCAAGCGCCGCGCTGCCGGTAATAAGCAGCAGCGGACGGACAAGGAGCACAAGTATTTCACCTGCCCCAACTGCCGGACGGTGTGCCGCGTGCCGCGGGGCAAGGGAAAGATCGTCATCACCTGCCCCAAGTGCGGCAGCGAGATCCACGGCAAAAGCTGAATAAGTTGACATAAAAGCAGCCCTCCGGCGTGAGCCGGAGGGCTGCTTTTATGCAGTGCTGCGGGGGGATCACAGCACCTTGCTGAGGAAGTCCTGAAGCCGGGGATCCTTGGGGTGATCGAAGATATCGGCGGGAGCGCCTTCCTCCAGGATCCTGCCGTCGGCCATGAATACCACCCGGTCTGCCACTTCCCGGGCAAAGCCCATCTCGTGGGTGACGACGGCCATAGTCATGCCATCCTTGGCCAGATCCCGCATGAGATCCAGCACCTCGCCCACCATCTCCGGATCCAGCGCGGAGGTGGGCTCGTCGAACAGCATGACCTCCGGATCCATGGCCAGTGCCCGGACGATTGCGATCCGCTGCTTCTGACCGCCGGAGAGCATATTGGGATAGGTGTCCGCCTTGTCCGCAAGGCCGATGCGCTCCAGCAGAGCCATGGCCTGCGCCTTGGCCTCTGCGGGGGTCTTCTTTTTCAGAGTGACCGGCGCCATGGTGATATTTTGCAGCACCGTCTTGTGGGGGAACAGGTTGAAGTGCTGGAACACCATGCCCATCTTCTGCCGGTGCAGGTCGATGTTCACCGACTTGCCGGCAAGGTCTGCGCCGTCGAAAAAGATAGCGCCGGAGGTGGGCTGCTCCAGCAGATTCAGGCTGCGCAGCAGCGTGGACTTGCCGGAGCCGGAGGGGCCGATGATGGCCACCACCTCGCCGCGGCGGATGTCCAGATCACAGTCGTTCAGAGCGTGAACAGCGCCGTGGTCGTACTCCTTGACCAGATGCTGCACGGAGATCAGAATATCATTGTTTGTCGCCACGGCGCATCCTCCTTTCAATGGCCTCAATGCCCTTGGAGGCCGGGTAGTTGATGCAGAAATAGACCAGCGCCGCCAGTGTGTAGGGCGCCAGCGAGATGCCGGTGGAGCCGGCGATGGTCTTGGCGGCGAACATCATCTCCGCCATGCCCAGCACCGAGCAGATGGAGGATTCCTTGACCATGGTCACCAGCTCGTTGGCCAGCGCGGGCAGCACGTTCTTGATGGCCTGGGGCAGCACCACCAGACGCATGGACTGCCAGTTGCTCAGACCCAGCGAGCGGGCGGCCTCCATCTGGCCCTTATCCACCGCCAGAATACCGGCGCGGAAGATCTCCGCCACATAGGCCGAGCTGTTCAGCGCCAGCGCCACCACGCCGGGGATGAACCGGCTGATGTCCACGAAGCCGAACAGCGTCAGCCGGGGCAGAGAGATGGCGTAGAACAGGCCGTAGTAGATGATGGACAGCTGCACCAGCATAGGGGTGGAGCGGAACACGGCGATATACGCCCCAGACAGCCACCGGACGGGCTTGACCTTGCTCAGACGCATCAGCGCCAGCAGCAGGGCGGGGATCACCGCCAGCAGCACGGACACCACCGCCAGCAGCAGCGTGTACTCGATGCCGCGGACGAAGGCTGTGCCGTACTTGGGCAGGAAAGAGAAATTAAAGAAATCGGAGGGGCGCATATCCGTGAACAGGCTGCTCCACCACATACGCGGTCAGTCCTTTCTGTACAGGTTTTTCATGCCGGGAGACGCGCGAAAGTGCAAAGTCGCGGACGGCTTTGCACTACGCGCATAGGAAGGGAGTGAGGGGATCAATCAGCGGTAACATTTACGGCCACATCAGCCAGCTTGCCGGCGTCCGCGATGAAGGTCTCCAGCATATTTGCCTCGTTCATCTTGGCGATGGCGGCGTTGATGGCGGGCAGCAGGCCCTTGGGGTCACCCTTGGCCACGGCGACGCAGTAGGGGGTTGCTTCGCCCAGCTCGGCGGAGGCGTCAGCGATGACCAGATCGGGGTTGGAGGCGGCATACTCCTTGGCCACGCCGCCGTCCACCAGAATGGCGTCCACCTTGTCATACACCAGCTCGTTCACCAGATCCAGCACGGATTGCAGGGCCACGGGGGTCACACCCTCCATCTCGTTGACCATGTCCAGCTTGGTGGTGGCGGTCTGTGCGCCCACGGACTTGCCGTTCAGATCGGCCAGCGTCTTGTACTGGTCGGCCTTGTCCGTCTTCACCAGAATGGCGGGGGGTACGTCGGTGTAGTAGGGGTCGGAGAAGTCGGCGTTCTCCAGACGCTCGGGGGTGGCCTCCATGGCCGCCAGCACGATGTCGAAGTCGCCCTTATCCAGAGAGGGCAGCAGGTAATCAAAGCCCATGTTCTCGACCTGAAGGGTCAGGCCCATCTCGTCGGCGATGTACTTGGCCACAGAGACGTCGATGCCGCCGTAGACCATCTCGCCGCTGTCATCGGGGTACATGAACTCAAAGGGGGCGTAGTCGGCGCTGGTGCCAAACACCAGCTCGGTCTTTGCGGTGTCGTTGTCGGTGTTGCCGTCGTTTGCCTTCTCGCCGCAGGCCGCCAGGCTCAGCGCCATGACCAGTGCCAACAGCATTGCGATCATTTTCTTCATGATAGATACTTCCTTTCGTATTCTTATGGTTCTATACCGGGTATCCGGTGGATAGACGGTGTGTGGGAGGTGTTCCCTCCTGATGGTGACTATCATACGCCGAGGGTGTATAAATGTCAAGCGCAAAATGTATAAATTTCCACCGCAAGAACGGATTTTGTACAAATCGACGCGAAATAGATGGGGAACGAGGCGGCAAAAGGGGCGTAATGACGAAAAGCTATGATGCATAACTGAATAAATATACAAATATGCAGTATGAATACATAAAGGCAGACCGGCTTGAGGCCGGTCTGCCTTTAGAGAGGGGGGGGATGAAGAAGACGATTTTAATGTACCGCAGATGCGTCAGCCGTTGATGATACGGCCGGCGAACAGGTATGTACGGGCGTAGTAGCTCTCATACAGGGAGCTGATGATGACACCGCGGCTGCTGCTGGCGTGGATGAACTGTCCGCCGCCCAGATAGATGCCCACATGGCCGATGCCGGAGCCGCTGGTGTTGAAGAACACCAGATCGCCGGGCGCCCGCTCCGCCGTGGTGACGTGGGTGGACAGGGCGTACTGGTCGCTGGCGCCGTGGGGCAGGGAGATGCCGAACTTGGCGAACACCTTCATGGTGAAGCCGGAGCAGTCGATGCCGCTGTAGCTGGTACCGCCGTAGCGGTAGGGGGTGCCGAGATAGGTATAGCTGTGGGTGATGATGTCCTCCGCCAGCGTGCTGGTGGCGTAGGTACCCTCGTAGTCGGCGTAGTGTACCGGCTCGCAGTACTCCGCCATAACATAGCCGGTGGAGGTGCCGTAGGAGACCTTGTACCAGTCACCCTCCACATCCAGCAGATGGGCGGCCTTACCAGCCCAGATGGTACGCAGAGAGGCGGCATCCTGAGACGGCTCCTCCCGCAGCGTCACATAGTTTTCGCAGATGGTCAGAACGCCGTCGTACTCATCGAGGAAGTTCTGCTTTTGCAGCGCCTCCGTCTCACGGATCAGCGCCTGTGCGGCCAGCTCCGTCAGAGACAGGGAGTCCTCGCCGTCCAGAAGGCCGGATTCCTGTGCCAGACGCAGCCCATCGCCGGCCTGCAGTGCGGTGGTGCTGCCGGAGACTACGCCGTTGGCGGCCAGCTTCTCCACAGCGGTGGTATATTCTTGGGGGGTAACGGTGTCGACTGTCGTTTTCGTCTCCGCGCCGGAGGCCATCACGCCGCCGGACAGCACCATGACGGCGGACATGCCGAACGCTGCCAGTTGTTTCAAATACATGGGTATTACCTGCCGATCGTGTTTAGATTCCAAAGGGGGGGATCGAACCCCACGCGCTTTATCATACCACAGGTCTTTCGAAAAAGCTACATAAAAATTACAAATTGGCAACAAAATTTTCAGAACGGTAATAAATTAAGAAAAATGTTGCATGAACTGCACAGTACGATATATAATATTGGCAAAAAATGCGGAGGTGCGGCGCATGGAACCCTTACAGTATGAGGCGCGGGGCTATTTGAAGGAGCCGTTTAGGCTGTTTCATCTGGCGGACGGACAGCGGGAGCGCATTGAATACCACTATCATACGTTCCACAAGATCATCATTCTGCTGGCGGGCAAGGCGGGCTACGCCATCGAAGGCGAGCGGTACGATCTGACGCCGGGGGATTTCGTGCTGGTAGGACGGGGCAGCATCCACCGGCCGGAGGTGGAAGAGGACGCCTTCTATGAGCGGATGATCCTGTACATCTCCCCGGCGTATCTGGCGTCGCTGGGGACGGAGGACTGCGATCTGGAGGCTTGCTTCCGGCAGGCGCAGACGGACTTCCGCTATGTGTACCGCGACGAGGGGGACAGCCGGGTGCGGCCGCTGTTCGAGCTGCTGGCTCGCACCGCCCGCGAGGGTGGCTACGGCGCGGCGCTGCTGGAGCGGGCGGAGTTTCTGGAGCTGATGGTGGAGGTGAACCGGGTCTGCCGCGGCGGTCATCAGGTACAGGCGGCGGCAGGTGACCGGAAGGTGGTAGCGCTGCTGCAATACCTGAACCTGCATCTGACGGAGGAGCTGTCCATCGACCAGTTGGCAGAGCGGTTCTACATCAGCAAGTACCACATGATGCGCCGGTTCCGGCAGGAGACGGGGTATTCCATCCACGGCTACCTGACGGAGAAGCGGCTGCTGCTGGCCCAGCGCCTGCTGGCGCAGGGCGCGTCCCCCTCTGCGGCGGGGGAGCAGGCGGGGTATCAGGACTACTCCACATTTTCCCGCGCCTATAAGAAGCAATTCGGCCACGGGCCGTCGGCGGATGTGGGGCGACAGCACGATTTGCCATAAAATTGGCAATAAATGCGATTTACATTGATAAAAATGCTAATATAATGGAGACCAGTTAGTTCCTGTCAGAATATTTTAGGAGGAGAGCTATGAAGAAATTCCTGAAGAACTACTGGTTTATCCTGTGTATGCTCACCGGCATCGTGGCCGGCTGTCTGGTGGGCGCGTTCGCCCCGGCCTTTGGCGGCAAGATCAAATTCCTGGGTACGCTGTTCATCAATATGATGTTCTGCGTGGTGGTGCCGATGGTGTTCTGCTCCATCGCCTCTGCCATCGCCAATATGAAGAGCGTGAAGCGGGCGGGTAAGATCATGGGCGTGACCGTCGTCACGTTCCTGGTTACCGCCGCCATCGCCGGTGTGCTGATGTATATCGTCTGCCGCATCTTCCCGCTGGTGGACGGACACTACACCATCGTGGAGGGTGAGGTCGGCGATACGCTGGGCTTCGGCGACATGATCGTGAACTTCTTTACCAAGCCGGACTTCACGGAGCTGCTGAGCCGCCGCGCCATCCTGCCACTGATCGTGGCGGCGGTGCTGTTCGGCTTCGGCGTCCAGATGAACGGCGGCCCGGAGACAAAGACGGCACGGCTGCTGGAGGACATTACGGGCTGCATCATGAAGACCGTGAAACTCATCACCTACTACGCGCCCATCGGCTTTTTCGGGTTCTTCGCCGATCTGGTGGCCACCTACGGCCCGGAGCTGGTGAAGGATTACAGCCGCACCCTCATTATCTACTATGTTATGAGCTTTGCCTATATGTTCGTGTTCTTCCCCCTCTACGCCCGGTTCGGCGGCGGCAAGGGCGGCGCGAAGATCATGTTCTCCAAGCTGTTCCGCCCGGCGGCGGTGTCCTTCGGCACCTGCTCGTCTGTGGCCACCATCCCCACCAACATGGAGGTGGCGGAGGAGACGGGCATCAGCAAGGACGTGACGGACATCGTGCTGCCCATGGGCGCCACCATGCACATGGATGGCTCGTCCATGTCCGCTATCATCAAGGTGGCATTCCTGTTCGGCGTGTTCGGGCTGGATTTCTCCACGGATAAGGCGATCCTTGCCATTGTGGTGGCGGTGTTCTCATCCGTGGCCATGAGCGGCATCCCCGGCGGCGGCGGTACCGGCGAGCTGGTGGTCTGCACCATCTTCTTCCCCGACCAGCTGGCCATCGCCTATCCCGTGGCACTGGCCATCGGCAACCTGATAGACCCGCCTGCTACCATGGTCAACGCCGCCGGCGACTATGTGGTGTCCTTTATCGTCTCCCGCTATGTGGACGGCAAGGACTGGCTGCAAAAGAAACTGCACGGCGGGGCAGCGGACTGAGCTTCGCGATGCCTCGATACCGGCGGAGCGCCCCTGTGGGCGCTCCGCCGGTGCTTTTGCCTAAAAAAATAATTGGAAACGGTGGTTTACTTTCGCAGACTAAAATGATACAATATCAGGTAATGCCGGTATCCGGCAGAGGTCCGGAACAACCATGGAAAAGAGGAGAACGCGATATGGTAAGAGCGGCCAAGTCCAAGATCGCCAAGAAGGAAAAGAGCGACCGTCTGTATCAGGCCATCCTGACGCTGGAGACGGAGGAGGAGTGCTACAACTTCTTTCAGGATCTGTGTACCATTTCAGAGCTGCGCAGTATGGAGCAGCGCTACGAGGTGGCCACATTGCTGAACGACGGCATGATCTACAACGACATTCTGGAAAAGACCGGCGCGTCCAGCGCCACCATCAGCCGCGTCAACCGCTCGCTGATCTACGGCAACGGCGGATATGAGAGCGTGCTGGAGAAGATGAAGGAGAAAGAGGGCAAATGAGCTGCTACGAGGCACTGGCATCCTCCTACGATGCACTGACAGAGGATGTGGGTTACGAAAAGCGGGCGGACTTTCTGGAGAAGCTGTTCCGCCGCAGCCGCATCCCGGTGCGGGTGGTGCTGGATCTGGCCTGCGGCACCGGCACCATGACGTGGCTGCTGACGGGCCGGGGCTATGAGCTCATCGGCGTGGACGGCTCCGAGGAGATGCTGGCGGCGGCCATGAGCAAGACCGGGTCGGTACAGGGCGTACCGCCCATCTTTTTGCACCAGTCCATGCCCAAGCTGGATCTGTATGGCACCGTGGACGCGGCGGTCTGCTGCCTGGACAGCCTGAACTATCTCACCGACCCCGCCGATGTGCGCCGTACCTTCCGGCGGCTGCACCTGTTCATCGCCCCCGGCGGCGTGCTGGTGTTCGACGTGAACACCACGGCCAAGCTGGCGGCACTGGACGGGCAGGTATTTCTGGACGAGACGGAGGACACCTACTGCGTGTGGCGCACCGAGTACAGCCGCGGCCTGTGTACCTATTATATGGATATCTTCCAGCGCCGCAGTGACGGCGCGTGGGAACGGCGGGAGGAGCTGCACCGGGAGCGCGCCTATACCGTGGAGGAGCTGACGGCATGGCTCACCGAGGCGGGCTTCGGCGATATACGGGTCTACGGCGACGCCAAGCTGCGCCGTCCCGGCGAAAATGAACAGCGGGTGTATATCTCCTGCATACGAAACTGAGCAAAAGAGGTTGACATAACGTGGAAGATAGAATCGTAAGAGCCATCTCCAGCGATGGTATGGTGCAGGCGGCTGCTATTTACAGCCGGAATCTGACAGAGCGGGCGCGGCAGATCCACAAGACGCTGCCGGTGGCCACGGCGGCGCTGGGCCGCGCACTGGCAGGCGCGTCCATGATGGGCAACGCCCTGAAGGGGCAGGGCGCCAGCCTGACGCTGCAGATCAAGGGCGGCGGGCCGCTGGGTACGGTGCTGGCTGTCAGCGACAGCGAGGGCAACGTCCGGGGCTACGTAACGAACCCGCAGGTGGAGCTGCCCCTCCGGGCGGACGGCAAGCTGGACGTGGGCGGCGCCGTAGGCCATGAGGGTACGCTGACCGTCATCAAGGATCTGCACATGAAGGAGCCCTATGTGGGGACCATCGACCTGCTGGGCGGCGAGGTGGCAGAGGATATCGCCGGGTATTTCGTGGAGTCGGAGCAGATCCCCACGGCCTGCGGTCTGGGCGTGCTGGTGGATCGTGACCAGAGCGTGAAGTCCGCCGGCGGCTACCTCATCCAGCTGATGCCCGGCGCTACGGAGGATACCATCGTCAAGGTGGAGGGCGGCATCATGGCGGCGGGGCCGGTCTCGGCGCTGCTGGAGCAGGATCCCGACCCGGAGCATCTGCTGCGGGCGGTGATGAGCGACTTCGACCTGAAGATCCTGGAGACCCAACCCGTGTCCTATAAGTGCTATTGCAGCCGGGAGCGGGTGGAGCGTGCGCTGATCTCGCTGGGGCGGAAGGAGCTGGAGGAGATGCTCCGCGAGCAGGGCGGCTGCCAGCTGAGCTGCCAGTTCTGCGACACGGTGTATGACTTCTCCAAGGAAGACCTGGAGAGGCTTCTGGCGTCTCTGTAAGAAAAATTGCGAATTTTGAAAATTAGTTATTGACATATCTGGATGGGTTTAGTATAATAACCTACGTCGCTTGAGAAAACGACAGGTACGGGAGCATAGCTCAGCTGGTTAGAGCACCTGCCTTACAAGCAGGGGGTCACTGGTTCGAGTCCAGTTGTTCCCACCATCCAAATGGCCAAGTAGTTCAGTTGGTTAGAACGCCAGCCTGTCACGCTGGAGGTCGAGG
>OHWH01000124.1_pt1 | contig 78299 bp, 64 predicted proteins | sample 1579701 | NCBI WGS metagenome assembly OHWH01 (sample SAMEA3882515, study PRJEB24775) | human gut metagenome | biome: human-associated habitat; feature: intestine environment; material: feces | place: Netherlands | collected 2009/2010 | reverse complement strand
TTCTAAGAGACTTCCCAACCGCTTGATTAAGAAGTCTTTTAGAGCATACAACACCCGCCGCCTGCTTGAAAGCCTTATATTGCTTCACCGCCACATGGTTGGGCTGTTCCTCCTCCAATGCCCGAAAGAGCATATCCAGCGGGCTGCGGTATTGATCGTCCTCCTCCCGCACCTCGGCAAAGTTCATCATGTAGATCAGCATTTCAAAATTCTGTTCCTCCGGGGGCGCTTCGCTGACGAGGTAGAGCATGAGGGCTGAATCCAGCGCGATTTCCGCCTTCTCCCAAAAGGGGTCGTTGCTGGAAGCGTTGCGGGGCGTGGTATTTTTGATGAGGTTATCAATGAGGGTCAGCACGTCTTTTTCGCTGTGAATGTACGAAAAGGGGTTGTATCCGTCGGACTGGCTGGGGTCGATTAGGTTGAACACCCGGACTTCGTAGCCCTGCGCTGCCAACAAAGCGCCTGCCGCGCGCAGCAGCTTTTGCGATAGGTAATCCTTTGAAGTTATCTCCAGATTTTCCCCCGCTTAGCACCGTGCGCGAACCTTTCGATTCACACGGCGCCCCATCAATGTTTACCTATATTCGAGTTTACAGTTGCCAGCCAATAACCGGAACTTATTGAGTTTCACCATGTTCAGCTTACGGTTCTTCAGCTTTTCAAGATATTTGCGGATGATTACCGGGTCAGTTGCGTGAACGAGTTTATGCACATCTCCCGTTACCAGCGCCAGATTGGAGTAGTTGTCTTTTCCACCGCTGGTTTTGGGCGTAATGTGGTGGACTTCCATTTCACCTAATAGCAGAGGCTCTTTACAGATTGCACACTTGCCACGCTGAGCGACATAAAGGGAGATGCGGTTATCGTTCAGCTCGGTGCTTTGCCCCTGTATCGGGTGCTCCATGAGCTTTTGCAGGGTTATAGGATTAACCGCCTTTTGCAGCTCATGGATTTTAGCCCGTCCTTTTTCAGAGTAATTGCAAATATCCGTGGAAAAACACATCGGAGGTGTGGTCTTTACTCCGTTGATTGGAAAGAGTGCCAACCCCGCCACATTAAATATTTTCCCTGTAAAATCACCATAGAATTGCTGAAATGCCTGGCTTCGCAGGCCGGTTTTGCTGCGATGACTTTTTGTTCTGCATAAAAGTGTCTTTCTGACATCAAAGGCGATTCGGTCAAAGTCGAGATATACGTTGGTTGCGATTTTGTAGTATTCATGCAGGCCCAACACCATAGCGTTAAACTGCATAACGCTCCATTGGTTCGGCTCTCTGCCGATTCGACCAATGGCCTCTCGTATGTTTTCTCTACACTTTTTCTGTGCCTTGTCTGCCATGTGTGATTTCAACACCCATTTTCCGCTCTTTGGGCGGAGCTTCAATTTGAAACCGAGGAAGTCTGAATATCCCTTTTTCAGATTGACGATTTTGGATTTCTCCGGGCTGACCTCCAATTTTAAGCGTTCAACTAACCAGTGTTTGGTCGCTTCAAACAGCTTCTCGGCATCAGAACGTGTTTTGCAAAAGAGTTTAAAGTCATCCGCATAGCGAACGATAAAAACCTTTTTCATTTTGCTCGTTCTTTGCAGATTGCTATATCGGGATGTTTCCATAGAATACTTTGTTTTTGTTGGAAATGTCTCCCATTGACTGGAAATCCACCAATCCAATTCATTCAATACCACGTTTGCCAGCAATGGGCTTAAGATGCCGCCCTGTGGCACACCCCTTGTCGGGATGCCCTCTCTCTGAATGGGTGCTTTCAGCATTTTGGACAAAACACATAGTAGCCGTTTGTCCTGTATGCCCAGCGTCCAGAGCTGCTTCAGCAGTTTCCCGTGGTCTACATTGTCGAAGAATCCTTTAATGTCAACATCGACTACATAGCGGTATTTTGAGATATTCACAAGAAACATCGCCCTTGCTACCGCATGATGGGCGCTCCGATTGGGACGGAAGCCATAGCTGTGTTTGTGGAACCTTGCTTCACAGATGGGCTCCAACACTTGCTTAATACATTGCTGGATCATGCGGTCTTCCATGGTGGGGATACCCAGCGGGCGCATACGTCCATCCGGTTTTGGAATTTCAACACGGCGTACTGCGTGAGGATGAAAATTTTGCAGCCGCGTCCGCACGTAGGCAACCAGTTCCTCCGGTCGTTTTTCGCCCATTTCAACAATCGTGGTCGAGTTTACACCTTTGGTCTTACTGCCCTTGTTCTTCTTGATGGCACGATAGGCCAGCAGGATATTTTGCTCGCTGATAATCAACTCCATCAAGTGTGTAAAGACTTCGCTGTGCTGACTTTTCTCGTATAAATCGTCAAATAATTCTTGGGTGTTATAATACTCGTTATTTCTGAGTGATTGCTTTTTCTTTGGTTGATTGACTGCCATAAGTCGGCTTGCTCCATTTCCTTGAAGTTCGCCTCTCTTAGTCATACTCGAACCTTATGCAGAATGATTTTGTTCATTTGAACTGTAAATTCGATTTATTGTAAAACACTGACTGGCGGCTATCCCTCCACGGCTTTATTGACTCCGCTTCATTGGTACTATGCCGCCACATTCACCAGCGCAAGGCAGGTTGTATCCGAAGATTTTTCCCTGCCGCCGCTTCACAGAGGTCAAGCTCTCCGCGTCGCTGGCTTACCACGTTCCGATTACCCTATCCTTATTCGGCATCCGTAGGTCTTCTCTATAAGCCTGTCTGCTTGCCGCCGCCTGTAACGGCGCAGGGACTTTCATAAAGGCAGAGTTTTACTCATCCCCACAGACCTCACACGATGGTGAGATTGGCCGGTTAGACCAATACCCGATTTAGACCTGTACAATCGAGAATACGTCTCCGCCATGTTGTTGCATAGCGGATTCTAACCATAGATGCTTACTTGGACTCCCGGCCTATCACGCACTCGACCACCTCTGGTTCGCTGTTCCTGTACCGCTTTCGCGTCTTTAGGGTACGCTCTCAGCCGACTTCACCGAGCTTATGACGCTTTGGCACTTGGCTGCCGCCACGCCATTCGGAGTATTAGAGCAGGCGTTTCCGGGCGTTACCCCGTCATTCCACCTGTCGGATAATCAGTTCTATGAAACCATATTTTTTTCAGAAGCTCCTTTCGTTCTTCATTTCTTTTGGCTCCACGCCTAACCTTTTCAGTTAGGAACGTGTCGCACCGCCTTTGGGATCTGTGACAAGATAGGAGCAATTCGCACTGTAAATATTGGGCTTGCAGAAGAAACGGGTCTTGCCGGAACCGGAACCGCCCACTACCAGAACATTCATGTTGCGCTGGGTGATATAGCCGTCCATGCCCAGCCGGACGCGCTGGGTCAGAATGATGTTGGCGTCCTTATGCCGGTGATCCATATACTTCCGGTTCAGTTCCTTGGGATTGCCCCATTTAGCGCTGCCGTATTCCTCGCCCGGTCGCCGGTTCTCCCGGCTGGAGTAGTAGAGCGCAATGCCGCAGCCGTAGAACAGCAGACCCACAAGCATGAATTTCAGTGTGTGAGCTGTCCAGCCAATGGCAAAGGGGCGCTCCAGCACTTGGCTGAAACGCCCCATCCATTGAAAGAGGTTCATACCGTCCTCGTAGGCATAGGCAGCGATTGCCGCCAGCCAGAGAACCAATGGGGAAAGCGCCGCCCACACAGGGGCGGCGCTGCGAAAGTCATTCTGCCGCAAGGCTTAATACCCCGTTTTGGGCAGCTTCACCGTTGTTTTGGTGTAGACGGTAGTGAGCCAGCGGGACACCGCCTGAATCCACTGCCCATTGTAAAGGCCACCCACATCTGCCACATTCACAATGCCGGAGTTGTTGGCAAGACCGCTGCGGGCAGTGGCGTAGATATAAGGCGTTTCTACCTGTGCAAAGCCCGCCTTTACATTTCCGAACACGAACATGACTTCGGTAACACGCTCATTGGCGGCAAGGCCGAGGACAGCGGGGCGGGCGTCCAATACGTAAACCTTGCTTGTACTCAGGTTGTCCGCCAAAGTGCGGTAGTCCCCGGAGAGGTTGGTCTTATAGACCACCTTGTAGGAAAGCGGCTGATTGTAGCTGCCGGTAACGATTTTGCTCAGCGTCACCTGCGCGGGAAGCTGATCGCGCCAATAGAAGGAGTCGAGGGCAACGTTGGAGCTGTTCTTGATCTGTGAGAACACGTAGCGGATCGGCTGACCGGGGACAGCCTGCACAGGGCCAGTTTTCTTAATGGATACGCCGGTGGAAACGCTGGTATTCTGCACTTCAAAGGTGACGATCTGTCCGTTGAATTCCAGATAGGCGGTCATCACTGTGGGGTTGATGGAGTAATTCGCAGGCGCTTTGATTTCCCGGATGGTATAGCGGGACAGCGGCAGCGTCTTGGAAATGGCGCGTCCGTTGCGGTCGGACTTGATGGTGTCCACCACATTACCCGCTTTGTCGTAGATCTCAAACACTGCGCCCTCCAGCAGCGTCCCGGCAGGCAGGCCATTGGTGGCGTTATCGTCTGCGGATTTCTTGATGATCTGGATCTGGCCGCACTCCGCGGTATTGCTCCACTCGATTTCTGTGGTAGAGCCGTAACGGACATAGATCGTTTTCAGTTCAGGATCAAGCACATAACCGGGGGCGGCTTTGATCTCACGCAGATAATAGCGGCCATCGGCCAGTCCCTCATCGGCGTAGATGTAACCGTCCTGATCGGTCACATACTCCCCGATGGGATTGCGATTGCTGTCGTAAAGCAGAAACACTGCGCCGTAAATGCCCTTGCCCGTGGCCTTGTCCACCTTGTGGAGCAAAATACGCGAGGATTTATGATTGGTGATCTCCAGCGTGGCCGTCTGACCGTCCTTGACTTCAATACGGTGGGGCGTGGTATCCAGCAGGTAGCCGGACGCAGCTTCCAATTCCGTCACAGTGTACCAGCCGCTTTCGGCTTTGGGGAGATAGATGACGCCGTCGCTGTCCGTTGTGTAGGTGCCGATGATCTCACCATTCATCTTGCGGATCTCGAACTTGACCCCAGCGATACGCTTTCCACTGTCTTTGTCGCTCTTGATGATCTGCAACCCGCCCACAGGCGTGTTGTAAAAATAAAGCGTCTGCGTGTCGTTGGGATTGACCACAACAGTCTGCGTGCGAGTGTTTTCATCAATGGTGTAACCGGGGATCGATTTCACCTCCGTCGCTACTATGGTGCCGGAGATGCCGGAAATGGTGATTTTGCCCTCCTTATCCGTCCGGTACAGGCCGGTGGAGGACAGTGTGCCGCCCTCGGCATCTACATACGAGCCATCTGCGTAGGTAATCTTAAACTCGACACCTTCCAGCGGCTCCTTTGTAACGGAGTCCTGCTTTACGATGATGAGATTGCCCTTGGGCTGATTCCTAAATTCAAGCGTAGTGACTTCGTCGGATTTGACCTTGACGGTCTGCGGGGTATCGTCAAGAATGTACCCCGCCTTCGCACGGGTTTCCTTGATGATAAGCGTCGTACCAGGTGCAACATCCGTAATCGTGAACGCACCTGCACTGTCCGTCACGAACTTGCCATTGGCGTTGCCGATGAGGTTCCCGGCAGAATCCGTGACGAGAAACTCTACATCGGAGATAGGTTCATTTGTTACAGAGTCGACTTTTTTCACCAAAACGCCGCCCTTGGGTTGATTGCGAAATTCCAACGTCATGACAGAGTTTCGTTTGATCTTGATGCTCTGCGGGGTGTCATCCAGAATGTAGCCGTCTTTTGCCCGCACCTCACGGGCGATGACTGTCATGCCGGGTGTCAGGCCGTCAATGCGGATGGTGCCCGCGCTATCGGTCACATACTTTCCGTTGGCGTTGCCGATCACGCTGCCATCCGAATCGATGATGAAGAACTCTACATCGGAAATAGGAGCGCCGGTCACGGCATCCTTTTTGACGATGAGGAGGGAACCCATTTTATCATTGCCGAAGGTCACGGTGATCACGTCCTGATCCTTGCCGGAGAGATAAACGGTTTCCGTGGCGTCGGTGATCACATACCCATCCGGCGCGGAGATCTCCTCGCAGACATAAGTGCCTGCCTTGAGGCCGGTTGCAACGATGGTGCCATTGCTGGATGTTTTGTACTCGCCAACCACAGTGCCGCCTGTACCGGAGGTGCCGCCAAGGTAGCGGATGCGGAACCATGCACCCTCCAACGGCTGACCACTCTCGCTGTCCACCTTGCGGATGATGATGGCGGAAAGGGGCGTGTTCTCAAAGGTCAGGACTTTGCTCTCACCACCGGCAATGAAGCATTCCTGCGTGGCAGGCTCCTTGATGGCGTACCCGGACGCCGGTTCCAATTCCGTTACTTTGTACCAGCCATCCTTGATCTCGGGGAGGATGATTTTTCCGCTTGCGTCAGAAAAGTAGGTGCCGAGGTCGTTGAGCTCGCCGGTGTCGGTATGGTTGCTGGCATACCAGATCTGGAACTTGGCACCCTTGACGGGATCACCGGTGACGCTGTCTACCTTGCGGATCTCCAAGCTGGGCTTGAGGGCGTTGAAGAAGGTGACGGTAGAGGTTTCGCCGGGCTTCAATGCCACTTCCTGCGGGATGGGGCAGAGAATGACATGGCCGGGAACATTGATCTCCGTTACTTTGAATGTGCCAACAGGAACAGAGTCGAGGAAGATGCGGCCATGGTTATCGGTCGTGGCGCTGGTGGAGAAGTTGCCGTCGATCTGCTCGATGCGGTAGGTCACGCCCTCGATAGGCTCTCCGTTGGCGATGTTCTTCTTGACAATTTCAAGACCGGGCTTTTCATAGTCAACGAAAGTGACCTCGGAGGTTTTGCCGGGGCGCAGCGCCACGGTCTGCTCGGTATTGGTTACGATGTACGGCTCGGGAACGGATTCCTCACACACAACATAGACACCGGCAGGAATGGCCGAGAGCGTTGCGGAGCCGTCCGTCCCGGTCGTGACGGAGGTGGAATAGCTGCCGGTAACGGACTTAATGGAAAACACCGTGCCGGCAATCGGTTTGCCGCTCATGGCGTCCCGCTTGATGATCTTCATATCGGGCTTTTCGTAGTTGACCGCCGCAACAGTGTATTCGCGGTCACCCTCAGTTACATCTACGTACACGCTCTTCGGTGTGGAATCAACACAGAAGCCGTCCGGTGCAGCGGTTTCCACGAAGCTCCAAAGGCCGGTGGCGGCGTTCTCAACATAGATCTCACCCTGCGCATTGGTAATGTCGCTGCCGACGATCTGCCCGTTGAAATAGATGCTGAAACGTGCACCGGCGAGACCGGTTGTGGTTCCACCAGCAGTTTTTTTCAGCACGATCTTGCCAACGCCTGCAGGCGGTGCAGGTTCTTCTCCGCCGCCTCCGGGCTTATCCTGAGTGACCAGTTTGCGGGGACCATAATAATTGAAGAATGACTGATTTTTGCGGTTACTGGAAATTGCGTATACCGCCCATTTTGCACTCTGGTCCTCCACAATGGATGCAGACTTACCCTGTGCAGTGTACTCTTCAATCTGGCGCTGGAACTCGGCGTCCTCCTGTGCTTTCTGCTCCAAAAGCCAGTCGATGAGGCTCAGATACAGATCATAGGTGTCAGCGTTGGCGTAGCCGCCCGCGTCGCCGTCTCCACCGGGCTCGCCTTTATAGCTTTGGTGATCCCACACATACGTCTGCACGGCCATAAAAAGCTGGCCAACATTGGATGCCTTGCAGTCGTTGAGGTAGGTCATCATCCACTTGACGTTCTCGACGGTCGCGGCGTCCATCTCACTGAGGCCGCTGTTCGTAACAGCCGACTGCAATACCGCGTCTGCGTCCGCGCCGGTGCCAGATGTCCAAGTAAATGAATTCAGGTACGATGCGGTGGCGTAGTGATAGCCAAGTCCGCTATCCATGCAGTACACGAGCTTACCGTCCACCAGCGGAGGGCGGTAGCTGTACGGGGTTCCGTTGGCAAGCAGGCGTGTGCTCCAATATGCCTGATTGGTGGTAATTTTGAGGCCTGAACCGCTGTGCGATGCGGCCAACGCTGCAGTCGGCAGCAGACTCAAGATCGTCACCAGCGTCAAAAGCAGTGACAACAAGCGATGTTTAATTGACTTCATGTCTTTCTCCTTTCCAAAAAGCGCAATAAAAAGAGCAGATCATGGCGACCTGCTCTTGCGTGAGAGTTGATGATTTATTTGTTCGCGGGGGTATCCACCCAAGTGATGGAATAGCCATCGTAGAGGAAAAGCTGGACACAGTACCAGCACGGGTCACCAGTATCATTGACACCTCTTGCCAGCCCGACACCGATCTCTGACAGCCTCGGATTGACCATGTTCTTATGATGAACCGTTGAGGCATACCAATCCGCTACTACTCGTTCAGTAAGTGTTTGGTTGGACGTTGTCCAATCTGCGATGCGATGGATATTTTCGGCCATGTAAGGACAATCCGTGACGGTATTGAATTTTCTGCCATCCGGCCTTGTGTGCGAATAGACGGTATGCGTAGCCATCTCGTCGGCTCGTACCTGCGCCGCCTGCATGAGCCTGTTGTTGACGCGCAGCGCAGCAACGCCATTTTCGCGCCGCAGCGCATTGGTGCGGTCCACAATATCCTGTTTCATGGCATCCACATCATCGGCAGGCGTCGTAGCCTCCGGCTGTGAAGCAGGTCCGCTGGTCTCCGCTTTCGCCGGTGCGATGCCGGTGTAGGGCTTGCCGCTCTCTACCTGCACACATTTGGCATCGCCGTCCCAATAAACCTCGAAACCAACAGCCTTGCCGATGTCCCGAAGCCGCACATAGTTGCTGCCGTTGATGACATAGGCTTCCATCTGCGCTTCTTTTCCATCTACGACAATGCGATGGTGACTGCGCTCTGCCATGATCCCGGCAGCATACGCCGTGGTGGTGACGCCAGCCAACAGCAGGCAGGTAAGAAAACCGGCTGCAAAACTTCCTCGCTTCATGGTGTGTACCTCCATATCCTTTGATGGCTTCATGGTATCGCGGATACCGCCGTGTGTCAAAAAATCCGCCCTGATTTTTCAGAGCGGATTTTTAGTTACACTTCGCTGAGCAGGAAGTCCAGCGCCTTTACGATTTTGATACCGTCCACGTCGTGGATGAGGTCACAGTCCATGGCAATCACGATCTTCTCGTAATTGTCCTGCACAGCTTGTAGCGGTGCAAGCTCCCGTGCGCGGGTTTCGGGGGCGTTCATGTTGTCAGTGACTTGGATATACTTTTTCTCATTCATCTTTGTTGCGATGAAGTCGATCTCCTTTTCACCGACCTTGCCGATAGCCACCTCATAACCACGCCGCAGCAGTTCAAAATAAACGATGTTTTCCAGAATGTGTCCCACATCGCCGCCCCGGTTTCCTAACAGATAGGTGCGGAGGCCGGGATCGACGATATAGTATTTGCCCAACGTCCGCAAGTAGTCCTTTCCCTTGATGTCAAACCGCTTGACCTCATAAAAGATATAGGACTCCAACAGTGCATCAATGTAGGCAGAGATGGTCTGCACCGCAGGCTTGGTCTTTCTGCCATCGTCCAGCAGGCCCTCGCTGACAAGGGTGCGCCCGATGGACGCAGCCGAGGTGTTGTTGCCGATGTTATCAGCCAGAAACAGGATAATTTTGCGGAGCAGCAGCGCGTCGGTAACGGCCCGCTGTTCTTTCCGTTTGCCGCGTTCCAGAATATCCCGCACAACAACAGCGGAATAAATGCCGTCCAGCAGCATATTGGCGCGCTCCTGATCCAGCTCCACCTCGGCCAGCGCCGGCATACCGCCAAACTGTGCGTAGGCTTCAAACAGGTCGCGCAGCTCATACGCTTCGCCGTCTTTTCCCTTGGCGCGCTGTTTCATAGTGCCGTTAGGGGCTTTGTACTCCTCCAGCAAATAGCCGTGGAAGTCCAAAAACTCACGGAAGGACAGCGGCAGCATCTTGATCTCCACATAGCGTCCGGACAGATACGTGGACAGTTCGGAGGACAGCAGGTAGGCGTTGGAGCCGGTCACATAAATGTCGCAATCCAGATCCACGCGGAAGGAATTCACGGCATCCTGCCAGTCCCGAACCTTCTGCACCTCGTCCAAAAAGAGGTAGAGTCGCTTGCCCTTGGATTCGCGTTCCGTCACATACTGATAGAGGCTCTTGCTGTCCATATCGGCAAACTGCATGGACTCAAAGTTCATCGAGAGGATCTGTTCCTCCATGACGCCTTGTTCCCGCAGATGTGCCATCATCAATTTCAGCAGGCTGGATTTGCCGCAGCGCCGGATTCCGGTCACGACCTTGATGACCTCCATATCCTGAACGGAAATGAGCTTATCAAGGTACTGCGATCTGTTTTTTAACTCCATGATTCTGTCACCACCTTTGTCAGCCATTATATCACCCCCTTTGCGTCAAGTAAAGTTTTTAACATCAATGTGAATAACTTTTTTCTTGTCGAAATTATTCACATCAATACTACTTCTGTCGAGCCTGCACACACCAGCGGTAATCCGGCTGATTCATCACGCAGGTGACAAGGGTGATGATGTTCTCCGTGCTGTCGTTTAGGACGCTGGTATCGTCCACGCCGATCTTACTGACAGAGTACACTTCATAGCTGCGGGTGCCGAGCTGGGTGGTCAGCTTGATGGTGTCCCCAATGTCAAGGGTGTGAATTTTGCCAAAGTGATTATTCACGCCGCGATTGTGGCCCGCAATCGCCACATTACCTTCCCAAATGGAGGTGCTGGCAAAATGTCCTGCGCCCTTGCGGAGCGCGTCCGCGTCCGTCCCCTGATACACCTTGACAGACAGACCGAGGGTGGGGATTTTCAGTGTACCGAGGTAGCCGCCGCTGTAATAGAGGTCTTTCGTGACTGCCGTGTACTTGCTCTGCGTGTAGGAGCCGGTGTTTCCGCCGGTGCTGCCGGAAGTAAAGGGCGGCAGGACGGTCACACCGCCTGTGCCGCTGATTGTTCCCGCGACTGAACCGCTCACAAGGTTTGGTGTCAGCAGTTCCCCGGCATTCAGCGTATAAGAGGTAGGCGAGCCAAAAGCAGGCGGGATGTAGGCGGCGTTTTTGCTGCGGTCGGTGTTTGCAGGCTTATCCATCGTGACATAAATGGTATCGTCCGAAGTGGGGCGTCCGAACAGCCCTGCGTCCGGACCGTCAAAGTGATACTCCAATGCCGATGCAGGCATGGAAAAAGCCGCCAGCATACAGCAGGCGGCCAGCAGCGTAGTCAGATATTTTTTCATGTGGCGTACCCTCTTTTCTTATTGATGTAGTGCTTGTAGCCTTTGTAACCAGCGTAGCCACAGCCGCCCAGCGCCGCAGCGCCCACGGGGAGCAGCAGCCACAGCCAGTTAAAATCAACGCCGCTCTTTGCCGATGCCGCAGCGCCGACGCTGGAAAAGACTGCGGTGTAGACCACTGTATCACAGCTTGTGCGGGTGACGTCACCCTTATAGTCTGCCGTGACGGTGTAGCCGGTGGCGTATTTGCTGGTGGCAGTTCCGGTGTAGCTTGCCACGGCGGTGTAACGAATGGGAATGTCATAGCCGTCCGTGGGATCGACTGCCGCCTCCTGCCAGCTCACATCGGCAAGGGTCAGGGTGCGGCCATTTTCGTTCACGGACTTGGGAACAAGGGACACATCCGCGTCGGACAGATTGGGATAGGTGCGCTCTGCTGTCACCGTGCGGCTGCTGGTCCCATAGCCCGCGGCCTCCACCTGAATGGTAGTATGGTCAAGGGACAGGACGCCCTCATAGCCGTCCTCGGTCTCGACCTCCAGCTTCGGCTCCAGCATTTTCAGAATTTCCGCCATGTCCTTGGTCTTGCTCTCCAGCGTGACCACCTCGATGTGCTCTCGCGTGTCCGTTTCTGTCTGGTCATTTTTCAGCAAATCAAGGAGCGTATAGGTGCGGCCCTCGCGCTCAAAGTCAGCGGTGGGAATCGTGGCGGGATCGTCCTTTGCGGTCAGGTAGTAGACCTTTTCTAATCGGTACACACCGTTTTCCTCGCTGGCTCTGACCTCGGCGGGATAGGCGGAAATGCCGGGGAGTGTATCTGCGGCAGAGATCATTGTGGATACCGTATCGGCTTCTGTCATGGGCTCTGCGGCCAGCGCCGCGACGCTCATGCTGCACAGCATCAGCGCCGTGCAGAGTGCAAACGCAAGTTTCTTTTTCACATTACGCCTCCCTTTCTTAACGAACGGGCCGGTTCTGCTCCGGCTGCTTGCGCTCCTGCGGAGAGATCTCACGCTGAATGTCATTTTGCAGCTTACGGAAATACTTTTGCAGGCTGTCCACCACGCCGCGGCGATCTTGCACCTCCATACCGTCAAACACCTGCCCCACGCGGCTCACATCGGGCTGCGGGGTCTCCACGCCGAAATTGCGACAGAGCATATAGCTGACGCTCTCGGCGTCCATGGCGCAGTCCTCACGGGTATAGTAGGGATAGCGCCCGTGGTCATGGATACCAGCGTGGACGATCTCGCGGGAGAGCGCCGCAAAGATTTTGCTGTCGATCAGGCGGCTGGATACCGTAATGCTCTGCGTTTTAGGATCATAAACGGCGTCCTGGTACATGGTGCTGCTGGTGACCACGGGAACGGGGGAGCTGTCCAGCAATCGGCGCAGGGCGGCGTCCATTTCCGGTGTATTGTCTTTCAGGCTCAGCGCCGGAACACCGGCCTTGCCGTGGGTCTGCGTCACATCAAAAACGCGCCCGATCTTATAGCCGTGATACTCCCTTCCGTCCTTCACGTAGGTATCCGACACGCGGATCTTCATGCCGTTCTCATCACGATTGACGCTGCGCCCCAGCCGGTTCCACACCTCCAGACTGTTGATGTAGGTGATCTCCGGGTTCTGCGCCATCGCCAGCATCACATTGGACGCGCTGTATCGCGGGTTGATGGCCTGCGTATCCAAATAGTGGAGGTATGCGCCGGGTTCGCTGGTGACGCGCATGACAGCATCGTCGGAAAGCTGTCCCAATTCCTCGCGCTCCGCTGTTTTCTTTGCCTTCCAGTCCTCGTCGCGCTGCTGCTTCTGCTGGATCAAATCGTCTAACTTTGCCATGTTCGTTTCTCCTTTTCAAAATCAATTTATTCCCGCGTGGGCATAGCCTTTTGAATGGCTTCCCGCACGGTATCCTTGTTGGGTGCCGTGCCATCCCGTTCTGCCGCGGCTTGCAGCGCCATCAGGCGGCTGCGGACAGAGGGGCGGGCATCAACTTTCTCCGCAGCCGGTTCCGTAGACGCTCTCGCACCAGTCCCGCGCGCCTTCGAGCTGCTCTCGGACGGAGCGCGGGCGTTCTCTTTTTTTGCGGCAGTATCCTCCTTCACCGGGGCGGGATATCCCATGCGTTCAAAAATGCGGTTGATCTGCTTGGCGTCTCTTGCCTTCGCCATGATCTCCACCGTCCCGGTCTTTTCCACCTTATTGACGATGGGATAAAACAGGACGCCGTAGCGTTTGGCTTCCATCTGAAAGCCCTTCAAGTCCTCCTGCTTGACGGAAAAGATCGTCAGCTCCTCGCCGTCGTGGATCAGGCGCTTGAGGTTGGTTTTACCGGCGAGCTTCTGATTGTCGTTGGCAAGGGCAATCAACAGGGCGGCGAGGTTTTTCGCCCCCAGCCCCGCCAGCTTGACGGCGCTCTCGGTGATCTGGATGCCCTCGCGCACCATCAGGTCAGCGGTTTCACCGTTGGTACTCATGCTCGTGTTCCTCCTTGTTCTTTAGATTTTTCTGCCGTTCAGCCTGCGCCTGCTGGCACTGCTGGGATACCCTCGGAATGTCTGCCTGTATCCTGCGGCACAGACGCAGCTCCCCGCGCTTTTCACGCAGGGTGGCAGTCTGCTGTTGGATCTCCGCGCTGTACTTGGCTTGTGCTTCTTCATCGTTGGTATTCCTCCTTTCCTGATAAAGTGGTTTTCTCTGTTCCTCCAGCAAGCGGATGTCCCACTCCAGCACGCGGATACGCTGCTCCAGCTCCGCTTCGGTAGTGATTCCGCTTGATAAAAGGTATTTGAATTGCTGCTCATACCGCTCCAAATGAATGACCTCCCGCTTGACGGAGAAGGGTAGCTTGGGCGGCAGCTTTTTCCGCCTTCCCCCACGCAGCAGGTAGAGGTAGCGGAGATAGAGCGCATGAAAGCCGGTGATTTTCTTTTTTCGGACGGTGGCCAGCTTGCCCTTCACGCGGTAATGCTTGACGGCATGGGTGACGGTCGGCGGGGTCATGCCGCTGTGCCGCTGGCGGGAGAGCCGCAGCAGAATATCCGCTTCGGTGTAGCCCTCGCCCAGACTGTCCAGGCGGATCGCCCGCTTTGCGCCGGGGGGCTTGACCGTGGTGTATTTCCGATTGGGGCTGCGGCGTACCTCGTAACCGTTCTTTCGCAGCAGCATGAGAAAGGAATCGTAGGTGTAGGCTTGCCCAATGATCGTGTCAATGTCGGCGCGGATCACGCCGCGCACGGTGGGCTTGCCGCCCTGCTCCGCTTTCCACTCGGCGTAATGCTTGCCCTTGCCCTGCGAGGCGATGACGGATAAATCATTCTCCCGGCATAGCTCGTCCGACGTACCGCGCACATCGTTGTAATAACTCTCCGGGCTGGAATGGTATTTCTGCCCGTCTATACAGGACACAGAATTGACCACCAGATGATTATGCAGGTGGTGCTTATTCAAATGGGTGCTGATAACGACCTCATACCGTTTTCCAAACAACCGCTTGGCAAATTCCAGCCCGACAGCGTGTGCCTGCTCTGGTGTAACCTCCCCCGGCTGAAAGGACTGGATAAAGTGATAGCCGAGGACGCCGCCCATTTTGCCAAACTGCTGTTTGGTTTCCATCATTTCAGAAAGAGCGGTGTCCACGCTGCTGCAATTTAACACAGACGTGAAAAAGAATTGCTCCGTCTTTTCGGGATTAGAGATATAGGTGATGCTGGACGCCAGCGAGGTCTTTTCTCCGTCTGTGATGTAACGCACACGCTTGTCCAACCTTGCGCGGATGGCAAATACTTTTGTGTATGCCACTATCCTCGCTTCACCGCCCTCCACAATGCCGCCTGCATTTCCATGATGCTTTGAATATCCTCCTTGCGGACATAGCCGGAGGCATTGGCGACTTTAGCGATTTGGTTGATATTCGTGCCGATGCCGGAAAGCTGACGCAGCAGCTCCGGCAGTTCATCAGGCGGGCGGGGATGCAGGTTCACGCCCATGATAAGCCGCCGGATCGCAGGCTCCATTTTCAAGCCGCTGTCCTTGGAAAGCTGCTTGACATGGGCATATTCATCAGCGGTCAGGCGAATGGTGATCTGCTTGACATTGTTGCGTTTCATAGAGCTTCCTTTCCTGTTGGAGTGGGGATATTAAGGGGTTTACCCCTTAACAAGCGCATTTTGATGTCAAAATGCTATGCTTGCAAGGACAACGCAGCCGCAGGCCGCGCTGTCCTTCTGACCAGCCGAAAAAGAAAATCAGCGTGCGTCACCGCCACGGGTTCTTACCCTGCCGCTGATCCCTTTCACAAGCCGGAGCTGGTCGTTGTAGTCCTTTCCACTGCGAGGCGGGTTGTCGATGACCTCATACTCGGAAAGTCTCTTTTGAATGGCCGCAGACGCCGCCCGTCCCGGCCCGTCGTTATCCAGGCACAGCACGATCCGCGCCACGCCATGGTTGTCCTTCAGGTATTGCTCCAACGCTACGGGGGATCGGATGGAGCCATCCTTCCGTGGCTGATAGATGCCGGAGAGGGACAGCGTATTGGCGGCGCGCCAATCCTGCCCGCGCAGCTTCAGCAGCGTCAGGTAAGAAAGGGCGTCTATGGCAGATTCAAACACGCAAAGGGTTTTGCCACCGACGCGGAGGGGAACGGCAAAGGAAAACCGCTTATCGCTGCCGGGGACTTCACCGGCGAAGGTGGTTTCTGAGAGCGTCCCACGTAGTGCGCCGTAGGTGGGCTTGTCATGTTTGTAGCCCACAAATACGCAGTTATGATGCTCGGCGTCCTCATAGAGCTGCCCATGCTTGATGCAGTGATTGATGATCTCCGCGTCAATGCCGCGGCTCCGCAGATATGCAAAAACACGCCGGTTGTCGGCGTGTTTGGGTGGGAGGGTAAATTCAGTTTTCGGAAGCGGTTCGGTTGGCTCTGATTTGTGCGGCGCATGGGGCGGTTCTCCGAGAATGCGCTGCACGGCATCCAGAAAGGAAAGTCCCTCCACGCGGGTCAAATAGTCCAGCGCAGTTGTGCCGCCGATATTCCGCGACCACCAGCACCATTTTCCGTTGGAGATTTTTAGGCTGTCGTGGGTGCGGGTGGCATAGGTATCTCCGCCGATATGCACCAGCTCCTCCGGCTCAAACCGCCGCAGGTAGGTCAATAGGTCCATCTCGCGGGCGGCAGCGATCTGTTCCTTAGATAGGTAGGGCGTGATGCTCACCTCCTTGGGGCATGAGAAAAGCGCAAGCATTTTGCTTGCGCTTTCCATAAAATTATTCAGTTACTTCGGAGCAGAGCCGGTGCGAATGACGGGAAACTGCTTGACTTTTTTGCCGACGATTCGGCGCTCCAGCGCAAAAACCATATCGGGTGTCCGTTCAAAATAGCCGATGTCCTTTTTCCAGCTCATCCCACATCTGCAATGTTGCAGGCCCGGAAACTGCTGCTTCATTTTCCTGCCGCAGTTTGGGCAGGCTTTATTGCTGGCTCCCATCCGCATCCTCCTTAGACGCCTCTTTAGGAAGGACATCCTTAAGGTAGATCTTTACCTCACGATAGACTGCATCGAATGGCGGCTTGTTGACGCCGCCTGCAAAACGAAACTTATCGTAAGAATGCCGCAAATCTTCTTTCCTTTGCAGGAATCCTTGAAAATCTCCCATGGTCCTTTCGCTGCATTTTAAGGTGCTGTAGATCTTCTGAACATCAAATTCAAATACTTTTGAAATATAATAGAGATCCACCACATCCTTGATTCTTCGGAACACCTTATCTGTTGATACAACCGCGACCTTATCGGCTATCATCTGCAACGGTGAAACGCCGCGAAAACAGATCCCGTCAACCTCATAGATTTGCGTCGGTGTAATCGGTCTGTTTACATCCACATCCATTGTGAACAGGATTTCATCGGTGTTGCGGTCTACTAATTCAAAGCCAGCGGATCGCTTTTCGCCATACATTCGATAAAGGCGAACTTCATAGTCCATGCCGCCTCTATTGATTGCTCGCTGTAAGGATTCCACCATTTGCTCTGCGGTGGGAGGTGTGTCTGTGTTCCAATTTGCATCAATATCTACTGTATGACGGGTCTCATCTAAAAACCCGGCCTCAAACAAACAGGCTTTCAACACCATGGAGCCCTTAAAGCTGATAGGAATGCCGCTATCGTACACAGCTTTCATGACTGAGTACATAATTCTTTCTTCCGCTGTTACATTCAAAGCAAGCACCTCAGTTTTCGTAATATTCGATTGCATCGCTGGCCAAACGCTCAAACCGATCCTGATGTTCCGGCGCGACAAAGAGCCCGTCAAAGCTGTCTCCGTTGGAATAGAAGTATTTGCTGACTGCTTCGGTAATGCCCTGCATATCTAAAATATTTTCATTTGCAAGGGCATCATATACCGTTCTGTTAAAATCCGTATATAACAAGCCGTTCCGATTCTTGATATTTTGTGCGCCGATACGGTTTCCAAGCACGACCACGCCGTTAAACTTCATAACGGAGTCATCCCCATAGACCCACACGATATATTCATCGCTGCGGCCTCCGAAGCTTCCTTGACACATAAGCGCATTGTCTAACGCAAAGACAACGGGTTCTCCAATGCAGTCACGGACAGCTTGCAGCCAGGAGAGCGCGCCCACATAGCTGCTCCGAGACGGAAGATCCTTCTTTTGAGGGTCATACTTCGGCAGGGACAAGGTCTTACGGTTGGTCAGGTCCTCCTTGATACGCTGCTCCAACAGATTAGCGACATATTCGGGAGGCTTACGCATCCCTGTCTCCCAATTTTGCACAGTGCGAAAGGGGATATGATACCTCGCGGAAAATTCGCTTTGGGTATCTCCAAGCTGTGCTCTCATTTCACGAATGTTCATGTTCATCCTCCTTCCACCTGCATTATACACCCATTGAGTGTACCAGTCAACAGCGTTCCCAGATGTCCTACGGAATATTCATAAGCGCGATTACCGCTCCGGCGTGTTCTTTTTCACTGTCTTTTTCTCCACACTGCGCTCCGGCTTAGCCAGTTCTTCCATTGCCGCATTGATCACGCACGAGTGATTGTCCACAGCGTAAATGTCCGTATGCCCGCCCATCTGCTTCTGGAGCGCCGCAAAGCGGCCTGCGGCCTGACGCGCCGGTGGGTAGAATCGCTCATCTCCCGTGCGCTGCCGCATGGTGCAGGCCAGCACGAACATACAGCGATCCTTGCCGTAGGTGTTTGTCCACTCCTTCAAAAAAGCAGACAGCTTTCCATCGTTGTAGGCGTTGGTCGCACCCTTCTCAAAGGCTCCCGCGCAGGTCAGCGTCCGATCCCTGCTGGCCATCCACTCAAAGACCTCTCCGCGAACCACGGCCTCAGAACGGGTATTAGGATATATGGGCTGCGCGGGATCTCGATATTTTTCTTCGACTCTTTTCCGCAGAATATCATCCGCACAGCACGCAATGCTGTCACGAAAGGCATCCATCTCATCCGTATCGTGGGAGAGCCAGTCCGTATAAAGCTGTGACAGGGGATGCTCAAACTCAGTCAGCACCGCAAGCTGCCGTTCGGAGAGGCTTGTTTCATTCTCAAAAAGCATCAGCAGATTATCACGGCAAGCGATCTCGTAGGCACGGGAAATAATTTCGTCAGGTGATTTCGTTTTCATCTCTGCAAGGAACGCCGCATTTTCCTGTGACATTTTTTCGTATATCTGGTTTTCCAATTCATCTTTTGTAGGCATGATGTTCTCCTTATAGCTCAATAACACGGAAATCGCTCTCTTTTTCCATGATCTCGCTGCTCAATAATATCAATGGCATATCCGAGTCTGCCAGCCGTCTCAGCTTGCTAATGGAAAGCGGAGTTGGTGCTTCAAACAGGGCCACAATGCAGGCCCACAGGTCAACAACATGACAAAGGCAAACGATACGCTCCGAAGAAAAGGAAGCTGCTGCTTCGGGCAGCATCGTGCGTAATTCTTTCATGAGGCTTTCCTGCTCTTTTAGCATCTGCTGATGTATCTGGCATTCTAACCGTCCTTTTCCCTGCTTTCTTTCCAACTGTTTCATTGTAAACGATCCTCCATTTCAAAAATTATCTCGCCAATCCCGCCCGCATCCGGTGGGCGTAATTGGCGACGCTGTATCGTTTCATATAGGCGTTTTCGCTGGGGGCCGGACTGTCTAAGTCCAGCCCCTCCATGCGGGGATCGTCGGTGCCGTCCAGCACCTCCTCCACCGGGATCACGCGGAGCCTGCCGGAGCATTTCAGTTCCCCGCCGAATACCCCCGCGGCACAGTGAAAGCCCCGGTCGCCGCACACCCACAGCAGCTTCTTCCCGGCAGGAATATCCCCAAAGGGCTGCTTCAAAACAATGACGGAACGGGGTTTCGCACCGGCCACCTCATAGTAGCCGGACTGCTCCGCCTTTTCATAAGCGCGGATCAACTTCTCAAATTTGCGCTGCGGCTCGATGTAGAGCCAGCTTTCCTGATAACCCATAATTTCCTCCATTTTCTATTGGTTTTACCGCTGCAACTGCGGTCTGCGGCGCTCCGGCGGCCTTTGGTCCTCGTCCGGCCCGGCGTCTACGATCTCCGGCTCCTTGTGGTCTAAATTCAGCAGGGAATTCAATTCCTCCAGCCGTGCCGTTTTGGTGTTCAGCTCCGTCTCGCGGGGAAACGGCTTTTGTACCTCTGCCTTTGCGGTTTCCAGCTGCGTTTGCAGATTGGAAAGCTGCTCCCGGCAAGCCTGTTCCTTGATGGGCAGTCCCTCCAGTGCATTGTCCATGCGCTGCAAATTGCCGAACACATCGGTTCCCAGCGTGACCGTGTGGCGGAGCTGCCCGATCATGGTCAAGCGGTATTCCCGCGCGAAGGTATCAAAGGACAGTTCCAGTGTCAGTCCGCGATAGCTGCCGATCTGTGTCGCCGCTGGGGAGAGCATCGTCTGGCACATGGTCAGCAGCGCCGCGCCCGCCTCCTTCTTCTCGGCGTAGGTGACACCCGCCAGCGTAAGCGGAGAGAAGCCGTCCCCATTGGGATGGGTATTCTCCTTGACCGTGGCAATATCCGCGCCATACCCGGCGATCCGTGCCTGCGTTTCCGCGATTTGTTTCGGAAAGCCCTTGCTGATGGCATCCTCCAGCGCGTATTTCTGAGAAAGGTGGTTGGCTTTCAGCAGCTTCAGCTTGGACACCTCAATGTCGAGATCCATCTTTTCCTTGATCATGGGGTTGCCGCTGGCCAGTGCCTTGATCTCGGCATAAGAAAGCGCCTGCTCATCCACATCTTCGGCGGAGCGAACAGGCGATTTGCTGGTCATGATTTGCGATATAAATTTCTGCTTGCTCTCCACAAGCTGGTAAAGATAGGCGTCGAAGGTGCCCTCGGTGACATAGCTGTAAATGTCTACCTCCGGGTTTTCGTTGCCCTGCCGGATAATGCGCCCCTCCCGCTGCTGAAGGTCGGACGGACGCCACGGGCATTCGAGGTGGTGCAGGGCGATAAGCTTTTGCTGGCAGTTGGTGCCGGCGCCCATGCGCTGGGTGCTGCCCAGCAGGATACGCACCTGACCGCTCCGCACTTTGCCGAACAGATCTTTCTTCTGCACCTCGCTCTTGGCGTTGTGGATGAAGGCGATTTCGTTTTCGGGAACGCCCAATTCCAGCAATTTCGCGCGAATATCATCATAAACGCTGAAAGTGCCGTCATCCTTTGGGGTGGACAGGTCGCAAAAAATCATTTGGGTGGAACGCTTGTCCGCGGTGCGCTGCCAGATCTCAAACACATTTTCCGCGCACTTGGCGGCTTTGCTGTTGGGGTCGCTGGGGAGCATGGGATTGACCAGCCGCTGATCCAGCGCCAGCTTGCGGCCATCGTTGGTGATGAGCAGCATATTGTCCACGCTGCTGTCCACCTCGCGGTTGCGGACTTTCTCAGCGCGCTCCGCCAGCGACGCCACGATCTCTTTCTGATACTCCGATGGCTTCAAGGCGATGTTGTGGTAATGTGCCTCCGGCACGGGGAGCTTGAGCATATCCGCCGTCTGGATGTCCGCCACATTTTTGAATACGCTCATCAGCTCCGGCAGGTTATAAAACTTGGCGAAGCGTGTCTTGGCCCGATAGCCGGTGCCCTCCGGCGACAGCTCGATAGCGGTGACGGTCTCGCCGTAGTTCGCCGCCCATGCGTCAAAGTGCTGCAAGCCCTGTTCCTCCAGCGCCGACATCTGCAAGTAACGCTGGATGGTGTAAAGCTCCACCATGCTGTTGGAAATGGGGGTGCCGGTGGCAAAGATAATACCGCGTCCCCCGGTAATCTCGTCGAGGTAGCGGCACTTCATAAATAAATCGCTGGATTTCTGCGCTTCGGTCTGGGCAATACCTCCCACATTCCGCATTTTCGTATACAAAAAAAGGTTCTTAAAATAATGCGATTCGTCAATGAAAATACGGTCAACGCCCAATTCTTCAAAGGTGACCACATCGTCCTTGCGGCTCTGGTCATTCAGCTTGTCAATCTTGGCTTGCAGGCCCTTCTTGGTTTTCTCCATCTGTTTAATCGTGAAATTCTCCGCTTTTTCTCGCTTGGCTTCGGAAATGCCCATCATAATTTCGTCGATCTGCTGTTCCAGAATGGCCCGCTGGCGCTCTACACTCATGGGGATCTTCTCAAATTGGCTATGCCCGATGATAACGGCATCGTAGTCGCCGGTGGCGATCCTACCACAGAATTTCTTGCGGTTTTTGGTTTCAAAATCCTTGCGGGTAGCGACAAGGATATTGGCCGCAGGATAAAGCTGCAAAAACTCAGTGGCCCACTGCTCCGTCAGGTGGTTGGGCACCACAAAGAGAGATTTTTGACACAGGCCCAGCCGCTTTGACTCCATCGCCGCCGCGACCATTTCAAACGTCTTGCCGGCACCGACAACGTGTGCCAACAGCGTATTTCCACCGTAGAGAATGTGCGCGATGGCGTTGACCTGGTGCTTGCGGAGCGTGATCTCCGGGTTCATGCCTGAAAAGCTGATGTGACTGCCATCATACTCACGGGGACGGTTGCTGTTGAACAGAATATTATAGGTCTTACAGATGGCTTCGCGCCGGTCAGGGTCTTTCCAGATCCACTCGGCAAAGGCATCCTTGATGAGTTCCTGCTTGCTCTGGGCGATGGCGGTTTCCTTCTTGTTGAGGACAGCGGTTTTCCTGCCATCGGCATCGTACACATAATCAAAAATACGGACATCCTTCAAATTCAAGGTGTCCTCGATGATTTCATAGGCGTTGATGCGCTTGGTGCCGTAGGTGCTGATGGCCTTCACATTGCCGCGATCCTTGCTCTTGCCCTCGATGCGCCATTCGCCGGTGATGCCGGAATAGTGGACCTTCATGCCCCATTGCACGCTGCGTGGTGTTCCCAGCGTTTCAAAGATAAACTGACGGACATATTCGGTGTCTAACCATGTAGCGCCCAGCCGCACAGAGATCTCGCTGGCAGTGAGGTCGGTGGGCTGTACCCGTGCCAATGCCTCGGCGTTGATCTGATACTGCGGGTCCTGTTCCGCCTTGCCTTGGGCAACCGCCAATTTCTGACGCACATTGCCGGAAAGATACTCGTCCGCAGGCAGGTACTTTTCATTTATGCCCTCGGCGTAGTCAGGGTTGAGAAACACCACGCCTTTCAGCTCGGCAAACAGCGTTTCTTCATCTTTGCCGGTGAGTTTGCTCATGTATTCCATATCCACGTGGGCCTTTTCACCAATGGACAGTGCCAGCGCCTCCACCGCCGTGTCCACCTTTTCTGCGGGTTTGTGGCTGCGGATGGTGCGCTTGGTGAACAGGTCTGCCTTGCGTTTCAGGTTCCGATCCTCGTCCAGAATTTCCAGTGAACACAGCAGGAAGTAGGAGCTGTCCTGGTCAAAGGCAATGGCGTTGCCGCGGGAGTTGATGAGTCCGTATTTCCGGGTGAAGGCATCGTAGAGGGTATTCAGCTTGGCTTGCTGCGCCTTGATCTCTTCATCGGGATAGTCCTCGGTCTGGTATTCCAACAGCGTCCGCACACAGTCCCGCAGCTCGATCATGCCGCGGATTCTGCTCTCTGCCGTCTTGGATACCTCCACCGGATTCATGCGGCTGTTTTCCCGATAATAGATCTGACCGTCCACCAGTGTATAGGAGAAGTTGCGGACGGCAGGATCGGCCTCGATGGAATGATCCTCACCCTCCAATTCCTCCTCCCGGTCGTAGGCGGCGATTTCGCCGTGGATATTTTGAACGGCCTCCGCCAGCAGTGCTTCCAACGGTTGCTCCGGGTACGGCTCACAGGTGGGCGTGGGGCCGAACGGCCCGGACACCATCTTCATCTCGCCCAAGATCATATCCGGGTGGTCGATGAAGTAGCTGTTCATCTGGATGCCGTCCTCGTTGGTGGCAAGGTGCACCCATTCGGGTTCTATATCCACCATTCGTTCCCGTTTTTGCAGGAACAGAATGTCCGACACGACCTCCGTACCGGCGGCGCTCTTAAAGGTGTTGTTGGGCAGGCGGACGGCCCCCAGCAGCTCTGCTCGCTGCGCAATGTATTTTCGTGCGCTGGCGGTGCGCTTGTCCATGGTGTAGCTGGAGGTCACAACGGCGATGACGCCGCCCGGTCTGACCTGATCCAGTGCCTTGGCGATGAAATACTCGTGGATGGGGAAATTCAGCCGGTCATAGCGTTTGTCCGGCACATGAAACTGGCCGAACGGCACATTGCCGATGGCTACATCAAAAAAGTTATCCGGGAAAACGGTTTTCTCATAGCCCTGCACCGCGATACTGCTGCGCTGATAAAGCTGTCTGGCGATGCGTCCGGAGAGATCGTCCAGCTCCACGCCGTAGAGCTTGCTGCCGCTCATATCTTCCGGCAGCATACCGAGAAAATTACCGATGCCGCAGGCTGGCTCCAGAATGTTGCCCTGCATAAAGCCCATCTGCCCCAAGGCGGCATAGATGCCGCGGATGACCACAGGCGGCGTAAAGAACGCCGTCAGCGTGGATTCGCGGGCGGCGGCGTATTCGGCATCGGTAAGCAGTTCTTTCAGTTCAGCGTAACGAGGATTTTTTTCGTCAAAGAAGTCCGCCAGACCACCCCAGCCCACATACTGTGCCAGCATCGCTTGTTCCTCTGCGGTGGCGCTGCGGCTCTCCGCTTCTACAGCTTTCAGGGTACGGATCGCGTCCAAATTGCGCTGAAAACGCTCCAGCGGCGCGCCCTCTCCGATATGGTCATCGGTGATGCGGTAGTTGCTGCCGTTCGGGTCCAGCGGATAGGCAAGCGCGTTTGGCTTTTTCTTTTTCGGCGGGGTGAGCACCGCAGGCGGCTCGTCCGTCTGCGGCTGCGGCGGGGCCAGCGCAGCGGGGTCCGCCTGCTCCACAATTTTCCGAACAAAGGAGATCGGTTCCGTGCGGAAGATGGGAAAGCCGACCTTTTGGACAAAGGTGATGTCTTGAAAGTTGACAACGCCGTGCGCGGTATCCACGCGATCCACAAGGAAGGTCCTGCCGTCGATCTCAAAAAGTGTTTCGCCTGGAACAAGATTTTGCGCCGCAAATTCTGCGTCGGTGAGCACTGGCTGTGGGGCAGGCTCGACCGGCTGCTCTGCGGCGGTGGCTTTGGCGCGCTCCACATAGAGCCATTCCGCCTCTTCCTTTTCGCTGACTGCCTTTCTGACCTGCTCCAGATAATCCTCAGCCTGCCACTCGCTGGAGAAGGTCTCGCTGACGCCCTCGCTATCCACATAGATTTCGTCCCGAATATCGTCCCAGACGGCGTAGCCGTCGTCAGTTTCGATCACGCTGAACCGCTCATAGGCGGGCGGCTGCTCTGCGGCAAGCCGTGCTGCATCCTCTGTGACCTGCTCCACAAAGCTGCGTTCCTGCTGAGGAGCATCATGCCGGTGATTGAACAGACTGAACTCACCGTTTACATAGGCATAAAGTTGAAAATGAGTTTCATGGACAAATTCATAGTGGCGGTCATCTTTTTGCATTTCACCCAACCGGGCATTCAATGCGTCCATGAGCCACATTGCAGTGGACTTATCCTGCAATTCTTCTTCAATCAGCGGTACCGCCTGATAATAATCCATGTCCATGTAATAGGGACGCGGCACATTGTCCGGTGCATTGTACAGACTGGAGTAAATGGCCCGCGCCACCTGTCTCCGCTCATACTCCGGGATCTTTGCGATGGCGTCCTCGCCGGGGAATCGTTTCTGCGCGATCAGGCGCTCATACTCCTTGACCACATTAGGGATGGTCAGATGGACGGTATCATATTTCTTAAAATTATAGTCCCGTTCGTAGTCCAGCCCTTTTGATGTTTTCGTGTGCTGGTATCCGGCACGGCTGCCGCCGCTATACTCGCCAAAGCTGCCCTTGATGAATTTCTGGCGTTCCTCTGTCGAGTGGGGATAGCAGAAATGGGAATAGATCGTCAGCCGGCTTTCGACGCCCTCCCGCAAAAAGTAATGGTCGATCTCATCCTGTGTGATGAACATTTTACATTGGCGCAGAAAGCTTGGCTGGGCGGTGAAGCTGCGTTCCGGGTAGGAGAGGCCGTCCAGCACAACACCGATGCGGTGGGTGTTGTAAGTGGATAGTCGCCAGCGCATAATGTCGCGGTCTTGGGCATAAGCGTCCAGAAAAGCATGATATTCCTGCGCCAGCGTTTGCAGACCACCCTCAGTTTTTGCGAACGCCACCATATCCTTATCCAGCTCTGGGTAGCCCTTGTGCTGGTCGTGGATGGCCAATGTCTGTGGGAAAAGGCCCTGCGCGCGGCCTTCTTCATTCAGGTCACGGGCCGTCATCAAAAGCGCGTCCATCGCTTCGTGCAGCACCTTGTCCGGGGCCTGCGCCAGCTCGGACGCGGAGAGATAAGTCCCCGCCTCCAGCAGTTCCAAAATCCGTGCCGACGCCTGTTCCCATGTAACCACGGTTTTACTGTACCCGGTGTGGACGCTGTCCCCTTGGGCGAGGTGGATGCCGTCCTCCAGAAACCAAACGGCGTACTTGCGGCCTTCGTATTCAATGCCGCGCCCGTTCGCCCTACCGAACTCCCGGCGCAGAAATGATATATTTTCCGGTTCAGGCCGCTCACGCATATAAAATACGGCGATGCGCTCCGCGCTGTTGGGTTCGTTTCCACCCGTGCAGAGCGCCAGATCAATGACCTCCTGCGGCACCGTGCGCGCCGGGGTCAGAATGCCGGTGGCTGTGTCTGCCGGAGCCTCGTACACCGGGGCGTCGCCGCCCATGTCGAATAGGACAAGCTGCTCTGCGACGATTGGGGCATTTTGCAGCCCCAGCTTGATTTTGTACTCGCCGCGCTCGATCAGGCCCTCGGTCATTTCGGTGATGACCGGCCATGAAAAAACGGACTCTGAGGTGCGGGAGAGGTAGCTGCCCTCCCACATCAAAAGTCCGTCTTTCTCGGCGTGGTAGCCTGTCCGAACACCGTCGGTCAGGACTTCCACCCATATATCGTTGTAGCTGTTTTTTAAGAACTCTGTGCGCTCCGCAAGGCTCTTGTGTGCCTGAAAGTATTCAAAGATCTCCTGCCGCTTGTGCTTGCGCCCGCCGTCGTCCAGCAGGTTCGCTTCAATAAGGTGCATATCCAGAAAGGCGGGCAGTTCTGCGGTATTTTGCTGTGCGGTGTCATGCTCCAGTGCAAAGGCTGCGGCCTGTTCCTGCGCCTTTTCGTCCGGGTAATCACCGTAGACACGGAGGCATTGGCGTGTTTCGGCGTCATAGACGGCAGCGCCGTCGTATGCAAAGCCGTCTTCCTCCATCGTACCGGCAACATAGCCCTGTGCCGCAACCTCCGCTTCTTCCAGTGTTTGATAGTCCAGCTTATCGTCAAAGCCGTTTTCAAAATGGTGATAGGCTGCAACCTGATAGGGCGCGGCCATCTGCGCGGCATATCGGTCAATGGCTTCTGCGGTCAGCCATTCCGGTTTTTCCGGGAGGGCGTTATACAGTTCCCGCATTTTTTTGATCTGTGCGTGGACATTGCCTGCCCACAGGTGCTTTTCACTCCGGCCACCAGCGCCGAGGAAGTAGTCACAGTCAGCGCGCAGGCGATCCAGCAGCACATAATCTCCGCTGTGATCGACAAAGGCAGAAAGCTCATCACTTCCTGCCTCTGTGGGTTCTTCGGTTGTCAGGCGTAGATCAAGTCGCTGAGCACCAGCTCCTCCGCGCAGTGCCGGAGATTGTTCATCAGGCCCGTCCAGCGCAGGGGATCGGTCGCTTTCAGTGCCTCCGTCACGCCCTCGGCTCTCGCCATCTGCGCCACGGTCTGCTCCACCATCTTCCGCGCGGTCTGCTCGATCTCTGCCAGATGCTCCGTCAGCTTGCCGCTGGTCTTGAGGTTGGTGTAAAGCACCCTGCGGTGCTTCTTCAGGTACTCTCTCCGCAGCTCCGCGTACTTGCCCAGATGCACCTCCGGCGTCTGCGGCATCAGCAGGTTCGGCACCTGATAGCCGTTCTGCATCCTGTAAGTGACCTCCATGCTGCTCGCTCCTTTCATGGGGTGTTTCGTGTTGTTCTGTGCGGTCATCATAACCGATTCTCACGCGGTTTGCAAAAAACTGATCCCGCTGGGCCTGCATGACTGTGCGGCTGATCTCCCGCAGGCCCATCTCCGCGATGTCGCTGGTGGCGATGCCCAGGGCGTTGACGGTGGGCGGCGTGTTGAATTCGTAAACATGGGCAAATTCGTCAGCGGTGAAATAATCGTCTGCCCGTAAGCCCAGCCGGGTCATCAGCATATATGCCACACTGACCTCCAGCGCGTCCCGGTAGAAAACCTCAAGGTTCAGATCGTCCAGTTCCTCCAGCAGGCTGTCCTCCCGACACTCCCGCAGGTCTTGCAGGTAGTCCGTGATGTTATCTGCCACGGCATTGTGGCAGGCAGAGCGCACGGCGTCCGCCAGATTTTCTTTTTCGGCAAGGTTGCCGAAGGTGGCCTCCAGCGTTTCGATGACCTCCGGCTCAAAGGCCGGGTGCATCGTCCAGATGGGCAGCGGACGGGCAAAGCGGGATGCATGGGTATCCGACACGTCGAAGTAGAGCTTCAGACAGTTTTGCCCGTCATCGCCAAATACGGCGATGCTCTTGGCCCCACGATTGACCCAGCGGCCAAACTGACGGTTCCAGCGTTCCATTTCCAGAACGGCGGTTGCATCCGGGCGCTGGGCGTAGATCAGAATTTGATCATCAAAGGGGCATTTGTAGTTATAGCAGGCCGCGCGGAGAAAGCCCGTCCAGCTTTGATAGCTGCCGGTGACGCTCTGCACAGTCTGGTCATATAGCTCCGTAATAAGCTGAAATTTAGTAGGCAAGTTGGCACCTCCTTATCGCTCCGGCTCCGATTTCTTTTTGTTGTGTGACCGGTCATTTTTCCTCTGTTCAGCACATACCTTTTCAAAATTTTCGCGCCGGTAGCAATAACAGTAAAACTGATAATCACCTTTGATCGGCGTACAGCGGAGCATATACACATACTGTTTGGTTTTCACCATGAAGCCGCAGGAGGGAAGCAATGCGCCCTTGATGGCGCAGATCTGCTCGTACCGGTTGCAGTAGCGGTTCATGCTGTCGAAGTCCCGCAGCGGGGAGTCCGGCTGCTCCCGCAGCCAGTTTATGGTACGGTCAATATCGGCCTTAAAATCCGGCGTGTTTAGCGCGTCATGCTGGTGGGGCCACCATGTTGTATAAAACTGCTTGCCGCTGCCAAAATCACCCCGGAGATGTCCCACGCAGCCCGCAGACTTGTCCTGCTCCTCGCTGCGAGAGAAATAGAGAGCGTGCAGCGCAGGCTCATTGACGCTGTAAAAGTCAATGACATCTTTCTCGCTGGCGGGATACTTCTCCTGAAATTCCGCAAGGGTACGGCATCCGCCATCTTGAAAGGAAAGGCTGTCGCTCTCCAGTGGAATCCACCCATCAATGGGAAGCTGGAACGGCTCGCGGGTGAGGACGGTGCCGTAGTAGTTGGCGAAAATGCCCCTGGCCAGTTCAACGGGTTCGCCCCAATCCTCATCCCCGTGGCGCAGCTCGTAGCGATATACCCCCTCCGGCACAGTGGCTCGGTCAATGCGGCATTCCGTAAACAAGGCCGGTCTGTCAAAAATCGTGACCTCCTGATAGGTTACCTTCTGTGCGTCATAGCTCATCTGGCTTCACCTCGTTCTTTGTGTTTCTTTTGCACTCTCTGTTGTGCTAAAAACTCCGGCACCTCTTGGAAGCCGAAGGTATCTGCGTAGTAGGCGGTTTTCTTTCCACCCTGCGTCAGTACCACGATGTCGCTTACAGACATGGAACGCATCCGATGGGCAAAGGGGCGGTGGTCGCTGTTGTGTTTTGCCCACAGATCCTCCAGCGAATTTCCCTTTGCGTACATACCGGCGTAAGAACGCTGATAATCAGCGCTCTGGAGTTTTCCCTTTGCCGCTTCATAAGACCGGAAATAGTAGTCCACATCAGCGGTTGCGGGGATCTGATAGATTTCATAGGTGCCGATCTCGCCGCTGATTTTCGGCGCGCTGGGAACATAGATATTGCCATTGCGCTCCTGCATTTCTGCAAACTCACAGATATGATAGGCAGAATTACCGATGCAGACATGGCAATCGTCAATGTACTTGCAAGGGAAAACCATCTTTTCACCGTCAAAGCGGGTAATGACGATGCTTTCCCCATCTTTGATAGTAAAGAGCGTGCGATACGCGCTGTCAATAAAGCGAATATCACGCTTGTCTTTGTCGGGATTTGGAAAGGCGAACACGCCCATGATGTCTACCGGCTCACGGTCACTCATCTGGCTTCACCTCGTTCTTTTTTCGGCTCAGTACGCTTTTGTTCATATTCTCTCAGCTTTTCTTTCGCCCAATCCGGTATCTTTTCTGGATTGGCTACGCCAAGAATGTCGGAAGCGTCCCACCGGCATCGTTCACCGGAATACAATTCCTCGAAGTAAACCGCACGCCCGCGTGCGCCGGGTGTGCAGCCAAATCCACTCAGCGCGAAGCCGAGTTGACAGTCTGCCGTGCGGTATTCCGGTGCAAGGCTGGTGGGACGGAGAACGATCAGCTTGCCTTGCAGAGATTCCTCTGATGGAGGAAGGCAAGCCTCCGCGCCTAAAACGGCATAGGGGACATTTCGGGCCGCACGGAATGCTTTGACTTTTTCGACCTGTGCCTGCAAGCGATTCAAAAAGGTTTCTGCAATTTCCAGATAACTCTTACAGGCAAGTGCTTCGGGATACATTGTTTCTCCGAGAAAATTGTACTGCTGATAGCAGGTCATATAGGTTTCGTCCTTTGGATTGAACCCCATAAGCAGAACGCGCCCACCCATACGAATGGACTGTATGATCGCGTAGTCACCGGCTTTGTCGGGTTCTGCGCTTTTCTGCTCCCTGTACCCAAGCCGCTCCGCTTTATCCCGTAAGATTAGGTCTTTGAGATAGGCACCCTTTTCGGGTTGCTGTTCAAACCATTCCCGCACCTCGGTATCACCGAGGGAGAGTTGGAAGGTAAACCGCATGATTTTGTTGCGGTACTCGTCATTCTTTTCTTTTCGCTTCTGATAGTTCGTCATCGTGCTTCACCCCGATCCTTATGTTTCTTTTTTTGCCGCTTCTGCTCCTTTTCCAATTCTTCCAGCGTTTTCGGTGGTTTGCCATCAAAGGAGATCAGAACATTTTGCTTCGGTGTGCCTTGCAGCATGGTTTCCACCTCGCTGCACTCCTGCTTCTGCTTTTCTGTCATGGTGCTGTCCTTTCCGGAAGATAGAAAAACAGAGATCTGAGCATCTTCCGCTGCAAATCTCTGTTCCAATCGTTCTACTGTCCAATTCTGTTTGAATTGCCCCAAAGGGTTATGCCCGAATTGGGCGATGGCCCGCTGATCCATATCGCGGAGCCTTTTCCATAATTCCGGGTGGTGATGCCGCAGCTTTCTCAGTTCGTCGATCCGCTGGAGGGGACAGCACCAACAGGAACAGCGGTGGTAGATCTCATATAATCCGCCCCAGTCATAACCGCGGTCGTAACATAGTTTCAAAGCCTCTGCTTCGGTGATACCCCAGTCCACCAACGGATACTGCTCGTTCTTGATACGTTTCGGCTCATCTGCCGCGATACCGACATAGTGGAGAGCCTGATACTCGCCCTTGAGCCGATTGACCTCCTTGCTGATAAGATGGGTTTTAAGCTGTCCCGTACACCATCGGACCTTAACGCCGGGCCAGCCGTTTCCGTAAAGCGGAACGCCCAGCCTTTGCCGGTTTTCGATGGAAGATGGCTTTTGCTTTTCTTCCTCGAACATCAGGTATTCAAAGCCTTTTGGGTGACGGAGCATGGTGATGTGGATACCACGCTCCCGGTAAAGGTAGTCATCCACCTTGCGGATATGGTCATACATTTCCGGAAATTCCATGCCGGTGTCTGCCCAAAGGACCGTGTTTATGGGCAAACCTCGTTCAATCATCAGCAAGAGCATAGCCGTACTGTCCTTACCGCCTGAGAGGGACACTGCATGAAAAATCTGCTTGTTGAATGAAAACACCTCCAATTTGCTCATGAAAAAAGCCGCCTGTCTCGGCGGCTGCAATGCAAAACAGCACGGGAAACCGTGCCGTTTTCATTGAAATCTTCTGTTCCGACAGGCAGCGTAGATTCGCGGTCATTCTATGACTTCACGCTCCATTCGCAAATATTTTTCGCGCAGATACCATGCCTGTTCAGGACTGATGATCCGGTTTACCTCCGCGCTATTGATGTCGCTTTGCAGAGAACAGTAATCGCAATCCCAGAGATAATATTCTTCACCACGATCCAGTTTATCCCACGCGCTGACCATAGCTTGGATTGACTCCTGCAAAAACTCCGGCAAATTCTGTTCCCAATCACTGTGACCATCGGTATTGTTTTTTCTATCGTCTTGCAAAGTCACTTGCGGCACCTCACTTTTCGTTGATGCTCGCATCATAGCAATACGCCAGTCCGATGTCAACAAATGCCCCGGCAGAAGCATTATCGACTCATCTCCTGCTGCCGCTTGCGGTGCCAGCCCTCCAGCAGCTTGATGATGACATCCTCCATCTGCTTCGGGGTGTAGCTGGAGGGAAAGTATTTTTGCAGCCGGTCATTGCGGATCGTGACCTTGCGCTCCAACGGCTTTTCCTCCCGCATGATGAGGTCGATGATGTTATTCTCCAGCTTGCCTTCGCCACTGAGCTGCTTGAGCCGCTGAGCCTGTCCCAACGACGGGGATACCTCATCGCGCTCCATGACCAGCAGGAGGTAGGTCTGTTCTTTTTCGGACAGGTGGGAGAGGAAATCCGCTGCGGGAACGAACTTGAGCGTTCCCGCGTCTACCGCGTCCAATAGCGGCGGAATCAGCTTATTCAGGCGCACATATCGCTGGATTGAAGTTACATTGTCAGTTGCTTGCTCAGCGAGAAATTTTACCGATGTTTTCTTTCCTAACTTCTCTCCAAGTTGGAGAGAAGTTAAATCTGTTCGCTGTCCCTGCCGTTTCATGGCGTCCAGCTTCAGCTTGTAGGCTTTGGCTTTCTCGCTGGGCAGTAAGTCCTCACGGTTGATGTTGTAATCCACCACGAGGATGTCCGCTTCCTCGTCGCTGTAATTGCGGACGAGGACGGGGCGGGTATCCAGCCCCACGGCTTTCGCGCAGTAATCGCGCCGGTGGCCGGAGATGATCTCATACCCGCCAGTGTCGCGGGGGCGAACGATCAGCGGCTCGGCAATCCCGATGTGCTCGATGCTGTCCATGAGCCGCACCAAATCGGGTGTGGGACGGTCGATGGTGTACGGCTGGCGGGAATATGGGAAAACCTCTGCTGCGGGGACAATCTGAATCCGCTCCTGCCGGTCGGCTTCACGCTCCGCGTCCGTTTTGAACAGGTCATCGTACCGGGTCAACTCGATGCCGCTTAATTTGCTTGCCAAGGCTCAACACCTCCCTCGTCAGATTTTCATACGCCAGCGCCGCCTTGCCGCTGCGGTCATGGTCGTAAATGCTTTTGTTTTCTACGCTGATCTCCGCCGCCTTGATGGACCGGGGAATTTCGCTTGTGAACACATGACCGCCGTAGGTTTTGCGGACAAGCGCGTTGATCTCCCGCGCCAGTGTGGTACGGCTGTCCACCATCGTCAGCACAATGCCGTCCACCTCCAGTTTCGGATTGAGCTGCCGCTTCACGCGGGTGATGGTTCGCAAAAGCTGCTCCAGTCCCTTTGCTGGGAGATATTGGCTCTGCACAGGAATAATTACGCTGTCCGCCGCAGTCAGGGCGTTGATGGTCAGCATACCCAGCGACGGCATACAGTCGATGAGCGCGTAATCGTAGCGGTCTGCCACCGTAGACAGGTATTGCCGCAGTACCGTTTCACGGCTCATGGTGTTGACCAGCGTAACCTCCAACGCCGATAGTTCAATATTGGCGGGGACAAGGTGGACGCCGGACGGGTGGTGCAGAATGCCCTCGTCGGGGGCGATGGGCTGCTCCGCGATGATCTTTTCCATCAGCGTGGAGAGCGTGGGGGATAATTCGTCGGGCTGCGGCCAGCCCAACATCTGCGTGAGATTGCCTTGTGCATCGGCGTCGATCAGCAGGACTTTTTTACCTTGCCGAGAAAGACCAATGCCGAGGCTGGCGGCTGTGGTGGTCTTACCCACGCCGCCCTTCTGATTTGCCAGTGCGATTGTTTTCAATGGGACACCTCCTCCAACAAAAAAGGAGCCTTGCGGCCCCTGTTCTAACAAAGCTGTTGCTTCTTACGGTTATTCTTTTTTCGGGTAGTATTCTTTCTATTCTCAGTCTTGCTATATCTCAGTCTTATTAGATTTCGATTTTCGAAAGTCAAGAAATTCGAAAACCGAAAATCAAGACTTTCGAAAATCGAAAGTCACAGAAGCGCAGATTCCGGCCATATCTATGATTTTCGAAAATCGAAAGTCTGGACTTTCGATTTATTCAGGATATATCGCCGGCAAAGTTTTTTACATAAATGATAGCCGGTTTTCCAAGCCCTTGCCGCTTTCGTTCAATCAAACCAATACCTTTCTTGCTGTCCAATTCTGCGAATAGGCGCACCGCCTTTTCAGAGCGACAGCGCAAGGTTTCCATAACTTCTTCTACCGTAAAAATGATAAAGACACGATTTTGGTCGTCAACCCAACCGTTCCGATAGGACAACTCCATGCGATCAAGCAGTAGTCCATACAGCAGCTTTGCATCAGAGGAAACGCCATCAAACCGACTATCGGTGATTAGCAGTTTTGGAATGCGAAAGAAAGCGTATTGTTCGCCAGAATGTCCATAGTAATAGGGCAGGGATAAGGCCATAGCGTTCACCTCACATTCTATGGGATATAAAAGGGCAGGGGAATCCCTGCCCTGAGATTTCAAATTTTTAATTGCTCGGTACACTTTTGCAACAGAGCTTGAAATTTTTTGGGTTTTCTATTTCCGCGTAGGCAATAGGACGACGAAAGAAAGGTTACAAGCGAATCCCTTGTAATATTCCACCCTTTTCTTCCGAGTATGGCAGTAATACGCTTTTCGAGTACCCAGCGTTGAATAGCGGTCATTGAGAACCCTGTCAGTTCCCTGATTTGCTGTGTCCGAAGGAGATCGGGCAGGTATGAAAAATGTGCCTGCAGCACCTCATATATTTGCCGATTTACATTTTCATCATTTCCATAAAGCGTATCCTTTTTGTAAAGATAGGCAAGTGCATCTGTGAGCTTAATGTGATGAATACGCCCGGTAGGGGTATCTACTATCTCATATGAGATTTCTCCGCGCCGGGTTAAATTATATGCAGTCTTGTGGCATATCCCGCACACTTCACAAAACTGCTTTTGTGTAATATACTCCGGATATGCTACTGCAAGATCCGAATAATAGGTCAGCAGATCCATTTCAGTTCTCCCTTCTGGTGATTGCCGACAGCAGAGAAAACCAATGATTCTCAGAAATGTGGTCTATCCTATTTTCTATCCTTTGTCCATTTTTGCTCGCATTTTTCGGAAAATGCGAAAGCGCCTGCCACCCCTGTTTTTCTTGTATCAAATACTCAAAAAGTCCTGATTTTTCAATGGGTTCAAGGCATAGTAACTACCGTGTACTGCTTCGATGTGACGCCTAAGTGGAACAGTTTCGAAATTACTCGAAATCAGTTTGAGGGAAACCTCACGAGGGTTCGAATCCCTCCCGCTGCGCCAAGGAAAAACCTCTTTTGTCTGTTACGGCAAAAGAGGTTTTTCGTAAAGAGAGGGACTGAAAATGCTGATTGACAGTTCGATCGCACAGGCATATATCGAGAGCAGCTGCGTCGACGCTTTTCGTGCTTCATGGCTCTTTGAACACACCTCGGTTTCGTCAGATCTTGGCAGGAATGCATTTACTCCGCCGCCTGAGGATCTTGCTCTCCGAGAGACTGTGCGCAAGCTCGAACGCCGTATCTGTGAAGCGGCTGCGCACTTTGTCCCCGTCAACCGCCCGATTTGGGACGCGCTTTTCCCCGATTGGGAGGCGGTACAGCCGACACTTGATTTGATCGTCGGTTATCCCGAGCCTTACGACGCCGTTGCGGCACACTCGCCCGACGGGCAGGCACATCTCATCTTTGACCTCATCCGTTGGTGCAATTATGCGGAGCTCGACCAGCTCGACAGCATCATTCGGAATCTGCTGACGCATGAGATTACGCATCTCTTGATTGGACACCGCTATCCGGCGGCAGATGCCGCATTGGAAAGTACAGACTATTTGACAAGATTGGATGCTTACACATTTCATGAGGGATTCGCCCATCTTCTCTCCTATCAGGCGACAGAAATCGACCGTGTGGACTGGCATACACCGCAGCTTACCGAGGTCGCGGCAGCAAGCCGTGCCAAACTGCGCCTCGCGCTTACGGAGACGGATCCAGACAGGCAAAAGCAGTTTCTTGAAGAGGCGGGGTCTGCGGATCGTACTATGAAAAGTTTGCCTGTATGTGCGGTATGCTGTATCTGGCAGACCGATGGGAAACGCAGGGAATCGACGGCCTGCAAAGCGCATTTGCGGACTATCACGGCTTTGCTCAAAGAGCCTTGAGCATTCGAATTTGATTGTAAAAGAGGAAGAGACGCGAATGCGTCTCTTCCTCTTTTACACCTTCTCCCGCTTCTGCCGCCAGAGGTTGATCGCCAGCATGACCGCGGCGTAGATCAGCGCGGCGGCGAGGATAATGAGCGAGAAGTCGCGCTGCATCTGGTAGCTCGTCGTCGTAAAACCCTTGACGAGTAGATGACCGGCAAGATAGCTCGCGGGAATCAGCGCGAGATAGCCGAGCGCTTTGCCCGTTTTCTTCCTGCGGCAGACGAAAAATGCAATACCCAGCGTAATAAGGAGTGCTAACGATAGCAAAGCGTAATAGCCCAACGCCAGCCTCGGCAGCGAAACGATGCCGCCGTTCATGCTGCCGCAGAGCAGTACATCGTCCTGCCCGTTGTTCTGAGAATAGCAGACTGCCGTGCAATTCGCGGCGTCGAGCGTAAAGAGCGTGCGCGCGGACTCCGCCTTGGCGAGCACGCCTTGCAGTGCGTCCGCCTCGCGCTGTGTGCGATCATTTGCGCTGTGTGTGTTCGGGGCGCCCCCGGTTTTGTCGAATGCGCCGCGCCATGTGTCGAGCGGCGTGCGCCATGCGGTGATGAAGTAGATGGTTTTGCCGCTGTTGGGGTCCTGCGTGTTCGTGACCTCTGCGCCGGAGACCGGCACAAGCAGGCTGACGGAGATGCTCTCCGCGCCGCTGAGATCAGAAAGCCCATCCGCTGCCGAGCCGTCGTCCGCGAGCGCGCTGGGCGAGCGCGAGATCGCCCACTCTGTCTCGCTGTACGGCAAATACTGCGGCGCGGTGAGGTACGCAAACCCCGCCGTCGCCAGCGTCAGCGCGAGCGTGACGGCCAGCAGCACGGCGGTCAGCTTCTTGCGCCGAAGCTGCCGCTTCAAGTCGCGCAGCGGCTGCGCGCTGACGGGCGCGGGCGTCACGTCCGCCTTCAGCGCGTCGAGCTCGGCGCGGCAGGCCGCGCACTGCGCTAAATGCCCGTCCACAAATTCCTTCGTCTCCTCGCGCAGCATGTCTTCCTCATAGAGCGGCAGAAGGTCCTGCACGATGCTGCAAGTTTTGTCCATTTCAGTCGTCCTCCAATCCCTCGCGGATCATGCGCTTGGCCCGATGATACGTTACGCATGCCCAGTTTTCCGTCTTGCCGAAGAGCGCGCCGATGTCGCGGAAGCTCTTCTCACCGTACACGCGCCACATGAAGACCTCCTTGTACGGCTCTCTGAGCGCGTGCAGCAATTTCTGGATGCGCGCGGCCTCGCTGTGATCTTCTAACTCCTCCTCGTGGCTCTCCTCGGCGATCTGGCAGTCTTCGAGCGGGGCAAGCCGCTTCTCGCGCCGCAGCTGCGAATAATAGAGATTCTTCGCGATCTGGCAGAGCCACACGCGCACGCTGCACTCGCCGCGAAAGCGGTCGAGGGCGTCCATCGCACGGAAAAACGTCTCACTCGTCAGCTCCTCGGCGGTACTCTCGCTTCCGGAAAGCGAGAGAAGATACCGGTACACATCGTCGAAGTACACGGCGTACACCTCTTCAAAATTCGTCAGCGCCCTCACCCCCTTTCTGTCTATAGGACGGCGGAAAACCGGTTTTCTTACAAAAAAATCCGTCCCGCGGGACGGATTTTTTCTTTCACGTTTTCACGACTCTTTTCTTGCCGCACTTCGGGCACGTGAGCTCGACCTTGCCGATGTTTTTCGGCACGCGGCAGTACGCGCCGCAGGAGCAGCGGACGTATTTGTGCGCCTTGTCGGCGCGGCGTGCCTTCGCGCCGCGAATGGCGTTCGCCTTCGGCGTCCACCAGGTCAGAAACTTCGCGTTTTCGGCCTGACGGCGCGCGAGATTGCGCGAAAAAATGCGGATGAGCACGATGAACATCAGCACCATCGACACAAAGTACAGCGCCTGCGACACGCCCTGCACACGGATGAGCGAGCTCAGAATGCTCACGGCCAGCTCAAGGATCACGAGCGCCCAGTTCAGCGCATCTACGCCGTTGCGGCCATACATAAAGCGGTAAAGGGCATCGCGGAATTTGTTCACAAAAAACACTCCTAAAATCTTGATGCTGCCATTCTACACGCTTTTTCGACCCCCGTAAAGGCGTTTGAACAAAAGTTTACAGAATGGAAAAGAGTAAACGCAAACCGCCCGCCCCCGTCAGTCGCCTTACAGGGGGTCAAGGGGAGCCACGCCCCCCCCAAAGCTTCGCAGAGTTTCGCCGCTCCGCGGCGAAATAAATTCAAATCATTTTCCGCCGCGACCTGCGCGTGGCGGAAAATACCTCTCAGGCCGCAAGTGTGGAATTTGCCCGCCATCGGCGGGCAAATTATGCGCGCAGCGGCCTGCAAGGAATAAAAAATGCGTCCAGCGAAAGCTGGACGCATTTTTTAGGTTTTATAGTCCGTTGGTGTAACGATACAGGAACGTCACGGCCTCGGCGCGGTTGCAGGAAGCATACGGGGAGAACGTCGTGGCGCTGGTGCCGGTGGTGATACCCTTACCGACGGCCCAGAGAACGGCGTTGTAGTAGCTCGCCTCGCTCGTGGCGCTCACATCCTTGAACGGGTTGGAGTAGTAGCCGCTGGGCTGGCCCGCGTAGCGGTACAGGAAGGTCACGATCTGGGCACGGGTGCAGACCTGATCGGGGGAGAACGCCGTGGTGCTGGTGCCGGAGGTGATGCCCTTCTGGCTGGCCCACAGGATGGCCTTGTAGTAGCTCGAGTGCGTGACGGCGTTGACATCACGGAACGGGTTGCGGGTGGTGGTCGGCTCCGGGCTGCCGGCGGCGCGCCACAGGAACGTCACGATCTCGGCGCGGGTGCAGGACTTGTACGGGGAGAAGGTGGTGCTGGACGTGCCGTTGGTGATGTTCTTGCCGACGGCCCACTTGACGGAGTTGTAGAAGTAGTCGGTGGTCTTGACGTCGATGAAGTTCATCGTCTGGCCGATCTTGATGGCCACGGTGCCGGTGAGCTGGCGGGTGCCGGTGCCGGTCGTGCCGTAGCGGGCGTAGATGGTGAACGGGATGTAGACGGTCTCGCCGGTCTTGGCGTAGCGGCTGGCGAGGAACGCGACGTCGCTGAGCGCATTCTGGCTGGCGGTGGCGCTGTAGTAGAACTTGTCAGTCGTCTTGATGGAGCCGCCGTAGTTGTAGCCGTTGTAGTAGGTGTAGAGCGAGCCCTCGTTGACGGCGGAGACGGCGCTCTGGTCAAAGGTCACGTAGTCGATGGTGTAGTTGCTGCTGTAGCCCTTGGTGGAGCGCAGGTAGCTGAGGAAGTCGCTCTCGTCGAAGCGGACGCTGTCGCCCTGAGAGACGGTGTACTTGATGTCCTCGCGCACGAGGTTGACGACGACGCTGCCGGAGTAGCTCACGGTCGTGCCGCGGCTCGTGGAGGAGCTGGAATAGCGGGTCGCGTACAGGGTGAAGTTCAGCGTGATGGTCTTCGCGGTGGACTTGGCGTTGGGGACGAACGTCACGCTATCGAGGTTGGTGACCTTGGTATTGCGGTTGAACGCGCCGGAGGAATTGCTGGTGGACATGGCGGTGCCGCCATAGTACAGCGTGCCCTGCGCGGTGGTGGGCAGGGAGAAGGTCACATAATCGAAGGTGACATAGGGATAGGACTTGGCCTTGCTGGCGTCGCCGCGGGCCTCAGCGACCTTGTTCATGAAGTCGTTGAAGTCGCTCTGCGCGAACTGGACGGTCTCACCGGCCACACCGTTGTAGCTGATGTTGTAGTTCTTCTGGTAGACGGTGAGCTGGCCGTAGTAGAGCCTGTTATCGGAGCTGTTCTTGGTCACGATCCACAGCGTGCACTGGCCGCCCACAAAGTTGCTGTCAGTCAGCGGGTACAGGTTGGTGCTGGTGGTGTTGGCATAGTAGACGGTCTTACCGCTCTGAGAGAAATCAGTCGGAGTAGTGGCCTGGTTCGGGGTGCCGACAACATAATAGTAGGAAGCACCGGCGGGAACCTGAACATAGTAACGATAGGTATTACCGTAGGCAACCGGCTCGGGATACTGCGCCTCATAGGTGGTGCTGATGGGGGTGACGGTCGCCGTAAAGGTAATGGGATAGTTGCCCTTGTTGGTATAGACGGTACCGGTGAAAGACGCGGTGCCGATGCTGGTGCCGGTGATCGTATAGGTGTAGTAGGCGCTGGAGGAACCACTGGTCCGCTGAATATAGCAGTTGGTACGAGAACCGGTGTCGAGCGTAACATAGCTAACGGTTGCGCTAATACTTGCAGTATTCAATGCGGCCTGCGCAATCGCAAAGAGATTGTTGTTCGTAATATAGCTGTAGTTATAGCCGTAGTTATAGCCGTAGAGCGTGACGGGGGTGTTGTTCTGAATGGGAGAAATCGCAGCGGTCAGGCTCTTTACGGTAACGGTATAAGTGGCAACATAGTCCTTGCCGCCAGTACTGAACTTTGCCGTTACGGTGTAGCTGCTGGCGGTAGAATTGGCGTTGATCGTCAGCTTGTTGGACGCAACTTTGCCGTCGCTGGTAACTTCCGGTGTGCCAGGAGTCGCGCCAGATTTGGGCGTGTAATCCCAAGCCACGTTGTCAAGAGCGCCGTTAACCTTGTTGCCGTCCTTGTCCGTAAACGTAAGGGAAAGATTGACCGTCGAACCGCGCGTTGCGGCAACATTCGGATTATAGGTGAGAATGTTTGTGTCCTTGGTGACGGTAAAAGAAGAAGTCTCCGCCTTGACCTTGTCTGTCGTGGTAGGCGTACCGCTCTCCTTCAAGAAGCAGGCGACGGTATACGTCCCGGTAGCACTATTCCCAGTAATATTATTGGGGATAATCCATTCATAGCCGCCAGCCTGATTCTTGGTAACGGTCATGGGAACGTACTGGCTGTCCGCAGCAGTGGACTTGTAGTACCACGCAAGGTTTGTGCGGTCGCTCTTTGTTGCAGCGAGGGTGAAGGTAAGCTTTGTACCGGTCATTGCGCTGGGCTTATCTGCGGTAAGCGATGTAGCGCTAACCGGAGTAGCTGTGATGGGAATGGCAACTTCTTCAACAGAACCTTCAACGTCATTATATTTGATTTTAACCCTAAGCTTGTCGCTTCCAAATTTGGGATAGCCGTCTGTAGTAACGACCGAATAACCAGTGGCCGGCGTGACGCTCCACTTAGAAGCATCGTTCAAGTCGTTGGTCTCGGTACTATCATAGTAGACAGCAATATTGCCGCTCTGAGGCTTGGCGTAAGGTCTGTGGTTGAAAGTCACGCCTGTAAAAGCGGTCGCGCAGTCATAGACGGTGACCGAAGCAGATGCTACTGCGGTCGTGGTCTTATTAGAGTCATATGTCAGGGTGTACGTGCAGGAAACCGTGTATTTGCCCGCCGCGGAGAATGCCTGACTAAGCGTTGCGCTGTCATTTCCGGATACAGTCTGATTGTTGACTGCCCATGCATGGCCGGTAACAGTCGCATCCGACTCTCCGACCTTTATATTAGTCGGAGCAGTTGCGGTAAAAGTAACATTGGTATTTACTTTTACAACAGATACCTGCGCGGAAGGGTTGCCTGCGGTGGCAGTTACCGCATAGCTATTCTCGTCCGTCGCCCTTGCAGGCACGACGACGAGGCTCAGGACCAATGTCAGAGCCAATAGCAAGGAGAGAAATTTTTTCATGTGATCTTCATCCTTTCGTGTTTGTTGTTGTCGGCTCCGCGCGCACAGAGCCTTTCTCATACATGGCATTTTACCATGCCGCGGGAAATAAGGGAACAGGAAAATGGAAAATTCATAAATTCTTTATCTTCCCTCTTCGCCCAGTTTCCCTTTGCTTCATTGATTAGACGCAAGAAACGTCTGTTTTGTTTCACAAAACCCGAAAATTTCCCAAAAATTTTTTACGCCGCGAAAAACCGCACATACACGAACACCCCCGCCGCGATCTGCGCAAGTAAGATCGCGGGGATGCCGAACTTGAAGTACCAGTGCCGCGTCTTGTGGTGAAAGACCCTCATTGCGAAAAGAGCACCCGCGCTGCCGAGCAGCAGCGCGAGTGCAAATAGAGTCTTTTCGGGCACGCGCCGCGCGCCCTGAATTTTGGCGCGGCGCTTGTCTGCGCCGTAGACGCAGAACGTCAGAATATTGATCGCGGCGAGATAGATGACAAAGTATCTCACTTTTCGAGCTTGCTGAGCTCCACAGCCGCCGCCGCGCCGAGGCGCGCGTTGTTGAACACGAGCTGGATGTTGGAATCCAGGCTGTCGCCGCCGGTCAGGTCCTTGATCTTGGCGAGCAGATACGGCGTCGTGGCCTTGCCGTGGATGCCGTCCTTCTTCGCGTCCTCCACGGCCTCGGCAATGGCCTTGTCGATGACCTCCTTGTCCATGGAGTACTCTTCGGGAATCGGGTTTGTGACGAGTAAGCCGCCGCGCAGACCCAGCTCGCGCTTGACGTGGAACGCCTTGGCCAGCTGCTCGGGCGTGTCGAGCTCGTAGTCGACGCCAAAGCCGGACTTGCGCGTGTAGAACGCAGGCAGCTCGCTCGTGCCGTAGCCGATGACGGTCACGCCGTGGGTCTCGAGATATTCGAGCGTCAGACCGAGGTCGAGGATGGACTTCGCGCCCGCGCACACGACCATGACGGAGGTGTTGGCCAGCTCTTCAAGGTCGGCGGAGATGTCGAACGTCTCCTGCGCGCCGCGGTGCACGCCGCCGATGCCGCCGGTGGCGAACACGCGGATGCCCGCCATGTCGGCGATCATCATCGTGGTGGTGACGGTGCACGCGCCGTCCTTGCCCTGCGCGACGAGCACGGGCAGGTCGCGGCGGGAAGCCTTCGGGATGCCCGCGCCGGTGCGGCCGAGGTAGTCGATCTCTTCCTTGGAAAGGCCCGCCTTCAAGCGGCCGCCGATGATGGCGATGGTCGCGGGCACCGCGCCCGCGTCGCGAATGATCTGCTCGACCTTGAGCGCGGTCTCCACGTTCTGGGGGTAGGGCATGCCGTGGGAAATGATGGTGGATTCGAGCGCCACGACGGGCTTACCGGCGGCAAGGGCCTCGGCAACCTCGGGGGCGATATCCAGATACTTGTTCATCGTTAAAATCCTCCTGTAAAGTAATAGGTGAAAGTTTCACGTTTACCTTTTGAGGTAAGATTGTATCATAACATACAACTTGTCAAAAGTCAATATAAAGCGGGGCTTGAATTTGCACGGGAAGTGGCATATAATACCTCTATTATCCCGTGAAAACCCACAAAAGGAAGGAAAATTATTATGGAACGAGTGAGAATTGCCGCGCTCTTCGCCGACAAAGAGCAATACGGCGGCGCAAGCGTCACCGTATGCGGCTGGGCGAAGACCATCCGCGATATGAAGACCTTCGGATTCATCGAGCTGAACGACGGCTCGTGCTTCCGCAATTTGCAGGTCGTGATGGATGCGAATTCTCTTTCTAATTATAAGGAGATCGCCGCGCAGAACGTGGGCGCCGCGCTCATCGTGCGCGGCACCGTCGTGCTGACGCCCGAGGCCAAGCAGCCGCTCGAAGTCAAGGCAACAGAGATCGAGGTCGAGGGCGTGTCCTCCCCCGACTATCCCCTGCAGAAAAAGCGCCACAGCGTCGAATATCTGCGCACCATTCAGCATCTGCGCCCGCGCACGAACCTCTTCTCCGCGGCGTTCCGTGTGAGAAGCGCGGCGGCCTACGCCGTGCACGAGTTCTTCCAGAGCCGCGGCTTTGTCTACGTCAACACCCCCATCATCACCGGCTCTGACTGCGAGGGCGCGGGCGAGATGTTCCAGGTCACGACGCTCGACCTTGAAAACCCGCCGAGAACGCCCGACGGCAAGGTCGATTACAGCAAGGACTTTTTCGGCAAGAAGACGAGCCTGACCGTCTCCGGTCAGCTCAACGCCGAAAACTTCGCCATGGCGTTCGGCGACGTTTACACCTTCGGCCCCACGTTCCGCGCCGAGAATTCCAACACCGCGCGCCACGCCGCCGAGTTCTGGATGATCGAGCCGGAGATGGCGTTCTGCGACCTCGACGGCGACCTTGAGGTCATGGAGGCGATGGTCAAGCATATCATCCGCCGCGTGATGGAGCGCTGCCCGGATGATCTTGCGTTTTTCAACAGCTTTATCGACAAGGGCTTGCTGGAGCGTCTCCAGCACGTCGAGAGTTCCGACTTTGGCCGCGTGACGTATACCGAGGCCGTCAAGCTCTTAAAGGAGAGCGGCCAGAAGTTCGACTACCCCGTCGAGTGGGGCATCGACCTGCAGACTGAGCATGAGCGTTACCTCACCGAGCAGATCTTCAAGCGCCCCGTGTTCGTCACGGACTATCCGCAGGAGATCAAGGCGTTCTATATGCGCCTCAACGACGACGGAAAGACCGTCGCCGCAGCGGACTGCCTCGTTCCGGGCATCGGCGAGATCATCGGCGGCAGCCAGCGCGAGGAGCGCATCGAGCTGCTCGAAAAGCGCATCCGCGAGCTCGGCATGAATCCCGAGGACTACTGGTGGTACTGCGACCTGCGCCGCTACGGCTCCTGCCGTCACGCGGGCTTCGGCCTCGGCTTCGAGCGCATGGTGATGTATTTAACGGGCATCGGCAACATCCGCGACGTAGAGCTGCATCCCCGCACCGTGGGCAACGCAGACTTTTAATTCTTCAAAAAACAAGGGACACGGTTTCCGTGTCCCTTGTTTTTTGAGAATTACACTCCGCTTCGTGCCTTGCCGCCCAAAGGGCGGCTTCGACACGCGCGGAGCGAGAAGAGTTTTTTGGCACGCGCATGTCGCGCCAAAAAACGATTCGAAATCATTTCGCGTCTGCGGATGCGAAAAGCTGTGACGCTTTAATTATTTGTGGTAAATAGTTACAAATGGGAACAAAAGCTCGAAAAGCGTAGTCAAAAGAAGTGAAGTCTGCTATAATGACCGCGCAGTTTTGAGAGAGGAGATTTTGACATGAAACACTTTTTTGCGCTGCTGCTCAGCGCGCTGATGGTGCTGTCGCTGCTGACTGCCTGCGGTGATAAGACGACGCCGTCCGACGGCGACGATCAGACCGTCACGGACGAGAATGGCAGCGACACCGACAACAATACTGACGATACAACTGACCCCTACGACGCCGTGCGCAGCTACTGGTCCGAGGACCAGCTCACGCAGGCCTGGGGGCCGGATCAGGTGGTGGAGCATCTCTTTTTCCACCCGATCATCGCCTATCCGCAGTGGGCCTTCCACGACTGCAATGCCAGTCAGGACCAGCGCTACGGCCTCGACGACTGGATGGTGACGGTCGACGAATACAACAAAATTTTGCAGTCCGTGTACGACAAGGGCTACATCTTAGTCGCGATGGAAGACGTGTGGAGCGAGGTGACGGACGAGACCGGCACGCACATGGTGCGAAACACCCTGATGCTGCCAGAGGGCAAAAAGCCGCTCGTCATCAGCTTTGACGACGTGAACTACTACCCCTATATGCTCGACGAGGGCTTCACGAGCAAGCTCGTCGTCGGCGAGGACGGCGAGATCTGGGCGCAGTGCACCGATCCGTACACAAATGAGACCTTTTTGACCAAGGAACTCGACGCGACGCCCATTCTCGACCAGTTTGTCTACGAGCACCCCGACTTTTCGCTGAACGGCGCGAAGGCCATCTTCTCACTGACGGGCTATCAGGGTATTTTAGGCTATCGCACGCAGGATGACCGCGACATCGCGGCAGATTCGCCCGACCGCCCCGCGTTCGATGCCTACCGCGCGAGCGAGATCGAGGCCGTCAAGCCCGTCATCGAGCGGCTCAAGGAAACGGGTTGGACGTTCGGCAGCCACACCTGGGGCCACATCCGCCTCGACACCAAGCCGCTCCAGACCGTCATCAACGACACCGAGCGCTGGGCGGACGAGGTCGGCTCGCTCGTCGGCCCCACGCAGATTTTGTTCTATCCGCACGGCGGCCGTCCCGACGGTGACGACTGGCACCAGACCGGCGAGCGCTTCCAGTACCTGCAAAGCCAGGGCTTCCGCATCTTCGCGAGCGTCGGCACGAGTTCGTTCAGCTATGTGAAGCCCGACATTTCCGCCGTCATCTGCGACCGTCTGCATCCGGACGGCACCACGCTGCGCCACTCGCGCAGCCGCTATCTGCAATTCTATAACGCCGAGGACATCATGGATACGCAAGTCCGTCCTGATCTCGGCGTAGACTGGTGAGGAGGCGTTATTATGGCAACGTTAGAAGAACTCAAGGCGAAGGCCGTCGCCATGCTGGACATGGCGTATGTGCCGTATTCCCACTTCCCCGTGGGCGCGGCACTCGAATGTGAGGACGGCGCGGTCTTCACCGGCTGCAACATCGAAAATTCGAGCTACGGCCTGACGAACTGTGCCGAGCGCACCGCGGCGTTCAAGGCCGTGAGCGAGGGGCACCGGCGCTTCAAGCGCATCGTCATCGCTGGGCGCAGCGACGACTACTGCTACCCCTGCGGTGCGTGCCGTCAGGTGCTCTACGAGTTCGGGCCCGACATGGAGGTCGTGTGCCTGAACAAGGACAACGAAGAAAAGCACCTGCACATCAAGGAGCTGCTCCCCTACGGCTTCGACCAGACGTGGCTTGCAATCGACGAGAAATAACGAAAAAAGAGAGCGGCGCTGCCGCTCTCTTTTTTTGCGCTTTAGTTGCTGCCGGAGGAGGCATCGATCGTCAACATGCCGCTGACCGTCGAAATTTCCAGCTCGCTCATCTCACCGCCCTCGAGCGCGGGCACGGAGTAGTGCGTCGCGTGGTCGTCAAGACAGGTGATGAGCGCTCCTTCGCGCTCGGTGAGCGCGGAGCGGAACGCGCCGCTTTTCGTTTCATAGTCGAGAGTAAAGCCGTCCTGCGCGGGAAGGGTCAGATAGATGCTGCCGCTCTCCGTTTCGGCATCAAGGCGCAGCGCACGCTCGGTAGCCAAAATCAGGTTGCCGCTAACGCTTTCGAAGTCCAGCGCGCCGAGCGCGCCGGCGATATCCACCTTGCCGCTCGCGGTTTCGATCTCGGCGCTCTCCGCATCGCCCGCCAGCTCGATCGCGCCGGAGAGCGTCGAAATATCGACCCTTGCCCACGTGCCGTCCACCACACCGGCATTGCCGCTCGTGGTCTCGATCTCCACCTCCGGGCAGTTCGCGCACATCACGCGCGCATCGCCGCTGAGCGTCGAAAGCTCGATCTTCTGCGCATCGGCGCTCACGTAGGCGTAGGCGTCCGTTGTTTCGACTTTTATCTCCTCAAAGTGACCGGCGCTGACCAGTTCCCTCGGAAGTCCCACGTCGAGGTACTTTTCCCCGTCGTAGCTGCCGCGGTAAGCGTCGCCGAGGAAGTGGATGCGCAGCGTGTCGCCGTCGATCGCGCAGACCATCTTCTCGCTCTCGGCGAGCGGCGCGGTGGATTCCTCCTTCACGCTGATCTGTGCGCTCTGCTCGGCGGTATAGATGTTCACGCTGCCGCTGCGCCACGAGATATCGATCTTGCGGATGTCTTCGCTCTCGCCGATGCTGAGCACCGCGCCCGTGTGGAGCTCTTCTCTCCCCTCCGCCTGCGTGCAGAAGGTGTAGGTCGCACTGCTGCCGTCCCAGAGCGCGTCGACGGCGAAAATGCCGTCGCTTTGCGGCAGTTCTGCGCGGAATGTGCCGTTATCCTGCCGCTGCGCCGAAAGCGTCTCAGCCTGCGCCTCGGTGTCGCCCCAGCACGCGTCGTTCCAGTACCGCAGCGAGACGGAATCGGGCGAATTATCGCTGAAATCGAGGGTTACGGTGTAGAAATAGGCGGCCGACACTGCAAAGGGCATTCCCAGTACAGGCGTGATGTCACGGGAGGTTTCGTCCAGCGGGTGCGCGCCGCAGGCAATGTCGGTCATACTCTGTAGGCCCTGGGTGTAGGTCCAGTCGTAGCTGCTGCTTTTGAGGGTGACGCTGCAAGCGTTTGCGCTTGTCACCGTCAGTGTTGGCGGGGTTTGGCGCGCGGCCTCGTCTGCGCTTTTTTCGCCGCAGGCGGCGAGGGAAAGGACCAGCGCGAGGGGGAGCAGGAGGGAAAGGAGCTTTTTCATCGGTCAGTCCTCGTTTCTTTCGGATACTTCTATAGACGTATGATAGCCGAAAAAGTTCCCGCGCACAACGGGGATCGTTGCACAAAACGCGGCAATTTGTTGTATCGTGAATTCTAATACCGGAGGCGGTACAACTTTTTGCCGCGTTGTGTGCAACGTTTCTTCATGATACGGCGTATCATGAAAAGGCAAATCATGCATCAGTGTTCCCGCGTTTGCAGGGGGGTGTGAGGTGCCTTTTCCAACATTATGAAAATTTGGGGGAAAGAGCATGGAGACGACAACAAATTACAAACTTCCGCAATGGGTCAAGGCGGATCAGATCAAGATGGACGACTTTAACGGGGCGTTTGCAAATATCGATGCGGCGCTCAAGGCTGAGGGCGACGCGCGCAGCGAGGCCGACGGCACGGCGGCGGAGCGCATCACGGCATTGGCGCAGACGATCGCAAACGGCAAGATCTGCCGCATCAAATACGGCTCGTATACCGGCAACGGCACCTACGGCGCGGCAAACGCGGTCAGCATCGACTGCGGGTTCTACCCGCTGCTGGTACTGGTCATGGTCGGTACGCGCACCTACAACTGGACGATTCGCGGAGACAGCAAATTCTTCAATAACAGCGGCGCACGAGAAAATACAATGCTGTGGGGCAACACCGGCGTAAGCTGGTACTACCCGCAGGACGACCAGTATTATTCCCCGTCGGGCAACCAGATGAACGCAATCGACACGACCTATTACTATCTGGTGCTGGGCTACAGCAACGACGGAGAGCAGGGAAACTGAATCACGGCAAAAAACAGCCCCGAGGCAAAAGCCTCGGGGCTGAAACTCTACTTTAGGGGGAAAGATCCCTCAGAAGAGAAGTTTTTAGTTAGCGAACGACATGATCGAAGAGTAGGAACCGGCGGTGACCTTATAGGTACCAGCGCCGATCACGCCGCGCAGATCAATGGTGACAGAGGTAGCACCATCGCTGACAACCGTACCGGAGAAAGTGCCGACGGTGACATAGCCGTTGTCACGGAGCTGCTCGAGAGTGACGCTGTAAACATCACCCTTCTTAGCATCGTTGTTAGCGTTCAGAGACACCGTAGCGTCCTTGTTAGCGTTGAGGGCAACGCCGATAACAGTAGCGGCGTTGGGAACATCGACGCCACTCTTGACCTTGTCGTAGGCGTAAGCCTGCAGTGCCAGAGCGTTGAGCTGACCGTTGTTCTGGATAGAAACAAAGTAGTAGTTCTGGTCGGCAGGATTGCCCATCGTGCCAACAACCTTGGTCAGGTCGGTGACCACGCTGTAATACTTGTTAGCGCTATAGTCGTGATAGAGAGAATCAGCGAAGGTGTCACGATCAGAATAGTTATTCGCCACAGTGCCAGCAGCACCCTCAACGAAGTTGATCGTGATGTTGCTGTAGGTATTATAGGCAGAGGAGAGCGGGTACTCATTGTAACCATTCAGCGGCTCGCCATCAACAGCAGCATGACCACTCTGGACAACGCCGTCCTTGAGGGTAACAACATAGAGGGTGTTGTTCTCGGGATAACCAGTCTGACTATTGATCTTCAGGGTCTTCTGCAGAGCGTCATAGTTAGCGAACTTGACTTCGCCGTCAACGCCGTCGACATAGCCCTTAACGACCCACGTACCGTCGGCGAGGGTGTAAGTGCCCTGCTGACCGTCGAAGTAGAACAGGCTCGTGACCTTGGAGCTCGTGGTAGCGCCGATGACGTAAACGTAATCAGCAACGTTGTCGCCGTTCAGGTCAACCCAGTCGACCTCAGCCGCATTGTAGTTGTCAATGTTGGTGAAGCCGGTGATGGACTTGAAGGTGTAGGGGTTAGCAGAGGTGCCTGCGCCGGAGCGAACCAGGAACGTGGTGTTGGAGTTAACAACCAGAGTGTAGGTACCATTGCTCATAACCTGAGTGTTCTTGCTCACAGCAAGGGATGCAACACTGTGGAGCTTGCCGGAATCAGCAACATTAGCCCCAGCAGGATAGGTGGCCACCTCGACAGCCTTGAGGGTGCCGTTGGACTTGGTGGTGAAGCGGAACAGGTGGCCGTTCAGCAGCTCGTTGGTATCCGCATTGGTGTTGGTGTTGATGTAGGAATCAACATAGAAGTAGTTACCATCAGCCTTCATGACCATGTTATTGATGCCGGTGCTGTGGGTGACCTTGCCGTTCGCAATCTTGGAGCTCACAATGCCGGAAGCAATATCGTCGAAGTAGGTCATCTCGCTCAGGTCGACCTGAGCGGTGGTGCCGTCCACATAGGTGACGTTGGCCTTCGCCACGCCGGAACCGTCAGTGGCGTTGCCCGCCCACCAGATGGAGTTGATGACGCCGTAGCTGTTGGCAGCAGCGATCTCAACCGCACCGATCAGGTTGTTGTAGGAATCGAAGTACCAGGTGTACTTGGCGTCCTTCTGAGCGGCCTCGTCGAGGTAGAACTTGACAGCATCGTCATAAACGGTGCCCTCAACGTTGTGCTGCTGAGCGTTCCAGTAGATCACGCTCTGAGCGCCCTCGATGGAAGTGGCCTTGCCGACGATCTCGGCATACTGCTTATCGTTGTTGTACACCTTGCCGCTGACAGTGGCGGAGTTGGCAGCCTTGTCGGTGTAAGCGTTGACGAGGACATACTCATCCTTGGCATAGCCATAGTTGGCGTCGTAGTCCTTGAGCGTCAGAGCAGTGGTCTTGGGAGCGGTCTTAGAATCATAGACCTCGAGGGTGATGGTGGCAGGAGTCTTGACGTGACCCTGAGCATCATAGGTGATGTCAGCAACGTAGGTGACCTTGGCAAGGAAGGTGTCGATCATGACGATGGTATCGTCATAGATTTCGAACAGACGGCCCTGAGCACCCATCTTGGTCTTGGTGTCGGTCAGGTTGACGGTGTACTTGGTGCTGGCGGTCTGACCGTTGACAATCAGGGTGTAAGCGGTGTCGGCCTTCAGGCCAGCATCGTGAGCGACATCGCACTCAGTAACAGCCTTGGTGTAGGTCAGGTCGGGCTTCTCAACGAAGGTAGTGGCCTTGTCGCCGGTGTTGTAGGTCCACTTGGTGGCGGGACGGCCCCACTTGTCGGAAGCAGCAGCGGAAGCGAGCTTGAAGTTCTTCTCGCCGAGGCTGTTGGTCTTGGTGCTGATGACCTTATCGGTCACATAGCCGAAGGCCGGGGTGTAGGTGACCTGAGCCTTCTGGATGCCCTGGAACAGGAGCTCAGCGACGAGCTGACGGGAAGCGGGAGCGTTCAGGTCGGTGGTCTTCGCCACGTTGTCCAGAACGCCGAGCTGCTGCGCGGTCTGCGCAACATGGAGCGCCCAGTCAGCGCCGGAGAACTCGTTGTTCTTGTCGTAGCCAACCGCGCGGAGGATCATGGCGAGGACCTCATAGCCGGTGACCTTGCCGGACGGCTTGAAGGTGCCGTCGGGATAACCCTTGACGAGGGAGGCGTTGGCGCAGTAGCCGATGTAGCCCTGAGCCCAACCGGCGCCAGCCATGTCGCTGAACTTGTTATAAGTGGCATAGAGGCCGGACTTATCGTTCTTGGCGACGTCGGCAGTGTAGATACGATAGACGATCGTAGCTACCTCAGCGCGGGTGATGTTGCCCTCGGGCTTGAAGGAACCGTCCTCATAACCCTTGAACACACCCATGCCATTCAGGACGGCAACGGCCTCAGCGTAATCATCGCTGATCTTGGTGTCATCCTTGAAGGCGTTGGCGCTGACGGCCAGAGACAGAGTCATGACCAGAGCCAGCACCATTGCGAGTAACTTTTTCATAGATGTTACTCTCCTTTCATAAATTTCCATCCCCTTGGAGCGCTCTGGCAACGAAAAGCGGGCATTTTGCTGTTCGCGGGTGAAAATGAAAGTTGACCGAAAAAGTTGCAAAACATTTCGATTTTCTTATATTTTTGACCGTTTTGCAGGAAAACGCACGATTTTAGTTGCTATTGCATCCCCTTAAAGATGGTTCGTTTGTCAGAAAGGAGCAAGTTTCGGCGTTTCTCGGCTTACTTACCGTGGCATGCCGATCCCGTAACTAAGTCGGGAACGCACCGTTCCCCACCCTTTCTGCACTGTCACCTTACCACAAGCAAAATTTCAAGTCAACGCTTTCGCCCCATCTGTAACACACTTGTAACAAACCGCCACTTCTGTTACAGCTTGACATAAAACCACAGAAAACCCCATTATCCGCCACCACATACATATAATATATAAGCACAAATATGAAAAAAGCGGCCTAAGCCGCTTTTAGTGTTCTGATGACCCGCGCAGCGGTCAGGCGGCAAGTAACAGTAGTCCGCGCCGCCGCGCGGGGAGCGAAATTTCCCTTTTCCAGCCGCGGCCCGCCGAAAAAAAGAAAAAGCCCGCTCATAAGAGCGGACTTTCGCCAATATTTTTTGCACAACCCCGTACAACCCAAAGAAATTTCGCGCCCGCAGGCGCGAAATGATCTTGATCGTAAATCGCCGCGACCGGTGCGTGGCGATTTACACTTTGCGCGAAGCGCAAGCGAGACTCCATCAAAAAAGAGGACGGCAATGTCGTCCTCTTTTTTGAAGTGCTTTACTGAATCTCGATCTGCTTCGCGTTCACCACCGCGCTCTTCTTCGGCATGTTCAGCTTGAGCACGCCGTCATTGTACTGCGCGGAGATATTCGCGACCTCGACGCCGCTGATGTCGAACGCGCGCTGGTAGCTGCCGTAGCTGCGCTCGCAGCGGACGTAATTGCCCTTCTTGTCCTGATCCTCGTGCTCGCTGTGGCGCTCGGCGCGAATGGTCATCGTGTCGCCGTCCACATCGACGTGGATGTCCTCTTTCTTGAAGCCCGGCAGATCAGCTTCCAGCAGGTAGCTGTCGCCCTTGTCCTGAATATCGGTCTTAAACTCGCTCAGCCCGCGGCCCCACGAGCCGTCACCGAAGAATGCGCGCTCCATCTGATCCCAGGGATCATACGCCGCAACGTGGTTGTTTCTGCGTTCAAAAGGTCTCAGTTCAAACATAATCAAAGCCTCCAAATCTATTCTGGCGAGCCGCTTTTGCAGCCCGCGTGGTTTACGTTTCTTTCGTTCCCCTCGGAACAATTATGAGTATAGGCACGCCCTGTGAACAAAAATACATCTTTTGATGAACAAACTTTTAATTTTAGCACTCGCTCGTCGAGAGTGCTAAAATTATGCTGGCTGCGGACCGCTGCCAAACCGCTACCCGGCCTTTCGCGCCCCCAAACCCTTGAAAAATCAGGCTTTTTTCGCCCCGCCAACCCCCGTTTCCGGCAAATCGCTACCAAACCGCTACCAGCCGCGTCCGCAAGCCCTTGCGCGGCGGGCTTTTTCCGCGTCGCTAAGGGGATGCGATATCCACTGAATTGAACGATTTTTCATTGATTCTGCTGCAATTTGATTATTTTCTATTGTTTCTGCAACAATTTGAGGATTTGCAAATTTTGGCAGCAACCACGGGAAAGCGGGAGAGACGGCGGGTGTTCGGCCGCAAGAAGATGATGACGTTATCGTCATGATCGACACCTTCCTCGCCAAGGTCACCTACGTTGCTCCTGCCGCTTATGACGCTCAGGGCCACCTGCGCACCGAGGCTACCATCAAGCTCGATGTCTATGCCACCAAGAACTCCACCGCTGCTACCCCGCTCACCCTCACCAACGGCGAGGATGCGTATCCGTATGCTGTCGGCGATTACGTTCTCCTGAACGCCTTCACCAACGCTGTTAACAGCGCTACCGAGAGCGGCCTCATCAAGACCGGCGCTGACAAGTACGGCGAGATCGTTTCCAAGGCCACTTCTGTTGACGGCGCTCAGACCATCATCTACTGGAACAACGAGCAGCACAATGTTGCTGGCACTGTCTATGATGATGCTGTCAAGTTCATCCTCGATGAGGCTGGCAACTCCACCGGGAACCACACCTGGTTCCTCGACCAGTATGGCAACCTGATTGGTGCTGCTGATACCGCTGCTACCAACAGCTACGGTGTCATCAACCGCATCTGGTGGGCGGGCAACACTGCTGACGGCACTGGCGTTGCCACTGCTAACGTGACCTACATGGACGGCACCACCGCCGTTCTCGACATCAGCGCCCTCATCTACAATGGTGCTGCCGCCGAGAACCGCAACACTACGTATATCGCTAAGGGCGGCAAACTGTCCCACAGCACCGCTGCCCTTAAGGTCATGTCCGGCGATACCTACAGCACCGCGCCCACGAGCTACTTCTACATCGACGACTATATCGATCAGAACGCCCGCGCCGACAAGACCAGCGCTCAGATCCTGAACGACGATATGTTCCAGTTCACCACTCAGACTGACGGCACTGTCAAGGCTGTTGAGGTCAGTGGTGCCGGCACTGCCGCCGCTTACAAGAATCTCCACAGCGAGAACCTGGCTATTTACAAGGACACCCAGATCACCAGCGGCCTTGTTGCCAACTCCAACACTGTGTACCTGATCCGCTCCGGTGATGACACCACTGCCAGCCCGTATACCTTCAAGTCTGTTACCGGCTTCGACAAGATCGACCGTTATCAGAATGATGAGGTCGACTACGTCATGAGCGACGACTTCGCCAAGTATGTCTTCATCAAGGCTGATCCCACCGAGTCCAAGGTCACCAGCGTGTTCTTCTATGCTGGCGAGCAGGCTTCCTTCAACAACGAGACCGGCGTTTGGACCACCCCCGGCTACCTCGACGGTGAGAAGACCGCCATCTATGCTGTCGGCTGGAACAACAGCAACGTGAACACCATCATCGACACGGCCACCGGTCGCGGCAATGCCAACACCATTTACAGTGTCGCTCTGAGCAACGGCTACCTCGACAAGGATTACATGAGCGCTTGGGTGTACACTTCCACCGACCCGATTCGCGCTGCGTCTGTCAACGGTGTCACCTACCCGCTCGCTGCCGCCTATATGAACCGCAACGACGTTAAGGTCCTCACCATTCAGGGTTCCTCTTCCGATACCTTTGAGGGCAATGTCTACACGCACAACGACGCCAAGTACTCCGTTGTCAGCAACGCAGACTTCGCCTCCAAGATCAACAGCGAGTTCACCAACCTCGGTGATAAGGTGATCTACCTCGCTTACATCTCCGGTTCCGGCGAGTACAGCGGCTCTATCCTCTATGCCAACATTGTTGACAGAGCTACCACCGCTGATGAACTGCGTGAGATCAGCGCTGTTAAGCCCAACGGCACTGTTACCGCTGCCTCTTCCCAGTCCTTCAAGGATATCACCATCTCCAACTGGGATGTTACGTACACTGATGGTCTCACCTCGGGCAGCACTGCTACCGTTAAGACTGTCAACATCGAGTGGTATAAGCTGAACGAGGCTGGTACCGAGTACAATGTTAAGGTCGTTGATACCAACGCCCCCTTCATCGCTGGTAACAGCTACAAGTTCGTTGCTACTGTTGAGCTCACCGGCAGCAATGCTGATGACTTCACCTTTGCTGATGGCGCCAATGTTTACACTGGCTACGTCAACAACGTTCAGTAATTGAACGAAAAAAACTACCCCAAAAATAGTTTCAGCCCCGAGCCGAAAGGCTCGGGGCTGTTTTTTGCTTTATCCAGTCCGCGTCATAACCGAGGACAAGATAGCAATATTCTTTCCCGCTGCTGTTGAACTGCGAGGATGCCATATATCCGCCAGAGTCGCTGTCTAACGTCTGCGATACCCGGCTCACGCCGCTGTCACCCCATGTATAGTAATTGTTCATGGAGCCGATGCCGGACGAGCAGGCGGTCACGCCGCGTATGACCGTCGTTTTCTGTCCGCCGTCCGCGCGGAACAGCACCAGCGCCGCGGGGCAAAAGCCGCATTCGACGCTGTTCGGGTGATTTTGACCCGATAGACCGGTGCCGGTGTATGTGCCGAACTTCGCGCGGCAAATCTTGCTGCTGGCAATCGTCTGCGCAATGGCGGTCACGGTCTCCGCCTCCGCCTTGGCCGCCACCGCGTCGGCGTTGGCCTTGAGCGTTTCGTCGATCTTGCCAAACGCCGCATTGAAGTCATCCATCTTGATAAAGTCCGACTTTTCCCACTTGGGCAGGCCGTAATTGGCTGTTTTTCCCATCGCGTCCTCCCCTTTCACCACGCGCGGCGCACGACGCTCAGCACGCCGATGGCCTCGTCGATGCTCGAAAAGCGGTAGACGCGCTCGTCGCGCTCGCGCTGCACCTTTTCGATCGGGTTTTCGAATTTCATCCGCGCTAAGTGCTCGCATTTTTCGATCTGGGTTCTGGGTCGTTCATAGGTGTTGTTGTACATGTTTTTCCTCCTCATTTTGTGCAGCCCGCGCATTTGCGCGGACCGTTTACAGCTATAAAGCTGTAAAGCGGTTTTTGGGACGAACCGGTGCAGCGGAGGAAAAATTTTTCCGCCTTGACAACGCGGGAAAGCGGGGTATAATGGAGATAGAAAAGGGCGCTGTTGTCATGACGGTTAGCCCTCAAAGCTGGTTAAAACAATACTATGTTAACCGCTCGGTGGCCGCCGGGCGGTTAACACGCTTTTGGGGCTATGTAGGTCATTACCACGAGGACAATGACGAGACACAGAAGAAAACGCAGAGCATTTCCTCTTCCCATCCGCATCACCCCCTTTCGCAAGGGAGTGGCTAACCGCCGTTTACAACAGCGCCTACCTTTATTTTACGGTCTTTGCCGCATTTTGTCAATCTTTGCCGCCCGTTGGGCGGTTTTTTGCATTTTTTAGAGGGTTTCGAGCGTCAGCAGCGCGTCGAGCAGCGGCCACGCCTGCGCGAGCTCCCGCCCCGCCTGCCAGAAGCCGATGCCCTGCAAGCCCTTTTCCGCCGCGAGGGTGATCTTCGCGCGCAGCGAGCGCGCGTCCTCGAACCAGACGACGTGTTCGCGCCGCATTTTGTCGAAATAGTGGTAGCAGGGCGAGCGCGCGGTTTCGTCAAACTCAATTTCCGCCCCCACCAGCCGCGCCCGCGCGACGGCCGCTTGCGACGAGAACGTCTCGGCCCGCGTGCGGCCTTTTTCGTAGGGCAGCGGCCAGTCGTAGGCGTACAGCGGCGCGCCGAGGAAGATGTTCTCCCCCGCCGTGACCGAGAGCGCGTAATCGAGCACCGCGCGCACCTGCGGCAGCGGCGCGATGGCCTGCGGCTCGCCGTAGACATAGCCCCATTCGTAGGTCATCAGGAACACGGCGTTCGCGGCTTTTGATAGCAGCGCGTAGTCGTGCGCCTCGTACAATAGGCCGCGCTGCTGCGCGCTCGTCTTCGGCGCGAGCGCGGCGACGACGGGCTTTCCCTCGGCGTTCAGCGCCTCGCGCAGACGGCAGACGAACGCGGCGTAGTCCTCGCGCAGCTCCGGCGGGACGTACTCGAAGTCGACGTCGAGGCCGTAGTATCCCTTTTTCGCCATCGTCTGCAAAATCTCGGCAAGGAGCGCGCTCTGCGCACGGTCGTTTTGCAGGAGCGCCGCGGCGTTTTCGCTCGAAAAATTTCCCTCCGGCGTCAGCGTCGAGAGGTGCATGAGCGATTTTGCGCCATAGCGCGCCGCACGTTCGAGCAGGCGCGCGTCGTCGAGCGGCGCAAGGACTCCCGCGGGCGTGATGCCGTAGGTGAACGGCGTCAGATACGTCAGGTACGGCAGGACCGAGTCGAGCAGCTCGCCTCCGATGTAGGGGTAGGCGTAGGCGTTCACGCCGAGCGTACCGAGCGGCGCTTCGTCTGCGTAGTCGATGGCAAGCACGTCGCTCTCGCGCAGAAGCTCGCGTCCGCGGAGGAAAAAGTTCCGCCGCAGGAGCGTCCTGACGCTCAAATCATAGTCCCGCGCGATGGACGAAAGCGTCTCCCCCGCGCGCACGGTGTGCAGTGTCTTCGGCGTCCGCACGACGAGCGCCTGGCCGATCACAAGCGGCGTACTCAGCGCAAGGCCGTTGTCCGCCGCGACGAACGCGGGCAGGGCGTCGTGCATCGCGGCGATGGAAGAAAGCGTGTCGCCGCGCTTTACAACATGCATGTGCATGGTCGATCACCTCGCGCCATTCTATGCCGGATTTTTCGCGCTTACCCCAGCGCGACGTCCAGTATCATCATCAAAAGGAAGCCCACGAGGAAGCCGCACGTCCCCCGCCGTCCGCCCGCGCGCGGAAGAAGCTCCTCCGCCACGACGTAGAGCATCGCCCCTGCTGCAAAGCTCAGAAGCCACGGCATCAGCGCGTGGATTCCCGCCGCCGCGAGCACGACGAGCGCGCCGAACAGCGGCTCCACCGCGCCGGAGAGCACGCCGGTCCAGAAGGCGCGCCGTTTCGACTTGCCCGCCTGGTACACCGGCAGTGCCACCGCCGCGCCCTCGGGAAAGTTCTGCACGCCGATGCCGAGCGCCAGCGCGAACGCGCCGGCAAGGCTCTCCCCGTCCGCCGCGAGCGCGAACGCAAGGCCGACGGCCATGCCCTCGGGGATGTTGTGCAGCGTGATGGCCGAGAGGAGCAAAAAATCGCTGTGCACCTCTCCCCCGCCGCGCCGCCGCACGAGCTCGTCGAGCAGGAAGAGCGTCAGCGCGCCGAGCACAATGCCCGCCGCGGCGGGCAGAAACGGCGGCAGACGCCCCTCTGCCTCCGTCTGTTCGATGGCGGGCAGAATGAGGCTCCACACGCTCGCCGCCATCATCACGCCCGCGGCAAAGCCCAGCAGCGCGCCCTGCGCGCGCTCGCACACCTTGCGGGCAAAAAAGAACACCGTCGCGGCGCCCAGCGCCGTCATCAGAAACGTGAAAGACGTGCCGAGCAGAGCCAGCATCAGTGGTCGAAGCATATCCGTTCATCGCCTTTACGGTTTGTCAGGCGGAAAAGCGCCTGTATGCCAGTATAGGCGGCAGGAATGAAAAACGTGAAAAAGGGCGCGGAGAATTCTCCGCGCCCTTTTGGAGCAATATTGACTTACTGCATCAGCTGCGCGACCATGTCGGTGTACGCGCTGGGATCTTCGAGCGGCAGGCCCGCGATGAGGTTTGCCTGATCGTAGAGGATCTTGGCATACAGCGCCGCCTTGTCGCGGTCCGTTGCCAGCGCGGCGGCCATCGCCTTGACCGCCGGATGATCGACATTCAGCTCGAGGATGCGCTCGGCCTTGATGGGCTCGGGCATCTGGAAGTTCTTGAAGTACTTCTCCATCTCGAAGCTGAAGCCCTCGCCCGCCGTCAGGCAGACGGGATGGGTCTTCAAGCGGTGCGAGACCTTGGCCTCCTTGATCTTGTCGCCGAGCGTCTCCTTGACGAACTGCATAAGCTCCGCGCTCTCGCTGTCGTCCTTGTGCTCTTCCTCGCCGCCAAGCTCAAGGTCGCCGTCCACGATGGAGCGGAACGGCTTTTCGTCGTAGTTCATCAGCGCCTGCAAAACGAACTCGTCCGTCTCGCCGGTCAGGTACAGGACCTCGTAGTCCTTGTCCTTCAAAAGCTCGGTCTGCGGCAGCTTGTCCACGGCGGCGATGCTCTCGCCCGCGGCGTAGTAGATGCACTTCTGGCCTTCCTTCATGCGTTCGACGTACTCCTTGAGCGTCGTGAGCTTCTTCTGCGTGGAGGAGTAGAACATCATCAGGTCCTTGAGCGAATCCTTGCGGCTCTCGCCGCCGTCGCTCACGATGCCGTAACCGATCTGACGGCCGAAGTTTTCGTAGAATTTCTCGTAGCCCTCGCGGTCTTCCTTGAGGAACTTTTCAAGGTCGGCGCGGACCTTCTTTTCGAGGTTCTGGCCGATGACCTTGAGCTGGCGGTCGTGCTGTAAAAGCTCGCGGGAGATGTTCAGGCTCAGGTCCGGCGAGTCGACCACGCCGCGCACAAAGCGCAGATAGTCAGGCAGCAGCGAGTCGCACTTGTCCATGATGAGAACGCCCGCAGAGTAGAGCTGCAATCCCTTTTCATAGCCTTCCGTGTAGAAGTTGAACGGGCGCGAAGACGGCACGAACAGCAGCGCCTTATAGGTCACGCTGCCCTCGGCCGAGACGGTGATCGTGCGCTGGGGCTTGTCGAATTCATGCGTCAGCTCGGAATAGAACTTGTTGTACTCCTCTTCCGTGACGTCACTCTTCTTGCGCTGCCAGAGCGGCACCATGGAGTTGACGGTCTTCATCTCCTCGACGGTCTCGTACTCGGGCTTCTCCGGGTCGCTGCCCTCTTTGACCTTCTGCTCGGGCAGCAGCATGCGGATGGGGTAGCGGATGTAGTCGGAGTACTTCTTCACGAGCGCGTGCAGGCGGTAGGATTCCAAGTACTCGCTGTACTTCTCCTCGTCCGTGTCGGGCTTGATGTGCATGATGACGTCGGTGCCGACGGTCTCCTTGTCGCATTCGGTGATCGTGTAGCCGTCCGCGCCGGAGGACTGCCACTCATAGGCCTGCTCCGAACCGTATTTCTTCGTGCGGACGGTGATGCTGTCGGCGACCATGAACGCGGAGTAGAAGCCCACGCCGAACTGGCCGATGATGTCGATATCGGCGTCCTTCTTGTCCTTTTCCTCGGTCTCCTGGCGGAACTTGTAGGAACCCGACGACGCGATGACACCGAGGTTGTTTTCAAGCTCTTCGCGGCTCATGCCGATGCCGTTATCCGAGACCGTCAGCGTGCGGTTCTCCTTGTCGACCGACACCGTGATGGCAAAATCGCTGCGGTTCATGCCGACCTTGTCGTCCGTCAGCGCGACGTAACAGAGCTTGTCGATGGCGTCGCTGGCGTTGGAAATGATCTCGCGCAGGAAGATCTCCTTGTGCGTGTAAATCGAGTTGATCATCAGATCGAGCAAACGCTTCGATTCTGCTTTAAACTGTTTTTTAGCCATAAAAGCATCCCTCTCTGAATTGTATTTGAACCTAAGTATAGCAGGAAATTCCTGATATTTGTTACCAAACTCTTAATTTTTAGCACTCGTCGGCAGCAAGTGCTAAAACAGGATAGTTACCTTTTATTATATATAAGAGAAAGGCCTTGGATTGGCAGTCTCAGGCTTGAACAACTCTGATGTCTCCGAAGTGAAAGTGCCTCGTGCGCGGCGAAGCCGCGTTAGCATTGCAAGACGATTTGCCCCTGCTCCTACTACCCGCTGTTGCGCAGCCGTTGGCGGCTCTGACGCCTTACGGATGCGGCACACCCCTTGCGGGTGCCGCTCTGCTGATCTTGTAGGAGTGCTGACTAATATCCGTTTACCGGAGCACTCCACAATGCGGCGAGCGCCAGCAATGCCGCATTCGGCAGGCAGTCTGCCGCCCGACTACCGTCACACGCGCCTCACGATAGTAAGGCGCGGTTGAGAGTGGTCACGAATTGCAGGGGTTCATGGCGAAGCCATGTACACCGCACCCACACTGCGCAGCGTGTGCAGTTATTCGAGCTACAAACTGGCAATGTCGGGGGTCGAGGGGCCCCCCTCGTCCTTTCTCTTGGGGGTGTAAGGGGGATATTCTCTTTCTGAGAAAGAGAATATCCCCCTTTGCCGCGTCCCCACACGGTGTGGGGCCAGAAGCAGCGCTGCCGCGCTGCACCCCCCCCTGCGCCCTACAGGCGCAAAAAGAAACAGCCCTCGCGGGCTGCTTTCCTCCCGCGCCCGAGGCGCGAAAGTTGTCCAAATTGTCAATATGGGATACTTATCCCCATTTCCCCTCTTTTTTCTTTGGATAATATGCAGTATTGACTTCTGGCGTTTTAGAGGCTAAAATAAGCCCAACAAACATGAGGGATACATGAAAGGATTTAATGCTATGTTCCGTTTTGCTTATGCAAATCAGAATAACGCCGCCGCTTCTGCCATGTGCGCAGAGGCCGCTTCCTCCTGCACCTCTCAGTCCTCCCGCTTCAACTGCATCGCTCTGGGCGCCATTATTATGGCGTCCATTATTATTTCCCGCCTGATTAGCATTATCGGCATTTCCCTGCTGGTACTGGTACTTCTGGTCGTCCTGATGGGCGTTCCCGGGATGAAACGCGATTGCTGAGCGAGTAAAAAACGCGATACAGCAAAGCGGTTCCGCCGGGAATGGCGGATCCGCTTTTTTGTATGATAAATCTGTTCATTATTTAATCAAAGGAGATTTGAAACGATGAAAAAGAAGTTTATGTGCATGCTCATGGCTGCGGCCATGACGCTCTCGATGGCCGCCTGCGGCTCCAAGAGCGATGACACCAACACCGACGACAATGCTGGCGGCGCATCCGACGGTGTCCAGACCTTTACGGTCGGCACCTCCGGCCCGCTGACCGGCGACAACGCGATCTACGGTATGGCCGTCAAGCAGGGCGTGGAGCTCGCCGTCAATGAAATCAACGCGAGCGACAGCACCATCAAGTTTGAGTTCCTCTCTCAGGACGATGAGGCCGACGGTGAAAAGGCCGTCAACGCCTACAACAACATGATGGACAACGGCATGCAGGTTCTCGTCGGCCCCACGACCACCGGCGCTTCCATCGCCGTTGCCGATGCCTGCTACACCGACCGTACCTTCATGCTGACTCCCTCCGCCTCCTCCACTGACGTGACCGCGGGCAAGGACAATGTCTTCCAGGTCTGCTTCACCGACCCCAACCAGGGCGTTGGCGCTGCCGACTACATGGCTGAGAACTTCGCCGATGCCAAGATCGCCGTCATCTACCGCAACGACGACGCTTACTCTCAGGGCATCCGCGATGCTTTCGTGAAGGAAGCGGGCGACAAGGGCCTCTCCATCGTCTATCAGGGCACCTTTACACTCGATACCTCCTCCAACTTCTCCGTTCAGCTCGCCGCTGCGCAGACTGCCGGCGCCGACCTCGTCTTCCTTCCCATCTACTATCAGCCCGCTTCCGTGATCTTCGCGCAGGCCAAGGCCATGGGCTATGCCCCCACCTTCTTCGGTGTGGACGGCATGGACGGCATCCTCGATATGCCCGGCTTTGACACCACTCTCGCCGAGGGCCTCGTGCTGATGACCCCGTTCTGCGCCACCGTTGAATCCAGCAAGAGCTTCGTCGACGCTTACACTGCCGCTTACGGCACCACGCCTAACCAGTTCGCCGCCGACGCCTACGACGGTGTGTACATCGTCAAGGCCGCGCTCGAACAGGCCGGCTGCACCGCCGATATGAGCAACGAAGAGATCTGCGACGCGCTCGTTTCCGCCATCACCTCCCTCAAGTTCACCGGCCTCACCGGTACCGACATGTCCTGGAACGCCGAGGGTCAGGTCTCCAAGGCCCCGACCGCCTACGTCGTCAAGGACGGCCAGTACGTCGAGGGCTGATCCCCGCAAAGATACCAAATAGACCGTTTATCGTCTCTCTCACGGAGCGAAGGGTCGCCGGGAGGAAAAAACTCCCGGCGGCCTGCGCCCTGCTTCTATGGCGGAAACGAAGGCAGCGTTCTTCCTCTCTGCCCTTGTTTCTGCCACAGACGTTTCCCCACAACTCCAACGAGAAAAAAGAGGTGCCATCCTATGGAATTCTTATCCTATCTCATCAGCGGCATCAGCCTCGGCAGCGTGTACGCCATCATCGCCCTCGGCTATACGATGGTCTACGGCATTGCCAAGATGCTGAACTTTGCCCACGGCGACGTCATCATGATCGGCGGTTACGTATCGTTCTGCGCGATGTTCTATCTGGGCCTTCCCAGCATCGTCGCGGTGCTGATGGCCGTTGTCGTGTGCACCGTCCTCGGCATCGTCATCGAGCGCCTTGCCTACAAGCCCCTGCGCTCCGCGCCGAGCCTTGCGGTGCTCATCACCGCCATCGGCGTGAGCTATTTCCTCCAGAACTCCGCGCTTCTCATCTGGAAGGCCGCCGCGCGCTCCTATCCCCCCGTGGTCACGGGCGCTGTGAAGATCTTCGGCGGCAAGCTGACCGTTTCCTATGTGTCGCTTCTCACGATCGCGGCCTGCGTCGTCATCATGATCGGCCTCACCACGTTCGTCAACAAGAGCAAGATGGGCAAGGCCATGCGTGCCTGCTCGGAGGATAAGGCGGCGGCCCAGCTCATGGGCATCAACGTCAACGCCACCATTTCTGCAACGTTCGCCATCGGCTCGGCGCTCGCCGCCATCGCCGGCGTGCTGCTCTGCTCGTTCAATACGTCGCTCATGCCGACGACCGGCTCCATGCCCGGCATCAAGGCCTTCACCGCGGCGGTGTTCGGCGGCATCGGCTCCATCCCCGGCGCATTCCTCGGCGGGCTCCTGCTCGGCATCATCGAGGCCATGGCCCAGGCGTATATCTCGACGAACCTTGCCAACTCCATCGTGTTCGCCGTGCTGATCGTCGTGCTGCTCGTCAAGCCTGCCGGACTTCTCGGCAAGTCCGTGACGGAGAAAGTGTGAGGTGGCCGGAATGACACAGAAAATGAACAAATTCAACTCTCTCAAGAAAACCACCAGGGTCGACTTTGCGACCTATTTCGGCGTGATCGCCGCCTTCGTCATCGTGACGGTGCTGCAAAGCAACGGCTCTCTCAAGCGCTCGGTCATCGGTCTTCTCGTCCCCATCTGCTGCTATATGTCCATGGCCGTTTCGCTGAACCTCACGGTCGGCATTCTCGGCGAGCTGAGCCTCGGCCACGCGGGCTTTATGAGCGTAGGCGCGTTCTCCGGTATCGTCGTCTCGCAGAGCCTTGCGGGACTCATTCCGAATGGCCCCGTGCGCCTCGCGCTCTCGATGTTCATCGGCGCGCTTCTCGCCGCGCTCGTCGGCCTTCTCATCGGCACGCCCGTGCTCCGCTTGCAGGGCGACTATCTCGCCATCGTGACGCTCGCCTTTGGCGAGATCATCAAGGAGCTTATCAACTGCCTCATCATTGGCTGCGATGAAAAGGGCCTGCACTTCGTTTTCAATCTCTCCGGCAACAAAACGGTCGATGACCTCGGCCTGAGTGCGAACGGCACGGCCATCATCAAGGGCGCGCAGGGCGCGACCGGCACCGCCACGATCGCAACGTTCACCGCAGGCTTCATCCTCGTGATGATCACGCTCATCGTCGTGCTGAACCTGACTCGTTCGCGTGCGGGCCGCGCGATCATGGCCATCCGCGACAACCGCATCGCCGCGCAGGCCATCGGCCTGAACCTGACGAAGTACAAGCTCATGGCGTTCGTCACCTCCGCCGCCCTTGCGGGCGCGGCAGGCGCGCTCTTCGGCCTGAACTATTCTTCTCTCCAGGCCACGAAGTTCAACTTCAACCTCTCCATCCTCGTGCTGGTGTTCGTGGTGCTCGGCGGGCTCGGCAACATCTGGGGCTCGCTCGTCGCCGCCGCCGCGCTCACCATCCTGCCTGAGGCACTGCGCCCGCTCCACGACTACCGTATGCTCATCTACGCGATCGTGCTGATCTTCGTCATGCTCGCGACCAACAATCCGCAGGCCAAGGCGTTCTTCCAGAGACTTCTGCCCCATCACCGCGCCAGTGCTGAAAAGGAGGATTGACCATGACACAGAAAGAAAAAGCCAAGCTCGTTCCCGTCTCCCGTGAACCGGCGCTGCTCACCGAGCGCGACGCGGACAAGTCCCCCGTGCTCGAGTGCATCGACCTCGGCATCACGTTCGGCGGTCTGAAAGCGGTCGACAACTTCAATGTGACCATCGGCCGCACCGAGATCACCGGCCTCATCGGCCCGAACGGTGCCGGTAAGACGACGGTCTTCAACCTGCTCACCAAGGTCTATCAGCCCACCCACGGCACGATTCTTTTAAACGGCAAAGACATCCATGACCTCAACACCGCGCAGGTCAACCGCGCGGGCATCGCGCGCACATTCCAGAATATCCGCCTTTTCGGCGAGCTGAGCGTGGAAGAAAACATCACCGTCGCGATGGACACGCAGATGCACTACACGATGCCCGAGGGCATTTTCCGCCTGCCCCGCTTCTGGAAGGAAGAGCGCGTCATGCATGAGCGCGCGATGGAGCTTCTGTCCATCTTCCACATGGAAGACCTTGCAAACGCCAAGGCGAACTCCCTGCCTTACGGCGCGCAGCGCAGACTGGAAATTCTCCGTGCGCTGGCCACGAACCCGAGTCTGCTGCTTCTTGACGAGCCCGCCGCCGGCATGAACCCGAGCGAGACGGCTGAGCTGATGGAAAACATCCGCTCCATCCGCGATACGTTCAAGATCGCGGTGCTGCTCATCGAGCACGACATGAACCTCGTCATGAACATCTGCGAGGGCATTGCCGTTTTGAACTTCGGCCATGTCATCGCCAAGGGCACACCCGAAGACATTCAGAACAATCCCGAGGTCATTGAAGCCTACCTCGGCAAGCAGAAGGAGGCCTAACGATGGGACAGATCTTACAGGTGAACGATCTTCACGTTTACTACGGCAGCATCCACGCCGTCAAGGGCGTTTCCTTCGAGGTCAACGAGGGTGAGGTCGTCACGCTGATCGGTGCGAACGGCGCGGGTAAGTCGACCGTTCTGAACACGGTCTCCGGCCTTCTGCACCCCAAGCACGGCAGCGTCGTTTTCGAGGGCAAGGATTTAAAGGGTGTCCCCGCGCACAAGATCGTCGAGCACGGTCTTGCGCAGGTTCCGGAAGGCCGCCACGTCTTTTTGCAGATGACGGTCGAGGATAACCTCGAAATGGGCGCCTACACCCAGCCGAACTCCACCATTGAAGCGGGCATTGCGGACGTCTACGAGCGCTTCCCGCGCCTCAAAGAGCGCCGCAAGCAGATCGCCGGTACGCTCTCCGGCGGTGAGCAGCAGATGCTCGCCATGGGCAGAGCGCTCATGTCGAAGCCGAAGCTTCTGATGCTCGACGAGCCGTCTATGGGCCTCGCTCCGATCCTCGTCGAGCAGATCTTTGACATCATCCGCGAGCTGCACACTGCGGGCACGACGATCCTGCTCGTCGAGCAGAACGCGCAGGCCGCGCTCTCCGTCGCCGACCGCGCGTACGTGCTTGAAACGGGCCGTATCACGCTCTCCGGCACCGGTAAGGAGCTTATGGCGAGCGACGCCGTCCGCAAGGCCTACCTCGGCGGTTAAATCTCCCTCAAATGCAAAGAGTCATCCGAAAGGATGGCTCTTTTTTTGTGCAGTTTTGCCGCCGTGCAAAATTTCCGCCCAACCTGCTGCACATTTGCAAAAGATATGGTATACTGACGGGACAAGCGCCGCGAAACCGCGGCGCGCCGACACAGGATCGGAGGGATCGGATTGTTCAAAATTCTCATTGCGGAGGACGACCGCGAGCTGCGCCAGCTCTTCGCCCACGTGCTCACCAAAAACGGTTACACTGTCCTCGGCGTCTCCAACGGCGAAGAGGCGCTTGCCGCGCTCGAGCAGAGCTATTACGATCTCATCATCTCCGACATCATGATGCCGAAGATGGACGGCTACGAGCTTGTGCGCTCGATCCGCGAGAGCGGTTCGTCCATCCCCATTATGATGATCACCGCCAAGGACGCCTTTGACGACATGCGCCTCGGATTCCTCTCCGGCAGCGACGACTATATGGTCAAGCCCATCAACATCGGGGAAATGGTACTGCGCGTGAGCGCGCTGCTGCGCCGCGCCCAGATGGCGAGCGAGCGCCGTCAGGTCATCGGCGGCACGGTGATGGAGTGCGACTCGCTCAGCGTCACCGTCGACGGCGAGAGCATGGTGCTGCCGCAGAAGGAATTCATGCTGCTCTACAAGATGGCGTCGTTCCCCGGCCGCATCTTCACGCGCCAGCAGCTCATGGACGACATCTGGGGCTATGATTCCAGCACCGACACCCACACCGTCGATGTCCACATCGCGCGCCTGCGCGAGCGCTTCCGCGACAATCCCGACTTCAAGATCGTCACGATGCGCGGCGTGGGATATAAGGTGGTGCGCACATGAAAAAGCGGCGCAACAAATTCTTCGATATCCGCGTGCAGTTTTTCTTCATCTGCATGGCGGGCTTTATCGGCGTGGCGCTGCTCGCCGCGCTTGCGGCCTGGGGACTTGAGCATCTCGGCGTCAACGTGCCGATGTTCGTGTGGCTGCTCATCTTCACGCTGCTGCTCGGCAGCGCGACGGCGGCGGGCTTTTCCATCGCGTTCTTCGCGCCCATCTCGCGCCTGTCGCGCGCGATGAAGGAGGTCGCGGGCGGCAACTTCCGCGTGCATGTGGAGACGAAGAGCGTCTTTCGCGATATCCGCGACAGCTTTGACAGCTTCAACCTTATGGTCAGCGAGCTGAACGCGACCGAGACCCTGCAGACCGACTTCATCTCGAACGTCTCGCACGAGTTCAAAACGCCCATCAGCGCGATCGAGGGCTACGCCTCGCTTTTGCAGGAGCACCAGCAATCCCCCGAGGAGCAGGCGGAGTACATCGACAAGATTCTCTTCAATACGCGCAGGCTTTCCGCCCTCGCGGGCAACATTCTGCTGCTCTCTAAGCTCGACAGCCAGTCCATCCACCCCCAGCGCTCGCGCTTCCGCCTCGACGAGCAGGTAAGGCAGTGCATTCTGGCCCTTGAGCGCAAGTGGACGGAAAAGGACGTCGACTTCGACGTCGACCTCGACTCCGTCGACTTCACGGGCTACGAAGGACTACTCCAGCACGTGTGGACGAACCTCATCGACAACGCCGTCAAGTTCGGCCCGCGCGGCGGCCTGATCCGCATGCGACTCATCGAGGAAGACGGCAGTGTGCTCTTCACCATCGACAACGAGGGCAAAAGCATCCCCGACGAGGATAAGTCCCGCATTTTTAACAAATTCTATCAGGGGGACAGCTCGCACGAATCCGAGGGCAACGGCCTCGGCCTTGCGCTTGTGCGCAAGATCGTCGCCATCCACGGCGGCGAAGTCTGGGTCGAAGACCCGGTGAACGGCGGCTGCCGCTTCGCCGTGCGCCTGCCAGTAGAGAAGTGACCACCATTTTTCAACAAAAATTGAGATTCTCTTCATCATTTGTTCGAAACTCTATGCTATATTAAATCTTAACAGCCGCAGAGGCGGCTTTTCCCCGGCGCAGTACCCCTGCGTCGGGCTTTTATCACGGGATAAGGAGAGGTGACGATGGGCTTTCTGCGCTGCTGCGTTTATTACGGAATTTTAGCCGTCGTGTCGTTTTTCATCGGGCGGCTGCTGCCAAAATCCTGGTTCCACGGCGACAAATTTCCCTACCGCTGCGCGAGCTGGGAGGCAAAGCTCTTCCGCTTTCTGCGCGTGCACGAGTGGCAGGACAAGGTGCCCGACATGAGCAAGATCGTCCCCAAGCTCATCCCCGCCAAAAAACTGGGCACGGACTTTCGCGCGCAGCTTCCGCGCATGATCGAAGAGACCTGCGTCGCCGAGTTCACGCACTTTGTGCTCATCCTGCTCGGCTTTTACGCACTGCGCCTCTGGCCCGGAACGGGCGGCGCGGTCGTCACCGCCATCTATATCTTATTCGGCAATCTGCCGTTTCTCATCATTCAGCGCTACAACCGGCCGCGGCTGCAAAAGCTTCTCGCCGCGCAGCAGCGCCGGAGCAGACGCAACCAAAAAGAACAACAGTAAAGGATCGGAGCTTTTCATGAAAGTCTTGATTTTAAGCTGCAACACCGGCGAGGGGCACAACTCCTGCGCCGCGGCGCTCGAGGAGGAGTGCCGCAACCAAAACATTCCCTGCGACACCGAGGACGCCCTGCGCTTCATCTCGCCCGAGGTCTCGCGCTTTATCTCGAACTGGCACGTGCGCATCTACCGCCACGCGCCGGGTCTTTTCCGCGTGGGCTACCGCGCGGCGGAGGATCATCCCGCGCAGTTTCACGAGGGTTCCGCGCTCTACCGCTATCTGACGCAGGGCGCGGAAAAGCTCTGCGGCTTCATTGCCGGCAGCGGGTACGACACGGTCATCTGCACCCACACGTTCGCGGCGCTGATGGTCAGCGAGGTCGTGAAGACGCACCTGCCGAACCTCAAGACCTGCTTCATCGCCACGGACTACACCTGTTCGCCCAGCGTGAAGGACAGCTCGCTCGACCGCTACTTTATCCCTGCCTCGTCGCTCTCGGGCGATTTCCTCGGCGGCGGCGTGACGAGCGAACGCCTGCGCGCCTGCGGCATCCCCGTGCGCCAGATGTTCCGCTCCAGCGTGCGCAAGGAGGACGCCAAGCGCGCGTTCGGCATCCCCGCTGACCACAAGCACCTCGTAATGATGTGCGGCAGCATGGGCTGCGGCCCCATCATGAGCATCGCGCGCCGCATCGGGCGCGACCTGCCGGACGATCAGGACCTGACCATCGTCTGCGGCACAAACAAGCAGCTCTACCGCCGGCTCCAGCGCCGCTTCTATGATGCGAAAAACGTCCACGTCCGTTCGTATGTGAAGGACATGGCGCTTTTGATGGACTCCGCTGACCTCTACCTCACAAAGCCCGGCGGCATCAGCGTGACCGAGGCGGCCTCGATGCGCCTGCCGATGGTCTTTATTGACGCGGTCGCGGGCTGCGAGGAGTACAACAAGGATTTCTTCCTGCGCACGGGCGGCGCGGTCACAGGGCAGACGCCCAAGGAGATCGCGCGCACGAGCCTGCGCCTGCTCAGCGACAAGGACGCGCTTGAAAAGATGGGCGACGCGCTCGACGCCGCCGTGCCGCACAACGCCGCGGCCAACATCCTCTCCGAGATGAGTGAAGCCGAGGAGGAGAAGGAGGAAGACCTTGCATGATCAAACCCAGCGTTGACTACCGCCAGTTCCGCTTCAGTAAGCTGAACACGCCGGAGTTCTCCCACGTGTGGCTGCTGCTCTACTGGCCGCTTTTCGGCCTCGGCTTTTCGTATGTCGAGCGCTTCTACCCCGTGGCGCACTACATCGAAATGCACTGCGCGCTCGACGATCTGATTCCCTTTAACGAGTGGTTTCTGATCCCCTACCTGTTCTGGTTCGTGTACCTCATCGGCGCGGTGGCCTACACGTTCTTTTTCGACGTGCCGGGCTTTCGCCGCATGATGCGCTTCGTGATGATCACCTACTCGGTGACGCTCATTATCTATTTCCTCTTTCCCACCTGTCAGATGCTCCGGCCTGAGGTCTTCCCACGCGACAATGCCCTCACGCGCTTCATCGCGGGGTTCTACGTGTTCGACACGAACACGAACGTCTGCCCGTCGCTGCATGTCATCGGCTCAATGGCGGCATTTTTCGCTTTCTGGTATGCGCCCATCTTCTCCAAGCGCGGCTGGCGCATTGCATCGACTGTTGCAGCATTTTTTATCAGCATTTCCACCGTCTTTATGAAGCAGCACTCCATTCTGGATGTCGCCGCAGCCATCCCGCTGTGCGCGATCGGCTATTATTTTGCCTACGTCAGAACGCCGAAAAAATCCCGCAGCGCCGTGCCGGATGTCACCCGATAAGAAACTTCATCCGCAGAAGCTCCGATCGCTTCTGCGGATGCTTCTTTTATACGGCTCTTTTTCCCTTTTCTTTTGCATATATTCGCGCATAATTGCATACTTTTGTGAATTTTCGGCTTTTCGCATGCATATTTGTGCATCTTGCATAGAAAGGCGTCGAAAGTTCTGGCATTTTTTGAGTTTTTAGTCGTTGACAATGAATAAGTAAACATTTATACTAACGCTATCGTTTCTGAAGCGTATGAAAATTCGTTCAACGATCAAACATTATACAAGATGGAAAGAAATTGAAAAAGGAGCTATCAACCATGAAAAAGTTTACTGCACTGATGCTGGCTCTGATGATGAGCCTTTCGCTGGTCGCCTGCGGCAATAAGGCCGACGACGGCGACAACGCCGATGATGCCAACACCGACAACAACACCGAGCAGACCGGCGGCACGCTGGTGCTCGGCACCTCCGCTGACTACGCCCCGTACGAATTCATGTATGCCGATGACAGCGGCACGATGCAGTACGCCGGTATCGACATTTCCGCCGGCCAGTACATCGCCGATGAGCTGGGCAAGGAGCTTCAGGTCGAGAACATGAGCTTCGACTACCTGCTCACCTCCCTTGCCAAGGGCGATTTTGATATCGTCATGGCAGCCATCGAGGTCACGCCCAAGCGTCTCCAGTCCGCTGACTTCTCCGATCCCTACTACACCGACCTGCCGGCCATGATCCTTGTCAAGGCTGACGCCGCCGATCAGTACAACACCTTGGCAGACTTCGCCGGCAAGAGCGTCGGCGCACAGACCGCCACCACCAAGGAAGCCATCGTCACCGACCAGATGGAAGGCGCGAACCTCGTCTCCCTCTCCCTCGTGACTGACCTTGTCAACGAGCTTGTCTACGGCAAGGTCGATGCGATCGTCGTCGACGGCGCTGTCGCCGAGCAGTACGCCGAGGCCAACCCCGATCTGGCCATCGCTCCCGCCTCCTCCGAGCTCGGTGAAGCGCAGCCCTACTGCATCGCTGTTGCCAAGGGCGACCCCAAGGGCCTGCTGCCCGGCATCAACGAGGCCATCGCCAAGATGACTTCCGAGAACAAGATGGAAGAGTTCATCGCCGCTGCCGGTGAGCTGAGCGGCAAGGCCGTCGAGGTCACCGCGGACGCTCCTGCGGCCTAAGTTCTCCCCTTTAACTACGCTCTCTTCTCACTATCTCTCATAGCCAATGAGCAAAGCCCCAAATGGCTTTGCTCATTGGCGTCTCTTAATGAAAAGAGGCGAGCCTCTTTTCATTAAATCCTCACTCCACTCTGTGCCTCGCCCCCGCAAGCGGGTGCTTCGACACTCGCTCCGCGCAAAGTGTTTTTTGCCACGCGCATGTCGTGGCAAAAAACGAGCAAGATTTTTTCGCGCTGGCAGCGCGAAACTCTGCGAGGCTTATCCCAACTAAATCACACATCTGAAAGGAGATCTCTCCCATGGATCTTGCCACGCGGTGGAGCAACCTCTTTGTCGGCATGTCGCCGGCGTCGTTCTTTAACTTTTCCTTTTTGCCGAAATACGGCGTCTACTTTTTGCAGGCGCTCGGCTACACGCTGCTGCTGGCCGTCATCTCGGTCCTGCTGGCGGTCATTCCGGCGCTGCTGCTCGCGTTCATGCGCCTGAGCAAGAATAAGTTTGTGCGCGGCATTTCCGGCGCGTACATCGCGATCTTCCGCTCTACGCCGCTGCTCGTGCAGCTCTCGATCATTTACTTCGGCTTTTTTGGCGCGATCTCCATTCCGCGCCTGTACATCTTCGGCTTTATCGACATTTCCCGCTTTATCCCCGGCGTTGTGGCCCTCGCGCTCAACAGCTCGGCCTACGTTGCCGAGATCTTCCGCGCGGGCATCCTTGCCGTCGACGCGGGCCAGACTGAGGCCGCGCGCTCGCTGGGTCTTTCCGCCACGCAGGCGATGAAGCTCGTCGTGCTGCCGCAGGCCATCAAGAATGTCCTGCCCGCGCTCGGCAACGAGGTCGTCACCATGGTCAAGGAATCGTCCATCTGCTCCACGCTCGGCATGGTCGAGCTGATGTTCGCCGCGAAGACCGTGGCGACCTCTACCTACATTTCCCTCGCGCCTTACGTGCTGGCGGCGCTGATGTATTTCTGCATCACCTACCCCGCCGGCAAGGCGATCGAAGCGCTCGAAAGGAGGATGCGTCGTGGCGACAAGCACTAATTCTCTCATCCGCGTGACGGACGTCTGCAAGGAGTACAACGGCGGCAGCGTCCACGCGCTCTCCCACTGCAATTTAAGCGTGAAAAAGGGCGAGGTCGTGGCCATCATCGGCCCCTCCGGCAGCGGCAAATCGACGCTGCTGCGCTGCCTGAACCTCCTGGAGCAGCCGACCTCCGGCACCATTTACTTCAAGGACGTCGCCCTCAACGGCAAGAAGGTCAACTTGGACCTCCACCGCCGCGAGATGGGCATGGTGTTCCAGCACTTCAACCTCTTCCCGCATATGACGGTCAAGAAGAACATCACCCTCGCACCCGTCAAGCTGGGCCTCAAATCTCAGGCGGAGGCCGACGAGCAGGCCATGGCGCTGCTTGAGCGCATCGGCCTTGCCGACAAGGCAAACGAGTATCCCGCGATGCTCTCCGGCGGGCAGAAGCAGCGTATCGCCATCGTGCGCGCGCTCGCCATGGCGCCCGAGGTCATGCTCTTCGACGAGCCGACCTCCGCGCTCGACCCCGAGATGGTCGGCGAGGTGCTCGACCTCATGCGCGACCTTGCGAAAGACGGCATGACGATGGTCGTCGTCACGCACGAGATGGGCTTCGCCCGCGAGGTCGCCGACCGCGTCGTCTTCATGTCCGAGGGCGCGATCATCGAAGAGGGCTCCCCCGCCGATCTCTTCGACCACCCGCAGAGCGAAAGACTGCAATCGTTCCTCGCAAAGGTCCTGTAAATTATATAAGAAAAGGCGTCCGGCCAGTGGCCGGACGCCTTTTTGTTGTCGGTATACTGTTTTACATCTTCTCCGGTGCGGAGCAGCCGATGACCTTGAGGCCGTTGGCGAGCACCTGACGGGTCGCGCTCGCGAGCTTGAGGCGCGCGTCGATGACGGCCTCGTCCTCGCCCTTGATGCGGCAGGCGTTGTAGAACTTGTGGAACGCCGCGGCAAGGCGCATGAGATAGCGGTTGATGTAGCTCGGGTCGTAGTCGCGCGCTGCCATGCGAATTTCCTCGGCAAAGGAGGAGAGTTCCTTGATGAGCGCGTGCTCAGCATCGCTCGAAAGGATGGACAGGTCGACCGCGCCGGGCTTGACGCTGTGGCCCTCTTCCTCCAGCGCTTTGAGCAGGCTGCAAATTCGCGCGTGCGCGTACTGGATGTAGTAGATGGGGTTCTCGCTGTCCTCGCGCACGGCGAGGCCGAGGTCGAATTCCATCTGCGTGTCAGGCTTGGCATTGAAGAAGTAACGGCAGGCGTCGACAGGAATTTCATCGAGCAGGTCAGAGAGCGAAATGGTCTTACCCGTGCGCTTGGACATACGCACGACCTCGCCGTCGCGCACGAGCTTAACGAGCTGCATCAGCACGATGTCGAGACGGTTCGTGCCGTCGAGGCCCAGCGCGTCCATCGCGCCCTTCATGCGGGCCACGTGACCGTGGTGGTCAGCGCCCCAGACGTTGATGACCTTGTCGAAATGACGCACGGCGAACTTGTTGCGGTGATAGGCAATGTCGCCGGCAAAGTAGGTGTAGAAGCCGTTGGCGCGGCGCAGAACGTCGTCCTTCAAGTCGAGCTTGTCGATGTCCTCGTCCTTCTTGCCCTGCTTGCGGTACTGCTCGCGCATGATGTCGGCGGTCTTGAGCCAGAGCGCGCCTTCCTTTTCATACGTCCAGCCGAGCTTATGAAGCTCCTCGACGGTGTCTTTGACATAGCCGCTGTTGTGCAGCGAGGACTCGAAGAACCACTCGTCGAACTTGATGCCGTAGCGCTCGAGGTCGCTCTTCATCTTCGGAATGTTGCGCTCCAGGCCGAAGCGCGCCATATCGGCGTGGCGCTCCTCGACGGACTTTTCCAGATAGCTGTCGCCGTGGATATCGTAGAAGGCCTTGGCGAGCTCGCGGATGTCGTCGCCGTGGTAGCCGTCCTCGGGGAACTCGATCGCATCCTCGCCCTTGATGAGCTGAATGTAGCGCGCCTCGATGCTCTTGGCGAACTTTTCGATCTGGTTGCCAAAGTCGTTGACGTAGAACTCGCGCCACACGTCCGCGCCCGACCAGTCGAGCACCTCGGCGAGCGTATCGCCCAGCACGCCGCCGCGGGCGTTGCCCATATGCATGGGGCCCGTGGGGTTCGCAGAGACGAACTCGACCATGTACTTCTTGCCGCCCAGCCAGTTGTCGCGGCCGTAGTCGCCCTTCTCCTCCTCAACGGCGGTCAGAACGTCGGCGTACCACTTGTCGCCGAGGCGGAAGTTCAGAAAGCCGGGGCCCGCGATCTCGACGCTCGTAAAGTACGTGTCGCTCAGGTCCATGTGCTCGGTCAGAATTTTCGCGACCTCGCGGGGATTCTTGCGCATGGCCTTGGATGCGGCCAGGCAGAACGTCGTCGTATAGTCGCCGTTGGCGGTATCCTTGGGGATCTCCACGGCGGGGATGGTCTGCACGCCCTCGGGCAGCAACCCCTCCTGCACAGCCGCGCGATAAGCCGCCGCCGTCAGCTCGGCGATCTGGTTCTTTGCGCTGCGGATCATATTCATAGCAATTTCTCCTCTATCCTTTGCGGTTTTACCCAAACGGCGCGGCACATTCGCCCGAAATCGCCCCATGGGGGTACTTTTTTGCAATTATACTATATTTAATGGCAGAAAACAAGGGAATCCGGTAAGAAATCTGCCGCGGCGCGCTTGCCGTTAAACGCAGGCGCGGCAAGGCCTTTCCCGCGATAAAAATCGCTGGTCCAGAAAGAGAATATTTTCGTGTCCAGTTGGGCGCGGCAGAGGCGTTTTGACGGCGCGGCGCGCCCGTCTTGCACGGCCACTGTGCCGCCTGTCAGCGTTTTATCGCAGATCAGTATGCATTTCTCTCCGTGTGCCAGTGAACGCCGCAAAATCGCGCCTCTCTTGCTTTTTTAACCAAAAATAATATAATAACGATAGCATTATTTAGATGCTTTTGAGAGATTTTGAGAGTAAAACGATAAAAGGAGGACTATCCCATGCCCGTTAATCTGAAAGGCCGTTCGTTCCTGACGCTGAAAGACTTCACCCCCGACGAGATCCGCTATATGCTCAATCTCGCCGCTGACCTCAAGGCCAAAAAGCGCGCCGGCATCCGCGGCAACCTGCTCGCCGGCAAGAACATCGTGCTGCTGTTTGAAAAGACCTCTACCCGCACCCGCTGCGCGTTCGAAGTCGCCGCTTACGACGAGGGCGCGAACGTCACCTTCCTCGATTCCAAGTCCTCCCAGATGGGCAAGAAGGAAACGATGGTCGACACCGCCAAGGTCCTCGGCCGCTTCTACGACGGCATCGAGTACCGCGGCTACGACCAGAAGGTCGTCGAGGGTCTCGCCGCCAACGCGGGCGTTCCCGTGTGGAACGGCCTCACGGACGTCGACCACCCGACGCAGGCGCTTGCCGATATCCTGACGCTGATGGAGAACACCAAAAAGCCTCTGAGCAAGTGCAAGCTCGTCTTCTGCGGCGACACGCGCAACAATGTCGCCTACTGCCTGATGTACATCTGCGCCAAGCTCGGCATCCACTATGTCGGCTGGGGTCCGAAGGAGCTCGCGCCCGCCGCTGACGTCGTCGAATACTGCCGCGAGGTCGGCAAGGAGACCGGCGCCGTCGTCGAGTACGGTGAGGACAGAGAACTCATCAAGGGCGCGGACGCCCTCTACACCGATATTTGGGCTTCCATGGGCGAAGAGGACAAGATCCCCGAGCGCGTCAAGCTGCTCACCCCCTACAAGGTCACGGGCGAGGTGCTCAAGGCCACGGAGAATCCCGACTGCATCTTCCTGCACTGCCTGCCCTCCTTCCACGACTTCGACACCACGATGGCTGCTTCCCAGAAGGAGCTCGGCTATGATATCCGCGAGGTCACGGACGAGGTCTTCCTCTCCCCGAACTCCAAGGTCTTCGACGAGGCCGAGAACCGTATGCACACGATCAAGGCCGTCATGGTCGCGACGATCGGCAACGTCTGATCTGTTCAGGCCGCTTTCAAAAAAGCATAAAAGAACGGGAGCACTTCGTGCTCCCGTTCTTTTTTCCGCTTTGTTTACTGTTCCGGTGCCTTCCAGTCGCGGGTCTCGCGCAGCTCGGTCCACTTTTCATACTGGGAGTTCGTCTTGAACTCGTAGTAGTGGCTGTTGGTCGCTTCCTGAACGGCGAGGTAATACCAGGCCTTCGGGTTCGCGTTGTCCGTCC
>OHWH01000116.1_pt1 | contig 81764 bp, 78 predicted proteins | sample 1579701 | NCBI WGS metagenome assembly OHWH01 (sample SAMEA3882515, study PRJEB24775) | human gut metagenome | biome: human-associated habitat; feature: intestine environment; material: feces | place: Netherlands | collected 2009/2010 | reverse complement strand
AGGGACAGTTCAAGCCCACCGACAACGTGCTGTACCTCTACTCCGGCGGCGCGGGTGGCCTGTTCGCCATCGACGTGGATCTGGGCTGACGCCCCCATAAAGACCGATAAAAAGCCCGCCTTTCGACGAGAGTCGAAAGGCGGGCTTTCTGTTTGTTCCGGGGCGATTACTGCATGAAGGTGCCGGCCTTCATCTGCTCCAGATAGGCGTTGTACTTCTCCACCTTGTCGGCGGGAACCAGCTCGGTGTTGATAGCACCGGCGGACAGGGCGCCGTTCTCCATCGTACCGAACACGGTGTTGCCGCCGAAGGTACCGGCCTCAACAGCCTCCATGGAGACCTTGATCATGGCGGCGTTATCGGTGACCTGAGAGCAAATGATGCAGGGGTTCTGGCCCAGAATGTCGGCGGGCTGGCCGATATCGAAGACCTTGATGGCGCCGGCCTTCTCGTTGGCGGCGTCGATGGCCTCGCGAGCGCCGGAGTCAACGGCGGAAGCGTCGCCAAAGAACACATCAGCACCCTTGGAGATCAGCTCGGTGGCAAACTCCTTGCCCTTGGGGGCATCGGAGAAGGAGTTGGCGTAGGGCACAGCCAGCAGCTCCACGGTCTTGCCCTCCTGCTCGGCCACATACTTGGCGGCCTCCTCGTAGCCGGCGATCTTGCCCTTGGTGGTATCCAGCTCCATACCGCCGATGAAGCCCAGCTTGCCGGACTCGGTCATCAGGCCAGCCAGCGCACCGGCGATCCAGCCGATCTGCTGGGCGTTGGGCAGCAGAGAGCTGACGTTGCCGTTGACAGCCTCACCGGGGGTCTTCTCCGCACCGTTCAGCAGGGCGAAGGCGATGTCAGGATACTCCTCAGCGGCCTGCAGGACAGCATCGGTGTACTGGTTGCCGGGGGCGTAGATCATGTCATAGCCCAGCGCGCAGTAGGCAACGATGGAGTCATAGTACTGATCCTGAGAGATGGAGTCGGTGACATCATACTGCCAGTTCTTGTCCTCAGCGGCCTTGACCATGGCGTTGTAGCAGGCAGCGCCCCAGCCGCCGTCGTTGATGCTGGAGTCGCAGATCATGGCGACCTTGTAGGTCTTTTCGCCGTTGTTGGCGTTGTCGTCGCCGTTGCCGCCGTTGGCGTCGGGCTTGTCGCCGCAGGCCACCAGAGACAGGGCCATGACCAGCGCCAACAGCATTGCAAGAAACTTCTTCATTCTGTTTTTTCCTCCTGAAATAGATGTCTTTTTATAATAGCGCGTTTTGCGTTATTACCGATTTACCGCTGCTCCTTGCGGTAGGGCTGACCGTTGGCACGGGGGCCGGTCTGCCGTGTGCCGATGACACTGAGCACGATGACCGTCGCCACATAGGGGATCATCTGGAAGAACTGATAGGGGATGCCGATGCCGGACACCTGCAAGCGGATCTGCAGCGCGTCGCAGAAGCCGAAGAACAGGCAGGCCAGCAGGATGCCGCCGGCACTCCAGCGGCCGAAGATCACGGCGGCCAGCGCGATGAAGCCGCGGCCTGCCACGATGCCGTCGGTGTAGGTGCTGGAGTAGCAGGTGGTCAGGTAGGCGCCGCCGATACCCGCCAGTGCGCCGCAGATGGAGCAGGCGATGTACTTCACGCCGATGACGTTGATGCCCAGCGTGGCGGCGGCCTTGGGATGCTCGCCCACCGCCTTGTAGCTCAGACCGGCGCGGGTGCGGCGGAAGAACACCGCCGTGAACACCACCAGCGCGAAGGTGAGATACACCATGGGGCTCTGGTCAAACAGCAGCGGGCCGATGACCGGGATATCCTTCAGGCCGGGGATGGCGATGCTGGGCATGGTGGTGATCTGCTTCAGGTCGGAGCCGGTGCCGAAGACCACCCGGTAGATAAACGATGCCAGCGCCGGTGCGAAGATGTTGATGGCCATGCCGTACACCGTATGGTCGGCGCACAGCGTCACCGTGGAGACGGCGTAGATCATGTTGACCAGCAGACCCGCCAGCGCGCCGCACAGCAGACCCAGCCAGTTGGAGCCGGTGATGTAGCAGGTCAAAAAGCCCACCAGCGCGCCGATGGAGGCAAGACCCTCCAGACCGATGTTGACCATGCCGGCCCGCTGTCCGTACAGCTCCGCCAGCGAGATCAGCAGCAGGGGGATGGCCAAGCGAACGGTGGCCAGAAGCAAGCTGGAGATCCAATCCATTACTTGTCACCCGCCTTTCTCTTTCTCTTGGAGAACAAACGATTCTTCCACGACTCGAACTCCGGCAGCTTAGTCAGCGCCATGCCCGCCACGGAAAACACGATCACCAGCGCCTGAATGATATCCGACACGCTGGTGGGAACGCCGGTGGCCGCCTGCATGGTGGTGGAGCCCACCCGCAGCGCCGCGAAGAACAGCGCCACGATCACCGTTGCGATGGGGTGGAGCTGGCCGATCAGCGCCATGGCCACGCCGTCGAAGCCGTAGCCCGCGCCGAAGCCGTTGATGAGGCGGAACTGGGTGCCCAGCAGCTCCGCGCCGCCGCCCAGTCCGGCGATAGCGCCGGAGATGATGAAGCTGGTCAGGATGTAGCGCTTGACGGGGATGCCGTTGAAGCGGCTGGCGGTCATGTTGTAGCCCACCGCCCGCAGCTTGAAGCCGCCGCTGGTCCAGAACAGCACATAGTATAAGACAAGTCCGACCACCAGCGCCAGCACAAAGCCCCATGTAAAGCGCATATTGGAGATCACGCGGGGCAGCTGCACCAGCTTGGAGATAGCCGGGGTCTGGGGGATGTTCTCGTCCCGGATCCAGCTGGTGTACAGCACGCCCATGAAAAGCGTCGCCACATAGTTCAGCATGATGGAGATGATCATCTCATTCTGACCGCGGGTGACCTTCAGGATGCCGGGGATCAGTCCCCAGAGGCCGCCGGCCAGCGTACCGGCCAGCAGCGCCAGCAGGATACCGACGAAGCCGGTCAGCCCGCTGAAATACGCCGTCAGGAACGCGGCCATAGCACCCATCAGGAACTGACCCTCGCCGCCCAGATTGAACACGCCGCACTTATAGGCGAAGCAGGCGCACAGCGCGGTGAACATCAGGGGCGTGGATTTGCTCAGTGTGGTGCCGATGTTGGCGCGGGAGCCGAAGGCGCCCTGGAACAGGTACTTCAGCGCCGCAAAGGGGTCGGCGCCCAGCGCCGCCATGATGATGCCGCCGATGAGGAACGCCAGCAGGATCGACAGCAGGGGAACAGCGAAGCTGCTCAGTGAACGTTTTAATTTCTCCATGTACACCCTCCCCCCTTACTTACCGGTCATGGCAAGGCTGATCTCCTCGATGGGAGGATTCTTGCCGGAATACTCGCCCATGATCTGGCCCTCGAAGCAGACCAGAATACGGTCGGACATCTCCAGGATCTCGTCGAAGTCGGCGCTGATGAGCAGGATGCCCACGCCCCGGTCACGGGCGGCGATCATCTGGTCGTGGATAAAGCTGGTGGCGCCGATGTCCAGACCCCGGGTGGGGTGTGCCGCTACCAGCAGCACCGGGTCGGATTCCAGCTCGCGGGCCAGAATGACCTTCTGCTGGTTGCCGCCGGACAGGCTGCGGACATCCTGCTCCACCGAGGTACAGCGGATGTCGTACTTCTCCACCATCTCGTCGGCGTAGCTGTTGATGGCCTTCTTCTTCAGCAGCAGGCCGTTGCCGCTGCTGAAGGCGGGGGTGGCGCAGGTCTTCAGCACCAGATTCTCCGCGATGGACATATCGCCGATGAGTCCCTGCAAATTCCGGTCCTCCGGCACATGGGAGACGCCGTCCTTGATAAAGCCGTGGGGGTCGAAGATGGCCAGCCGCGCACCGGACAGCTCCAGCGTGCCGCTGTCCGGCGCGATAACGCCGGTGATGATCTGGGTCAGCTGGGTCTGGCCGTTGCCGTCCACACCGGCGATGCCCACGATCTCGCCCCGGTGTACCACCAGAGACACATCGTTCAGGCCGTTGTGCTTGGACTCCTTATGGTAGTCGACGTGGGACAGCGCCACCGCCACCTCTCCGTCGGTACAGTCCTTTTTCTCATACTGATAGGTGACCAGCTCGCGGCCGATCATCATGCCGGCCAGCTTCTGGCTGTCGGTATCCGCACAGTTGACGGTACCCACCACCTCGCCCAGCCGCAGCACGGTGATGCGGTCGGAGATGTGCATGACCTCGCGCATCTTGTGGCTGATGAAAATGATGCTCTTGCCCTCCGACACCAGCTTGCGCATGATGGCGAACAGGCCCTCCACCTCGATATCCGTCAGGGCAGCGGACGGCTCGTCCAGGATCAGCAGCTCCGCGCCGTGGTACAGTGCCTTCAGGATCTCGGTACGCTGCTGCTCGCCCACGGAGATCTCCGTGATCAGGCGATCCAGCTGCACGTCCAGACCGTACTTGGCGGACAGCTCCTCGATCTCCCTGCGGCGGGCGGCCCGGTCGATGAACACCCCCTTGGCGTGCTTATCGCCCAGAATGATGTTGTCGAACACCGTCATGGCCTCCACCAGCATGAAGTGCTGATGCACCATGCCGATGCCCAGCTTTACCGCCTGACTGGGGGAGTCGATACGGACTTCCTTCCCCTCCAGAAAAATCTTCCCCTCGGTGGGCTGATACAGGCCGATCAGAATATTCATCAGCGTGGACTTACCGGCGCCGTTTTCACCCAGCAGCGTCAGTACCTCGCCCCGGTTCACGGACAGGCTGATGTCCTTGTTGGCGTAAAAATTGCCGAATCGCTTGCTGATGTGCTCCATCCTCAGCAGCTCACTCAAATGCGATCCCTCCCTGTACTCTCAAAATGAACAGGAAAAGTATACCATACGTTCCCCTGCTTGGAAAGCAACAATTTCCTTATTTCTGCGTTTTTCTACACAGAAGTCCCCGGCGCCGTTTTCGCAGGCGCGCCGCCATGCTCCTCCCGCCTGCGATAGCCCAGCGCCGCCGAGATCATGGCGGCCGTGGCGCACACCTGCTCCACCGCCCCGTGGAACTCCTCGGAGTGGACGCTGCGGAACATCCCGATCACGCCCACCGTGTACTGCACCACACCCTCCACGTTGTAGACCGGCGCGGAGATGGAGCGCAGGCCGATCTTGTACTCGCCGTTTTCGATGGCGTAGCCGTTGGCGCGGCACGCCTCCACCTCCCGCAGCAGCGTGGGGATATCGGTAATGGTGTGGGGGGTGAACTGACTTCTGCTCCGCCCCCGCAGCAGCGCCTCCGCGCCGGTGCGGGACATATGGGCCAGAAACACCTTACCCTGCGACGTACAGTAGATGGGCAGGCGGGAGCCGGTGTCCGACACCACCCGCAGGCTGCCCCGCGTCTCCACCTGATCCAGCGTGATGACACTGCCGCCCTCGCAGACGGAGAGCATAACGGACGCGCCGGTCTGTCGGCACAGATGCTCCATGTAGGGCCGCGCCACCGTGGAGATATCCCAGGAGCGCTCCACCTGCCGCCCGTACTCGAACAGCCGCAGCCCCAGCGTATAGCGGCCATCAGGCGTCTGCGTCACCACGTCGTATGCGCGCATGGTGGTCAGCAGGCCGAACACCGTGCTTTTGGGATAGCCGCACAGGGCGGTCAGCTCCTTGAGCAGCAGCGGCTTCCCCGCCTGACTCAGAATTTGCAGCAGCTCCATGGCCTTCGCCACGGACAGAATGATGTTCCCATCCACCACAGGGCATCAGCTCCTTTCCCGACCAGCATACCGAAGTCGTGATTTCTTGTCAAGCAGCGCACACGTTGGGGCTTGACAAATGCCCCGTCGTGTGTTGCACTATACCTATAAGAATATGCTCCGCCGTACACCCGCCGCCCCTCGATCACACAACGGCAAGAAAGGAACATGCCTATGAAAAAGCTGCTGATCTGCTTGACGCTTCTATGCTGCTCCCTGCTGGTTTTTTCCGCGTGCGCCACCGGGCGGGACAACGAGCAGGACAATTACGGAGGTGATCCCATGGAGTTTGAGCGCTTCTCCCTGTCGACGAGCGGTACCACCGCGGAAAGCTATGTCTACGAGGGATACAGGACGGAAAGCGGCGTACATCTGGCATATTATACCAGCACCTCCTGGTGGGATAACACCGTCTCCGACTATGTGGAGAGCCGCCATGTCATCCGCGCCATCGACGGTGACGATGCCCTCTACCAGACGCTTTGCGCCCTGCTGGGAGACTGCCGGATCAACGAGTGGGCGGGTTTCCGCGGTGCCAACCCGCCGGACGTGCTGGACGGAAGCTCCATGAGCTTTCAGGCGACGCTGCCCGACGGCTCGGTGATAACGGCCTCCGGCAGCAACAACTTCCCTCCCAACTACCGGCGATTTTCGGACGCCCTTGCCGAGCTGCTCCTGACAGAGCAGATCACCGATACCGCGTTTACCGACGGCACCTACGAGCTCACTCTGCCGGAGAGCTGGGTAGGCGTGGTACGCGCCCGCTTCTCGGAGGGGATGGTGACCTTCTCTGTGGACGGCAGTGACGGCAAGGACGTCACCTTCTTCATCCTCGACAACACCGGCTACGGCTACACGTCGGAGGACTATCCCGGCCGGGTGGCCGTAGGCCGCCTTGTGTCGGACGACGATATCCGCTTCATCACCGCCCGGGATCTCTACGCCATCAGCGCCTACGCCCAGAAGGTCTCCCCGGAAGCACTCGCCCTCTGGGAGAGCTACGAGAGCGACAAGGCGGCCATCCTCGAAAGTCTCCGGGGCGTCAACGGCTATACGCTGTACCCCGAGGACGGCACGGTGCTGTATGAGGCACAGGCGCAGGAGCTGGCGGACAACGCCCGGAGCCTGTGGCTGTATCTGCACTTCGCCGGGGAGTATGCCGGCGGCGTACAGCCCACGACCATCGACGGGCGGCCATATAAACCGCTGTTCCCCGCGCAGGACAACATCCATACGCTGGAACAGGTGCGCGACCGGTTTTTGCAGGTCTTCTCTGCCGATTTCACGGACAAGACGCTGGACGCCGCCCTCGCCGACAAGGATCTCCTGGCGTACAACGGCGACATCTATGCGGCCTATAAGAAAACCAGCGGCGAGGCCGCCTACAACAGCTGGGTGGATCATGTGCGGGACGACGGCGACGGGAAATTCACCGTTGTCATGGCGGTGACGCTGCCTCCGGACGCGCACACCGACTATGTGGAGCTGCCGGCGGAGAGAAATGCGGCCGGGGATTTCGTCTTTACGGATTACCCCTACTGGGACAGATCGGAATGATCTCCGGACAACTGCATACGCAAAAAGGAAAGCACCGTGACCGGTGCTTTCCTTTTTGCGTCGTTGCGAATGGATGCAGTGTCAGCGGTTTACGCAGCGCAGCACGATCGCCAGCACCAGCATATGGACGGGGTAAAAGGCGTAGCACGCATACTGGAACGGCTTGCTGTGGTGGCCCTGCCGCCCGCGGTACAGCCAGACGGGAATAAGCGCCAGCAGCGCCAGCCCCTGCTGGCACAGCTCAAATTCCATGCCCAGCAGCCTCACGGGGTACATCAGGCCGCCCAGCAGCTCCACATTCACCCAGTAGAGGGCCAGCAGCTGCCCCAGTAGGCACCACCATTTCCGCCCACGGAAGATGTAGAAGATCAGCACCGTCAAAACACCGGCGCCGTAGTAGTCCACCATGCCCAGCGTACCCAGCGCCATATCGGCGAGAGCCACGAGGACGAACACCAGCAGGAACGCCCAGCGCTTCCCCTTCTGCCGTACCGCCTCTGTCAGCCGGATGCCCAGAAGCCCCAGCAGCAGCGTCCAGATCACGTTCTGGTGTACCGGGTAGAACCATGTGCCGCCGTACATCAGGTCGAAGGGTATTTCGGAGAGCACCGCGAACACCAGCATCCGCAGGGCGTATTTTTGAAAGCTGTGGGTGTGGAAATACCCCTCCACCGCCATGAAGGCGAAGATGGGGAAGGCCAGCCGCCCCGCGCAGGTCAGCCATTCCTGCGCCGGAAGGAGGGTGGCCCAGAGGTGATCCATCAGCATAAGGGCCATGGCGAGGATATGAAGCGCCGCCGCGCTGATGTCAAAGGTTTTTTTCGTCGTTACGTTCATGTTCTGCATGGACACGCTGTTGCTCCTTTTGGTTCGTTTGGTCTTACGATCCGGCGGTCACCCGCCGGGTCGCCGGGCACACGGCTTCACCGGGCGCGCAAAACAGTCGTCATTATACCATAACGCCCCGTCCCTTGCAACCGTGCGTCTCGCCTACCGCGTCAACGGTCGCCGCAGACAAAAGAAAAGCACCGGTCACCGGTGCTTTTCTTTATGTGCCGTATCACGCGCCGCGGGTAAAGACGGTGCTGCCGCCCTCACCGGCGTCAAAGAGATCCGCGCCGCCCACGGCGGTGACGATTAGCGTGCCGTCCCAGCTATCGGAGAAGTCGAGGGCGAAGGCGAAGGTTCCGTCGCAGGAGCGGTCATCGCAGCGGAGCTGGAGGCGGTAGAGCATCCCCTGCTCCGTCGTACCCAGATAGGTGCCGCAGCCGCTGTATGTGATGGGGTCGTCCAGCCCCTCCACCGTGTTCTGAATGCTGACAGCGCCGTCGCTTTGGAGGGAAAGCGCATAGCGATCCGTATAGCCGCTGCCCTCTCCGCCGTGATGCACGTCCGTATACCAGTCGCCGGTGACGCCGGTGGACATGGTGCTGCTCATCGGCACGATGCGCTGGGCCAGATCGTACTTTGCGCCGCTCTTGTCCACGGCGTACACCGTCTCGTAGCCGCCGCCGTGCTCGTCGGCGCAGATGCCGCTTTCAAAGCGGACGATGTCCCGCAGACCGTAGAGCGGGCCGCCGCAGCAGAGGGCCTTCCCTCCCAAGCCGCCGAAAATGTCGGCGTACTCCACCGTATTGCCCTTGGTGAGCAGGAATGCGTAGGGGTACAGCTCCTGCCCGCACACGCCCACAAAGATATCCTGATAGTCGCCGTAGCACCCGGCGATGGGGTAATCCGTGTCGTAGCTGAAGCCGAAGGACTTGCGGTATGTCTCGCTGTCGAAGAAGCCGTCCTTGCCCTTTGTGATACGGACGGAGGCGCCGTCCCCGGTGAGGGCGGCAGACACGAAGCCATAGGCGGAGCTGGGCGCCTTGGCGGCCGCCCATTCGCTTGCGCCGGGCTTCACGGTCATCTCCCGGTCGTACCAACCGGCGCCAGCCACCATGCCGACGGGCTGATAGGCGGTGAAGGTGCCGTCCCCGTTGGGATAGAACACGGCGGTCTCCAGCCCCGTGTTCCGTTCCTGCACCGTCCGTGCCCGCAGGGCTGCCAGTTCGATGCAGGCGGAGGGGAACGTCTCATCCTCCGGGCCGATATCGTTCACGCCCCACGGCGCATACATGGCGTCAAAGGTCTGCGCCGCCGCACGCCGCAGCGCCGTGGTGAAGTCCGCCTCGCGGACGCCCACGCGGTCAAGCACCTGCGCGTTGGTCAGCTTCTGACCGGCGGCAAAATCGTAGTGATAGACGAAATAGCGGCTGCCCATGTCGCCGAGCCAGCTTGCGGCGCACAGGGAAAGGCTCAGCAGGCTGCCGCTCCAATGGCTTTCCCAGGAGACGTTCAGCCAGTTGACGTACCGCGAGCCCTCCGCGGTGATCCCCTCCTGTGCGGCGCGGGCATCGCTGCCGAAGTACGCCATGATCTCGGCGTTGATAGCGGCGGCGTCCGCCGTGTCGGCAGCCAGCTGCGGGATACGGTAGGCGTAGTCCCACGTCTCCTCATACTCATCGGTAAAGGAGCCCTCCACGCTGTACGCCTCGGTGATAAGGCTGTCGTTATAGGTCTTGTCCGGTGTGGGTGCAGGCGTGGGCTTCAGCGTGGGTACGGGTATTTGTACACAGCCTGTAAGCTGTGTGCAGAGCGCAAGGCAGAAAAGCACGCTCAGCGCCCGTGAAAGAATGCGATGCTGCTTCATATTCCGTTCCCTCCCTGTTCGTCCTGTCTGCTGCCAGCTGTAGTCTATACCTTCATTATAGAAAAAAGCAGCACGATATGTAACATAAATAGCAGAAAAGAACGGATGTTTTGAGGAAATCGCAATATTTTGCGCGTCTTCGGCGCAGTCATGCCGCGTCCTCCTTCTCATAGACTCCGCGCACAGCCGTCCGCCTGCCCCAAATCAGCAGCCAGCACGCCGCCATGGCCACCGCGCCGCACAGCGTAACGCACAGGCGGTAGTCCAGTACCTCTCCCAGCGCGCCCACCGCCAGCGCACAGACGCCGGAGGCCGCCGTGAGCATCATGTCGAACAGCGCGTTGACGCGGGCGCGCAGCGCCTCCGGGATGTAGCGCTGCACCGCCGCCTCCCGCAAAATGGCGCTGTTGTTGCCCAGAAAGCCGCAGAGCCCGCGATTGACCAGCATCAACGGGTAGGGCAGCCACAGCAGGAGCATATCCATCAGCTCGTAGGTCTGATACACGGCGAACACAAAGCCGAACCGTTTCTTCTGTGGGATGTCCACCCGGTACTGCACGGCGCTGCCGATGGTGCGCCCCGCGAACTCCGCCACGGAAAACAGGGAGTACATGGCCGCCGTCATGCCGGGCATGGTGCGGAAAAACGCCACCAGAATCGGCGCATAGCCGCCGGCCACACCGTTGGTCACGGACATATATTCATAGATACTGCGCACGCCCCGCTCCTCCTTGAGATAGGCAAGCCCCTCCCGGATATCTGCCCGCCACGCGGCCATGGTGTAGCGCTGGCGCTGTGCCTGCCGGCGCTCGTCCAGCCGGATAAAGCTCTCTGTCAGCGCGGCGGCAAGGGACAGCGCCCCCTGCAGCACCAGTAAGAGCGGAACGCCCAGCGTATCCAGCAGGACGGCTGCCAGCGGCGTCATGACGACCGTCAGGATGGGATAGAGCATGGAGGAGACGGCGTAGCCCTTCTGCTCCGCACCGGTGGGGATGAGTTGAGGATAGATGCTGGTGTAGGCGAGTCGGTCAACGGAGCTGAGACAGGCCAGAAGCACCGAGACGCCCAGATACCCGACGTAGGAAAAATCGAACCGCATGAGCCAGAGCCCCATGCCGCCGTAGACGAGGCCGTTGCAGATATCGCCGCCCACCAGAAATGCCTTGCGGGGCAGCCTGTCCATCAGCGGCGCCACCAGAAACGGAATGAAGATATTGGGGACAAGCTGGATAGCCACGATCAGCGCGGAGGCCAGCGTGCTGCCCGTCTCGTCGAAGACCAGAAAGGACAGGGCAAAGCCCCCGGCGATGCCGCCCGCCGCGCCCAGCGCCGTGGCGATCGTGACCAGTGTAAAGCTGCGCGTCCAAAGCTGTACTGTCTGTTTTTTCATTGTTTCATCACCTCTGGGCATATCATACCACGCAGCCTCTGTGAAAAGAAACCCGGCACATTTGGGAAATCTTTGACCCAAATATGCCGGTAAGCGCATTTCAAATTCGTATGTCAGGAAACTCCGTCAGAAGCTCGCAGACCTTCTTGTATTGCCGGGCGGCGGTGTACCACTCCACCACCCACGGCAGATGGAACGCCGCATAGCCCTGGGGAAGCCGGGTGCGGCAGCAGGCGAAGCAGTCCAGCAGCAGCGCCCCGTACGCGTCGCAGTGCAGATAGTCCGGGTGCGCCAAACGGAAGCGCACCACCGCCAGCATCTTCTCCACCGCCTCCGACCGCTGCTCCGCCGCCTCCGCCGCCTCGGCGCGCTCCAGCGCCGCAAGGGCCTCCGCCGTCCGCCCCGTCTTTTCACAGCAGATGGCCAGCTTGTGCAGCGCCAGCACACCGGGGTCGTCCAGCGCGGAGAAGTACCCATACGCCTCCTCGAACTGCCCCCGCTCGATCTGCACGGCGGCGGTGTTGTACGCGATGGAATCCAGCAGCTCCTGCTCGCCCAGCGCCTGCGCCAGCCGTCTCGCGGCGGCGTAGTGGGGACACATACGCTCCATGTCCCGGCGGTTGCAGTAGCAATTCCCCATGTACGCCCGGCACAGCAGCATCAGCCGCGCCGCGCCGTCCCGTGCCGCCAGATCGTAGCCGGCCTGCAAATGCTCCACCGCGTCCTCGTAGCGTCCCGCCTCATACGCGGACACGCCGATACGCCAGTGGCAGAAGGCGTTGGGCAGCAGTGCCAGCGCCTCGTCCCACCGTCCCTGCAAAAGCCGCTGCATGGCCAGCTGCCGCTGGGTCATGCCCGCCTCCAGCCCGGCGTCCAGCGCCCCGCCGTCCGTGTCGAACTGCCGCAGCAGGAGGATATCCGTCCACGCGGCGGTGGCGCGGTACGTCTCGTCAGAGACCGCCGGCAGCGCGGCGGCCAGCTCCCCAAACCGTCCTGTGAACAGCCGCTCGTAGCCGTCCTCCGCACAGCGCGCCCCCGCCGCCTCCAGCGCCGGGTCGGTGTGCAGACCCAGCCGCGCCAGAAGCAGCCGCAGCACATCGGCGGAGGGCTGCGCCTTCCCCGTCTCGATCTTGGAGAGGTAGGACACCGTGCAGATGTCCTTGCAGAGTCCCGCCTGACTCCACGAGCGCGCCAAACGCTCGCGCAGGATCAAATTGCCGTAATAGCTCATGTCCCGTCCTCCCGTATCCCGTGTTTTTTACAGTATAGCAGGGCGCAGCGGTTTCGCCAAGCGCCGAATACGGCGCTTTTCATTTTTCCTCATCCTGTTACCGCTCCACCTTCATGATCACCTTCAGCCGGTGCAGGAGCTGGCCGGTCTTCAGCTCCTCCAGATCGACCACCGCGATCCCCAGCTGGGCGGCGCGGTGGCGGGCAGCGGCGTTGCAGGTCTCCGTGGTGACGATGGCGGCCTTGGCGCCCTTGCCGCCGAAGCGATCCCGCAGGATGGCCAGCTCGTTCAGCGCCTCCGTCTTGATGTCGCAGGCCTTACAGCTCAGGAACAGCGGGACCACGCCCCGGGCGGCCATCACGTCGATCTCGTTGGAGACGCTGCCGTGCCCCAGCACCTCGTCCCAGCGCACCACGGCGCTGCTGATCACATCGTGGAAGATCCCGGTATCCACGCAGGCCTTGTAGGTGTATAGCTCCAGCACGCTGCCCACATCCCGCAGCCACGCTCTGGTATGCAGATCCCGGAAGCGGAAGGATACCTGCTGATTGGGGACGATGTCCAGCTCCCGGATAAGGTCGATGCGCGCCAGCTCCCGCAGGGCGGCCTCGTTGACGGTGTTCCGCGTTCCGCGCTCGCCCTTCACGGTGTACCCGCCCTGCACGGACAGGGGTGGGGTCTGCCCGTACTCCGAGGGTGACACCCTTTGAATGTAGGAGATGATATCGGGCCACTCCCGGCGGAAGCGGAGGAAGCAGTGGAAAAACCGGTCGAAGTCCGGCAGATACTGCGTCAGTATGTGGTTGTCCACCCGGCCGGGCAGCAGCGTGCCGCCCGCCATGAGGAAGAACTCCTCGATGGAGTAGGTCAGATCGCAGTGCAGCTCGTCGGCGAAGGCCGCGCCGGAGATATCGTAGAAGCAGTTCTTCTTGCGGGAGTAAGTGAAGGCCGGCACGCCCTTCCGGGCGGCGAACATCCCCGCCGCAAACAGCGCCGCGTCGCTGCCGCCGGTGACGTCGATGGCGCAGTCCGGGTACTTCTCGCCGATGGCGCAGAGCTGCCGCAGGATACGATCCGCCTTGAACAGGCTCGCCTCCACAAAGATAAGCTCCGGCTCCCAGCCGCGGCACCGGAAAAATGCCGCCAGCGTCTCCTGCCGGCTGCGATCCCGGATGACCTCGCCGGGGCAGAGATAGACGATGTGCCGGGGGCGGAACATATCCGGCGCCAGTATATTCTCAATGGCACGCTCGTCGTACAGCTCGATCAGCGTATTCATGCACCCTCCGCCTCCCTTCTTGTTCCAACAGTATATAGCGTTTTGGCAAAAAGCACAAGAGACCACCGCGCCATCCTGCGGGAAAAAACGGGGGCGGTGCGCTTTTTTCTTGCGCCGGGACGGGAGAGGGCGTATAATGACAGAAACGAGCATCAACAAACGACGGAGGGTGACACGATGTACGAGAACGGTAAGATCTATATGGGTCTGGCAGGCGACAAGCGTGTGGAGCTGGCGCTGAATATGTGCAACCGCCACGGGCTCATCGCCGGCGCCAGCGGCACCGGCAAGACCATCACCATGAAGGTGATGGCGGAGTCCTTTTCCGACGCGGGCGTGCCGGTGTTTCTGTGCGATGTAAAGGGCGATGTGGCGGGCATCTGCGCACCGGGACAGAGCAGTGAGGGCATGGAAAAGCGCATCGACAAGTTCGGCCTGCGGGAGCGCTTTGCCTACCGGGGCTACCCCACCACCTTCTGGGATATCTATCAGGAGGGCGGCCACGCCGTGCGTGCCACGGTCAGCGACATGGGGCCGGAGCTTCTCAGCCGGATCCTTGGCCTGACAGCGGTGCAGGAGGGCATCCTGCACATCGTGTTCCGCATTGCCGACGACAAGGGCCTGCTGCTCATCGACCTGAAGGATCTGCGGGCCATGCTGAATTATGTAAACGAGCACCGCACCGAGTACATGATGACCTACGGCAATATCACGCCCCAGTCGGTGGCCGCCATTCTCCGGGCGCTGCTGCCGCTGGAGCAGCAGGGCGGCGACCTGTTCTTCGGCGAGCCGGCGCTGGACATCCGCGACTGGATGCGCACCGACGCCGACGGCCGGGGCATGATCAACGTGCTGGACTGCGTCAAGCTGGTGCAGAACCCCACGCTGTACGCCAGCTTCCTGCTGTGGATGCTCTCGGAGCTGTTTGAAAGCCTGCCGGAGGCCGGCGACATGGATAAGCCCCGGCTGGTGTTCTTCTTCGATGAGGCGCATATGCTGTTCCGCGGCGCGCCCGCCGTGCTGCTGCAAAAGGTGGAGCAGACGGTCAAGCTCATCCGCTCCCGCGGCGTGGGCGTGTACTTCGTCACCCAAAGCCCCAGCGACATCCCCGACACCGTGCTGGCGCAGCTGTCCAACCGGGTGCAGCACGCCCTGCGGGCCTACACCCCCGCCGAGCTGAAGGCCGTCCGGGTAGCGGCCCAGTCCTTCCGGGCCAACCCCACTTTTCAGGCGGAGGACGCCATCATGGAGCTGGGCGTGGGTGAGGCGCTGACCTCCTTCCTGGACGAAAACGGCGTACCCGCCATGGTGGAGCGCACCAAGATCATCTGCCCCCAGAGCCTGATGGCGCCGCCGGAGCCGATGGTGCGCGCCAAGGTGATGATGCACGACGGCATGGAGAAATACGACGACTTCGTGGACAACGTATCTGCCTACGAGGTGCTGTCGGAGGAGGCGGAGCAAGCCGAGGCCGCCAAGCAGGCCGAGGCCGACCGCAAGGCGCAGGAGAAGGCGGAGGCCGAGGCAGAGAAGCAGCGTCTGAAAGAGGAGGAGGCCGACCGCAAGCGCCAGCTGAAGCTGGAGGATGAGGCGCGCCGCCGCCAGCAGAAGCTGGCAGACGAGGAGCGCCGCCGTCAACAGAAGCTGGCGGACGAGGCGCGGCGCAAGGCGGAGCGCCAGCAGGAAAAGCTGGAGGCCGAGGCCAAGCGCAAGGCGGAGCGCCGCGCCGCCAAGATCGAGTCCCAGCTCATCTCCGCAGGCGGGCAGGTACTCAAGCGCGGCCTTCTGGGTGTGCTGAAAAAGCGGTGATCGCCGCAGCTGAATAGATAAAAGGAAAGCACCGGTCTCCGGTGCTTTCCTTTTTGGCGTATTTATATCTGATGCGAGCAGGTCGTCACTCCGGCTGCGCCGCGCCGTCCGCCTCCAGCGGGATGAAGCGGAACTGGGTCACGTCAAAAAGCCCCATATCCGTCAGCTTGACCTCCGGGATGACGGCGAGGGACATGAAGCACAGCGTCATCACCGGCTCCACATCGGCATTGACCCCCAGCTCGCGGTACGCCGCCTCGTGGATGGCCGTCAGCTTTTTGTCCACCCACTCGCCGCTCTGGTCGCTCATCAGGCCCGCGATGGGCATAGGCATGGACTCGATGACCTTGCCGTCCTTCACCAGCACGATGCCGCCCTCCTGCTTCCGGAGCTGCTCCACCGCAAAGGCCATCTCCTCGTCGTCCACGCCCACCACGATGAGGTTGTGGGAATCGTGGGCGATGGAGAGCGCCACCGCGCCCGCCTTGATGCCATAGCCCCGCAGGAACGCTGTGGCCACGTTGCCCGTCCGCTGGTGCCGCTCCACCACCGCCACCTTGACGATATCCACCGCCGGATCGCGGACAAAGTTGCCCTCCCCGTCCAGCTGGACGTCCGCCGTCTCCTTCTGGGTGACCACGCCGCCGGGCAGTATGCCGATCACATGGACGTGGCCGCTCTTGAGGTGCATCTTCAGCTTCTCCACGGAGAAGTCCTGCAGGATGATGCTGCCCTTGACGGCGGAGGCGTCGATCCGCCGCACCTCCGGCAGGTAATTTCCGTCCTCGGCGGCAAGAACACCCGCCGTCCAGACCTTGCGGACGCGGAATGCCTCCAGATCCTCCAGCAGCACGATATCCGCCCGCTTGCCCGGCGCGATGGCGCCCCGGTCGTAAAGGCGGAAGCACTGCGCCGCGTTGATGGTGGCCATCTGGATGGCGGTCACCGCGTCCAGCCCCTCCTCCACGCAGATGCGCAGATGGTTATCCAGATGCCCCTCGTGGAGGATCGTCTTGGGCTGGCGGTCATCCGAGCAGAGCACGCACCGGCTGGCGTTGCCGGGAGTCACGCCCTTGAGCATGGTGCGCAGGTTGTGGCAGGCGGAGCCCTCCCGCAGCATCACATACATACCGCAGCGGATGCGCTCGTGCATCTCCTCCACCGTCGCGCACTCGTGGTCGGCCAGAATACCCGTGGAGGCGTAGGCATTCAGCGCCTTGCCCTCCACCGCCGGAGCGTGGCCGTCGATGACCTTGCCGTGCCGCTGGGCCAGCACGATCTTGTCCAGCGTGGGGCCGTCGGCGTTCACCACGCCGGGGAAGTTCATAAACTCGCCCAGCCCCAGAACGCCCTCGGTGATGGGCTGCTCCATGGCCGCCGCGTCGACCACCGCACCGGCGTGCTCAAAGGGGGTGGCCGGCACGCAGGAGGGCAGCATCATCTGAATGTCCAGCGCCGTCCCCTTGGCGGCCTCCATCATGTACCGCAGCCCCCGCAGGCCGCAGACATTCACCATCTCATGGGGGTCGGCGATGATGGTGGTGCCGCCGTGAGGCACCACCAGACGGCTCAGCTCCTCCGGCGTTACATAGGAGGACTCAATGTGGATATGGGTGTCGATAAAGCCGGGCGCCGCGTACATACCCCGTGCATCCACGGTCTCGCGTCCCTCATAGCTGCCGATCCCGGCGATTTGATCGCCGCAGAGCGCAATATCGCCCTCCACGATCTCGCCGGCATACACGTCGACGATCTTACAGTTCTTGATGACCGTGTCGGCGGGGATGCGCCCCGCTGCCACGTCGATCAGATGCGCCAGTTGTTCCCGCGTCTGCATAGCATCTTCCTCCGTCCTTTTGTGTGTAGACCAAGGCCCGGGTCAAGACCCGAGCCTGCATCGGTCACGATTTAACACCAGTATACAGAACGATCTCCCAAATCTCAAGTCGCATTTCCCACAAATCCCCCCGCATTTTTCGCCACACAGCACAAGGCCACGGCTCATCTGTTTTTTGCGGCGCACGGTAGTTTGATCCGCCCTCGCCAAACAAATTAAATACGGTGCAGCCGGCTTTGCGTTGACATTTTCTTCCCCCCATGATACCATCTGAAATGGCGGTAAACGCCAACGTTTTCATAAAGGAGAAAGAGATTATGGAGAAAAAGCCGACCCCTCGGGCGATCGCTCTGCTGCCCGTGGCCGTATTCCTGGTGCTGTATCTGGTGCTGGGCATTATTTTGGAGTATGTGTTAAAAATCAAAATGGGCTTCTATCAGATCCCCATCGTTGTGGCCTTCCTGGTGGCGCTGCTGGTGGCCTGCCTGCAAAACCGCGGCGTGAGCTTTGATGAAAAGCTGGAGCTGATGGGACAGGGCATCGGCGACAAGAACATCGTCACCATGATCCTCATCTTCCTGGTGGCGGGCATCTTCGTGGGCGTCACCGGCCGCTCCAGCGCCGAGGCCGTGGCCTACTTCCTGCTGTCCATCGCCCCGGTGAAGCTGGCGGTTGCCGTGCTGTTCGTGGTGGCCTGCTTCGTGTCCATGGCCATGGGCACCTCCGTCGGCACCATCACCCTGCTGGCGCCCATCGCCGTGGCGGTGTCCGCCGATTCCGGCTTTGACCTGCCGCTGTGCATCGCCTCCGTCATGGGCGGCGCCATGTTCGGCGACAACCTCAGCTTTATTTCCGATACTACCATCGCCGCCTGCTCTACCCAGGGTACGGAGATGAAGGACAAGTTCCGCGCCAACTTCAAGATCGCCCTGCCCGCCGCGCTGGCGGCGCTGGTGCTGATCATCGTGGTCTCTCTGGGCACCGATGTGCAGAGCGCCGTCTCCGGCGGTCACGATCTGGTGCTGATCATCCCCTATGTGCTGGTGCTCATCGGCGGCATCATCGGCCTGAATGTGTTCGTGGTGCTGCTCGTCGGCATCGCCGCCGGCGCCGCCATCACCCTTATCACCGGGCAGGTCACGGCGCTGAAGCTCATGGGCAACATGGGCGGCGGCGTGTCCGGTATGTTCGAGACCATTCTGGTAACGCTGCTGGTGGCCTCCCTGTGCGGCCTCATCCGCGCCTACGGCGGCTTTGAGAGCATCCTCGCCTTCATCCGCCGGGTGTTCCGCGGCAAGCGGGGCGGCCAGCTGGGCATCGGCCTGCTGGTGGGCCTCATGGATATCGCCACCGCCAACAACACCGTGGCCATCGTCATGGCCGGCCCCATCGCCAAGGAGGTGGCGGAGGAATACGGCATCAGCCCCAAGCGCTCCGCCTCCCTGCTGGACACCTTCTCCTGCATCTTCCAGGGCATCATCCCCTACGGCGCCCAGATGCTGGTGGCCATCTCCACCTGCGCCACCCTCGGCTACGCCATCAGCGCCTTTGACATCATCCCCCTGCTGTTCTACCCCTTCCTGCTGTGCCTGTCCAGCCTGCTGTTCATCCTGTTCGACAAGAAATAAAGCGTCTCATTTCGTGTACTTACAGCAAGAGCCCACCTTCTCAAGAAGGTGGGCTCTTGGCGCAATACTTCCAAGCGGTACCTGTATGCGCAGCGCTGTGGCCGCTGTCCGTCGGAATCGATCCATATATAACAGGCTGCTGCCGCGGGATACGGCTCAGGCACAGCAAATGCTCCGTCACTTACGCTGCCAGCCCCGCCCCTTAGCTCCTCCTATTCTTCCTTCAGGTGCTCCTCCATCCAGTGCAGGATCTCGCTGAGGCGGCTGATGCGGTTGGAGGGCTTTCCTTCTTGGCTCAGGCCGTGGTTCTCGCCGTAGAACATACATAGCTTGCTCTCCACGCCGGGGCCGGTATCGTCACACAGCAGCTTGTCGGTGGTACGGGCGCGCTGCTCCGCCTTGCGCACGAAGGAGACGATCCTACGCCGATAGGATTTGCTGCGCGTGGGAGGTGGCTCACGCCGTCCTTCTGATGACTTTATTACGGTTCTGATATAATTTATCATAGCGTGCTTGGTAATCTCCCATAAGCGCCAAGAGGTCTGACAAATTTTTGTCTAAAGCGCTGTCTCGAAGGCTTTTTTCGCCTTGTTTTGCAAAAAAAACATTACACAAGCTCCGTTTCCTGACACATTAGGTGTTGATTTATCCATTAGTTTTCGATATACTAACCTTCTGTTGAGCTATGTGACAGTTTTTTATCAGGCAAAATACATCGTCGAGAAAGTAGGGATATAGTGAGCAACTACGCCTGCCTTGAGCGATATATTCCCGTGGTGGAATTCATGGGGAGGATCTGCGGAAAAAGCTACGAGATCATTCTCCACGACGTTTCCACGCCGGAACGCTCGGTGATCGCCACCTACAACGAGCACCTCAGCGGACGCCGGGTGGGCGACCCTATGACAGAGCTCGCCAAGGAGCTGCTGCGCACCGGGGCTTATAAGGAGCATGACTATGTGGCCAACTACGAGGGCCGCACCCGGGGAGGCAAGCGCTTCGTCTCCTCCACCTATTTCATTAAGGAAAAGGGCCAGCTGGTGGGGCTGATCTGCGTAAACCATGACGTGGAGGATATTCTGGTACTCTCGGAGCATCTCTCCAACCTGCTCCATGCCTTTTCGCTTCCGCAAGAGGAGGAGAGCTCCGCCTATACCGAAAACCTGGACGACTCCATCCCGGAGCTGTCCAGCAATCTGATCCACTCCACCATCCTCGGCTACGGCATCCCCTCCGATGCCATGCATACCAACGACAAGCTGGATATACTCCGCTCTCTGGAGGCGCAGGGCGTGTTCCAGACCAAGGGCTCCGTCGGTCAGGTAGCCAAGGAGCTGCACATCTCCGAGCCTACGGTCTACCGCTATCTGCGGCGTATCCGCAGCGAAGCAACATGACCTTCCGCCGCGGCGCCTTCCCGGCAGTGGAACGCCCCGGCGTCCTGATACGCAAGCGCCCCAAGCACATCCGGCAAACAGCGGTCATCCTCTGATCCCCGGCATTCCGCCCAGCGCTTCCCGAGCACTTCCACGTGGAGGTCACCTATGTACACCACTATGACGCCTATGGATGCTCCCACTATCCCGGCGCCAGCCTCATCTCTCCCACCACCGTGGCCTTTGATGCCGACGATTACGGTGATGTGCTGCGCTTTTTCTACTTTGTGATTTAAGAAACGGAGGTATATGCTATGGCTGTTATTGCCTATCAATACCGCGGCGAGCTGGTGGATCAGGTCCACCGGGGACACATCGCGGTAACGGATCACACAGGCAAGATCCTTTGGAAGCTCGGTGATCCGGAGCGTCTTACATTTGCCCGCTCCTCCGCCAAGCCCCTTCAGGCGATTCCCGTGGCAGAGAGCGGTGCGCTGGAGCATTACGGCATTACCCAACAGGAGCTGGCCGTCATCTGCTCCTCCCATAATGGAGAGCCCTTTCATGTAAAGGCCGTGGAGAGCATCCTGCACAAGGCCGGGCTCTCCCCCGACCAGCTGTGCTGCGGGTCGGAATACCCCATGTATGTCCCCGCCGAGGATGCCTTGAAGATCGCCGGCATCCCCCGGGCGCCCATCTACTGCGACTGCTCCGGAAAGCACGCCGGTATGCTCATCACCGCCCGCCATTTAGGGGAGTCTTTGGAAGGCTATACCGCATTGGAGCATCCTGTCCAGCAGCGTATCCTCTCGGTGTTTGCCGAAATGTGCGGCGTGGAGACCTCAGACGTCCATCTGGCCGTGGACGGCTGCGGCGTTCCGGTCCACGCGCTGCCCCTTTACCGGCTGGCACAAGGCTACGCCCGTATGTCCCTTCCCACGCTTTTTGACTCCACCCGGGCCGCTGTCGTCCGACGCATCACGTCCGCCATGACAGCACATCCGGAAATGGTGGCAGGAACCGATCGCATCTGCACCCAGCTGATGGCCGCCTTCGGCGACCGCATCTTCTGCAAATCAGGTGCCAGCGCATTCTATGCCGTGGGCATCAAGGATAAGGGGATCGGCATCGCCCTCAAGATGGAGGACGGCGCCTCCTCCATCGTCCCGTATGCCATACTCTCGGTTCTCACCCAGCTCGGCGTCATCACGCCGGAGGAAGCCTGCTCCCTGCCCCGCTTTCACGACAAAAACCTTTACAACAACCACCATGCCGTCGTGGGCCGCACCGAGCTGGCCTTTCAGCTGGAGCCTTTCTGTTAACAGTATAGCCTGCACACAAAAATAGAGCGTATCTGCCCCTTCACCAGAAAGCAGCATAAACAAGCCCGCCTACAGAAAACTGTAGGCGGGCTTGCTGCAATATGGGAATATAAATTTCACAGCGGGCAGGCGCACAGCGGGTCAGTCGACCACCACCGACGCAAGCTCCTCGGCGGAAATGCGGTACACCGCGCCATCGATGCCGTGGCTGCGGAGGGCTGCCAGCACCGCACCTCGCTCGTAGGGGCAGCCGATCAGCGCGGCACAGAGGGTGTCTGCGTCCAGTGTGGAGAAGAAGTCGCCGTATACGGCGGCGTCCCGGATAAGCCCCTTCTGCACGTCCAGCTTGAATTGTACCTTCCCGCCGGCGAAGCGCCCCGTCCGGTCGATGGTGAACTTCGGGCTTCTGCCGAAGATCCGCTCCCAGCTTTGGAACTGCTCCCCGGCGATCTCCCGGATGCGGGCGTCGTCCTCCGGTGTGACGGTGTAGGTATCGGCGCTGCCGTTCATGATGTGCCGCACCATGGTCTCCTTGAAGGTCTCCGCGTCCATGGGGGCGGGAAGATGCTCAGAGATGTTGGTCACGCGATCCCGGACGGACTTGATGCTCTTGGAGGTGATCTTGTAGCTGTCCACCGTGGTGGACGCCACCATCTGCGCGATGTCCGTATCGAACAGCAGGGAGCCGTGGTGCACGATGCAGTCGCCCAGACGGTACTGGGCGTTGCCGGAGAACTTCCTGCCGTCGATGGTCAGGTCGTTGCGGCCGTTGAAGGCGGCGCTCACCCCCATCTCCCCCAGCGCGCCGATCACCGGGGCGATGTACTGGCTGAACTCGATCTCCCCGGCCTCCTTGTGCTGGATGAACGTGAACTGCCAGCCGCCCATGTCCGTATAGATGGTGCCGCCGCCGCTCATGCGGCGCACCAGATGAATGCCGTGAGCATCGGCGTAGGGCTTGTTGATCTCCTCCAGCACATTCTGGTACTTGCCCACCATCAGCGTGGGCGTGGTGCGCCAGAAAAGGAACACCGTCTCCGGCAGACGCTTTTCCAGCGTGAAGTAGTATTCCAACCCGAAGTTATAGTACACATCCGTGGAGCCTGTCTCAATATAGATCATGCACGTCCTCCAGTGCCTCCCACGCCTTGTAGGAGCTGCGGGCCAGCGGCGCGGACGCCACATGGCGGAAGCCCTTGGCCAGTGCCAGCTCTTTCCAGCGGGCGAAGTCCTCCGGCGTGGCGTACCGCGCCAGCGGGTAGTGCTGGGGCGAGGGCTGGAGATACTGTCCAATGGTGAGGATGTCGCAGCCCGTCTCTAAAATATCGTCCATGAGACGGCTGATCTGTTCCTCCGTCTCTCCCAGACCCACCATAAAGCCGGTCTTGGTCAGCAGCGTGGGGTCCTGCTCCTTGCAGTAACGCAGCACACCCAGAGACCGCTCGTACCGCGCCTGCGGCCGCACGGCGCCTTGCAGCTCCTTCACTGTCTCCACGTTGTGGTTCAGCACCTCCGGGTGGGCGGCGATCACCGTGTCCAGCGCGGCGTGGTCGCCCTTCATGTCGGAGATCAGCGTCTCCACCGTGGTGCCGGGGCAGACCTCCCGAATGGCGCGGACGCACTTGGCGAACTGCTCCGCGCCGCCGTCCGGCAGGTCGTCACGGGTGGAGCAGGTCAGCACCACATGCCGCAGATGCAGCTTTTTAGCGGCTCTTGCCACGTTCATCGGCTCCTCCGGGTCGGGGGGCAGCGGATGGCCGGTGGTGACGTTGCAGAACCGGCAGTTCCGGGTGCAGACGCTGCCGAGGATCATAAAGGTGGAGGTGTGCTTCTGGTAGCACTCGCCCAGATTGGGGCAGTTGGCCTCCTTGCAGACGGTGTTCAGCTTCAGATCCCGCATCAGCGCCGCCACCTCGTTGACGGCGTCCTGATTATAGCGGACCTTCAGCCACTCCGGTTTCTTTTCCATATCTCACTCCGCCTCCAGCACCGCCACGGCGGTGTCCACACAGACGGTGTCGCCCTCCTCCGCCAGTTGCTTTTTCAGCACGCCGGAGATGGTAGCCTCCACCTGATTGACCACCTTGTTGGTCTCGATCTCAAAGAGCGGCTCGCCTGCGGCGACGGTGTCGCCCTCCTCCTTCAGCCACGCGCACAAAACGCCGCTCTCCATTTCCGGTGCCAGCTTGGGCATATTGATCTTCTTTTCCATCGTGTTGTTCCTTTCTGCCGTACCCGGCGATACGATTTTCAAAAGTGTCTTATAGCTGCTTACATGAGATAGTCCATCAATTCCTCTGCCCCGTCGCCTGCCAGCAGATGGCAGATGGCGGCAAAGCCCTCCGGGTCCAAGTGCGCGCCGTTCAGCAGCTGCGCCGCCAACGCGCCGTCGATAACGGCGCAGTCGATGACCGCATCCGAGACGATACCGCGCTTGGCTTGGTAGGCCACACGGATAGGTGCGCCGTGGAAGCTCCCGGACTTCTCGTAGGTGAAGGCGGGCGTCCTGCCCCACGTCCACTCCCAGCTGCGGTACTTTTCGTCCCGCAAACGGCAGACCTCCGCCTCCTGCGCCGCCGTCAGCGTCAGATGGGGACTCCCGGGCGGCACCATCTGCTCCAGCAGCCTATCTTGAAACTTCTCAATGGTCATGGGGCTCGCCAGATGCTCCTGTATATTGGTGACGGTGCAGATGGCGGACTGTGTCCCCCGGCTCTGGAAGCAGTCGTTTTTCCGGTGGGTGGTGATCTGATCCAGCACGCCGAGATCCGAGGAAAACAGCAGCGTGCCGTGGTGCAGCAGCCGCCCCTTTGTCATCCGCTGGGCGCTGCCGGAGATCTTCAAATCGCCGATGGCGATGTCACAGGTTCGGTTCTTCCGGGCAGGAACGCCGATTTCATTCAGCGCCGCGATCACCGGGGAGAGTACAGCATCGTAATCCACGGCGCCGCTGGCGCGGACGATGTATGTATAATTCACATTCCCCAGATCGTGATAGACCGTCCCGCCGCCGCTGATCCGGCGCACCACGGGAATTCCCCGCCGCCGCAGCGCCTCCACGTGGACCTCCCGGCAGATATTCTGATAGCTGCCCACCACCACCGTCGGAGCGTTCTGCCACAGCAGGAAAATATCATCGTCCAGATATGTCTGGTAGACATATTCCTCAAAGGCCTGGTTGTAAAACGGATCGTGGGAAACGTTCTGCACCGTAAGCATACACAGACACCGCCTTTCGCCCGTGCTTCGTATCACGCTTGATTTCGCACATTGTACCTAACATTATACGAGACACCCCCGCAATGTCAACGGAGAACTGTGTTTATCGCTCTTTCTCTCCGCATGAGCCCGCAGCTTCGGTCTTGGCCTCAGTATCGCGAAGGAGATGGCGAAAGTTGCTCTGTCTTTGCCATATTTCACAAAAATTACGGTAGACTTGTTCGTAAATTTGTGGTATAATTTGTACGTGGGTATTGCATAACAAATTGAACGCTGTGGAGGTAATCAAAATGAAAGAATATCAACACTTGATAGGCGCTATCATGATTGCCTTGGCGATCATAGCTGCCGCCATTATCATAGCAGGTGCTATTCATGGTGCGGGAGAAAGCATCGGCAACAGCTTGTTTCGCAGCTTGTGGAACTGATGCGGGTACTTCTACCGCAGCTTTTATAAGATACGCGAAGAGTCCGAGCGGTTTTCCGCCCGGACTTTCTTTCAATATTTTCAAATGCATCTTGACAGAACGCCAGATACAGGTACTATTATGAAAATACCACAGAGAAAATTGACACGCAAGGAGTGGTTTACGATGGAATACAGAAGATTTGGCGATAAAATCGTGGCGCGGATCGACAGGGGCGAGGAGATCCTCGATCAGGTAAAAGAGCTTGCGCGCAGGGAGAACATCACGCTGGCCATTGTCACCGCCCTGGGCGCGACCAACGATTTTACAGTGGGCGTGTACAAGGTGGAGGAGCAGCGGTACTATGCAAACGAGTTCCGCGGCAATTTTGAGATCGTCTCCCTGACCGGCACCATCAACACCATGGACGGCGCGTTCTACGCCCATCTGCACATGAGCGCCGGAAACGACAAGGGGCAGGTGTTTGGCGGCCACTTAAATCGGGCGGTGGTCAGCGCCACCTGCGAAATGATCGTAGAGGTCATTCCCGGCGCGGTGGACAGAGCGCACGACCCGGACACGGGACTGAACCTGTTCGCGTTCTGACCTGCGCCGCGTCATACGGCAGAAAGCAAACATAGCAAGACCCCAAGCCGTTGCGGCACAACGGCTTGGGGTCTTTTTTCGGTTGGAAGCGGCAGCCTCACTCAATACTTGAGCATGACCGTCCTGCATTCCTCGCAGATGGACGCCGGAACTCTCGTCCGGTGGCTGGCCTTGAGGTCTGTGATCTTCACAAAGCCATCGGCATTCTTCGCGTTCTCAAATACGCCCGGCACCTCGTTTGCAAAGCTGAACGCGCCGTCCTTGCTGCAAAAGAGATACCCCTCCCGCATTTCCTTTCCACATTCGGGACATTTCATGATCGCACCTTCTTTTATTCGTTGGATTTCTGACCTGCACGCAGAGCCTTCTGCATCCGCTCCTCAAAGACCTCCGCCTTGATGAGCGCGATGCCCTGCTCCTCGTCGCCCAGGACGACCAGCCGATCGCCTTCGCTCAGGCGGAAGGTATCCCGCGCGGCCTTGGGGATGACGATCTGCCCCTTGGCGCCCATCGCCACCGTTCCCCACAGGTGCTTGCCCACCGGGGCGGGCGCCACCCGCGCCTTGCCGACCTCCTCATCCTGATGGATAAGGGCATCGATGGAGACCCCGTAGAATTTTGCCAGCCGGTCGCATTTTTCAATGTCGGGGATCGTTTCGCCCTGCTCCCACTTGGCGTAGGACTGGCGCGAGATGCCGATGACCTCCGCCACCTCCTCCTGCGTCATGCCGCGGAGGTTTCGCAGGAGCGCCAGATTCTCTGCCAGCATATTGACCACCTCCTTGTCTGTGCCATCATTATACAGCACACAAAGGAAAGCTTCCACCATACAAACTTGTCAGAAAAGTGCTTTTTGTGTTCGTTTTGCCTGCGCGATTATGCCGTTTAGAAGCTGCCTTCTCAGCCCCTCTCCCCGCGATTCGATTATCTGTTGTACTTTTTCTTTCTGCTGACAACCGTTGTGCCAATGGCAGCACCGCCGCTGATAAACAGCAGAGCAATCCACAGCAAAAGATTGGAGTTATCTCCCGTCTGCGGAGACTTGTCGGCGCCGGGTTTGACGGTGCCGCCGGGCAGCTTTGCCGTTACGGTATCGGCCTGCTTGATTTTCTGTGTTGCCGCAGCATCCTTGTAATACTTCTTGCAACCGGAGCAATACCAATACTCGATGTTGCCCTCGGCGGTCCTGGTCGCCGCCTTGGCCGGGACGTGCTTTAAGTTGGCGTGGTTCTTCGCATCAAGCTCGCCGTAGGTCTTTCCGCAGACCGCGCACTTTGCCTTGTCCTTGCAGGTCGCCGTCCCGCCGGAGCAGTCTTTGGTTTCGGAGCCGGTGCAGCCGTCCACCGTGCATTTACGGGTGTGCGTGCCGTCGCCGTTGGATACCCATTCACCGTAGGTATGCCCGTCGTTTACCGTTACGGTCATTTCGGCGGTGTTGCCCGCCTTATCGGTGACGATGATTCTCTGCTCGCCGTCCGCCGAAGAGAGGACAAAGCTGCCGTTTTTGTCAAGCGTGACCTCCGTGCCGTTTACGGTGACGGTGTCTACATACTTCTCGTCAACGGTGAGCGTCTGTGCCTCGCAATAGGTCTTGCCGTTCTCAATGCCGGAGATAACGGGGACTGTTGCGTCCAGCACGATGCCGTTTGTGTTAATGTAGGCAACGTTTCCGCTGGTATCGGTCAGTTTTGCATAAATAACATACTCGTTATCGGGATTGATACTGAACGGTGCGGAATATGCCGTAAAGGTCATTCCCGCAAGTTCCGATTCGGTAAGCGCCTTTTCGCTCAGCAAGTATTCAATTGTCACCGTCTCGCCGCTGTTGTCAGTGGCCGTAACAGTTACCGTCTGCGTATCCTTAAAGAACAAACCGAAGGTGATGGTGTTGAGGAAAGACTTCCAGTCGTTTTCGGCAATCTTGATTTCGCCTGTAGGCACCGCAATGTCACGCCACAGCGCCGTGATCGTCAGATTCTCCGCAGGCATGGTTGTCGGGAATGTTTTATCCCAACCGTTGAACTGATAGCCCTCTCTTGTCAGGGTCGGAGCGGTAATTGGTGTGCCGTAATCCTGCGTTATGGTAATATCCGCTTTGCCGTTTTCGGGTTTGACTGTGATGGTATATTGATTGATCTCCCACTTCGCCCAGTATTCCTTATTGCCCGTTTCGGTGTTGCCGATTGCCGTCACAGGATCGCCGGTCAAGCCTTCGTTATCATACCAGCCCTTGAAGGTGTACCCGGTGCGCGTCACATCTGTCGGGAGTGTTGCGCCCACGCCGTAGGTATAGCCTGTGACATCCTTCCCGTCTGCGATCGTGCCGCCGTTCGTATTCAAGGTTACGGCGTAGGTCGGGGCTGTCCACTGCACAGTCAGTTTCGTCACCTCAGCCGGAACACTGGCACCGGGCGCGTAGAGCTTGCCGTTGCTTCCGAGCCACATGAAGTAACTGCCTGTATTTCCGTCCGGGCGGGTCAAACCGCCGGACATGGGAGCGGTAAATGTGCTGCCGTTTTTCACGATGATCTGAATATCCTCGGAGCTGCCGCCCAGCTTGCCGCCGTTCAGGTCAAGGGTAACGACCTTCATCCCGTCAGAGCCCAGTGTGTCAGAGTTCAGGACTTCAAGGACGGGGCGGAAACCGACGTCCGGGAAGGAGTACGCAGCACCGTAGTGGCTCCAGCCGCGGGCCGAACCGTACCCGCGAAACGCACGGTACGGCGATTCGTAACTTGATGTGTCCTGCCCCCACGAATATATGTCGTTCCAGTTTTTGACATAGCCGCTGTTCTTGTCCAGCACCGCGTCCCACTCATTGCTTTGGGGCGTACCGCGCTCTGAATCGTCTGAACCGGTAAACCCACTTCCACAAGACGGTGCGCGCAGGGTATAGTCCACGCCGCCGCTGGCATAATTTTTGCCGAAAATCAGACTCGCAGTATCTAAGTTATTCCAGTTTACCTTATGCGTTACGGCATAGTCCGCCACAAACAGGCTGTGAGCGTATTTGTTCTGCTGTGCATATTCCTCGGTGGTCGCCATCGCAGACGTGAGCTTGTAGGCTTCTATCGTTCCGGCATAAGTAAAGGGAACATAGTGCAGGGTGCTGTCCGGCAGGCTGCCGTTTGCCGTTCCGGGAATGTCCATCGCCGAAAGGTCAAAATAATATCTGCCGCCGGGTTTGAGGGAAAACTGTTCTGATAAAGCAAACTGCGCCGTGAGCTTGGTAACGTCCGCCGGAACACTGGCACCGGGTGCGTAGAGCTTGCCATCGCTGCCAAGCCACATAAAGTAGCTGCCTGTATTTCCGTCCGGGCGGGTCAGGCCGTCGGACGCGGGCGCGGTAAACTTGCTGCCGTTTTTCACGATGATGTGAATAGCATCGGAGCTGCCGCCCAGCTTGCCGCCGTTTAAGTCAAGGGTAACGACCTTCAGTCCGTCAGAACCCAGTGTGTCAGGGTTCATGACTTCAAGGACGGGGCGGAAACCGACGCTCGGGTTGGAGTACGCAGCATTGACGCTGATCCAGTAGCGGGCCGAATCGCACCCGCGAACCGCACGGTACGACGCGCCGCCAGAAAAAGCATCCTGCCCCCACGAATACATATTACTCCAGTTTTTGATATGTCCTTCGTCCTTGTCCAGCATCCTGTCCCATTCGTTGCTTTGGGGCACGCCGCGTTGGGAATCGCCCGAACCTGTAGAGTTACTTCCCACAGACGGTGCGCGCAGGGTATAGTCCACGCCGCCTGCGGCATAGTCCTTGCCGAAAATCAGACCTGCGGTGTTCAGGGCATCCCAGCTTACCGTATGCGTTACATTGTAGTTCGCAATAAACAAGCTATGTTCGTAAGAGGTGGTATCTTTGTCGGCTTCATTTTCCAATGAATAGGCATTCACCGTACCCACATAGGTGAAAGGCACATAGTGCAGGGTGCTGTCCGGCAGATCGCCGTTTGCCGTTCCGGGAATATTCATCGCTGATAGGTCAAAGTAATATCTGCCGCCGGGAGCGAGGGAAAACTGCTCGTCAGGCGAATCATTAGCCAATAGCATTGGCGCAGCCAGCGCCCCCAATGCAGCGGCAGCTTCCGCATACCGGGTCATATCCAGCTCATCGATTTCCTCGTCGGAGAGCTTCTCCTTCGCCTCGTCGATGGCGTCAAGCTGCGCCTTGACTTCTTCGGCGTTATCTTCAGTGATTTCTTCTGCGTTCGGTAAACCGTCGATCATGGCCTGTACCTGATCTGCGGCACTCAGCTCTATGGGACCATTCGGATCATCGGCTCTCTCGGTGCTGCCGTTTTCGCCGGTTCGGTCCTCAACAGGGATGTATTGACCGCAGTTCTGCGGTATGGCATTCTCCGCTCCACAGACAGGGCATTCCTTGTTCATGTTGTCCGCCGTGCAGGCCGTTTCGCAGGTGCATACAGGTGTTTCTTCCGTCTCGCTCTCGGCAAATGCCGTGGTCGGCACAAGGCAGAGCACCATGCACAGAGCAAGCAGGATACTGAATAATCGTTTCTTCATCTTGTTTCCTCCATTTCGCCGTTCTTTGACAGCTTAAAATCGTATTTCATTTCCAACATGGCAAACAGCTTATACATAACCTCTGTGGCGATTGCCTTAATATCTAATGATTGAATAAAGGCAAGCACCTTTGCCTGTTCTTCCTCCGGTACACGATACACTCTCATTGATGCCGTCAAAAAGCGGCTGAGCTTGCGTTCCAGCGGAAAATGAATATCACATTTTCTCGCCATATAGCTGCGCATCAGTCCCGCCGTGCCGATTTCCATCTCGTAAAAGTCGCTCTCGGTATCATCGGGGAAATTTTCACCAAAAATCTGCTTCAGCTCCGCCGTGGTATGCAGGTAGATATACTCCGATGTTTCAGGCAAGGAGTAGGCTTCGATGTAGATCTCCCGCAGGTTCTCGTTCAGCTCGGTCAGTGTCAGCTGGATCGCCGTTTCCACCGCATAGGCGTAAACCGGCGGCAGCTTGGTGTCTGCAATGCTTCTCGCCACGCCGAACTGTCCGCCGAACATCGTCTCGGTCAAATCCAGCAAAATTTTGTCCTTGGTGGGAAAAAGATTCAAATAGCTTCCCCTTGCCACGCCTGCCTCCTCCACGATCTGACTGACCGAGGTGTTTTTATACCCCTGCTCCAAAAAAAGGCGGACGCACACGGTCAGTATTTTCTTCTTTGTTTCACTGCTGTCTCTCCGCAAATTTAGCACCTCTTCCCAAACGTTTTAGTACACATACTAATAGTATATTATATCATGCGCAAAAAAGCAAGCGGTATTTGAAGCTCACCACCGCAAATTGTGACTTTTCCGCAAACGCCAGCTGCTTCCATTACCCGCGAAGCGTATGACCTTGTGCATACTGCCAGAAAAGGAAAAGCCGCCGTCTGTTGACAGCGACTTTTCTTGCTTGGTATTAACACTCTCGAAACGATTTCCATGTGGCCGGATTATTTTCTGCGCTTCTACATATTACTCTGTCCTGCAAGTACGCCTGCACCGCATACTTTCCATTTTCGCGTCAGTCCTCCAACTCCGCCTCGTGCTTGAGGATCGCGCCGGTGGCGGCGTTGATCTCGTAGCTGTACTCCATGCCGCCGGACTTGAACTCGACCTCATAGATGAGCGTGCCGTCCTCGTCGTCCAGCTCGATCTCCATGTCATACGCCTTGTTCTCGCTCACGCCCGCGTGGTGCAGGGCGATGGACTTCGCCTTGGCGTGACCGATGTCGCCGGACGGCGCAATAGGCTTTGCCGTCTCATCCCCTACAGGGGCCGTGGCCGGCAAGTCCTTCTGCCCGCTGAGCACCTTCCCCGTGTAGGCGTCCACCAGATACTCAAACTCACCCCATGCCGTGTGCAGCTCCACCTCGTAGTGCGCAGGGAATTCGTCCAGCTCGGAATCGACCTCCGCCGTGACGGAGTCCAACGCCGTTGTCCCGGCATACTGCTCCGCGGCGTAAGCGGCGGCATCCTTGCCGATGGGCATGGCGGGCGCGCCCGCCTCGGCGAGGTCCTTGAGCTCTTCGACCGAGAGCTTTGCCAGCGCGTCAAACTTCAGCGACGGGTTGATGGTGAGGACGCGGTTCACCAGCGCCGCCTTGCCGGAGGAAATGTTATTTTCCCGGGCCTGCTGCTCCCGCGCCGCGTCCTGCGTCAGCGTCTGCGTCAGGACGGCGGCCTTTGCTTCGCTGGTCTGCAGCACGCCGTCCACGGCGCTGGTCAGCTCACGCTGGAGCTTTTCCGCACGGGCGGTATCCTTGTCCTCCACCGAGATCATGATGGCGGAGGAAATGCTGTCGAGATAGCCGTTTCGCACGAGGCTGCCCACGATGGCGTTCACCGCCACATCCAGCTTTGCGCCCTTGAGGTCAGCACCGTTACTCATATCCGCCAGGATGGCTTTTGCATCCTCGTTGAGCGGGGTACAGACGAGCACCTTTTCGTTCCTGCTGACCTTCAGCTCGATGCTGGGGTTCACATCCAGCGACACCACAGACGCCACCGCATGGGCCTGCTGATAGAACACGCCTCCGCCGCACAGCAGCATCACCGCGAGGCAGGCAGCCACAAGCGTTGTCCATTTTCGATTTACCGTTTTCTTTGTCGTCATGGGAATGACCGTTCCTTTCCGCGCTTCACAGCGGGAGAGAACGCCGCTCATATCATCCGGCGCGGTCTTTTCAAGCGCCGCGGCCAGTCTCTGCTCCATCTTTTCATTGGTCATCAGGCGTCATCTCCTTCCAAAAAGCTGCGCATCTTTTTTAATGCTCTGTGATATTTCGACAGGACGGTGGGAAGCGGCAGCTCCAGCAGCGCCGCGATCTCCCGGTGCTTCATGCCCGTGACCGCGTGGAGCAGCACAACGCGCCGCTCCTCGTCAGCGAGGTTTGCCAATGCACCTTGCAGCAGCGCGCGCTCGTCGGCGTCCAGTCCGCACTCCTGCGCGGGAATGGCGTCCCATTCCTCCTCGCTGAGGGCGGCATGGCGTTCCTCCCGCCGCAGACGCATCAGGCACAGGTTGCGGCACACGGTCAGCAGCCAGCCCATGGGCGAGCCGGTGGGTCGGTACTGCGCCGCGCAGTCCCACACCTGCACATAGACGTCCTGCGTGAGATCCTGCGCGTCCTGCGCGTTTTTGAGATAGGAAAGCGCAAGACCGTACACCGCTGTGCGCGTGCGCTGATACAGCTCCGCCAAAGCGTCACGCTCCCCGCCGGCAATGTGAAGCAACAACTGCTGCAGCTCGTGTCGATCCTCTGCCGGCGCATATTCGGTTTTCATCAGCATACTGAGCATGGGCTTTTTTCTCCTGTCATCCGTGTAATGCACGGAAAGGACGATTTATTGCAGTCGAATTAAAAATTTTTTGATTAAGCGCCGCAGCTGCTTACTGCATCCCGTCAGTCCGGCAAACCGGAAGTTGACGAACTGTTCATTATGCCGCGATGCGCAATTAGAATGAAACTCCAAGCTCTTTGCATTTCTCGATTGCCAAATCATGGTTTTGCAATGCAGCAAGTCGATACCAATGCTTAGCCTGTTCGATATCTCGTTCTACTCCGATTGCACCTTCATAAAACTCTGCCAAATTGTATTGTCCATCTCTATCACCATGCTCTGCGGCACGGCGAGTCCAATATAGTGCTTTTTCCAAGTCCTTTTCCACGCCAAGTCCCTCATAATAGAAATAGCCTATTTGACATTCAGCAAGGGGATAGCCCTGCTCCGCCAATACCAAATGACCTTCAAAGCATTTGTCATATTGTTTTGATTCCCAGTATTTTTCAATCAGCTCATTGCAAATGTCAAATTCCTTGCAAGGTTTGTAATACGCACCTGCCATATATTCACACCTCCAACTTCCGATTTGGTAAACACAGCACATCCATTATGCCTTATATCGGCAGATTTACATATCCGCTTCACGTCTGCCACCCGATATGCTCATTCTATCAAAAAACACAGAATAATCAAGTTCCTCGGCGAGCGTGGACAGCTCATCCGCCCGGACACCTTCACCAAGCGGCTGCGGAAGATCTATGGCGCCCTCCACCACGCGGATTGCAGGGAATGCAGGAGATTTGACGCGAGTATTCCTATAACGCAGAGGACTCTCTCTGCGGGGTACATTTCCCGCAGAGAGAGTCCTTTTTCGCCATCGGGCATCTTTATCCGTGGTAGTCACCGGTTGCAGAATCCACCGCAACATAGGGAACAACCTTTCCATCAATTTCTACGTAGACCTGATATACACCGTTTTCCAGTTCCTCGTAATGATCTGGCTTGACGCCGTAGTTCTCCAGCAGACTTTTTTCAAACGCAGCTTTCCATGCGTCATCAGCGGCGCCGTCCTCGTTCGCTGGGGTATCTTTTGCTTTCATCTCATATTTCCCTCTATGCGGTCATCTGCTGTGTTCAGTTCGAGGTTCATCAGGTCAAAATCAATATATTCTCCATTGATTTTGAAAAAATGGGGAAACGTACACAGCTTCCGAAAGCCGTACTTCTCATACAGATGGATGGCGCGGGCGTTGCTGCTGCGCACCTCCAGATTCAACTGCTCAAAGCCGTTCTCCTTGGCAAAGGCAAGAATTGCTTCCATCAGAGCAGATGCCGCGCCGCAGCCCCACCACGCTTTTTTCAGACTGATACCGAACTCTCCGCGATGGCTCATGCGCCGAGGCTTGCGGTTCAGGCTTGCCGTGCCGATGATCTCGCCATATACCTTGGCGAGATACTGCACATTGTCCGTTGATTCGCACTGCGAACGCAGATAGTCTTGCTCTGCTTCAAGGCTGAGCGGCACTCCCTCCGCACCGAAGCTGAGATTTTCAGTTTCGCCGCCCACGATTTTCAGATAATCCAAGAGGGCCGCCGCATCCTCTGCCCGTGCGCGCTCTATGACAAACAAGCTGTTATTCATCTTCAGGACTTCCTTTCTTCGTATTGGCTGCCCGCATCATCCGCGAAGCCCCGCCGCCTGCATGATGGCCTCCACCGGCTCTACCGGGTCGCTGCCCCAAGTGATCTCCACATCTTCACACCCGGCACTGTCCAGCAGCTCCCGTGCTTCGCCGGTCAGAAGTTTCCGGTAGGCTCCGTCCACCAGCTCCAGCTTTTTCAGGCAATCGGTCAAATCGTTGTTCTTTGCGGCCAGCCATGTGGAGGCGGCGTCGCTGACTTCATCCGCGCCAAGGCCGGTGTTCTCGCCCCAGTCCAGCAGCTTGGCCGCCGCCTGCACAGCCAGCAGCGAAGAACCTGCGGTTCCGATGGTCACATTCCGGTCGATCTCATCCAGAATGGGCAGTGTCAGCACCGGCGGCACATCTGCCGGGGCATCGGCTGCGTCAGAGGTGGAGCAGGTCACGCCGTCCTCAGAAATGGTGACATACAGCTTTTCTTGTGCCACATCGTAGAGGAACGCGCCTTCTCCCAGCAGCGTATCGTCGGCATCATGCGCGCTAACGGTAAAGAGGACGGAGCAGTTGTCCTTTTGGGAAAGCTGTACAATATCGTCCCCGGTGAAAATCCATTCACCGGCCTTTAACAGCGAACCATCCGCATTTTCACATACCTTTGTAAAGCTGCTGCCGCCGTGCAGGGCGATAGAGCTGGCATCATCGCGCTCCAGCTTGACATACACGCCAAGGCCGTCGGATTCGGCGGGCGCGTCTGTCCCGGATGGAGTATTGTTCTTCGGCTCTGTCGGACTGGTACACCCCGTCATAAAGACAGATACCAGCAATACCGCTGCGGTCAGCAACATCGTCATTGTTTTCTTGTAGTGTTTCATAGTTCCTCCTATACGTTCATCGTTGAGAAAAAGACTGTCGGTAGACAGGCAGTACCCGCTTCCAGAATACCAACCCATTTACAAAGAGCAGCACACCGAAAAGGCACCTTGCCGCCCACTCCGGGCAAAGGAGGGCGATGCCGTTCATATCCCCGCTGCCGAAAAAGCCGCACAGGATGCTCAAGTAAAGCGGGTCGAGCAGTAAAAATGCAATCGTTATGTAGTAAAGCACCGCACGAAGCAGCTTGCTTTTGGCATGACAGATACTCCTTGCAAGTGCCGCCAGCAGGTATCCCACAGAAAAGGTTGCCAAAGCACCCACAAGGCAAAAGATTCCAAGCTGCATATTTGTCATGTGCTCGGCATATACGTCGATTTGAACGCCAAGTCCCATAAGCCTAATTTGCTTAAACACGTCGGTGAGCAGGGCATACAGCAGATGTGCGCCCTCGTGAACGAGGTAGTAGGCGGCAAGCGCAGCCAGAATACCGATGTATTGTCGTGTTCGTTTTGACATGATTAATCCAGTGCCCTCCCAGAATCACTTCGCCTCGCGGAGCGCCTTCAGGTTTTCCAGCACAAACGGGCTGTTTACGGCGATTTGCCCAAACGTTGGACATCCGTCCATCTGCGCGCAGTCGGCGCAGGTATCCAGTCCCTTTTCCCGAACGCAGTTATGTACGGGGCAGAGCTTGTCGCAGAAGGACGTTTTTGCGCCCTCTATGCGGCAGCCAGTGCAGCTTATCATTTCCGGTGTGATCGTTACCCCGTTGAGCTTTGTCCACAGGGCGGCAGTTTTTTCGCGTAGGGCGTTGTCGTTTGTAAGCGTTGCGATTCTGGCGTCGCAGGTTTCACAGTCCAGCCCGCAGCAGCCGATCAGTTGATTCGTGTTTTTCATAATCTTACCTCCATACAATCTAAGATTTCCTGACGGCAAGGCAGTAATTGACATACTCAAAGGCTTTCAGACCTGCCCCGGCCTTGTCGATGATGTCCCCTTGAATATCATCCGGTGTCAGCAGCTCGTAGATCAGAAACCCATGCTTCTCCAGCAGCGTTTCAGAGGGATGGTCAGTGCTTTTCGTTTCATTTATCTCCATTCTCAACTTTCTTCGGAGTGGCGTCCACAAGACCCTGATTTTCGATTTTGACAATGCGTGTACAGTATCGAAAAGCGTTTGTGTCATGGCTTACCATGATAACGGTGCGGCCTTGCCGGTTTAATGCCCACAGCAAGTCAATGATTTTGTCGGCGTTTTCTTTATCCAATTTCGTGTTCCGCTGGACGGCGGCGTTTACATCAGGGAATCAGAATCTTCCGAGCCTTGTTGCTTATGACAGCAGTTTAAACGCCTGCTCCAGCAGCCAGTCTCGGCCTTCCAGAAAATCGTATCCCAGCAGCGCCTCTATCTCCGTCGGTTGACCGTATAGCCTGTCGCAAATATCGACATCCTGCAAATAAATCGTCTGATTTTGAAACCGAAGCTGCAGCACCCGCACATAGGGAAGCCGTTTATATTGCGAAGCACCGACACCGGCAATTTCAGCTTCGTGATATGCAATGTCAGGGAGCCGGGAATACCAAGAGGCACTGAGGATGGAGCCGATATGCAAAAAGACGCAGAGCAAACCGATTTTCTCGATCTGCACTGCGTCTAAGCGTCTGGCATTTTGATTTCTTCAATTTTTCCGTGCTCGAAACGAATTACGCAGGTGTATTTGCACTTCGGGCAGAATAGGGGAAAATCCTCCAACACCGTATGTGGCCGGATCTGCGTTCTTGTTTTGCCGCCGCATCTGGGGCAGCAAAGCCAACGCAATTTCAGGGTTTCATCCATCCGTGGCGCCTCGCTTCGCTTGTCAGCCAATGTACCGACAGCTCCTGCACATTCTTTCATGCCATTTCCTCCTGCGCTGCCAATATTGCACCTCTGTATGCCCGCTCCAAATGGGAATTGATCGTGTCTTCATCGTATTTCAGCTCATTGTTGGCGATCATGCTTGCATACCCGTGGGCAAACAGAAACACCGTGATAAAAACCGTTTTCGTCTGCTCCATGCCGATTCCCAAGGATCCCTGCATCGCTGAAAGAACGGGGATAAGCTCCTCGGCATCGATCAGTTCAAGCAAAGTCTTTCCGTTAAAATAATCCGACTGAAAAAGGAAGCGGAACAGGCGGGGTTCTTCGATGGCAAAGCGGATATAATTCATTCCGATCCCAAGGGCAGCGCCCTTGGGCGGTTTCTTCATGGTCATAAGGTATTCCGAATGATAAAGGTCTGCCTTCGCATAGACTGTTCTTTTCAGTTCTTCCATCGTCGCAAAATGATACATGACGGGCTGTGTGGAGCAATGCAGCCTCTCCGATACTGTCCTTGCGTTGATGTTTTCCACTCCCGCCTCGCGGGCAATCGCAAAGGCCGCATCTACGATCATTTCTTTTGTGACTTTTGCTTTGGCGGGCATTTTCGAACCTCCGCATTTATAACTCACATTATGTATAACGCGAATTATACATTAGCAAGTAGCGCTTGTCAATCCGTCCGAAGCAAAATTTGCGGACAATCTATCCTTTCAGACACTTTCATCTCTTTTGTATGGCCGGCACCTACTCGTTCGTCGGGGCGGAAATGAGCGTGATTCTCCGCGGTTTGCTGCTTTCCGAGCTTGCCTGTTTCATGTACTTGACCGTAACCTGATTGATCTCCGAAAGGTACTTCGAAAATTCCTCGTCTGTCAGCAGCAGCGTACAGTTCGTGAACAGCAGCATATCCTTTTGCGGATCGGCATTGCCGGTGGAAAAATATTTTGCAAAGGAAGCGCAGATACTCAGCAGCGACATCTGTACCGCATTTCCGGTTTCATCTTCCGTAGCCATAGCATCCTTATTGAGTTGATAAACGCTTTCCACTGTACCGCGAATTCGATTTTCGCCAACCACCATGAGGATGGAACAATCCGCAAGAATCTTGATATGCCGATATAAGCTTGCACTCGGAATATCCGGCAGCGCTTTCCTGAGTTCCTTGACTGTGCCGGTTTCATGAAGCAAAAAATACTGAAATATTCTCTGCCGAACAGGGTTCATTACAATCTCTGCCAGCTCCATACGATACCATCACTCCTTAAATCATTATCTGATTCTATTATATTCTCATTTCTGATAACACCAAGAAGAATGTTTCTTTTTTCATACGAGATAACGGGGCAAGAAAGTGGAGAGCAATACAAAGCCGCCAGCAATAAGAACGTGGAAAGGTTCGGTTCAGCAGTGTTTTGTACTCGTGGAACTTTATCACGCAAAAGTGGTGGTATCATATTTTGATACCAACCACTTTTGGTTTATTGCGGTGCGTATTGGTTGAAGATGCCGCCCCGTTGGAACGATTCGGAAACATCTTGGCGAAATAACCGCGTTGCCATGCGATTCAAATAACACACGTCGAACTCCGCTTTAGGCGGCGGAGCAGCTTCGGCAGAATTGATGAGGACAAACCTCGAAGCCAATGGCGCACAGCAAAAAACCTGCCTCACGGCAGGTCTTTGGTACGCCCGACTGGATTCGAACCAGCGGCCTTTAGAGTCGGAGTTATCAAGCCGTCAAGCCGGAAAGCCCTGCGGCGCAAGGGCTTGGTTGAGATTGCACAAATTTCCGCCATTTATGAGAAAACCTCGGAACCCTTGTGGCGCAAGGGCTCCGGGGGTTTTCGTGATAGTAGTCAAATAGTAGTCTGGATAAAATGCGGGTTCAGCAGCCCAGTTCAGCTGAATATCTTTACCCTCTATCCCTGGATCAGATCAGCGGCATCGCATCCAAGTACTTTGGCAAGGTCAAGCACAATACCGGCCTGCGCTTTTGCAAGTTCGTACTGCTTCTGTTCGTAGAGCTGGATCATTCGCAAGGAGACTCCGGATGCTTCACTGAGCTGCTGCTGTGTCAGCCCTCTCGCCTTCCGTGTAAGCTGTAGCTTAGACTTACGGCTACCCTTGTTCCTTTGAATGATCTCATCTGCACTCTCCACGAATTTGCTTACATCCGCTTCGTGCAGGATATATAGAGACATCACTACCGATAGTGTCAATCCGTATTCTACCATATCGCTGAAGCGTCGGTTTGTTTCCCACTGGTAATAGGCAAGGATCCATCCGGCCCAGTACTCTCTCCCCTTTGAGGATAGATGGGGCTGATGATGACGCTCACTCTGCATATTCACGGCAGCAAGCACAGCGTCTGCCAGTTCGACCCCCGACATTCCTGCAACATACTTCGGATTTCCATTCTCGAATTTTGAGGCAATTCCGGAGGAAATGAACCAGCCAAAGAAGTCATCCGGTGCATAGCCGAGTGTACACACGGCGTACTCGACCATATCTCCGAGATTGGCCATTGCATCATCCAAGTATAATTCGTTGTAGGCGTTCATCTTCATTCCCCCATTCTTCCCGAATGATGTCCAGCACATATTTTTCAGACAAAACCGTTTCACGATCCTTCTCTTTTGCAAAATCCTCGCGCGCTTTACTGTCTCGTGCCAGCTTCTTCGGATAATACATATCACACGGTGCAGGAATGGCTTCCTCAAATGTAAATCGAGCAAACGCTTTTCCCGATATCGCAACGATCTGTTCGCCCAGTTTCCCAAGTAACATCGCTTTTTCAAGCTGTTGGAGAGAAATCGTATTATTCAGAAACGCACTTGCGAATGAGAAATAAGAATCGTCCGCCCGATATCCTTTGATGACATCATACTGCTTATACTCTACCGCAAAATGCTCGTCAATATACTGCTTGGCTTGCCTTGCGACTGCCCCGCCAATACGGAACTTCCGATTATTCAGCAGTACATAAAGCCAATTGAGAATATGATAATTACCTCCTGTAAGCGAGAGGATAGACAGGCCGTTTAAATCAAAGGCATATCGATTTGCAAAGCCATCCGCTTCAGCGGAACAAGCCCACTCCTTTGCAAGCTCCACACTCTCAGTACAGTAGAACCCCAGTCCGTAATCGTTGTTTGGGTTTCCTTTGCCAATAACAGGCTGTTGGATAATTTGACTGGAACCATGATAAACGCAGATTATTTTATTCATAGCTGTGCCTCTTTCACGAGCCTATCGCTCCACTGATAGTTTTAACCCAAATTGATTATATCGCTATGGCGATAGTTTGTCAACAAGAAAGCTTGTGGTGTTTCTCTGTCTGCAACGATATCTGTTGTTTCGACGTAACCGCCACAGCAAATGACGCATAGACACACATGAGACAATTAGTAAGGTCTCTCATACCAAGTATATTTTTCGTTTCCTGACCGATACTTTAACTATAAAAACGAAAGATAAGGATGGTCAGCATATGAATAATATGGATTTAGGATACGAAATGTTTTGCTATCAATGTGAGCAAACAGCGAACGGAAAGGGCTGCACAAAGATTGGGGTTTGCGGAAAGACACCGGAAATCGCCAATCTGCAGGATTTGCTGATCTTTCAAATCAAAGGGATCAGCTGTTACGGAAAAGTTCTGCAAAATGAGGGACAGCATATCGATAAAAATATCATACGGTTTATCGAAAATGTTCTTTTCACAACGCTGACGAATGTTAATTTTGATTCGAAAGTACACGTGGAATTATTGAACGAATCACAACGGATAAAAGAAAATTTGAGAACAATCACAGGAGAGATTCACAATCAGACATCATACGCCACTTATGATCTTCCCGAAACAAAAACACAAATGCTAAAGGATGCTCAATTCGCGGGAATTATGTATGATAAATCCCTTGACCCGGATATTCGCTCATTGAGGCAAACCATTTTATACGGACTGAAAGGTATCAGCGCCTATGGGCATCAGGCAAGAGAACTGGGCTATTACAGTGATGAGGTAGATGAATTTTATATTCAGGCATTGGAAGCTCTCACAGACGATAACCTTACAGTGGAAGAACTGATCCGAATGACCATGCGCACTGGAGAAGCGGCAATTGAGGTTATGAAAAAATTGGATGAAGCCAATACTGCAGTTTACGGAAATCCGGCACCCCATAGGGTCAATATCCATATGAGGAAAGGGCCCTTTATCGTTGTTTCGGGACATGATTTGAAGGATTTGGAAATGCTGCTGGAACAAACAAAGGGAACGGGGGTCAATGTGTATACACACGGTGAAATGCTGCCGTGCCACGGATATGAGGGATTAAAAAAATACCCCCACCTTGTCGGGAATTTCGGTGGTGCGTGGCAAGATCAGCAAAAACAATTTGATGATCTTCCGGGATGTATTCTAATGACGACGAATTGCCTTATGCGGCCGAGAGAGAGCTATAAAGGCCGAATCTACAGCACGAATGTAGTGGGCTGGGAAGGGGTAAAACACATTGGGAAAAGAGAAAACGGTGAAAAGGATTTCAGTGAAATCATTCAGCAGGCAATAGAATTGGGCGGCTATCCGGAGGATCAGGAGCCCCACGAGATACTTGTCGGATTCGGGCATCATTCGGTATTAAGCGATTCTGACAAAATCGTAGCGGCAGTAAAAGCAGGAAAAATCAGACATTTCTTTCTTATTGGCGGCTGTGACGGAGCAAGACCCGGTCGAAACTATTATACAGAGTTTGCTAAGATGGTCCCGAAAGACTGCGTGATATTAACGCTCGCATGCGGAAAATACAGATTTAACAAACTGGATTTCGGTGAAGTAGCGGGTCTGCCGAGACTTTTGGATGTCGGGCAATGCAATGATGTATATTCTGCCATACGGATCGCAACAGGTTTAGCAGATGCTTTTGGTACCGATGTAAACGGATTGCCTTTGTCGTTGATCGTATCATGGTACGAACAAAAGGCTGTTGCTGATTTGCTGGCATTATTGAGTCTGGGAATTAAAGGCATATATTTAGGCCCTACCCTGCCGGCATTTTTGAGCCCGAATGTGCTTCAGTATTTAGTGGACACATTCGACTTGCGGCTTATTACCAATGCTGAGGATGACATTAAGACCTGCCTGAAACAGAATATTTGAGAAATCAGGAACCGTCAATGCACTTTGATAGTAACCGTAGAACCTGACAGCGCACAGTATAAGAGAGCTGGCACGAGCCAGCTCTCTTTAATCTTTTGACATCCCGCATATCTCGTGGACACGGATCAGCAAAACGACCTCGCAGGTAAACCGCGCCATCAGCTCTTTTTCGCCCCACCATGTTCTCTGCGGCGTTGCGTGATGCCCCGCGGCCTGCTCCGCCTCCGCTTTGGCGGCGCGGATGGCTTTCTGCGCGGAGAGCCACCGACCATAGGCCCCGCCGTACAAGTCCTTTTTCAGTTTCCGCAGCGCGGCCTTGTACGCCTTCTCCGCTCCGCTGGGGCCGTTGTAGTTGAGCCGAATGGCCAGCTCCTGAAAAGTCATGCCGACCTCGTCCGGCTGGCCGATGCCGAGGTAGCTTCGCACCAGATTCAGCTCTCTGGGCGTCAGCACCTCCGCCATCCGCTGCATCAGCAGCGTCCGGCGCATGAGGCGGTCATAGGCCACGGCGGGATCGCCGCCGCAGCTGACGGAGAACACATCGTCACCTAACTGCCGGACGCAAAACAGCGTCCGGTATTCTTTTATCAATGCCCCAGCTACTTTGGCAGATACATTCAGTTCTCCGCACACCACCTTGGCCAACTCAGCATCAGATGAGTCCCATCCCTCGGCACAGAGGTATGCCACCCTGCGCAGTTGATTGTACCGGCTGATGGGAATGGACAGAGAGGAAGAATACCGCGCGGCGTAGTCGGACAGCGCCGCTTCTATCGCGGGCGTCGCATAGGTCAGCAGCTTCGTTCCGTAGGCATGGGCAAAGCGTCCTGCCGCGTCCAGCAGCGCCAGCGCTGCCTCCTGCTTCAAGTCCTCCAACTCACACCACGGCGTGTACGCCCGCGCCAGTTCGGTGAGGTAACCCTCGTTCTGTGAGATAAGCCGCTCCGCAGCGTTTTTGTCTCCGGCTTGTATTCGTAAAGAAAGCTCTTCATTGCAGGGGCCGTCCCCGGCAACGGTGTACATATTTTTCGGCACAGGAACGCCCCCTTCCTCATTTCAGCCGCTTCTCTGCCTCCGCGTAAATGTGTTCCAATTCCATGTCCCGCGCATATCCGTCAGCGGCATAGTCGTTGTCCATCAGCGCCTTGTCCCGGTAGCTCTCCGCCAGATACAGTGCCTCCCGCCGCAGGTCATCGGAGATCTTTCCCCTCTGGTGATGCTTGCGGATAGTTCCGGTTCGGGTATTGAACAGGCGGTAGATCGGGTGCTGCTTGTTCTGCTCCTTCTGGTGCATCATCGCACCATACTGCCGACAGGTATAGCGATCGTCCTGCGGTGCGACGCCGTCGCAGTATTTGGGAATGTGACCGTTGGTGGTCAGAAAATATTTCCCGCAGCCTTGGCACTGGCTGGGCGCGTGACCGTGGTGCAATCCGTTCAAAAGATCGTAGGTGTAAAAATCTGTGAGCCGCAGGAAAGATACCCGTTCCACAAACACCATTTCTTTTTCGTTTTTGGGACTGCGGGCGAGCACATAGGTGGAAGTCAATTCCGGATGCACAGAGAACGGCTCTACATCCCAGCTTTGCAGTTCCCGCAGTTCATCCCAGAACTCTTTGCTGTTGAAGCAATCATGCGCGGCAACCGCAAAATAAGTTTCGTTCCGCTTTTTCAGACGGCGCAGATAGTCCAGTTCAAAGAACTGGCCAGCCGCGGTGAAGTGCAGGATCGCCATCGGGATGCGCGTGATCGCTGCGCAGAATATCAAAAATTCCTGTTGAAACTCCGAGTTCGGTGTGCGTATTTTGGAAAGGGCATTGTCATCAAACAGGATGTCGATTCGGCGCAGTTCTTTTTCGAGGTTGCTATAGCAAAAGGGCGGATACTTCCAAATTCCCCTTGCCAGATAAATCATTCGCTCCCGCAACACAGGAAGCACCTGAGCCGCTTCCATATCACTGCCCTGTATGACTACCGGAAAAAGAAAGGTAGGCGCTCCGCCAGCCTGTATCAGTTCCTTAAAATCATCTTCGGAAATGTTCAAAATGGACGCAGCCATAAATCCCGCAGGGAACTCCTGCTCCTGATAAAAAACTTTGTCATTCCAAACGTCAATTGTGACCTGAGCAAAATCATTGTTCTGCTGTGTTCCCAGCGGCATAGCATCGCCTCCTGTCCCATATCTGTTTTGTAACTGTCCTGCGATATTCTCATTCTATCAAAAAATACAGAATAATCAAGTGAAAGGGTTAGAGCCTCGACTGCAGCGAGGTCTCTGCCCTTATCCTTTTATCCGGAGGTTTTTTTATGTCTCAAATCAAACGACTGCAAACCATTGACGCGGACACGCTGCAAAGCACCGCTTACGAGCCGGTCTCCTTCGTGGTCGACGATCTGCTTCCCCAGGGACTGCACCTGCTGGCAGGCGCGCCGAAAATTGGCAAATCGTGGCTGGCGCTGTGGGTGTGCCTCTGTGTCGCGCAGGGTAAACCGCTCTGGACGTTCGCCACGCGCCCCTGCGAGGTGCTGTATCTCTGTCTGGAGGACAGCTTCCAGCGTATCCAAAGCCGCCTCTTTGATCTCACGGAGGACGCGCCGCCCACGCTGCACTTCGCCGTCATGTCCCAGCAGCTCCACAACGGGCTGGTGGAACAGATCGAGCAATTCCTGAAGGAGCATCCGCAGACCAGGCTCATCGTCATCGACACGCTCCAGCGCATCCGCACCGCGGGCAATGACGCAAACCCGTATGCCAGCGACTATCGGGACATCGGCGTTCTGAAAGCGCTGGCGGACAAGCACCGCATCGCCATTCTGCTGGTGCATCACCTGCGGAAGATGAATGACGATGATCCCATGAACATGATCTCCGGCACCACCGGACTCAGCGGCGCCACCGACAGCAACTTCGTCCTCCGCAAGAGTCAGCGCAGAGAGAACACAGCCACGCTCTACTGCACCGGGCGGGACATCCCCTACCGCGAGTTGGCACTGGAGTTCGATGGTGAGGATCATGTCTGGAAGCTGCTGTCAGATGACTGCGAACAGAAAGAGCAGCCCAACGAGAGAATTCTTTTTCTTCTCTCTGAATTGCTGCGCCGGCAGCCGGAGATCAGCGCCCCTGCCAAGGTGCTGTTGGAAAAGATCGACCCTGCCGGTACAGAGGGACTGACCCCCAACAGCTTCTCCCACCGAATCCGCAAAAGCGTTGACGCTCTAAGGAGAAACGGCATTACGGTGTCCTTCCGCAAGAGCAACGGCGACCGGCTGATCTGCCTGAAAAGGGCCGATGGGGTCGATGATCTCACTACCGAGAACATCGTCACCATCGACCCTGATAACCCGCCGTGTTTCGGCGTGTGAGCCGCTGTGTGCGCGTTTGGGGGATGGGGTGGCGTGTGTACCCGCCGAGAGTTGTTTACCGCACACGGCGCGGGACGCGGGATTCGTCGTCCGCTCGGACGACAGCCAGCATCGCATTTGTCTGGTCTGCGGCGAAGCCGCTGCCCTGCCAAATGCACTGGGCGGGGCATGGCCCCACACCCCATTTTCGGGCAAAAGCCCGGACCCACCAAGCTGCGAGCGTTTCTGCGGAAACGCTTTTACCCGCCTCCGGCGGCGCAGCTTCAAAGGGGGACCAGTCCCCCTTTGAGGAACCCCCAGCTCTCCGAGGGGACGAGAGAAATCATTTTAGAAAGGTCATTGATTATGAAAAAAGATATCAAATTCAGCACGCGCATGGCGTCCACTGACCGCGAGAAGATCAAAGCGTTGGCGGCGAAGGCCCACATGTCCATGAGCGATTACGTCACCGCCTGCTGTCTCGGCAAGCGGATCGTGGTCATCGACGAGCAAAAGGAACTGCTCCGCCAGCTCAAGGGCATCGGCGGCAACATCAACCGCCTCACCGTTCTTGCCAACATGGGCAAGGTGCAGGTCATCGGTTTGGAAAAAGCTGCCGGTGAGCTGTCCGAGGTCAGCGCCGCGCTGCGATCAGTCATGGAAGGGCGGTGAGCTGTATGGCCATCGTACATTTTGTGAACTACAAACGGGGCACACAGTCCCGCGCCGCCATGCGCGGCGTGATGCTCTACGTCATGCAGGAAAAGAAAACCGCATGGGATGGCGTGCCGCTCGTCAGCGGCGTCAATTGCCAGCCGCAGAGCGTCTACGACGATTTCCTGAACACGAAGCTGCTCTACCACAAGGACGGCGGCGTGATGTTCTACCACATGGTGCAGAGCTTTCCGAAAGGCGCGGCGGTCGATCCCCGGCAGGCTCACGAAGCCGCGCGGCGGCTGGCGGAATACTTCGACGGCTGCGAGGTGCTGGTCTGCACCCATGTAGACCGGGAGCACATCCACTCCCACTGCATCATCAACTCTGTCAACTTTGAGACCGGCAAGAAGCTGCACATGGCGAAGGAACAGATCCAGGAACTGATGCGGCGCAACGACGCGATCTGCCTGGAAACGGGCCTGCCGGTCTTTGAGCCGACCACACAGCAGGCCCGCGGCATGAGCGGCGCGGAGTATCACACGGCGCTGAAGGGCCAAAGCTGGAAGCTGCGGCTCATGAACACCATTGACGAGTGCATGAAATATGCCGCCGACAAGGACGCATTCGTTTCCCTGATGGAATCCGGGGGTTATGCCGTCCGCTGGGAAAGTGGCCGCAAGTACATCACCTACACCACGCCGGTCGGCATGAGATGCCGCGACAGCAAACTACACGAGGAAAAGTATTGCAAGGAGGCCATGGAGCATGAATTCAGAATACGGGCAGAGCTCGTCCAGAGAAAATTCCATCGAGCAGCGGAAACCGATGGAGGAATTGAAACGGATGAATCAGCCGAGCAGCGCACCGCCGTCTGCGCCGCTGCCGATCCAGCCCATCGTGATCCAGTGCGATCTGCCGCAGACAATGAAGAAGCTGGCGAAGCAGGCAGACGGAATAAACTGGGAGCTGGAGGAAATCCGGAAAGCACTGCCAGAACTGAAGCCGTACATCGACCTGACGCCGGTGCAGCAGTCGCTCACGGAGATGCAGAAATCGCTGACGGAGATGAACAGGTTGCTGGAACGGGTTGGGAACCTGAGCGAAAAGTATTCCTGCAAATGGATTCGGTGGCTGCCGGATTTCAGCCTGCTGGTGGCCCTCAAGTGGATCGCGCTGCTTTTGGTGATCGGCGCAGCGGCGATGGCCGGGTGGTATGGCGTGGTAGCGATCCGCGGCCTGTTCCTCTGATGTCTGCCGTGACCGGACTGACCGCCGCGGGGACAGTGTTGGACGAGGATGAGGATGCCGAGGAAAAGCGACGGCGCATGGAGGCGAAGATCGCCGCCGAAAACTTCGGCGCAGTGGTCGGACTCGCGGCAGGCGCGGCTCTGGCGATGAAAGAAAAATTGGATGAACAGGCCGCGCGGGAAGAACAGAAAAAGCAACAGTAAGAGCAAACCATGGGAGGATTCTAAAAATGGCAAGCATCAAGCAACTGGACGAGCGGCGATATAAGATCACCGTCAGCAACGGCTACCGGCCCAACGGCAAAAAAATCAGCAAGGCAAAGACCATCCAAGTCCCGCCCGGTGTCCCCAAGCGCGGCATTGGGCAGTATGTCGCCCACGCCGCCGAGGAACTGGAGCGCAGCTTCAAGACCGGCTACGCCGAGGACGGCGAGATGACCTTTGAGGAATTCGCCTCCCGCTGGCTGAACCGGCAGACGAAATACGCCCCCAGTACCATCGCTGCATACCGGCGGATGCTGGAGGTGGTGTATCCCATGATCGGCGGCATCCGCCTCAATAAACTCCGACCGATGGCACTGGAGAATATGCTCTCTGAGCTGCGCAAGCGCAAGCACCACGGAAAGCGCATCAACGAATCCACCGCGCAGCGATACCTCTCCGTGGTCTCCGCCGTACTCAGCGACGCCAAGCGCAATGAGATCATCGAAAAGAATCCCGCGCGGATGTTAGACCTTCCCACACCGCGGCGCACGGTGCAGCGCATCCCCACGCGAAGCGAGGTGGAAAAGCTGCTGGACGCGCTGGCAAAGGAGCCGCGGCACTACCGCCTGTTCTATCTGCTCTCCATGTACACCGGCTGCCGCCGGGGCGAGCTGTGCGCTCTGCAATGGTCGGACTTCACCGGCACGCAGAACGGTCTGCTGCTCACCGTCAGCCGCTCCCGCAGCAGCGTTCCCGGCAAGGGCATCGTGGAGGGCAGCACCAAAAACGGCAAGAGCCGTGAAGTCTACCTCTCCTCTGACCTGCGGGGTATCCTCCTCGCCTACAAGCGCCGCAAGCAGATGGAGGCGGACAAGCAGCGCCGTGGGCTCAGTCCCTACCTCTTCACCGACGAGCAGGGGCAGCTCATCCACCCGGACACCTTTACCAAGCGGCTGCGGAAGATCTATGACGCCATCGGCTTTCCGCGGGAGTACCATCTTCACACCCTGCGGCACTACTTCGTGACCTCGCTTCTGCACTGCGGCGTGGACAAACAGACGGTGGCAGACCTCGTGGGTCATGCGGATACCGGCTTTCTGGAGCGTACCTACTGCCACCCCCAGCAGGCGCAGAAGGAGCAGGCGGCAGACTCCATGCTCACCATGCTCCGTCCGGAGGGCGAGCAAATCTTCAATCTCGCCGCCGCCTGTTCTCCGAAGCAGCACAGCGCATGATTGTTGCTTTCGTAGAAATTCATTTCTCCAAGAAAATTGTGATAGCTTTACCGCCGCGCTTGCGGTATGTTGTGCTTGCAAAATAAGCCTCAACTGTGCCGAGGTCAAATGAAAGAGAGGTCATTTTTATGGCAAGCATCCGCAAGCGCGGCAGCAGCTATCTCATCGTTGTCTCCATGGGCTATGACTACAACGGCAAGCGCATCAACCCCCGGCAGAAAACCGTTCACCCACCGGAGGAACTGACGCCCAGGCAGGTCGAAAAGTGGCTCAACGAGCAGGCAGTCCTGTTCGAGCGGGAATGCCGTCACACGCCGCAGCCCGTCCAACAGCTCACGCTGGCAAAATACATCGACCTGTGGCTGACGGACATCGCGCCCGGCAAGCTGGCGAAGTCCACCATCCGCCGCGACCGGCAGGACATCGAGCGTATCCTCCCGGCGCTGGGTCACTACAAGCTCACCGAGCTGCGGCCGGAACACTTCCGGAATTTCTACGCAGAGCTGCGAAAAGTCATTCGTCCCGATACAAAAAAGCCACTTTCCGAGTACACCATTGAGGGCGTGCACGCTACGCTGTGCAGCATACTCTCTGATGCCGTGGAGGGTGGCTTTCTTTCGCATAATCCGGCGTGGCGCACCTATCGTTACGCCGGGCGCAAGTGCGAAAAGAAAATCGCGGACGAGGAAACGGCGCAGAAGATCATCGCCGCGCTGGAGGGTGAGAGCATCAAGTACGAAACCTACTTCAAGCTCATCATCGCCACGGGGATGCGGCGGGGCGAGTGCTGCGGATTGAAATGGTGCGACATTGATTGGGAGCAGCGTTCCATCCACATCTGCCGCAACGCGGTCAAGGTGACGGACGAGGAGATCTTCGTAAAAGAACCCAAGACCCGCGCAGGTGACCGCTATGTGTACTTCTCCGCCGAGATGGAAAGTCTCCTGTGGGAGTACCAAAAAGAATGTCGGTATATCACCGAAACCTATGACCAGCGGCAGCTGACCGCCGATGACTTCCTGTTTCGGCGGCAGGGCACATGTCTGCCTATGACGCCCACCACCTTCACATGGCGGTTCAAGTGCATCCTGAAAAAGAACGGCCTGCCGCAGGAGCTCAATGTACACAGTCTGCGTCACACCGCCGCCAGTCTGATGATCGCAGGCGGTGCGGACGTGGCCACGGTAGCGGGCATCCTCGGCCACAGTCAGCCCTCCACCACGCTGGACATCTATACTCATGCTTTCGACAAGAACAAAAAGGCCGCCAGCGCAAAGCTGCAAGAAGGACTGGATATTTGATTTTAACGAAAAGTGAGAGTACATATTAAGTACCCTCACCTTTTGTTTTCATGATTTATTTCCAGTCATTCGAAAATGATTACTGCCGAAATATTCCGCAGATTTTCAGCAGTCAGTCCCGCAAGGCCGCGATCAACTCTGCACTGCCCGCTCCCTGTACAGTCTCTGATAGACTTGCAAGTGACGACAGCAGAATCGGAATTACGACTACCGTAGAAAATAACTCAAAAAATCTTGCACACGAATCTTCACTACCAAGATACACAAATAGAACCATGTCCAACAAGAGGAGCTCTATTACCATCCACGGCAGAAAGGTAGAAGTTAAGCTGCCCTGCGTATTCCGGCTTGAACTCGCCGGTCTTCAACTCGATCACCACATAGCAGCGGAGGTTGAGGTTATAGAACAGCAGGTCGATGTAGAAGTCATCGCCGCCTACGTTGAGGTGGTACTGGTTGCCGAGGAACGCAAAGCCGGTTCCCAGCTCCAGCAGGAGCTTTGTCACATCCTTGACCAGTGCCTGTTCGATGTCACGCTCTACCATGTCCTCTTTGAATGGGATAAAATCAAAGATATACGGATCTTTCATCGTCTGGGCCGCGAGTTCACTCTGCGGAGACGGTAGACGGCTTTCAAAGTTAGATACCTTCTCCGCCAGCACCTGCCGCTGATACAGCCCGCTTTCGATCTGGTGGACCAGCACATTGCGGGACTAGCCGTTCTCTGCGATTTTCTCTGCGTACCAAAGGCGTTCTTTGTTATCAGAGAGCTTGTCCAGCAGAGTAATATTGTGTCCCCACGGAATTTGTGCAACAGGCTGTTGCACAAATTCATCGTTTTCATCGTTCGGATAGGCCGCCGCGAACTTTGCCATATATTTCAGGTTTCTCACGGAGTAGCCAGTGGTGTCCGGGAAAGAAATTTTAATGTCAGCGGCAAGGTTTTCAACAAATATGTTGCCCCATGTCTTGTGCTCGTTGATGGCCTCGCCGATGGAGTGGTAGAGAACCAGCAGCTCACGATTGACGCTGACCGTTGCACGGTATTGCGCCGTGCGGATATCCTGCTTGATCGACTCGACGATATTGAGGTATTCGTTGGAATTCATCAGCATTTTTCGTTTCCCTCCATGAGTTCATGCAGCAGTCCCTGGCAGCCCGCCAGCACATCCTGCCAGGTTGCCTCGAAATCGCCGGTGTACCACGGGTCGGCAACATCGCCGGGGCGGTCGGTGTAGTCCATTAGAAGGCGGAGCTTGCCGTCCGGGTCGTCACCGCAGATGCGGTGCATATTCCGCAGATTCGCGCTGTCCATGCCGATCAGCAGATCGTATTCGTCGTAGTCCTGCTTCGTAAGCTGCCGCGCCGTGTGACCGCCGCAGGCGATTCCGTGCTCGGATAGCTTGCGCCGCGCCGGGGGATAGACCGGATTGCCAATCTCCTCCCGGCTGGTGGCCGCCGACTCGATACGGAATTGTGACGCCAGCCCCGCTTTCTTCACCAAGTCCTTCATCACGAACTCCGCCATCGGGCTGCGGCAGATATTGCCCAAGCAAACAAAGAGTATTTTTGTCATCGCACTCGCTCTCCTGAGATATTTCTTTTTTCTCAGTATAGCAGGAAACTGCCTGCGCGTCGAGAGAAGAATGCAGCCACGGCTTTCGCCGCGCATGGCACCGCCATCTGCCGTGTGGGTGCCCCCCAATGGCGGCGTCCCTGCCGAAGTTGTGATCTGTCGTGTGACGATGCTGTAGAGCAGTTCTCAAAAGTGAGAACTGCTCTACATACACTTCACTCCGTATAATACTGCGCCTGTGCGTTCCAGAGCGCGTAGTATTTGCCGCCCCGATCGGCGAGCAATTCGGCGTGACTGCCCTGCTGGATGACCGCGCCCTCGTGGAACACGGCGATCTCGTCGCAGAATTTGCAGGAGGACAGGCGGTGGGAGATATAGATGGCAGTCTTATTGCCTGCGATCTCATCGAACTTGCTGTAGATCTCTGCCTCGGCGATGGGGTCCAGCGCCGCTGTTGGCTCGTCGAGGATGATAAAGGGCGCGTCCTTATAGAGTGCGCGGGCAATGGCGATCTTCTGCGCCTCGCCGCCGGAAACCTCGACACCGTCCTCGGAGAGATTTTTGTAAAGCATGGTGTCCAGACCCTTTTCCATCGCTGCAAGACGGTCTGCGAAGCCTGCATCGATCAGAGCTTTCCTTGCCCGGTCACGGTCATATTCCATGCTGCCCGCCACATTCGCGCCCAAAGGCTGGCAGATGAGCTGGAAATCCTGAAATACCACGGAAAATATTCCCATGTAATCGTCATAGCGGTACTTGCGGATGTCGATGCCGTTGAGCAAAATCTGCCCCTCCTGCGGGTCGTACAGGCGACACAGGAGCTTGATGAAGGTGGTCTTGCCGCTGCCGTTTTCGCCCACGATGGCAAGCCTTTTTCCGACCTTGAACCTCATATTCACATGGCGCAGCGCCCAGATGTCCGAGCCGGGATAACGGAAGGATACATCCCGAAACTCCACGTCATACTGACGATCCGACCTCTTTTCGGTGGTGAGACTCCCCTGATACATGGAATTGGGAATGTCGAGAAACGTATAGATGGCCTTGAGGAACTCAGCATTGGCCCGCATATGACTGACGGTGCTCAGTAGCAGGGCGGCGTTGCCGGAAAATGTGGTCACGGCGCTGACATACTGGGTCACGCTGCCGATGCCGAAGGCACCGCCCAGCGCCTTCAAGCATACGAACACATACACAACGCCGGAGAGAACAGCGGATAGAGAGGCGGCCAGCGCCTTGCTCAGTCCCACAGTGGTCTGGGACGCCTTTGCCACGGGAGAGCCGACGCCGAAGATATTCACTGTGCGGACATAATGCTCCGCCAATTCGCTCTGGCGGTACATTCTGCGATCCATGTCTTTTTCCTTGTCCCCCGGCCGCATGAAAACGAAGTGGCTGAACACGCGATTGCCGAAGCATACCTGCTCTGCCAGCGTGTTCCAGGCAGAATAGGCTCTGCCGACCAGCGCCGGACCAAGGCAGGTAACGGCGGCAATCAGCAGAAGGATGCCCACAAGGAAAAGCGGGTGATTGAGAGCGGTCAATTTTCCCGCCGAGGTCGGGACTTGCCGGGTGAACAGGCTCACCGTCAAGGCGGCAGCCCCTAAAATGCCAGTGATGCCTTGGACTGCCTGCGTATAGTACAGCTTGAGATGGGCAAAGCCCCAACCGGACCAGTCGGCATTCTGCCGGATCTGAGAGAACAGATCCCGTGTTTCCTGCCTGTCACAGTCGGCATAATCCATCCGCAGAAATTTCTCGGTATACAGAACTTCTTTCTGTCTGTCAAGCAGTTCGCTCCGGACATTTTTCCACCTCTCCAGCACGGCCTTGAGCAGCTCTGCCGCAGCACTGACCGCTACGATCCAAAGGACCCATTTGGCCAGAATCTCCGGTCTGCGAAGGGTGGATAGTTCATCGACAAGCCGGGCGGAGAGCCAGATGACCGCATAGGGCGATGCTGCCTCCACAGCAGCACAGAGGATAAACGGCATAAAGCAGCCCGGTGCGATCCGGCGCATATCTCGTGCCGCCCGGCGGTGGATGGCAAAGGTCTCCCGCAGGCTCATGCCCTCAGCTTTCTTCTTCATCCTGCACACCTCCTTCCTGATAATAGCGGCTCTGCACGGCAAATAGCTCCGCATAAGCACCGCCCTTTGCCAGTAACTCCTTGTGGGTACCCTCCTCGGCGATGCCGCCGTCTGCTATAAAGAGGATGCGGTCACAGAAGCGGGTGGACGCCAGCCGGTGGGAGATGAACACGGAGGTCTTACCCGCCGTCATATCGCTGTACTTTTGGTAAATATCGTTTTCCGCAATGGGATCCAGCGCCGCCGTAGGCTCGTCCAGAACGAGGATGGGCCCGTCCTTATAAAGCGCTCTCGCCAGCATCAGCCGCTGGGTCTGGCCGCCGGAGAGCTGTACGCCGTCCAGATACACCTCCCGGCCAAAGTGGGTATCCACCCCTTGGGGGAATTTGGCAATAGTCTCTGTCAAGCCGGCCTGTGCAAGGCAGTGATCGACTTTTACTCTGTCGATATGCTCGGTGGTCTGGGCAACACATTCCGCAATGGTGGTATCCAAAATGGAAAACCCCTGAAATACAGCGGAAAACAGGCGGTAATACGCGCTGCGGTCAAATTCACGAATATCCTGCCCGTTTAGCAGCACGCGCCCCTCGGTGGGGTCGTAGAAGCCGCAAAGCAGCATAACCATGGTGGTCTTGCCCGCACCGTTCAAGCCCACCACCGCCAGCTTTTCGCCGGGATGGATGGTCAGGTCTATGTGTCTGAGAATATCCCTCTCCGTGCCCGGATAGCGGAAGGACACGTTCTCCAGCCGCAGCTCATACCCGTCGGCTACGGGCGGCTGCACTCCGCCCTCAAACTGAAACGGCTCCGGAATGTTCAGATATTCCTGTATTTTGGACAGGTCGATGCTCTCCTTATGCAGTTGGCTGCACTGGGTCAGGATGCCGGTCACCCACGATGCAGCGCCGCTGACGGCGGTAAAGTAGAGCAAAAATGTCGATGCAGGCCAGCCATGTACCAGAGTTTGCCGAATCAGATACGCATACGCGATGCCGTTGCGAAGAAGCGTCAGCGCCATGTCAGCCACATTAGCCCAGAGATAAGTCCTTTCCCGGCGGGCGATGAAGGCGGAGAGTGCCTTCATGGATTTTTCCCGCAATTCCCGCAGCCAAGGGGCTAAACCAAAGACGCGGATGTCCTTGGCAAGCTGTATCTGCCGAGGCTGCGTCAGAAAATAGTGCAGTTCCTTGTCATACTGTTCCCGTTCATCCCGGTGGCGGTACTCCCACTCACTGATGTAGTGGGAAACGAAGAAGTCTGCTGCGGCGGTCAGCACCACCAGCAGGATCAAAAAGCGGCTCAAGCGGGAGAACAGCAGCAGATATACGGCAAAGCCGCCGAGATTTGCCAGCAGCTCCGTCAGCGTTCGCCAAATATGCTCCGCCGCATCGTCGTTGCCGCTGGTGGCCCGCTGCGCCTGCTCCTCCAGCTTCAGAATTTTGGAGTCGTGGACATTTGGGTAGGAGGTCTCGCCGCTTTTCCGGGAGATCATGCGGATGATGGCACAGCGAACATCGATCTCACCGGGCATCCGGATGGCATCGCAATACGCCGCAGCCCCCTGTAAGAGAAGAAGTGCCGCTGTGAAAAATCCGATAGTTGTCAGCAACTCCCCCACGGGAACGCCCTGCTCCACCCTCGTAAGAATTTCCGGTGTGACATAGAGCTGCGCCAAATCCAACGCCACTTTGATGGCCGCGACCACAACGCAAAGGAGCAGCACTCTCCTGCGCTTCTCCCAAGCGGTCCGCACCATAAAGCAGACATTTTGCCGGACGCTGTACTTCGGTTTTTCTCTGTGTTTCATGTCGTTTCACCTCACGCACATAGCATAGCAGAAAAAATCGCCCCCGGTTGATTCCGGGGACGAATCGCTTTTTCCGGGGGATGAATTGCAGCTCTCACTCCTGCGGAAGCAGTATTTCAGTGGTGAATGCACCGTCCTCGCTGTTGCGGCTGATGTATCCGTCCAGCCGCTCCACGATGGCGTCGATGCGAACAAGGCCAAAGCCATGCCCCTCGCCCTTGGTGCTGCGGAACAGCCCTCCCTCCTTCTGCATTTTCTTCCCGGCGGTAAAATTGGTGAAGGAGATGTAGAGCTGGGTGTTTTTCATATCCATATAGACCCGGATGAGGCGCTTATCCTCCGGCAGCTTCATGCTGGCCTCAATGGCGTTGTCGAAGAGATTGCCGAGGATGCAGCAGAGATCGATCTCCGAGGACTTCAGCCGGACGGGGATGTGGGCATCCGCCACTACCTCGATGCCCTTTGCCTTTGCAAGGGAGATTTTGGAGTTCAAGATGGCGTCGGTCATGGGATTGCCGGTCTTGATGACCGTGTCCACGGTTTGCAGATCGGTGTCCAGCAGGTCGAGGTAGTTTTGGATGGCGTCCCAATCTCCCGCGGCAGCGTAAGCCTTCATGGTCTGAATATGGTTGCGGTAGTCATGCCGCCAGCCGCGGATCTGGCGGTACATATTGTCTACCTCCCGGTAATGCGTTTCGATCAGCTCCTGCTGATAGGAGGCGAGCTGCTTTTCGATTTTCTTTGCAAACAATTCCATACGCCTTACCTCATGTTGATAATGGCACGGTTGACGCCCTCATACGCGCCCCGCGGCAGCGGGATGGCGGTTCCGTCGCTCAGCCGGATCTCCGTCTTGGTGACGCGGCTGATCTGCGTCAGATTCACGAGCGCAGAGCGCCCCACGCGGTAGAAGCACTCGTCGAGCTGCTTTTCAAGCTCGCCCAATGTCATTTTCACCGTCACATCCGTTCGCGCGTGAACGGTCACATAGTTGCCGAGCACATCTGCATATCGAATCTGATAAATCGGCACACGCACCATTTCTCCGCCGGCCTCGAAATGCAAGACCCGTTCGTTTTTTGTTAGCTTTTCCACGGCGCGGTCCAGCACCAACCGGAGCTTTTCTTCCTTCACGGGCTTCATCAGATAGTGGAGCGCTGCCACCTCGTAGCCCTCTGAAATATAATCGGAGTAGCCGGTGATGAAAATGATCTGCACCGTGTCGTTGCTCTTGCGAAGCTCTTTTGCCATCGTGACGCCGTCCATCGCGCCCATTTCGATATCCAGCAGGAGAATGTCGTAGTCGCTTTCTTCTGCGTAGCGGAACAGGAAGCTCTCGGCGGAGGGAAAATCGTCGATATGCACCGTGTGACCGGCGGACGAAGCCCAGGCGCGCACCATATTCAAAACAAACTGTCTGTCCGCACCGGAGTCATCGCAGATTGCAATTTTGTACTTCATACCCTCACCAACCCCATCTAAGCGATAATCTGTAATAAGCATATTGTGACGCGGCACGGCATGGTGTCCGTCACCATCCCACCCACGTCCCATATCCGCTTGGCATCTGTCCTGTGATATTCTTATTCTATCAAAAAAGCCGGAATAATCAAGTGGCGCGTCAAAGCCTCGACTGTATTGATCTTAATCGATGCAGTCATTTCTTACCATTTTCAAGGATAGGCAGCAGTATCCGTAAATAACCATACCTGTGTTCTGAAGCAAAGCATACGCAAAATAGCAGGGCTATGATCGCTGCGTATCATTTATAAAACGCGATCATCTCAGCAACACTCACTTCGAAATTTCCAATACAAAATACGCTGCCAGCCCCAAATGTGTTAGAGCATAAGAGATAAATACGATAGCTATAAGTAACATCACCGTTGCAATGGCTCTGCATATTCGCTACCATGTTACATGCGCAGGAAACCGTCAAGGACAACCTCCTGCACTTCGTCCAGCGCCGACAGAAGCGCGGCGAGGTCATTGAGCTCGTTGAGACTGATCTCTAACCCGTCCAAATGGGGAGCGAGATACTCAAAGGCATAGTAGTCTTCGATCTCCATGTACAGGATATCGTCTGTCTGAAGGCGTACCTTGTCCAGCGCGTCCCACAACTCCCATGAAGAGACGGGCAAGTTCAGCTTGGCATATCTTTTCACAGCGTCGAGGTATTCCTCGTCAGCGGGGAGGACGAGGGTGTAGTCCGGCTTTCCATCGACACGCAGCGTCATACGGAGCATTTCATCCCTGCTCTCATCCCGCCAAGGCTCTACCGGCGAAAGGTAGCTGCGGTCGATCCCCATATCCGGCGTCAGCAAACTGCGGGCGTTGGGAACAAAGGCACTGTACCGAGCATAGTTGTACCCCTGTGGGTCAACAAGGAAACCGTCCTTTCCCTCAGCGTCAAGGATGAGCAGGCAGTGCCTGGCGTCATCATCGTGTCGGATGGAATTTTTGTTCTCTGCGATGAAATCATAGTCAGCCAGCAGTGCGCGGCTGAACTGTTGGAACCGCTGGCTTGGCAGCTCAATGACCTTACCGCTTTCAATGAGCTGCCGTGCGGTCCCCTTACCATCCAGCGCGTTCAGCTCATCCACGCTTGCGCTGCCGCCGTGCAGGTTCATGAGCTCCTTCAGCTCGAAAAGTTCCAGCTTGTGCGCCATCGCCTGAAACTGCGCGGCCTCGCCGGTGTCGAAGCTGTCCAACCGTTTGGCGAGGTAGTTCAGTTCCTCCACATTGACCGTGAGCATTTCCACTCGCTTGAGAACAGTGTAGAAGCTGTCGACCTCCTCCACCTTGCAGTCCGCCTTGACCGCGTCGCCGATCTCCAACGCCACCAACAGCTCCATGCAGTGTGCGTACTGGTCGCGGGGAATGGGGAACGGGATGGTCGCCACACCGTATTCCGGGTGGCTGGGGTTACTGAGAACCGCTTGAATCATCATTTTTGTTTTCCTCCGATCCGTTGATTTTGTTCATTCTGGTCCGCAGGCAGGTCCCGTCCGCGCCCCAGCAGAGAAAACCGTGGCGGGGATAGGGGCAGTCCTTGCAATCCGGGGAATGGCTGCAAACAGGCTCCGGCAGCGGCTCCTGCTGAAAGCCGGGGAAGTGCGGAAGAATGAGTTTGAAGTGGATCGTGCCATGAATTTCCATCGTCTTTTCCTCCTTAAACCAAAAAATGCCGGACATCTCTGTCCGGCCTGCGTGGATACTTATTTCATTGTCATGGTGCTCTGTTCCGGTGCGTCTCGCTGCCGCAGAGCATCCGTGGGCAGCAGTCCGCCGACCTGCTCCATCAACTCCGCCAGTTCCCGATCCCGTCCAAACGAAAGGCTTTCATCCTGTTCACGGACAAACCTTAGCGCACGGTAGATCTCCGCAAGCTGCTCCGGCTCAAAAAGGGCGTCTTTTGGAACAAGCCCGCTGCGCACGGTAAAGTCACGTTTAGCGGCTTCGTAGTCGCCCTGAAAATAGTGTCCGTGATGGACGCCTTTGCGGTCGAAGTCCCACTCCCAAGTCACGAATTGGACGCCCCGCTCGGTGGGGTGGCCCGCCAGCACTGCGTCACCGAAGTCAGCAAGGATGCGGTAGTCACCAGTGAGATCGGTCGCCTTGAGCCGCGGGGCAGTTTCCAGAATCGCCATGTATTCTGAAGTCATTTTAGCAGTGTCGATCACCGCCTGCAAAGTGTCCTGCGCGCCGAGGGCATCGACACGCTCCTGCCGGTACAGCACGCTGCCTTTGCCGGAGATACGGCAGAGGTCGCTGCCGTTCCATTTGACGGGGAGCTGCTGATCCTCCGCAGGCATGGTTTCAAAATCCATGCGGCGAAGGCGGATACTGGTCTCTTCGAGGTAACGGAGCTGTGCCGTTTCATTTTGACTGTCCATTTTGTGTTCCTCCTGCAAAAAAATAAGCCGGAGCATCCTAAAAATGCTCCGGCCGGTTGACGGATTAAGTTGTGAAATGAAAAAGGGCGCCTATTTGATGGCTTCGACGAAACCAACAAACAGACGCCTGAAAGATCGTATGAAATTTTGAAGAAAAAACGCTCTATTCTGCGCCCGCAAAAAGGGCGCTTCTCAGAATTTTGCCTTCAAGTCTATGAAAAGGGAGTTCGAATCCCCCCGATTACCAAAATAACGCGAAAATATCTTTTTTCCTGAGTGCAAAATTTGAAATAAAAAAGGCGGCAACCCTTTGGTATTCTAAGCGTTGCGCTTAAAATATCCGAATTGTTGCCACCTTGTGGTACGCCCGACTGGATTCGAACCAGCGGCCTACAGAGTCGGAGTCTGTCACTCTATCCAACTGAGCTACGGGCGCATATTTGGTTGTGGGTTTCTGCAATAGTCGTCAAATAGTAGTCAACGACTACCTATTTTTCCTCTGCCGTTCCCGCAAGCGCAGGTGTGGCAAGGCTTTGCGCCATATCTCAACTGGAGACGCCTGAAATGTCGGAGTCTAACGCTCTATCCAACTGAGCTACGGGCGCATATTTGGTTGTCGCTGTATGTTCAGCCTTAGCATTATAACAGGTCTTGCCGAAGATGTAAAGCCGTTTTCTAAAAACTTTTTTGCCGAAAGATTGTTAAAAAAGTTGACAACTCGCCCGTCATGCGGTAAAATAACACCATTGTTTCAGGTGCCACGCACCGCATCTCATCCCAAAAGAAGGTTTTTATATGAAAAAGCAGAAGATCTCCGACGCCGTGATCCACCGACTCCCCCGCTACTACCGCTATCTGGACGACCTCTACAACAAGGGCGTCGTCCGCATCTCCTCCAACTCGCTGGGCGCGAAGATGGACATCACGGCCTCCCAGATCCGTCAGGATCTCAGCTGCTTCGGCGAATTCGGCCAGCAGGGCTACGGCTACAACGTGGCGGAGCTGCGCGCCGAGATCGGCCATATTTTAGGCATCGATAGCGGCCACAAGATCATCGTCGTCGGCGTAGGTCATCTGGGTCATGCGCTGCTCCAGAACTTCGACTTCGACAAGGTCGGCTTCCGCATCGACTCCGCCTTTGACGTCTCTCCCGCCCTCATCGGCACGGAGATCCGCAGTGTGGCCGTCCGCTCCATGGACGAGCTGGAGGAATATGTGGCCAACTACCACCCTGACGTGGCGGTGCTCACCGTGCCGCAGAGCGTGGCGCAGCCTCTGGCGGACCGGCTCATCGGGCTGGGTGTCCGCGGCTTCTGGAACTTCACCAACGTGGAGCTTTCCACCGACGAGCCGGGCGTATTTTTCGAGGATATCCACTTTGTGGACACGCTGCTGACCCTGAGCTACCGCATTTCCCGCCAGTGACGGCACACTTTCCTGTGACCGGCATACTATGAGAATGAGACCGGCAAGACGGTCAAATCTTCATAGGAGGTCACACTATGTGTAATCAGAATTCCTGCTTTGGCGGCGGCAGCTGCTGCTGGATCATCATCGCCATCATCCTGCTGTTCCTGTTCTGCGGCAATGGCAACAGCTGCGGCTGCGGGAACACCAACAACAACGGCTGTGGCTGCGGCTGCTGACCACATCGGCGGCCGGTAAACGCCTCCCCCGCCCTACGGCGGGGGAATTTTTGCAGAAGGGACGTACAAGCTATGGACATCTCCGCACTGTGCCGGGCCTACACCGGCCACATCCCCACCCTCATGGGCGCCAGAGGCGGCTCCGCCGTGCTGGTGCCGCTGGCGGAAACGGCGGACGGCCCCGCCCTGCTCTACGAGATCCGCTCCGCCGCGGTGCATCAGCCCGGCGAGGTGTGCTTCCCCGGCGGCAAAATAGAGCGCGGCGAGACGGTGGCGCAGTGCGCCCTGCGGGAGACGTGGGAGGAGCTGGCTATCCCGCCGGAGGCCGTGGAGGTCATCGGGGAGATGGACTTCCTCCACATCCGCTCCGGCTGTCTGCTCCGCCCGGTGCTGGGGCGAGTGGGCAGCGCCGCGCTGGATGCCATACGTCTGAACGAGGCGGAGGTGGCGGACACGTTTCTTGTCCCCCTGCAATGGCTGCGCGACCACCCACCGGCGGTCTACGCGCACCGCCAGCCGATGGACGTCCCCGACTTCCCCTACGGTGAGGTGGGCGTCTCCGCCGACTATCCGTGGCGCGCCTACTACATGGAGGTGCCGGTCTACCACGGACTGCCCCACCCCCTGTGGGGTCTGACCGCCCGCATCACGATGGACGTCGTCGCCCACCTGTAAACGCACAGCCCCCATCCTCCGGGATGGGGGCCGTTTTTATGCCTGTTCCGGCGGAGGCAGGCGGTATACCTCTGCGCAGGCGTCAAGCCGCTGGCGGTATGTCCCGTCGCTGTGACGCACACTGCACAGCGTCTCGTGGAGGTTCAGGTCGTGTTGGGCGGCGTCAATGACGCAGCCCGCGATATTGGAGCAGTGGTCGGAGGTGCGCTCCAGATCCGTCAGCAGATCGCACCACACGAAGCCCGTCTCGATGCTGCACTGCCCCTGCTGCAGCCGGAGGATGTGCCGCGTCCGCATCTGCTCCTTCAGGTCGTCGATGACCTGCTCCAGCGGCTCCACCTGTCCGGCGGCGTCCATGTCCTTCTCCCGGAAGGCCCGCAGCGCCAGCGCCAGGATGTCCCGCACCGCCTTGGACAGCACGTCCAGCTCGCGCTGCGCCGTCTTGCTGAAGGTCAGTCCCTTTGTCCGCAGCTCCTCCGCCGACTCCAGCACGTTGACGGCGTGGTCGGAGATGCGCTCAAAGTCGCCGATGGTCTTGAGCAGTTCCGTGGCCTCCTCGCTCTCCGCCGCGCCCATCTGCTGGGTGCTCAGCCGCACCAGATAGGTACCCAGTGCGTCCTCGTACCGGTCGCATCGCTTTTCATCCCGCCGGATGCCCTCCGCCAGCTCCGGCGTGTAGGCGGAAAAGGCGTCCAGTCCGCGGTTCAGCGCCTCCGCCGCGCAGGCGGCCATCTCCTCCGCCACGGCGCGGCATTGCTGCAAAGCCAGCGGCGGCGTGGCCAGCAGGCGCTCGTCCAGCTCCACCGGCTGCTCCGCCATCTCCCGCGGGCCGTCCGGCACAAGGCGCACCGCCAGCTTTTCCAGCAGGCCGCCGCAGGGCAGCAGAATCGCCGTGCAGATCACGTTGAAGCAGGAGTGGGCCACGGCGATGCCGTACATGGTGGCGGGCGCTTGGAGGAGCGCAGGGGCAAAGACCGCCTTGACGATGCAGAACGCCGTCAGCAGCACCACCACGCCGATGACGTTGAACATCAGATGCACCACAGCGGCGCGCTTGGCGTTCTTATTCGTCCCCACGGAGGACAGCAGCGCGGTGACGCAGGTGCCGATATTCTGCCCCATGATGATGGGGATGGCGGCGGCATAGCTGACCTGCCCCGTGACCGCCAGCGCCTGCAAAATACCCACGGAGGCGGAGCTGGACTGGATGATGCCCGTCAGCACCGCGCCCGCCAGCACGCCCAGCACCGGGTTCTTAAAGGCGACGAACAGCTGGGCGAAGGCGGGAACATCCTTCAGCCCCGCCACCGCGCCGCTCATGGTGTCCATGCCGAACATCAGCGTGGCGAAGCCCAGCAGGATCACGCCGGTATCCTTTCTCTTGCCGCTCTTGCAGGACATATAGAGAATGATGCCCACCAGCGCCAGCACCGGCGTAAAGGAGGTGGGCTTGAGCAGATCGATCCACACATTGCCGCTGCTGATGCCCGCCAGACTCAGCAGCCACGCCGTCACGGTGGTGCCCACGTTGGCGCCCATGATAACGTTGATGGCCTGCCGCAGCGTCATCAGGCCGGAGTTGACGAAGCCCACTACCATCACGGTGGTGGCCGACGAGCTTTGGATCACGGCGGTAATGGCCATACCCGTCAGAAAGCCGGTCATGACCCGGCCGGTCATTTTGTCCAGCAGCGTCCGCAGCCGCCCGCCGGCCCGGCGCTCCAGCGCCTGCCCCATCAGATCCATGCCGAACAGGAACAGGCAGAGTCCGCCGATCATCGTCAGCACATCGAAAATACTCATATCACGCTCTCCTTGTTTTACACATTTCTGACCATCCGCAGGATAACACGCCAATGTCAAATCCACGGTAAGCATCTTGTAAAATCTGTGTAAAATCTCGGTGCATGAGAAAGGAGGGCGCGCCGATACGCACCCTCCCGCAATATACATCTTTTACAGCACGCCGAAATGCTCCAGCAGGATCTTCAGGCCGATGAGCACCAGAATAGCGCCGCCCACGAACTCCGCCCGGTTTTTATACTTGGCGCCGAAAATATGGCCCACAAACACGCCGCCCACCGAGATAGCGAAGGTGGTGCAGCCGATGAGGGCCGCCGCAGCGCCAATGGAGATGGACAGCTTTACCATGGAGAAGCTGACGCCCACCGCCAGCGCGTCGATGCTGGTGGCGACGGCCAGCATGAGAAGCTCCCGGTGCCGCAGCTCCCCCGGCTCCGGCTTCCCGTCCTCCTCGTTTTTGGACAGGCTCTCCCGGATCATGCTGCCGCCGATCCACACCAGCAGCACAAAGGCGATCCACGGCGCCAGCTTCGTCACATAGCCGGCGAACTGGGAGCCCAGCAGCCAGCCCGCCAGCGGCATCAGCGCCTGAAACACGCCGAAATACGCCCCGATGAGCAGGGTCTGTTTTTTGTTGATCTGCGGCATGGCCAGTCCCTTGCAGATGGCCACCGCGAAGGCGTCCATGCTCAGGCCGATGGCCACCAGAAATATCTCCAGAAGCGTCATACCCGCTCTCTCCTCACAGGATCACCGGCACAGGCCGGTGGATGGTCATGCTGTCCGGCGTCACGCGGCAGCTGTACGCCGCCACCTGCACCCCCGCGGCAGCCGCCTGCCGCAGCGCCGCGCCGAAGGCCGGGTGGGTCTCGTCGTTGGGAGCAAAATCCGTCACGTCCTCCATCTGGACGACGAAGAACGCCGTGGCGCGGTGTCCCAGCTCCACCGCCCGCATCAGCTCGTGCAGGTGCCTGACGCCCCGCTCCGTGGGCGCGTCGGGAAAGCGGGCGTGGCCGCCGTCCTCCAGCGTCACGCCCTTGACCTCCACCAGATGCAGTCCCTCCCGCCCCGCCAGGCAGAAGTCCAGCCGGGACTGGCCGAACACGAACTCCGGCTTTACCGTCTCCGCCGCCGGGTCGAAGGTCCGCGCCCACTCCGCGAAGGCGCGGTTGGGCGCCTGCGCGTCCATATTGATGAGCCTGCCGCCCTTCTCCACCGCGATCAGGTCATACGCCGTTTTCCGGTGGGGGTTGGCCGCCCGCTCCAGATACACCACGGCCTCCGGCGTCAGCAGCTCCCGGCATCGCCCCGTGTTCTTCACATGGCACACCACCGTCTCGCCGCTCTCCAGCGCCGCGTGGGCGATAAAGCGGTTGGGCCGCGCCAGAAACCGCGCCCGCACCACCTGTCCGTACTGCACTTCGCATCCCGCCCCCTTTTGATATAGACCTGCATCATACCACAAACGCGGCGGTTTGGAAAGCGATATTCTGCCGTTTCTGTCCATATAGGCCGCGCTTTGAAAAAAATTGCCGTGATACGCAAAAAAAGTCTTGCAAAACGGAAAATCATCGTCTATAATAACGATGCTAAATCGTTATGCACCTTTAGCTCAGTTGGTAGAGCACCTGACTCTTAATCAGGGTGTCCAGGGTTCGAGTCCCTGAAGGTGTACCATGATTTCAACAGCTTCGGCTGATGAAATAGAAGAAAATGCGGCCCGTTGGTCAAGTGGTTAAGACAGAGGCCTCTCACGCCTTTAACATCGGTTCGAATCCGGTACGGGTCACCACAAAATGAAAGGACACACGAAGTGTGTCCTTTCATTTTGCGATGTTATACGTTCCATTTTATGCCTGCCGCGAGGCAGGCCATTACTGCATACAGGAGCATTTTATGGCTAAAAACATCCGCTTATCCGACCACTTCTCCTATTCCAAGCTGCTGCGCTTCACGCTGCCGTCCATCGTCATGATGGTGTTCACCTCCATCTACGGCGTGGTGGACGGTCTGTTCGTGTCCAACTTCGTGGGCAAGACCGCCTTCGCCTCGGTGAACCTGGTGATGCCCTTCGTTATGATTCTGGGCGGTATGGGCTTCATGATCGGCACAGGCGGCACGGCGCTTGTCTCCAAAATACTGGGCGAGGGCGACCCGGACACCGCCAACAGGACGTTCTCCATGATGGTGCTGTTCACGCTGGCGCTGGGCATCGTCCTGTCCGCCGGCGGCATTATCTTCATGCGCCCCGTCTCCCGCTTTTTGGGCGCCACCGACGCCATGATGGACGACTGCGTGCTGTACGGCCGCATCATTACCGGCTTTACGTTTGCCTTCATGCTGCAAAACGTGTTCCAGAGCTTTTTCATTGCGGCGGAAAAGCCCAAGCTGGGCCTGAAGGTCACGGTGGCGGCGGGCCTGACCAACATGGTGCTGGACGCCCTGTTCATCGCCGTGTTCAAATGGGGCGTAGCCGGCGCGGCCATTGCCACCGGCCTGAGCCAGTGCGTGGGCGGCGTGCTGCCGCTGGTGTACTTCCTGCGCCCCAACAGCAGCCTGCTGCGCCTGTCCCCCACCCGGCTGCGCCTCCGGCCCATCCTGGCCGCCTGCGGCAACGGTTCATCCGAGCTGATGAGCAATATCTCCTCGTCGCTGGTGAGCATGCTCTACAACTTCCAGCTGATGCAGCTGGCCGGCGAGGACGGCGTCTCCGCCTACGGTGTGCTGATGTACGTCCAGTTCATTTTCATCTCCATCTACATCGGCTATTCCATCGGCTGCGCGCCGGTGGTCAGCTACCACTTCGGCGCACAGAACCACGGGGAGCTGAAGAACCTGCTGGGCAAAAGTGTCCTGCTGATGGGCGGCACCGGCGTGGCGCTGACGGCGCTGGCCATGGCGCTGGCCGACCCTCTTTCCCGCCTGTTCGTGGGCTACGACGCCGGCCTGTTCGCCCTGACCAGCCACGCCTTCCGCCTGTTCGCGTGGTCGTTCCTGCTAGCGGGCTTCAATATCTACACCTCCGGCTTCTTCACCGCTCTGAACAACGGCGGCGTGTCCGCCGCCATCTCTTTCCTGCGGACGCTGGTGTTCCAGTCCGCCTCGGTGCTGATCCTGCCCATCTTCTTCGATGTGGACGGCATCTGGTGGGCCATCACCGTAGCGGAGGTGTTCGCGTTCCTCATCTCCGTGCTGTTCCTGCTGGCCAAGCGCGGCAAATATCATTATATGTAAGGGTTGCGTCTTCATCAGCATAGTGATATACTATGCATATATCGAATGGAGGTCTTATCATGCTGGTTTCCACCAGAGGGCGCTACGCCCTGCGGGTCATGCTGGAGCTGGCCCAGCGTCCGGCGGACAGCTTTACGCCGCTGCCGGTCATTGCGGAGGCGCAGTCCGTATCGGAAAAATATCTGGAGAGCATCGTGGTGCTGCTGTCCCGTGCGGGGCTGGTGGACGGCGTTCGAGGCAAGGGCGGCGGCTATCGTCTGACCCGCGCCCCCGACCAGTACGCCGTGGGCGAGATCCTGCGGCTGACGGAGGGCTCTCTGGCGCCTGTGGCCTGTCTGGAGGGGGAGGAGAATACCTGTCCCCGTGCCGGTCACTGTCACACCCTGCCCATGTGGGAAAAGCTGGATACCATTATCAACGACTATCTGGACAGCGTATCGCTGGCCGATCTCCTGCGGGAGACGAACGGCAGCTGCCTGTAAACGCAAAAATACCCGCCGCGTCTGCGGCGGGTATTTTTTTGCTCAGACTTCCCCGTAGCCCTGCCCTTGAGTGATGATGTACGCCCAGAGCACCGGCCCCACCGCGCCGGTGGGGATGTACCCCAGCAGCCGCTGGACGGCGCGGACGGCGCGGGCCGTCTCCTGCCCATACACGCCGTCCACCGTCACGGATGGGACGGCGTCGTTCTTCGCGGCGATCTGGTTCAGGCGGGTTTGCAGCAGCGTCACCGCCTCCCCCGTGTCACCCGGCACCAGAAACCGTCCCGGATACACCTCCCGGGCAAACCGCTGGTAATCCTCCGGCAGGGTGTACAGCGTCTGCTCATACACGTTTTGCAGGGCGTTCCATGTGCGGCGTCCCACCACGCCGTCCACCTTCAGGCCGTAGGCGCTCTGAAAGGCGTACACCGCGTCCAGCATGGCCTGATCGAAGGTATCGGTGATGGGGATGGGCGGAAGCTGAGGCAGGAAATACCCCAAAAACGCCAGATAAAACCGGACGGTCTCCACGTTCAGCCCCGTATCCCCCAGCCGCAGCGCCTCCGGATACACCCGCTGGGCCTCGGAGATGGTCAGTCCCTCGCTGGTGATCTCCGACAGGCTCTTGACGGCGTTGTAGACCAGCTTGATCTTGTACCAGGTGGCCTTGCCCACCACGCCGTCCGGCTCCAGATTGAAGATGCGCTGGAACGCCCGGACGGCGTTCTCCGTCTCCTCGTCGAACACGTTGGACACCTCGGTGATCGGCGGGATGGCGGGGTAATTCTTGCGGATGCGGTTGAGCTGCTGCTGGATGGTGCGCACATCCTCCCCCACGGAGCCCCGCTCCAGCGGCCGCCCCGGATAGGACGGCAGTCCGTCCCCCATCGGCGCGTTGGAGACGATATCGATGTTCTCCCCGAAGTAGTGCTGCAAGATCTCATAGGGCGTCAGCCCCTGCTCCGCCAGCTCTACGCTGCCCCACTGGGACAGCCCGGCGCACTGGGTACGCACGCCGTCGCAGAACTGGGCGTACAGCGGCTCCACGTTGCCCCGCCGCACGATGTAGTTGTTGAAGATGTCGTCCACCAGCCGGTCGATGTTCTCGAAGGTGCTGCGCCCCGGTACGAAGGCCTGGTCGTAGCGGGTGGTGTTGGTGATGTCGAAGTCGTAGCCCCGGCTGCGGTAATGCTCGGTGTAGATCCGGTTCAGCGCCACGGAGATCTGCGCCAGAATATTGGCACGCAGGGCGTTTTCCGGCCACGTGGGATAGACCTCGCTGCTGGCCACGTTCTTGATGTAGGCGGTAAAGGGCAGCGTCACGTTCTCCGCCGCCTCGTTGGGCAGTCCCAGATGGACGGTGATGTACTCCGGTATCACAGGAAACGGCATGGCTCCTCTCCCCCTCTCGTCACGCAGCGCCCAGCGACACCGCCAGAACTGTTTCGATGCGGGGGAACACCGTCACCGGCCGCCCCTCCACCGTGCCGTGCTGCGGGTGGCGCACCGACACCTGATACACCGTGCCGCTGATGCCCGCCGTCTCCGCCGACTGGGACCACCCGGCGGGCAGCGCCGGCAGGCGGATAGCCTCCGCGATGCCGGAGGCGTCGGTAACCCCCTCATAGAACACCGTTGGCTCCGGGCCAAGGCGCCGGTAGATCTCCACCCGCGCCCCCTCCACCGGGAAAAGCCCCCGCCCCGTGGACACCTGCACCCGCACGCTGCCCCGCTCGGGGTGGGCGTCCAGAAACCACTGCTCCGGCCCTCTCTGCATGGTACTGTTCTCCATATATGCCCCTCCTTTCCTGCTCGCATCGTTCCCTTTATGCTATGCGTCCGCTGCGCCGGAGGTGCCAAAAAAAGAGAAGGGCTGCGGCGCAGCCCTTCTCCTTTTTTGCTTGTATGTTCTCAGAATGCCCAGCTGCCGTTGCGGAAGATGGGAACGGTCTTTCCGTCCTCGCACACGGCGTCGATGCTCATGTCGGCGGAGCCGATCATAAAGTCCTCGTGAACCATGGAGTCGTTGACGCCCAGTGCGCGGCACTCCTCCAGCGTCTTGTGCTCGAAGTCCCGGATGGTGTCGGCAAAGCCCATGCCCAGCGCCAGATGGCAGGCCGCGTTCTCATCGAACAGCGTGTTGTAGAACAGCAGGCCGGACTGACAGATGGGGGAGTCGTAGGGTACCAGCGCGCACTCGCCCAGATAGGCGCTGCCCTCGTCCATGGTGATGAGCTTGGTCAGCAGGTCGTTGTTCTTCTCCGCGTGCCACTCCACGGCCTTGCCCTCGTGGAATCGGATCCAGAAGCCATCGATGAGCTGGCCCTGATAGCTCAGGGGCTTGGTGGCGTAGACAATGCCCTCCGCCTTGCCGCGCATGGGGGAGATAAAGCACTCCTCCGTGGGGATATTGGGGTTGAAGACGATGCCCTGCAGGCTCTTTTCGCAGCCGCCGCAGAAGTGGGCCTCGGGGATCATGCCCACCTGAAAATCGGTGCCGTTGGCGCTCTTGTAGCGCAGCTCCCGGATGTGCAGGCCGTTGAGATAGGCGCAGCGGTCGTGCATATCCTTGTTGTGGGCGTCCCAGTTGGCCACGGGGTCGCCCTCCAGCGCACGGCTGGTGGACAGGATGGCCTCCCACAGCTTCTCCACAGCCTGAGACTTCCGCAGGTTGGGGAACAGCTTCTTGGCCCACGCCTCGCCGGGTACGGCGGCAATGCACCACTGGTACTTGTTCTCGATCTGGTCGCGGTACTTCTTGATGATGGGGTACTTGCGCTGCTGGCTCTTGGCCATCTTCTCCTGATTGATGCCGTTGAGACCGTCCGGATCCTCGCTGAGCAGGTAGATGCGGCAGGGGATGGTGTCCACATAGTGCTGCCAGCGCGCCTCCTCGTAGTTGTCCAGCTTGGACAGGGTGGTCAGCGTGCGGTAGCGGAAGTGCAGCTTCTGGAGGGGCTGGTAGTCCCAGTCCACCACCACCTTCTTGGCCTTGCACTTGTAGCACTCCTCCACCAGCATCTTCACGAACTCCGGCTGATCCAGCTCGGCGGCGATAAAGACCTCCTGCCCCGGCTGGACGTTGACGCCGCTGCGGGCGATAAGGCGGGCGTACTCCCGCAGAATGCTCTTTTTCATGGAAACTGCTCCTTTCATGTCTTTCAATCGGGTACTATTGTACCACCCTCTGCCCGCTTTGAAAAGACATCCGGCGAAAAAAAGCCGCCGTTTCCCAAAATACCCCACGGCAAACCAGCCGCCGCAGAAAAGGGGAGAGCCTGCCGCTGGCAGGCCCCTCCTTTTCTATTATGTCAACCACGAAAACTGCAGCACGTAGGCGTGCTCGGCGCCGATGCCACCGTCCTGCTCTGTCAGCGGGATCACCGCCCCCTCCGTCAGCGTCGCCCGGATGCTGCCGTCGGCGCCATAGAGCTTATAGCTCACATCCGACGGCAGGGACAGCACCGAAAGCTCCGCAGATGACAGCAGCGTATAGACCGCCGGCTCACTGTCCTCCTGCGTTTCGTGAACGCAGGTAAGCTGCACCGCCAGCCCGTCGCCGCGGCGGAACACCTCCGTGGTCTTACCGCCGCTGCCCCGTTCCAGAAGCTCCTGCTGCCACAGCGGCTCAAAATCGCCGCCTGCCGCCGCGTAGTTCCACACGCTCACCAGGTCGCCCACCTGTGCCGGCGTGCCGAGCTCCTGCACCGTGCCGCCGAACCAGCGTCCGGCGATGCAGATCAGGTGGTACTCCGTACCGCCCGCCTGCTCCGTCCGCGTGTCCGTAACAAGGCCGGTCCACGGGCCGGTGATGGCCATGTCCATGGCAGCGGCCGATATATCCGTCTGCTGATCCTGAGAGACATGGCCATCGCCCAGATCGCTTTCATCATAGGCGTCCCACATCACCCGCGGCACATCCGCGCGGTCATCATGGATCTCCAGCCGGTGCGTGGTGCCCCAGCCGTACCGGTCGCTGCCCGTGCCGTAGTCCAGCATGGTCAGCTCCTCCAGCACCAGCCGCGTGCCGCCGTCGTTCAGCGTCCGCACCTCCGTCACGTCTACCGTGACGTGTACGGCCCGCAGGTCGTCCGCCGCCACATAGGGCCACACGGCGGCCTGTGCGCGGCTCACAGCATCCTGCCGCAGCTTCTCCACGCAGTAGGTCGTGCCGGTGGCGTTGTTGGCAATGGCGTTGGCCCGCATGAGGAAATAGCCCGCCAGTGTCTCCGTCAGCCGATCATCCAGCGCCGCAGCGGCGCTTTTCCGCACGTCCACCGTTGGCTCGATACGGAACGTCTCTCCGGCGGCAGTCCGGATGGCGACCAGCAGCCGCTGATCCACGCCCTCATACTTTGCCGCCAGCTTGTTCAGATAGTTCTGCACCGTGTTGGGTGCCTGCCGGTACCGCGCCGCCAGCGTATCGGCAGCGCCCTCGGTATACGCGCCGTCGCTGCCCAGCAGGTAGGCGCACAGGTAGCTGAGGGGACACGTCTTCCAGTCCGGCAGGTGCGCGGCATCATACACGATGCCGTAGTCCGCCGGGTCGATGCTCACCGGGTCGTTCTCCATTTCACTGGGCCATGGCGTGATCTCCTTAGACGCAGCCCCCGCCGCGGTGTATTCCACCGTCATGGGCCCCATGTCTCCCGCCCAGAACCGCACAGTGAAGCCCTGCTCCGCCGAAAGCTGGATGCCCAGATCAAAGGGCTGGTACAGCGTCAGACCGTCCGCGCCGCTCTCCACCCGGACATCTCCGCCCACGGGCTGCTTCTCGCCATCGTCCACCTGCGCATACAGCAGGAATTCCTGCAGCATGGCGGCCGCGCCGCCCACGCCCTGCGCCGCCATTTCCGGCGGCACCGTGACCAGCAGCTCGCCGGTGAGCCAGTTATTCTGATACGCTACATCCGCCAGACGGGCGGATATGCCGTCCTCCCGGGTGACAGCGGCGGGGCTGTAATATACCTGCCGCGCACCGCCCACAGCGCCGCCGGTTATGTCCGCCTCCAGCTGCTCGATCAGCTGCCGCAGGCCGTCCACGCTCTGCCGCGCCGCCGCGATGTCGTAGGCGCCGTCATTGGTGACCCGGCCCGTCTCCGTGCCGTTTTCCTGCCATGCCACCCACTCCGCATTGTCGATGAGCGCCATGGTCAGGTAGCCTCCGGCGCGCATCCGCTGCGCCCATGTCGGCCCGTGACCCAAAAAGCTCTCGCTGTCGTAGGTGTACAGCAGCGTCAGGCCGTAGGGCTCCTGCTCTGTGCTGAGCTGCATGGCGAAGTCCCAGTCGCTGTCCGCGCCCATTTTATCCAGTCCGACGGCGTTCAGGATCCTGCCCACGGCGGAGGGGTCGCCCACATAGGGCGTCCGCAGGGCGTACAGCGTCTCCGCGTCCCATGCGCCGTCAGCCGACGGCTCCCGCCGGTCGGGGCTGGTCAGGAAGCACACGGCGATGATCGCCGCCGCGATAGCCAGCAGCACCGCTGCCCAGATAGCCGGTTTCTTACCGTTCATGGCATTCTTCACCCTTTCCTGCACCGCCACCTCGCCGAAGGCCAGCGGGCATACCGCCGCCGGACGCTGCCGCACGGCGCAGGCCACCAGCGCCCGGGAATAGGCGGCACGCCCCGCGCCGTCCATGCCCCGCAGCACCCGCTCGTCACAGGCGTTCTCCATGTCCCGCCCCAGCAGGACATACGCGGCCCACAGCACCGGGTTGAACCAGTGCAGCGCCAGCAGCAGAAATGCCAGCGGCTTTACGAGGTGGTCGCCCCGCCGGATGTGGCACCGCTCATGGGCCAGCACCTGCGGCAGCGCCGCGTCGTCCATACCCTCCGGCACGTAGATGCGGGGACGGAGCAGCCCCAGCACAAAGGGTGTCCCCCACGAGCCGCAGCGGTACACGTTGTCCTCCAGCCGTACCGCCGTGCATACCCGGCGGTAGATGCCCAGATAGCTGACCAGCATATATGTCAGCATCATCACCACGCCCGCCAGCCAGATCGCCGCCAGCAGCGACACGGTCATCACCGGCTTGGGTGCCGGTACGGGCTGTGCCGTCACGATTTCCGTCGGCGGCAGCGGCGTCACCGGCTCTGCCGAGCCGCCGGACAGCACCTCGTCCGTTTTCTGCGCCGCCTCCTGCGTCTGGGGCAGCTCGTACAGCGCCGCCGTCACAGGGCTTTGCGCCGCCTGTAGGCTCACCGGGCTTTGCAGGGAGACGGGCAGCACCAGCCGCACCGCCACCAGCACCCACAGCAGGCACACCGCCCACTTGGGCGCCCGCCGTAGCGCCAGCCGCGCCAGCATCACCGCCAGCGCCAGCACTCCCGCCTGCCACGAAAGCTCCACGATCCTCAGAAATATATCAGTCATTTCGCTTCTCCTCAAATTCGGCGATCATTCGCCGCAGCTCGTCCGCCTCCTCCGTCGACAGTCCGCGCCCGCCCACAAAGGCGCTGAGAAAACCGGGCAGGCTCCCGCGGAAATTCCGCTCCACAAAGGCACGGCTCTCGGCACACTGTACCTCGCCGCGGGACACCAGCGCCGTTACCACGGCGTCCTCCGTCCTGACAACGCCCCGCTCGGTCAGCCGCTTGATGACCGTATAGGTGGTGGACTTCTTCCACCCCAGCTTCTCGGCGCACAGCCGCACCAGCTCGCTGCTCTTCACCGGCTGATGCTCCCACAGGATCTCGCAGAACCGCAGCTCGCTGTCAAAGATCTTCGGCGTTTCCAATCCTATTCCCTCCTTTTCACGGTCTACATCGTTAGACCTCTCGCTTGTAGTCTAACCGATTAGACCTCTCTTGTCAAGCAAAAATTTGCATCCCCCGCCGCTTTGTGCTACACTGAGCCGGAGCAGGAGGTGGGACGCATGGACATACTCTATCAGGACACGCGCATCGTGGTGGCGGTCAAGCCGGCGGGCGTGGTGTCCACCGACGAGCCGGGCGGTATGCCGGAGCTGCTCCGCGCCCACCTGCACACCGACTGCATCCGCACCGTCCACCGTCTGGACGCGCAGGTCGCCGGCGTCATGGTCTTTGCCCGCAGCCGCGTGGCCGCCTCCCTGCTGTCCCAGCAGATCCGGGAGCATCGCTTTTCTAAGACGTATTTGGCCGTCCTCTGCGGTACGCCCGCCCAGCCCGCCGACACCCTGACGGACCTGCTGGTGCGGGACACCCGCCGCCGCGTCACCTACGTGGCGGGCGCCCCCTCGCCGGACACCCGGGAGGCCCGGCTGTCCTACGACACCGTGGACAGTGCCGACGGCCTGACACTGGTACGCGTCCGGCTCCACACCGGCCGTACCCACCAGATCCGCGTACAGTTCGCCTCCCGCGGCCTGCCGCTGTCCGGCGACCGCAAGTACGGCGCGTCCGACGCGCCGTGGCCCATCGCCCTGTGGTCGTACCGTCTGTCCTTCGCCCACCCCCAGACCAGCGAGGCCATGACCTTCGCCTGTCCGCCGCCGGACACGGCGCCGTGGACGCGCTTTACACTTCCTGAAACGCTGTAAGCATACAAAAAGCCTCTCCCACATCGGGAGAGGCTTTTTGCGTGTAAGTTGTCTTTTCGTTCAGTTTCCCTTTTTTGAGGTATCGGTCTTGGCTGCATCCTGCTTCGCCGGATCCGTCCCCGCCGGGGCAGCGGCGTCCGCGCCGTCCGCCGCGTCCTTCGCCGGTGCCAGACCGATGATGCGGTCGGTCAGGCCTGCTTTTTCGGCCTCCTCACGGGTCATCTCCAACGGCTCGTTGGAATCCTCCACCAGCTTGGCCAGCATCAGGTAACGGTAGTCATCGGCGCCGATGCAGGTGGACATGATGATGACCTTATCGCCCCAGACCGGCAGATCGTCGGTGTTCACGTGTACGCTGCCGAGGGACGGACAAAACGCATTCTTTTCATCCGTGCCGGTGTAGTTCTTATCTGCGGCAGCCTTGCCCAGCGCCGTGAAGAAGTCGGTGAAATCCTGCTCGTCCGTAAAATCGTGGCACTTCAGGATGATACTATCGTCATAGGGGATCGCCGCAAAAATGCGGTACGTCATCTTCCGCCCCGGCTGATAGACCTCCACCACGGGCTTATCCTCGAAGTGCATGGCGTTGGCGTAGTTCCGCAGACCGCCCAGCATGGTACCGTTGCGCATATTGTGACCGTAGATCACCGTCACAGGGTCGCTCATATCCGGCTTATTCAGGCTGGCCTGGGTATACATCGAACCGGCCTTGTTGTCCTTCCCGTCCAGATCGCGGTACAGATAGTAATCGTCGTCACCGGGCCGCTGCACCAGGAAGTTGCCCTCCCGGATGGCCATGTTGCTGGCGCCGGGGATCTTCATATAGGCGTAGACGTCGGGCCACGTCTTCTGCGCCGTCTCAAAATCCACCGGTACCTCCGGGGCGTCCGGCTCCACCAACACGATATCCGTGGGCTTGGGCTGCGTATCCGCATCCGGCTCATCGGGCTCCGTGGGCTTTTCTCCGCACCCCACCGCAAAAAGGCTCAGAGCCATCAGAAGCGCCAGCAGACCTGCCGTCCTGCGCAGGAAATTTTCTTTTTTCTCCATGTCGTTCTCCTTTCGGCAGCACTCATAAAGCGTGCGGAGCAGCGCGCACGCCGCCCCGCACCAATGCGCCGACGATATGGTATCATACACCGCCTGTAAATGCAACAGTTTTTCCCGGTCAGTCACAGGGTCACAGACTGTCCGTGACTGGTGAACAGCTTTTCAAAGCGCTTCCTCTGCGCCGGCGTCATACGGCCGCCGTACTGTCCCAGCAGCGCCGCAGCCTCCTGCACCTTTCCCTTTTTAAGGTAGTTTCCTGCCGCCCGGTACAGGCTGTCCGCCGCCGTGGAGCTAAGGGACTCCCCGACGGAGGCCGCTGCCTCGCCCCTGTCCACCTCCGCGCCGGAGGCGGACAACTTCTGCTCCTGCTGTGCCATGCTGCGGTAGTGGGCCAGCGCCGTCTCGTACAGCTTTCTATCCTGCTGCCCAGCACTGTCGTACTGCGCCTGCGCCTGCGCATATTCACGCTCCCACGCGGACAGATCATCCTGCCAGCGGTCGTAATGCTGCTTTTCCTGTTTGTCCAGCAGGTCATACTGCTCCCGCAGGGCCTGTCCCTCCCGGTCGTAGGTCTTCTGCGCCTGCTCCTGAAACTCCGGCAGCATGGCCATCAGCTCCTGCATATACCGCTCGTATGCCTGCTGTCCCGCCGTCTCCGCATAGCTGGAGGCGTAGCCGCCGGTCAGCGCCGCCGTCTGCCCCATGGTATCCTCCATGGCGGCGCGGCCCTTCTGTCGGTACATCTTGGCATACCGGGCAAAGGCGGCGTCCTCCTCCGGGTCGTAGGAAAACGGCTCTCGGCTCGTCATGTCGTCGTACAGTGCCGCCAGCTGCTGTCCGTAAACAGACTCGTATGCATCGGGCCGCAGCGCCGCCACACTGTCGCGGTACGCCAGCGCCGCCGTCACATCCTCTGAGGGCGCATAGCCCTTCTCCAGCTTTTCCAGCTCCCTTGCCGTCTTTTCCGACGGCTTGGCTACAGGCGCAGGCGGTGCCTCCGGCTCTGCCGGAGCAGGCGCCATCAGGCTGCCCCATGTCTCGTCACCGGCAATACCGTCCAGCCGCAGATTGTTCTTTCTCTGATAATCCCGCACGGCGGATCTCGTGTTTTTCCCGAAGATCCCGTCCTCCTTCAGCTGATAGCCGTGCTTGTTTAGCTCGCTTTGCAGCTGCCGCACCGCGTCGCCCTGCGAGCCGTATGCCACCATTTTGTATGTGGATGCCATTCGTTCCGTCCTTTCTCCTCATGTGGTCCTGCGCCATGCGTACAGCCCCTCGATGCCGGTGGCGGCGCTCTCCCATACTGCGTTTTCCGGCGAGGGCTGCGGCGGCACAGCCTCCGCAGTGAACCGCACGCTGCCCACCGGCCACAGCACGTCCGCCAGCGGTCTGCCACCCAGTGTCAATTCACCGGCCACCTCCGCGTCTCCGTAAAACACCGCCGGCCACGCACATTCCAGCGCCTCCCGTTCCCCGTATTTGCCGAAAGCCGCGCCCTTTCCGCCGTTACGCAGGTGCAGCGTCACCTGCGATGTGGACGCCGTATACCGCACAGTCCGCACACTGCCCACCGTATCCACGGCAGACAGCTCCACCTCATAGGAGGCAGTGGCTGCCAGACCGCCGCCCAGCAGCTTCTTCACGCCGCTGCTCAGTGTGGTATAGCCGCTCCAGTCGCCGCCCATGGGGCGGTAACGCGCCCGTACCTTTACTGTATTCCGACTCTCCACATCGGCGCAGGATGCCTTACACCACACCTTCAGATATGCGCCGTCATCCGCCGGTACGCCGTCTGCGTCGCACCGCGTCACGCCGCTGTCTGCGATCACCGGCTGCCGGTAGGCATACACCTTAATGGCGCTGCCTGTCACCGTAGCCGTCCGCCCTCGGCTATCTGTCACCGTGACGGATGGTTTCATGGTACCCGCCGAGCCGATGAGCGCCGTGGTGCCGGAGGCGCCCGTCACCGTCTGTCCCGCAAAGCTGAAGCTGCACGTTTTCACGGATGCGCCGCCCTTACCGGACGCCTTCACGGTGTATTGCAGGCGGCTCAGTCCCTGCAAGCACAGGTTCCACCCCTTGACCACCGCGTTGTCGTTGATCACTGTCACCCGCAACGCGGCGGTGGGCCGCATGGATTCCGGCACATAGGCGGTAAAGGATGCCTGCACGCTGCCGATATAGTCGCCGCCGTCGTAGATCGCCATGGTCATCGTGCCCACGCCCCACAGCGCACTGGGGATCTGGTTGGCCAGTGCCGCCGGTACCTTCCACTGGTACACCGCCTTTGCCGCCGTCTGGCTCACCTGCTTCAGCGAAGTCCCGCTCAGCGTACCCGAGCTGCTGCCAAAGGTGTAGGAGAACCGGAACTCATAGCCGCTGCCCGGCTTCGTCACCGTCAGCGTCCCCGTCTGTCCGATGGTAGCGTCTCCCGCCGCCAATCTGAAGTCCTCCAGCGAGCTGCCCGGCTCCACCTCCAGCGAATAGTTGTACCGCTGGTCACGGCTGGAGCCGGAGCCGCTGTACAGCCGCACCGTCAGCGCCGTGGTGCCGCCGCTTTTCCCGGAGACCGTGATCCACCCGCTGTCGTAGTCGATACTACCCTCGATACGTCAAAATGGTATGCGCTACTTCTACGAAGAAATAGCGTCAGAGTTGCTTTGTAATATGCAACCAAGTTTATTCTACCAATATATGTTGATATCAACCCGCATCTGCATAAATAAGGGCAATCGGATTACAGCTCCATCCCTTTCAAATACTGTGCCTCGGAGATGTTGAAGTCGATCTGGATGCCGTAGCCGCGGGTCAGGGTCACGGCTTTGATGAGGTGGGAGGCAATGAGCTTGCGCTCTGCGGGAGAGGCGGAATCAAACATTTCTGCCCAGGAAAGGATCTGCTGATGCTGCTCCTTCAGCTCCTGGGTGAGCCTGTCGCTGGCGGCCAATCGCGCTTCCAGCGATTCGATGCTGGCAGTCAGCGATGTCATGGCCTCCTTTACGGAGTCCAGTCGGCTTTTGACCTGCTCGGGGGTGAAGGGACATTTTCCGTCCAGCGAGTCCAGCATCAACCCCTCCCAGCGCCCCTGCTCGATATGCTTTTTGGAAAGCTCCAGCTTGGCCTGCCGGATCTGCTGCTGCAAATCGGAAGCTGTTGCGCCGATCTGATTGCGGACGATATCGTACTCGCTGACAGCTCCGGCCTTTTGCAGAATATCCCGGATGAGCTTGCTGACCACGGCATCCACCTTTTCGGCACGGTAGGTGGTGGGACCATCGCAGTTCTCTTTGTGTTGGGTGCGGTTATAGCACTTGTAGATGGCCACACGCCCATTACTGCCATCGGTGGGGTGATGGGTCTTCCGTGCTGTTGACGCAAAAATGCGGCCACCGCAGTGACCGCAATACACATTGCCGGACAGCAGAGCACTGCCGGTATTTTTTCGGGGATAACTGCGAATCGGACGAGAAACTTCTGCTTCGCTGCCATTCTTCAGTGTGATGGTTTCCGTTCCATAGGCCGCAGCGCATTTTGCGAGGTAGTCCGCAGACCGCTGCTCCCGGCCCTTCTGCACACGCTGGAATTGCTCCGGCGTGATAATCTGCAAGTCCGGAAATATCTCAGAGATACTCTCACCATTTCGCAGCACGCCGGTATAGGCGATATTGATGAGAATATTCTGAATGGTGGAATAGTGAAACGGTTCACCGGTGCGGAGGTTGATGAAGCCCTCCTCTTTGAGCGTGGTGGATGTCTTTCGTCCGCCGTAGCCGTACTGGTCGGCCAAATCAAAGATACGGCGCACAGCGGCGGCCTCCATGGGGTTGACCTCAATATCAAACAGCTCGCGGTTCTTTTTGCCCATGCGTCCCTTCTTCACCAGCTGATAGCCATAGGGCGCGTAACCGCCACGGAATCGACCCTCCATGACGATCTGCCCAAGCCGCGTCTTGGTACGGATCGAGGTTTTGATACTTTCGCCGGACGCCTGCCAGTAACGGATGTAGTTCAGCAACTTGTCCACATGGTTATCAAACCGCTGCTGACCTTCCTCGGCACTCCAGACCTCAATACCGTTGTTGACAAACCATTCCACGATGAAGGGCGTTTCGTCATCGCGCCGGCCAAGGCGGTCAAACATGAAAACAAGAAGGATGTCAAAGGTGTTCAGTGCCGCCTCGCGCTGGATCTCCTGTATAGCGTCGCGCTGCTTGGCAGACACTTTGAAGCCGGAGACGCCCTTTTCGGAAAACTCCCGAACAATGTCCCAGCCCCTCTGTGCGGCAAACTCATGGCACCGCTGTTTCTGCATGGGGATGTCGTCTTTTTCGACCTGCTTCAGTGTGGAAACACGGTACAGGCAGCAAACTCTTCTGCCCAAAGTCACGCCCCCTTACGCCTGGAGCGTCCGAACGTAGCTGTTTTTCAGAATCGTTCGGACGGTGGCCACGGTATCATCAGCAGGAAAAGGCGCGAAAGTGAGATGCACATGGAGTCCATTTATCTCCAGCGCTATCATGTTTTTAGAAGCAGCCATAGCCTGTTCCTCCTTCTTCAGTATCCAATTCACTGGGGAAATGTTCAGTGAGGTCATTGACCGCCCGCAGACGACCAATGACCTCGCTCAATTCATCTTCGGTCAGGGGTGTGTCCCCCGTAATGATGATAGCTCCGTCCATGCAGGCAATTTGCACCTCTGCGTTCGAGTCGATGCCTGCCTGCTCCAATAGTTGCTGTGGTAGCAACGACAAAAATAATGACTGCGGCAAACAGAAGTGCGCCCACTGCAATCCATAGTATGTTATCAGAAAAAAACGCGGCCACAGTGTGTGGAACTCTGGTGACTGTAAATGGATAAGACTCTGTCAAGGCGTTCTTTTCGACCGCAGTATCTGTCACATTGCTTGCTGTGAGCACATATTCTCCATCGTACAGCGGTGCCGACAGGCGCAGTTCCACCTCCTTATCTGAAACGCGTGCTACAGAATCCACGGTGCGCTTTTGAGAGCCGCTGGTAATAATATAAAGGAGTACGGTCTCGGTTGACCCGCTCTTTTTATCGTATTTTCGTCACATTG